>Ga0256830_1000042_pt1 | contig 106536 bp, 108 predicted proteins | sample 128326metaG_FD_190537 | JGI IMG/M metagenome (GOLD analysis project Ga0256830, IMG submission 190537) | Hydrothermal vent microbial communities from Lau Basin, Pacific Ocean - 128-326 | ecosystem: Environmental > Aquatic > Marine > Hydrothermal vents | place: Pacific Ocean: Lau Basin...
GATGCGGCGCAGCACCTCGAACCCGTCGACGTCGGGGAGGCCGACGTCCAAGACGACGATGTCGGGCTGGAAGGTCTCGAGTTTGGTGAGGGCGCCTTCCCCGGTGGCGGCTCGGCCGACGTTGAAACCGGACGCCTCCAGGTAGGAGGTGAGCATGTCGGTCAGTTCGGGCTCGTCGTCGACGACGAGGACTCTCGTATTCGGCATCGCCTCGATGCTACGGGCGCCGCGGTCGTCCGCGGCGCCCGTAGCGACCGGAAGGGCTGTCATGCTCAGGTCGTCAGGTCGGACGTGTTCGGCTCGTCCAGGCCTCTCCTACCCGTCATGCCGCCTGGCGCACCACGACCCGTGGCGTTCCCGCCCATGTGTCGTTCCATGAGCCGGTCGTAGTCGCCACCCATCTGTTGGTTCATGTACCGGTCGTGGTCGCCGCCCATCTGTTGGTTCATGTACCGGTCGTGGTCGCCGCCCATGTGCCCGTTCATGAGTTCTTCGTGGTCGCCGCCCATCTGTTGGTTCATGTACCGGTCGGGGTCCATCCGGCCGTCCAAGACTCGGTCGTGGTCGAGCTGTCGACTCACCGCAGGTGGCTCGTCCGAACCCAGCTCCGGGCTGTCGCCGGGGCCCGCGAAGGCCGCCAGGGGAAGAGCGACCGCCAGCGCCGCCGCCCCTACGAAGATCGTCGAACGTTTCATCGCGAGCTCCTCTCGAGTTCACGCCGGCGGGCGACGAACTCGTCGGTGTCGATTTCACCGCGGGCGTACCGTTCCTCCAGCCTGGCCAGGGGATCCACCGTCGGGGTGGCGTCGGTGGGGCGCCGCGCCGCGTCGGCGACGAACCAGACCACCAGGCCGATCACCACCAGCCACAGCCAGCCCATCCCGAAACCGATCATCATCTTCGACCTCCTTCTTCGTACAGGGACACCTCACCACAGGGGCGTCAAGGGAACCCCCGACGGCGTGTCAAGCCTTCGTAAAGGTCGGTGCCGGTATCCGGCCGGGTGGTCTATCGTGCAGTCGCCCCCGTCGGAGGTCTGTGATGTCGCGACCCAAGGGACGAGCCAAGATCGTCGCCGAGCAGAAGAAGCTCGAGGAGCTGGCAGCCCGCAAAGCCGCCCAGGCGAAGAAGAAGGGGATCATCGTCGCCCTCAGCGCGGCCGGGATCGTCGCCGCCGTCGGCGCTGCCGTCGTCTTCGCACCGCCTCCCCCGGGGATCGACGTACCCGCGTTGCCGCCCAGCCACATCACCTCCCTCACCGAACCCCACATCCCCTACACGAGCAGCCCACCGTCCTCCGGTCCCCACGTCGGCGCCGGGTTGCCGCCGGGCTTCGACTCACCCGACCCGATCCCACCCGAGGCGTACGTCCACCTCCTGGAAGACGGGGGGATCGTCCTCACCTACGACTGTCCCGACGGATGCGAAGAACTTCGGGCGGGGCTCCGCCGATTCATGGAGGAGCGTGCCGGTCGGATGGTCCTGACCCCCTACGAAGGCATCGTCGACCCCGACGGCAACGCGCGGCGGGCAGCCGTCGTCGCGTGGGGCCGGATCCTCTACCTCGACGAGCTGGACGAAGACACCCTGAGCGACATGGAGACCTTCGTCTCCCTGTACGCAGGCATCGACTACCACGCCGGGTAGACGGAGATCACGACGAGGTCGAACGATGCGGCTTCGCCGCCTCGGCTTCGGGACGCCCCACGATCTCCCGCCAGATTCCCCGGCGGATCACCGTCTCCGGCTCGATCCCGGCGGCCGCCACGTTCTCCTCCGTCCTCCGGTTGGCCCGGAACCCGAAGAGCCGTCGGGTGAGGGGGGTGACGAGGTCGGCCAGGAGGCCGAGGACGGGGTTGTCGGGGCGGACGTGTTCGAGCAGGAGGATCTGCCCGTCCGGTCGGGTGACCCGCCTCAGCTCGCGCAGACCCGCCACCGGATCGGGGACGGAGCAGAACACGGCGGTGGCCAGCGCGGTGTCGAAGCTGTCGTCGGGGAACGGCAGGCGCTGAACGTCGGCTTGGACGAAGCGCGGTTCGACGCCCACCCGGCTCGCCCGTCGGCGGGCACGGGCCAGCATGCGGGGGGAGACGTCGACGGCCACCAGGTCGACGTCCGCCGGATAGAACGCGAGGTTCTTCCCCGTGCCCACCCCCACCTCCAGGACCTCGCCCCGCGCCTGGGAGACGAGGTGGCGTCGCAACCTGCGGAGGCCCCCCAGCCACTCCATGGGGGTTTCGTAGAGGTCGTAGACGGGCGCCACACGGTCGTACCGGCGGGTCACGGCTCGCTGTTCGTCACGGCTCATCGCAGAGAGGCTCCCTACGGTCATCCCACTGCGTCGAACTCGGCGAAGAACTCAGCGGCGGAGACGAACATCGTCGGGTAGTGCCGTACCCAATCGATCGTACCGTCGGACCGCACCAGCGCGAAGGAGTGGCTCGGTCGATCACGGTGTCCGTAGATCCCCAACATCCCATAGGCGGCGGAAACGGAACGGTCGGCGTCGATCAGGATGGGCGACTCGATGCCGAACCGGCGAGCCTCGGCGGCGACGTCGTCGGGCGGATCGACCATGATCGGCACCAGTTGGAATCCCCGGGCGGCGAGACCCCGCTCGATCTCGGGGATCTGGAGGAAACACCCGTCGCATCCCACCCCCATCGAGAAGTAGAGCACCACGTCGCCCCGGGCCAGCAGATCGGAGAGGGCGACCGGCTGGCCGTAGGTGGTGGGGAGGGTGAAGTCGACCGGTGTCGGGTCGGCCACCTCCGGGGTGCGGGCGGTGCCCCAGGCGAGGATGGCGAGCAGGGCGGCGACGGGTATGAGGAACCCGATCCACCGCCTCACCGTGCGGCCTCGTCCGGTGGCGTCAGTGTGCTTCGGGGACTTCGTCGATGTCTTCGGTCGTGTCATGGCAGCGTTCTTCCTGTGGTTTCGGGTCGGGTCTGCGTCTCCCCGACGCCCGGACGGCGGCGACGGCGAAGGCGACCAGGCCGAGCCCGACCGCCCAGTCGGGAATCGGGGACAGCGCCTCCACCGCGGGTCGGAGGAACTCCTGGATGCGTCCGGCGAGGCGGGATTGGGCGTCGACGGTGAGGTCGGTGCCGGTCGCTCCGACGACGACGAGGGCCACCCCCATCACGGCGAAGAGCCCGGAGCTGACGAGGTCGGTCACCGACGTCTGCCACCGGCGGCCGAAGAGGCGAAGCGTCACCCGACGGTGACCGAGGCGGGTCCAGCGTTCGGGGCGTCGTCGGTCCCAGAGGAGGGTGAGGACGAACAAGGGGAAGACCATCCCGAAGACGTAGGCGCCGCCGATCCACAGTCCGTACGCCACGCTCGGGGAGAGGGTGGAGAGGGTGACGACCCCGACCAGGACCGGCGCGCAGCACGACGACGCCGCCCCCGAGAACAACCCGAGGGCGAAGACACCGGCCGAATCGGTCCGCTGCAGATCCGGGGAACGGGTGAGGAAGGGAAGCGACCAGGTCGTCCCGCGAAGGGAGAGCAGGGCGAGGACGAGCATGAGCCCGCCGCCGGCGACGTAGACGACGTCGTGGAGGCCGAGGAGGCTGCGGGCGAGGAGCCCGGCACCGAGGGTGAGGGGGATGAGGACCACACCCAGGCCGGCAGCGAACACGAGGGTGAGGGGCACGAGCCGGTACCGGCGGTTCCGGACGGCCGCCGCCAGATAGGAGGGGAACATGAAGCCGATGCAGCAGGGGGCGAACAGGGCCACCGACCCGGCGACGAAGGCGGCCAACATCGACGATCCCAGGTAGAGGCCCTCCATCAGCGACCCTCCGCGGCCAGCGTCTCGAGGACCCGGCGGAGGCGGCGTCGGGAGAACCGCCCGAAGGCGATGAGCTCCCCGGCCGCTCCGAGGGCCGGCGGGAACGGGAACCGCCATCGGGCGAGGAGATCCCGACCCTCCGGGGAGTCGAGGTCGACCTCCCGGACGGTGATGGGATGTTCCCGGCTCAGGTCGGAGAGGACCTTTCGGCCGTGGTCGCAGAGATGGCACGCCTCGGCGGTGACGAAGACGAGCTCGAGCGGTGCTCCGGCGGTGCCCGATCCTGGTGGGCTCGGTTCGATACTGGTCATCCGTGGGCAGGTTCCCGGAGGGAGGTGATGGGGTCCAGGGCCGAAGGTCCCGGTGGCCTGGGGGCCGATGGGCGTCGCCCGGGTACGATCGGGGCCGGCGAGGAGGTCGATCGTGAAGGCTCTCGGCGAACTCGAGATGGAGATCATGGGCGTGATGTGGGCGGAGGGCGGCTGGATCACGCCCGGCGAGATGCTGGCCAAACTCGACCGCCCCCTCGCCTACACGACGGTGATGACGGTGATGAGCAGGCTGTATCGCAAAGGTCTCCTGCGACGCCAGCGGGACGGCAGGGCCTACGCCTACGCATCGGTGTCCACGCGGGAGGAATGGCTGGCGGCGCAGATGCGGTCCACCCTCGTCCGATCTCCCGACCGTCCGAGCGTGCTGGCCCGGTTCGTCGAGTACCTCGACGCCGACCAGGTGACCCAGCTCCGGCGGATGATCCGCAGCGGGGAGGCCGAGGATGCCCCGTGAACCCGAGCTGGAGCGGGCGATCCTCGACGTCCTCTGGTCGGCCGGTGATGCGCTGTCCGCGGAGGAGGTACGGGCCAGGTTGGCACCGGAGCGGACACTCGCCTACACGACGGTGACGACCGTGCTGGGTCGGCTCCACCGGAAAGGGGAGTTGGAGAGGGAGAAGGTGGGACGGGCCTACCGTTACCGGCCTCGCCGTGACCGTGCCGACGCCGAAGCCGCCGAACTGGTGGGGCTGTTGGAGGCGGCGGGAGGCCGCAGCTCGGTGCTGCTGCGCTTCGTCGACGGCCTCGACGCCGGTGACCGGGAGACGTTGCGGCGGCTGTTGGAGAGACGATGACGCCGTTCGTCGCGCTGATCCTGTCGGCCGGGGCCCTGCTGATGGCGCCGGTGGGACTTCGCCGCATCGAGGCGAGGATCGGGCCGCGGATGGTCCACCGTCTCGGTCTCCCCGCCCTCGTCCTCGGCGTGATCCTCGTCGAGCTGGTGCTGGTGCTCATGGCGACACCGGTGTGGGCGGGTCTGTTCCGGCTCGATCTCCTCGCCCACATCTGCGAGCGGGTTCTCGCCCACCTCGGCCTCCTGTCGCCGCCGCCGGTGGGATGGGCGGCTTCGGTCGCCGCCGCGGTGCCGCCGCTGCGGGCGGCATGGGCGTGGAGGGCGGGACGGCGCGAGCTGCAGACGGCCCGGGCTCTCCTCGCCGTCGCCCGCCCGACGACGTTCCGGGGGCGACGGGTCTTCGTGCTCGACCTCCCCGAACGGCTCGCCATGGCGGTCCCCGGCCCTGGCGGCGGCGTCCTCGTCACCGAGGGTCTGCTCCGGGCCCTCCACCCCTGTGAACTCGACGTGGTGGTCGCCCACGAGGTGGCACATCTCGACGCCCGAGACCATCGGCGCCTGATGGCGTTGCGGTCCCTCGAAGTCGCCTTCGGGCTCTCCTACCCGGTGGGGCGATCGATCCGGTACGCCCTGGAACGGGCCGCCGACGAAGCCGCCTGCGGGCCCGAAGGCGGGCGTCGACGCCTCGCCGCCGCCGCGCTCTGCCGCGCCGTGGGGCTGGGGACGGGGACGGTGGCGTTCCTGGCGCCGGCCGCCACCGTGGCCGCCCGCGTCAGGGCCCTGGCCCGGCCGGCGGTGGTTCCGAGCGCATGGGCGGTGCGGGGCACCGTCCTGGGCGTCGGAGGTATGGTGGTGGGAGGCCTCGGATCGGTCGGTGCCTGGATCGGGCACGCCCATCAGGCCCTCGTCGTCGCCGTCTGCACGCTGTGATGGCAGGCCCTTGACATCGCCCACCCCGGGTGGGGTAGGGTACACGGCCATGCGAGACGTCCACAAACGCTCGGCGCTCAACCGCCTCAAGACCGTTCGGGGCCACCTCGACGGGGTCATCGGGATGGTCGAAGACGAGCGGTACTGCCCCGAGATCATGAAGCAGGTCTCGGCCCTGCAGGCTTCCCTGGAGAAGGTGAACCGGATCCTCCTGCAGAACCATCTCGAGACCTGCGTCACCGAGGCGGTCAAGGCAGGCCGGGCCTCGGAGATCGTGGACGAGCTCATGGAGACCATGAAATACACCGCGGCGGTCACGGGACCGTCGGCGGGAACGAAGGAGGACACATGACGACTGCCACACTCGCCGTCCCCGACATCTCGTGCGGGCATTGCAAGTCGAGCATCGAGGGCGCGGTCAGTGCCCTCCCCGGCGTCGAGAAGGTCGAAGTGCACATCGAACCGAAGACCGTCGACGTCGCCTTCGATGACAGCCAGGTCGACCTGGACAAGATCGTGGAGGCCATCGAAGAGCAGGGCTACACGGTTCCCCGCTGAACCGTTCCATCCACCCGACCCGGCCGAGCCAGGAGGAGCCCGTGACGACGAGTGAGCGAGACGCGCCCGAACAGACCATCACCTTCGAAGTGGACGGCATGACGTGCGCGTCGTGTGCGGTCCGGATCGAACGGGTGCTCTCCAAGCAGGAAGGTGTCGACGCCGCTGCCGTCAACTTCGCCGGCGCCGAGGCCACCGTCCGGGTGGCACCGGGGGTCGACCTCGACGCGCTGGCCGAAGCCGTCGAGAAGATCGGGTATGCGATCCGCCCGGTCGAAGAAGGTGACGAACGCCAGAACCTGGTCGACAAGTACGGGGAGGAGGAGCGGATCCAGTGGCGGCGGTTCTGGTGGTCGCTGGCGCTGTCGCTTCCCATCCTCCTACTCGCCTTCTTCGGACCCGAAGAGCCGTGGAACAAGTTCGCCCAATGGGCCCTCGCCACCCCGGTCGTCTACGGGTTCGGGCTCCAGTTCCACCAGCTCGCCCTCAAACAGCTCCGGTCCTTCGGGGCGTCGATGGACACCCTCATCTCCTTGGGGACCAGCGCCGCCTACGGGTATTCCATCTGGGCGACGTTCTCCGGTGCTGAGGTGTTCTTCGACACCGCCGCCGTGATCATCACCCTCATCACCCTGGGCAAGGCCTTCGAAGCCCGGGCCAAGGGCCGGGCCTCGTCGGCCATCACCAAGCTCCTCGCCCTTGGTGCCAAGGAGGCCCGGGTCCTTCGGGACGGCAAAGAGGTCACCATCGCGGTCGACCAGCTCGTCCCCGGCGACCTGATGGTGATCCGGCCCGGGGAGAAGGTCCCGACCGACGGCGTCATCGAAGACGGTGTGTCGTCGTTGGATGAGTCGATGCTCACCGGAGAGTCGATCCCCGTCGACAAGGGACCCGGCGACGAGGTCTTCGGTGCCACCATCAACCAGCAGGGACGCATCGTGGTTCGGGCCTCGAAGGTCGGCAAGGACACGGCCCTCTCCCAGATCGTCCGGCTCGTCGAAGAGGCCCAGGCGTCGAAGGCTCCGATCCAGAAGCTGGCCGACCGGGTCTCGGGGGTCTTCGTCCCGGTGGTGGTGGTGATCGCCATCGTCACCCTCGCCGTCTGGTTGGGCATCGGCGCCGGTCTCACCCCGGCGATGCGGGCGGCGGTGGCGGTGCTCATCATCGCCTGCCCGTGCGCCCTCGGTCTGGCGACGCCGACGGCCATCATGGTGGGTAGTGCCCGCGGTGCCGAGTTGGGGGTGTTGTTCAAAGGCGCCGAGGTCTTCGAACGGTCCCGCCACATCGACGTGGTGATGTTCGACAAGACCGGAACCCTCACCAAAGGGGTGATGACCCTCACCGACGTCGTCACCGACCTCGACGAGAGCCGGTTCCTCGAGCTCGTCGCCTCGGTGGAGGGCGCATCGGAGCACCCGATCGGCCGTGCCGTCGCCCTCGGCTCGGAAGAGCGGGACGTGGAACTACGACCCGTGTCCGAATTCGAGGCGGTCGCCGGCATGGGGGTGGTCGGGACGGTCGACGGCACCCGGGTGTGGGTCGGAAAGGCCAAGTTCCTCGCCGACCACGGGCTCCAGATCCCGGACAGGTGGCTGGAGCATCTGGAGCGCTTCGAGTCGGAGGGCAAGACGGCCTTCGTCGCCGGATGGGACGGTGAGGCGAAGGGCGTCATCGCCGTGGCCGACACGTTGCGGGAGACCGCCGCGGAGGCGGTGGCGGCCCTCCATTCGATGGGTGTCGTCACGGCGATGATCACCGGCGACAATCGCCGGACGGCCGAGGCGATCGCCCGACAGGTCGGGATCGACGAGGTGCTGGCCGAGGTGATGCCCGGCGACAAGTCGGCGGAGGTGGAGCGCTACCAGAACCAGGGACGGATCGTGGCGTTCGTCGGGGACGGCATCAACGACGCCCCCGCCCTGACCCGAGCCGACCTCGGGATGGCGGTCGGGACGGGGACCGACATCGCCATCGAGGCGGGAGACGTCGTGCTCATGTCGGGGAACCCCATGTTGGTCACCACCGCCCTGGGGCTGGCCCGGCGGACCTTCCGGACCATCAAAGAGAACCTGTTTTGGGCGTTCTTCTACAACACCGCCGCCATCCCTCTTGCGGCGCTCGGATGGCTGAATCCGGCGATCGCCGCCGGCGCGATGGCATTCTCGTCGGTTTCGGTGGTCACCAACAGTCTGCGGCTCCGCCGTTTCCGCTGATTCCCCGGTCCGTTTAGCCGGTCGGCCAACGACCTCGGGACGTCCGACCGGAGGTGCGCGAGGCGCGTTTCCGAGACCATGGTGTCGTGCCAGATGTCAAGGAGGCGTGCACCATGCGACTCACCAGGATTCGAACCTTCATCGTCATCGCCGCGCTCGGACTCGTCGCCGCCGCCTGCGCCCAGCCCAGTGCCGGTCCCGCCGAAGAGCTGGCCCGAGGGGACGACCCCGCGGCGGCCGAGCAGGTGGAGACCCAGTCTGGCGGAGGCGAAGCGGACCATGGCGACCAGGCCGCGGCGTCTCAGAGCGAAAGCACCGAGGATCACGGCGAAGGCGCCGAGGGTGCCGAGGATCACGACGAAGGCTTCTGGTTCGGCGAAGGCGCCGACCCGTCGGAGGCCGACCGGGTGATCGAAGTCATCGCCGACGAGTTCTCGTTCTCCCCGGATCCCATCCAGGTGCGGGTCGGCGAGGTGATCACCTTCCGGGTGACGAACGTCGGCCAGGTCGAGCACGACTTCACCATCGGTGACAAAGAGACCCAGCTCAAACACGAAGAGGAGATGGCGTCGCCGAAGGCGATGGAAGAAGAAGAAGGCGAAGACCACGGGGACACCAACGCCATCAGCATCCCCGCCGGCGAGACCAGGGAGATCACCTTCCGGTTCACCGCCCCCGGAATGCTCGAGATCGGCTGCCACGTCCCCGGCCACTACGCCGCCGGGATGCTCGTTCCCCTCGAGGTGCGGGCCTGAGAACGGGCCGTCCCGGATTCAGCGAGTCAGGCGGGCGACCTCTTCGGAGGTCGCCCCCAACTCGCGGAGGACCTCGGCGGTGTGCTGTCCGAGCATCGGTGGCGGCGTCGTGGCCCGGGCGGGAGCACCGTCGATCCGCAGCGGCGAGCCGACGGCGTCGATCGGGCCGGCACGGGGATGGTGGTAGGTGACGTGCATCTCGTTGTGGGCCGCCTGGGGGTCGTCGATGGCTTCGAGGAGGCCCAGCACCCGCCCGACGGGGAGACCGGCCGAGCCGAGCCGCTCGACCCAGGTCTCGGCGGCCTCTTCGGCGAAGATCGCCGAGAGGGCGTCGGTGAGGGCGGCCCGGTGGCGCATCCGGTCTTCGTTCGTGGGGAACCGTTCGGCCAGGTCGGGTCGTTGGAGGACGTCGCAGAGGAGACGGAACTGGCGGTCTGAGACGACCGCCAGGGTGAACGGTCCGTCGGCGGCCTGGAACACCTGGTTGGGGGCGAGGAAGGGAGAGGCCGTCCCGGTGCGCGGTGGCTGGGTCCCGGCGGTGAAAGCCAGGGCGTACCAGCCGGCCTGGACGGCGAAGAGGCCGTCGCGGAGGGAGACGTCGACCCGCCGTCCCCGGCCGGTGTGTCGCCGTTCCCACAACGCGGCGACGATCATCAGGGCGGCGTTGGTGGCGGCGACGAAGTCGCCGATGGTGGTGGCGGTCTTTTGGGGTGGGTCGTCTTCGTGGCCGGTGATCGAGATCATCCCCGATTCCCCCTGGAAGATGACGTCGATCCCGACCCGGTCGGCGTAGGGGCCGTCGGCGCCGAACGCGGAGACGACCGCGTAGATGGCATCCGGGTTGAGCCGCCGTACGTCGTCTTCACCGAATCCCATCCGTTCCATCGCCCCGTGACGGAGGTTGGAGAGGACGACGTCGGCCGTCTTCACGAGCTCCGTCAGCCAGCGGTGGGCGTCGGGGTCTTTCGGGTCGAGACACACCGACCGCTTCCCTCGGTTCACCGACAGGAAGAAGGCGGATTCGCCTCCGACGAACGGCCCGAATCCTCGGCCGAGGTCGCCGAAGGGCGGCTCCACCTTGATCACGTCCGCTCCGAGGTCGGCGAGGAGCATGCCGGCGTAGGGGGCGGCGATGAGGTTGCCGAACTCGACGACACGAACTCCGCAGAGGGGCCCAGGCATCGGCGAGGTCACCGTCGTGGCGATGGGCGTCGGACCCGGATCATCGGACCCGCTCGACGACCATGGCGATCCCCTGGCCGACACCGATGCACATCGTCGCCAGGCCGTAGCGGCCGTCGTGGACGTCGAGGGCGTGGACGAGGGTGGTGAGGATACGTGCACCCGAACACCCGAGGGGATGGCCGAGGGCGATGGCGCCCCCGTCGACGTTCACCCGCTCGGGATCGAGTCCCAACTCGCGCACGCAGGCCACCGACTGGGCGGCGAACGCTTCGTTGAGTTCCACCAGGTCGAGGTCGTCGACGTCGAGACCGGCTCGGGTCAGAGCCTTCTGGGTGGCGGGTACGGGGCCGATCCCCATGACGTCGGGGTGCACACCGGCGGCGGCCGCGGCCACGATCCGGGCCATCGGCACGAGGCCGTGACGTCGGAGGCCCTCTTCGGTGGCGAGGAGCACGGCGGCGGCCCCGTCGTTCATCGGCGAGGAGTTCCCAGCGGTCACGGTGCCCCCGTCTTTGAACACCGGAGGTAGTTTCGCCAGGGCCTCCATCGACGTGTCCGGTCGGGGGCCCTGGTCGGCGGTGACGGTGGTGGTGGTGCGGCCCCGGGGGTCCTGGGGGGCGTCGATGGGGAGGATCTCGCGGTCGAAGCGTCCCCGCTGTTGAGCGGCGACGGCTCGGCGGTGGGACTGGAGGGCGAAGGCGTCCTGGTCGTGGCGACTCACCCCGTATTTCTCGGCGACGACCTCGGCGGTCATCCCCAGGGTGATCGGCGGATACAGCTCCTGCATCCTTCGGTTGACGAACCGCCAGCCGAGCACCGAGTCGGCGACCTGGGGGGTTCCGACGGCGAAGGCCTTGTCGTTCTTCAAGATCACGTAGGGCGCCCGCGACATCGATTCGGAGCCACCGGCGACCATCACCTCCCCCCATCCGTCCCGGAGGGCGTGGGCGGCCTGGGTGACGGCCTGCAGCCCCGACCCGCAGAGTCGGTTGACGGTGACGCCCGGGACCTCGATGGGGAGTCCGGCCAGCAAGACGGCCATCCGGGCGAGGTTCCGGTTGTCCTCTCCGGCCTGGTTGGCGGCCCCCCACACCACGTCTTCGATCGCGTTCGGGTCCAGGTCAGGGTGGCGGTCGAGCAGGCCACGGAGGGCGTGGGCGGCGAGGTCGTCGGGACGAACGTGGGCGAGCTGCCCGCCGATCTTGCCCATGGGGGTGCGGACCGCATCGACGATGTAGACGTCGCTCATGGCGCCATATTGTGGCATCGGGTCGTGGCGGCGCGAGAACACCCTTGACATACCCATACCCCCTAGGGGTATCATGGGCTCATGACCACGGACACCGTCGCCAAGCCCGAGACGCCGGGATACCTCGCCCACAAGGACGACCATCTCAAACGCCTCCGGCGGATCGAAGGGCAGGTACGAGGCCTGCAGCGGATGATCGAAGGGGACGAGTACTGCATCGACGTCCTCACCCAGGTCAGCGCCGTCGTCTCCGCCCTCCGCAGCCTCGGCATCCAACTCCTCGACGAGCACGTCCGGCACTGTGTGCTGGAGGCGGCGTCGGGAAGCGAGGCCCGGGCCGAAGAGATGGTCACCGAAGCGACCGGTTCCATCGCCCGCCTGTTGCGGAGCTGAAGCCGACACCCGGCGGCCGAACGTCGATGGTGCCGTGGCGAGAGGAAACGGAACGGACCAAGGAGGCCAGCTGATGTCGACGATCGGTACGGAACACAGGTCTTCGGTCCACGCACCACCGGTGCTCTCAGCCGATCACATCGCCAAGGCCTACCGTCGCCGCCGGTGGTTCAGTCGGCGCCGGACCCAGGTCCTCGTCGACGCCGACATCGAGCTCCGCCCCGGAGAGATCGTCGGCCTCGTCGGCGAGAACGGGTCGGGGAAGAGCACCTTCATGAAGATCCTCGTCGGCGCCCTCGAACCCGACGCCGGCTCGGTCTCCAAGACCGGGACGATCGGTTACTGCCCCCAGGAGCCGGTCCTCTACGACCGGCTCACCCCCGACGAGCACTTCGAGCTGTTCGGCCGGGCCTACGGGCTCTCCGACGGCGAGACCGCCCGGGCGCGAGACGAGATCTACGACGTCCTCGACTTCCTCCAATACCGGGACGTGTTGGTCGACGAACTCTCCGGGGGGACCCGGGCCAAGCTCAACCTCGGTCTCTCCCTGCTGCCCGACCCCGACGTCCTCCTCCTCGACGAGCCCTACGCCGGGTTCGACTGGGACACCTACCTCCGCTTCTGGGAACTGACCGCCGAACGGCGTGCCCGGGGACGGGCCGTGCTCATCATCTCCCACTTCGTCACCGACGAAGAGCGTTTCGACCGGATCGTCGAACTCCGAGACGGCCGGACGGTGCTGCGATGACCGACCTCCTCCTCACCCGGACGTTCCTCACCGAGTTCGGCCGCCGTCCCCTCAACCTGGTGCTGCTCGTGGTGGTGCCGGTGCTGTTCGTCGCTCTCACCGCCGGTGCCCTCGCCGACTTCGCCGAAGCCATCGGCGGGATCGGCGACCCCGAACTCCTCGCCGGGCCCACCGCCGGCTGGGCGGCGGCGTTCCTGGCCGGGGTGTCCGGCTTCTTCCACGTGCTCGGCGCCCGGGCGGCCGACTCCAGGCTCGTCGTCGCCGGCATGTCCCGCACCCGGGTGCTCGTCGCCCGCATGGCGTCGGGGACGGTGCTCGCCCTGGTCGCGGCCGTCGGTGCTCTCGTCGCCCTCGCCGTGCGGACCGGCATCTCCGACCTGGCTCGGGCCGTCGGGGGGACCCTCATGTTCGCACTGATCTACCTGGGGGTCGGCGTCTTCATCGGCGCCGTCGTCCGCAGCGAAGTGAACGGCTCGTTGATCGTCGTGTTCGTCTGGATGCTCGACGTGTTCCTCGGACCCGCCATGGGAGGAAGCGACGTGATCGTGGGGAGGGTGTTCCCGTCCCACTTCGTCACCCTCGTCATGCTCGACGCCGTCTCCGGCCACGCCGGACCCCTCGGCGACCTGGGCTGGGCCCTCGCCTGGGTGGTCGGTGCCCTCGGCCTCGCCGCCCTCGTGTTCTGGGCGAACACCGGACCGGTGCGGGTGATCGACCACGCCCGCAGACCGGGGGCGTGGCGGAGGCTGACCGCCGGGTTGAAGGCCGGCCTGACGGACTATCGGCGCAACCGGGCGATGTGGGTCCTGATCGTGCTCCTCCCCATCTTCTTCATCTCGCTGAGCTTCACGGTGACCCCCGACCAGCCGACCCCCGTCGAGCTCCTCGAAGGAGGCGAGAGGGGGATCCAGCTCCTGTCGATGGCCGACGTCCACGGGGCGATCATGGTGCCGATCACCATCGCCTTCCTCGCCGGCCTCGCCGGACTCTTCGTCGTCCAAGGGTCCCTGCAGGCGGACGGGCGTCTCGTCCTCGCCGGGTTCCGCATCCGCGAAGTCCTCGCCGCCCGGTTGGGGGTGATCGCGTTGGCGGCGTTGGCGACGTCGGCGGTGTCGCTGGCCATCACCGCCGTCGACTTCACGCCCGCCGACTGGACCTGGTTCGTGATCGGCAACCTGTTGGTCGGTGCCACCTACGGACTGATCGGGGTGCTCGTCGGTGCCGCCTTCGGCAGGTTGGGTGGCCTGTACGTCATGTTCCTGCTGCCGTTCATCGACGTCGGACTCGCCCAGAACGTGATGTTCTCGGCGGCGCCACCGGACTGGGGCGCATACCTGCCGGCCCGAGGGGCGGTCAGGATCCTCGTCGACGCCGCTTTCACCCCGACGATGGACGAGCTCGGGGCGTTGCTGGGGGCGACAGGGTGGCTGCTCGTGATCGTGGCGGCCGCCGCCTGGGTGTTCGGTCGCCGGGCCGTGTCCCGACTGTCGATGCCGTGACGCCTCACAGACCCGCTTCGGAGTGGTAGCTGGTGAGCGTCCGCATGTAGTTGGCCCGGGCGTAGGCGGCCGGGTCGGGCACTGCCTGCTGGCTGAGGCTCCCCTTCGCCTGCTCGATCGAGGCGTACCCGTTCTCGTCGAACCAGGCCGCCAGGCCGTCCCGCACCGTCCGGAGATGGTCGGGCCCGTTCTGGAGCAGCGCCGCCGCCATCGTCGTCACGTCTGCACCGACCAGCACCATCTTCACCGCCTCCTCGGCGGTGTGGACCCCACCCGAGGCGGCCAGGGAGCAGTCGACTCGGCCGTAGAGGATCGCGGTCCACCGCAGCGGCAGCCTCAGGTCGGCCGGGGTCGACAAGACGAGATCGGGGATGACGTCGAGGGCCTGCAGGTCGATGTCGGGCTGATAGAAACGGTTGAAGAGCACGAGGCCGTCGGCCCCGGCATCGACGAGCCTGCGGGCCATGTGAGGGAGGGAGGAGAAATACGGCCCGATCTTCACCGCCAGCGGGATGTCGATCGCCGTGCGCACCTCCTCGACCAACTCCAGGTACTGGCGCTCCACGTCGTCGGCGGAGAGTTCGGGGTCGGCCGCCACGACGTAGATGTTCAGCTCCAGGGCGTCGATCCCGGCATCGGCCAGGATCCGGGCGTAGAGCGTCCAGCCCCCCTTCGTCGTCCCGTTCAGGCTGGCGATCACCGGAACAGGAAGCTCGCGTTTGGCGGCCCTGACCAGATCCAGGTACTGATCGGGGCCCGTGTTGTAGTCGTCCAACTCGGGGAAGTACCCGGCGGGGGCCTCGGCGAACGCCTCGGCGCCGAACTCGAGGCCGAAATGCACGGCCATCGCCTCGTGTTCGATCTGCTCTTCGAACAGCGACGGCAGGACGACCGCCGGTGCTCCAGCTTCGACGAGACGATGGAGGGTGTCGAGGTCGCCGGTGAGGGGCGACGCCGAAGGCATCACCGGATGGGCCAGCGTCATCCCCAGGTACGTGGTGGTCAGATCGGTCACGGCACCCTCCCTCCCTCGCTCATTCCTCCACCTCGGCGTACTCGGCGGTTCGATGGATGTGCACCATCTGCTCGTAGAGATGCCAGCGGTCGTCGATGTCCTGTTGAGCCCGGCGGAGGAGCTCCTCGGCCCCGGCGGGGTTGGCCCGGGCCAGCATCGCGAACCGTGCCTCTCTCCGGGCGAACTCCTTGAACGGCACCGTGGGCTTGCGGCTGTCGAGGCGCAGACCGGGCAGGCCGACGAGTTCCCGTCCCGGGTCGTAGCGGTAGAGGGGCCAATACCCGGTCTCGGCGGCGAGCTTCTGATGGTCCATCTGGTCGGCCATCTCGATGCCGTGGGCGATGCAGGGGCTGTAGGCGATGAGCAGGGAGACACCCGGATACGCCTCGGCTTCGGCCATCGCCCGGACGGTCTGGGTCATGTTGGCGCCCATGGCGATCTGGGCGACGTAGACGTTGCCGTAGGACATGGCGATCTGGCCGAGGTCCTTTTTCGGGGTGGTCTTGCCTCCGGCGGCGAACTTGGCGACGGCAGCCCGTGGGGTGGCCTTCGACGCCTGCCCGCCGGTGTTCGAATACACCTCGGTGTCGAGGACGAGGACGTTCACGTTCCGTCCCGAGGCGAGGACGTGGTCGAGGCCGCCGAAGCCGATGTCGTATGCCCAACCGTCGCCGCCGACGATCCAGACGCTGGTGCGGATCAGGTAGTCGGCCACCGCTTCGAGGCGGCGCGGCAGCGGCCCGTCGAGGCGTTCGAGGCGACGTTTCAGCTCGGCGACCCGTGCCCGTTGCCGCTCCACGCCCGCCTCGTCGCTCTGGTCTGCCCCCAGGAGCTCCTCGGCGAGCTCCGAGCCGATGTCGAGGGCGAGGGCGGTGACGAGCAGCTCGGCGTCGGATCGGAGCTGGTCGATGGCGAGACGCATCCCCAGGCCGAACTCGGCGTTGTCCTCGAACAGGGAGTTGGACCAGGCAGGGCCCAGGCCCCGGGCCCCGACGGCCCACGGTGTCGTGGGCAGGTTCCCCCCGTAGATCGACGAACAGCCGGTGGCGTTGGCGACCACCAGGCGTTCGCCGTAGAGCTGGGTGAGGAGTTTCAGATACGGGGTCTCCCCGCATCCGGCGCAGGCGCCGGAGAACTCGAAGAGCGGGTCGAGGAGCTGGGACCCCTTCACGGTCTCATATCTGACGTCGGTCCGCGCCGGCTCGGGGATGGTGAGGAAGAAGGCGAAGTTCTCGCGTTCGGTGGCGAGGTGCTCCTCCTTCGGTTCCATGTTGATCGCCTTGTGTTTGACCTCCTCTTTCGATTTGGCGGGGCAGACGTTGACGCAGACCGAGCAGCCGGTGCAGTCGTCGGGGGCGACCTGGACGGTGAGGAGCTTGCCTTCGAACTCGCGGCCGGTCGCCTCCTTGGTGAGGAACCCTGCAGGGGCGTCGGTGACCGCCTCGGGGTCGAAGACCTTGATCCGGATGGCGGCATGGGGACAGACCAGGGCGCACCGGGCACAGTCGATACAGATCTCCGGGTCCCAGATCGGGATCTCCGAGGCGATCGACCGTTTCTCCCAGCGGGTCGTACCCAATGGGAAGGTGCCGTCCACCGGCAGCGCCGACACCGGGAGGAGGTCCCCTCGCCCTTCCAGCATTCGGGCGGTGACACGCTTGACGAAATCCGGGGCGATGTCGGGGACGGTCGAGGCGGGCTCGACCGGGTTGGTGGGCTCCGAAGGCACCTCCACCCGGGCCAGACCGGCGACGGCCCGGTCGACGGCCTCGAAGTTGCGGCGCAGCACGACGTCGCCGCGCCGGCCGTAGTTCTTGCGGATCTGGCCTTTGATCGCCTCCACCGCCTCCTCCTGGGGAAGGATCCCACTGAGGGCGAAGAAGCATGTCTGCAGCACCGTGTTGATCCGCCCGCCCAGGCCCGCCTCCCGGGCGATCCGGTATCCGTTCACCACCCACAGGTCCAGTCCCTTGTCGATGATCTGGCGTTGGACCCGACCGGGGATGTGATCCCACACCTCCTCGGGGCCGTACGGGCTGTTGACGAGGAAGGTGGCGCCGGGGGCGGCGAACTCGAGGACATCGCGCTTTTCGAGGAAGCCGAACTGGTGGCAGGCGACGAAGTTCGCCTCCCGGATGAGGTAGGTGGAGTGGATCGGGCGGGGCGAGAACCGGAGATGGGAGACGGTCTGGGATCCGGCCTTGCGGGAGTCGTAGACGAAATAGCCCTGGGCGTACAGGTCGGTGTGCTCCCCGACGATCTTGACCGACGCCTTGTTGGCGCCGACGGTGCCGTCGGAACCCAAGCCGTAGAAGACCGCCCGGAAGACGTCCTCCGGTTCCGTCCAGGCGTCGTCGTCCCAGGGGAGGCTGAGATGGGTGACGTCGTCGTGGATCCCGATCGTGAAGTGGGTCTTGGGTTCGGGGGCGGCGAGCTCGTCGTACACGGCGAACACCATCGCCGGGGTGAACTCCTTCGAAGCCAGCCCGTAGCGGCCGCCGATCACCCGGGGCGAAGGCCCCGGAGTCTGGGCGAGGGCGGCGGTCACGTCGAGGCGGAGCGGCTCCCCGGTGCTGCCGGGCTCCTTGGTCCGGTCGAGGACGGCGATCGCCCGCACCGTCTCGGGGAGGGCCCGGCGGAAGGCGTCGACGTCGAAGGGACGGTAGAGCCGGACGATCACCATCCCCACCTTCTCGCCTCGGGCGTTCAGATGCTCGATCGCCTCCCGGACCGCTCCGGCTCCCGAACCCATGAGCACGATGACCCGTTCGGCGTCGGGGGCGCCGACGTAGTCGAACAGCCGGTACGAGCGTCCGGTGAGCTCGGCGAGACGATCCATCGTCTCCTGGGTGATGCGGGGGGCCGCCTGGTAGTAGGGGTTGGCGGCCTCCCGAGCCTGGAAGAACACATCGGGGTTCTGGGCGCTGCCCCGGAGCACCGGATGGTTCGGGTTGAGGGATCGCAGACGATGCTCGGCGATGAGGTCTTCGTCGATGAGCTCTTTCAGCACGTCGTCGTCGATGAGCTCCACCTTGGCGACCTCGTGGGAGGTGCGGAACCCGTCGAAGAAATGGACGAACGGCAGTCGGGTTCGCAACGTGGCCACGTGGGCGACCACGGCGAGGTCCTGGGCTTCTTGGACGGAACCGGACGAGAGCATGGCGAGTCCGGTCTGACGGACCGCCATCACGTCGGAGTGATCACCGAAGATCGAGAGGGCGTGGGTGGTGACGCTCCGGGCGGCGACGTGGAAGACGGCGGGGGACAGCTCCCCGGCGATCTTGTAGAGGTTGGGGATCATCAGCAGCAGACCCTGGGAGGCGGTGAACGTGGAGGTGAGGGCCCCCGCCTGCACCGAACCGTGGACGGCCCCCGCCGCCCCGCCTTCGCTCTGCATCTCGATGATGTCGGGGACGACCCCCCACAGGTTCGTCCGGCCCTGCTGGGACCAGGCGTCGGCCAGTTCGCCCATCGGAGAGGCCGGCGTGATCGGGTAGATGGCGCACACCTCGCTCAGGATGTGGGCGATGCGGGCCGCCGCCTCGTTGCCGTCGATGGTGGCGTAGATCTTCGACACACGCATCCTTTCGCCGAAGCCTCGATCCTGGATCGTAGGACTCTCCGGGGATAGGGGCGGAGGTCACCTCGGGCCGACGGTGTCGTCCGCCGCCGGACGGGCGCGGTGCCGCCGGCCTGAACCGGCGAACCGGGCCTGCCCCTTCGGGCTCAGGACAGTTCGTCTTCGTCGATCACCTCGGAGGTCACGATCGCCCCGGCGACGCGCCCGTCCTCGTCGAAGTAGGGGGCGCAGTGGGTGCGGGTGACGACCTCGGACCCGTCGGCCCGGGTGACCCGAAGATAGAACGGGCCGGTGGCCCGGCCGGTGCGGATGGTCTCCACGACCGGTGCGTTGTCGACCGTGAGGGGGGTGCCGTCGGCGAACCGGACGTTGAACTTCGTTTGGCTGGCCGCCAGCTCGGGGGGTCGCTCGTCGTCGGAGCCGATGCCCAGGAGGCGGCGTTCCTGTTCGTTCCAGTCGACCACCATCGGCGGATCGCCGGTGAACACCGAGACGGCGAGGGGGAGCGCCTCCAGCACCGATGCTCGCATCTGGCGCTCCGCGGCGAGCTCGGTCGCCAGGGTGGCGCGGTCGAGGGCGACGGCGGCGAGACGGGCCAGGGCGGGTGCGATACCGTCGGCGAGACGGGCCGGCATCCGACCGGTGTCCCAGCCCAACACCAGGTAGGCGGGGTTCGTCTCGGTGGAGACCGGTTCGACGATCGCCTCGGAGATGCCGCAGCGGCCCAGCCACTCCCAGCCGGCCGTCGACGACGTCGCCCTCCGGCGCCGGCCGGTGAGGTGGAGGTCGGCCGCCTCCAATGCCGGCGGCTGGGCGGCGGACCCGTGGACCCGGAACGTGGCGCCGTTGGCGACCAGCAGACAGGAGGCGCTGGTGCCGAGGAGATCGTGGGCGAGGTTGTCGAGCCCGACGAGGCTGCGTTCGAGGGAGCGGTGGGTGAGGGCTTCGGTGAGGTCGGCGAGGAGCCGGGCACGGGGGGTGATGCCCGAAGGGTCGGAGGTGGGGCGGGGCGTGAACGGGGCGGCCGTGTCGGTCGGTTCGGTGATCGGCAGCGACAGCACGAGCGTGGTCCCCGACCGTCGGGGCGGGGCCAGCTCGAGGCTGCCGCCCATCAGGTCGGCGAGCCGGCGCGAGAGGGCGAGTCCCAGACCGAGGCCCGAGCCGCTCTTGCCCTCGGGGAACTCGGCCATCCCCGGTCCGTCGTCGGAGACGACGACCCGACCGACGTCCGTGTCGCCCTCCACCGAGACTTCGACCTCGCCGGAGGGGGCGTACCGAGTGACGTTCTGGAAGAGGTTGACGAGGATCTGACGGACGAGGGTGGGGTCGGCATGGACCCAGACGTCGCCGGGGGCGGCGACGATGGCTCGCTTCTTCACGTCGGGGAAGAGGGCGAGGGCGTCGTACACGACGTCGCCCAGCCGAACCGGTTCGGGGTGGCTCTGCATCGTCCCCCGGGCGAGACGGGCGGCGGCGAACAGGTTCTCGACCAGGCCCGCCATGAGGTGGGCTTCACGTTGGGCGAGCCCCAGCATCTCCGAGACCTCTTCGCCGTCGAATCGCTCCCACGACTCCACGAGGAGGTCCAGAAGACCCAGGAGTCCGGTGAGGGGAGTCCTCAGCTCGTGGGCGAGGGTCGGCGCCAGCGGTTCGCTGGGAAGCCGCGCAGGGGGGTCGTCGGCGATCGTCATGACGTCGAGTTCTTCTTCGGTACCGGTCGGCAAGGCCTTGAGTGACCCAAGGCCTCGATCTGTCCGCTATACATGCGGTCGAGATCGGCCAGGAGGAGCCATGTCGAGCATCGTCGTAGGGTTCATCGACACGCCCCAGGGCAGGGCCGCCATCGACGCGGCGATCAGGGAATCACGTCTGCGGGGCGCCCCGCTGGTCATCGTCCACTCGATGATGGGCGGCAGCCATGAGAGCGAAGAGGAGTATCTGGCGGCGGCGGAGGCGCTGGAACGCCTGGAGCGCCGACTGGCCGACGAGGGAGTGGATTTCTCCGTGCACGAGTACGTGCGGGGACAGAAGCCCGCCGAGGACCTCGTGCAGGCCGCCGAGGAGTTCGACGCGGAGCTCATCGTCATCGGGATCCGGCGGCGGAGCGCCACGGGCAAGGTCCTGCTCGGGTCGAACGCCCTCGACATCCTGCACGACTCCCCCGTGCCGGTGCTCTGCGTGAAGGCGAACGAGTCGTGACCCGAGCCCTGCCCTGGACCGAGAACGACGCCGCCAACCGGCTGCTGGGCTCGGATCCCCTGGCCTTGCTGATCGGGATGCTGCTGGACCAGCAGTTCCCGATGGAGCGCGCCTTCCTCGGCCCGTATCTGTTGCGCGAACGGATCGGAGGGCCCCTGGACGCGGCGACGATCGCCGACTGGGACCCGGAGGCCTTCGCCGAGATCTTCAAAGGCCCGCCTGCTCTCCATCGGTTCCCTGGTTCGATGGCTCGGCGGACCCAGGATCTCTGCCGGGTGATCGCCGACGAGTACGGCGGCGACGCCGCCGCCCTGTGGCGAGACGCCACCGACGGTCGGGACCTTCGGAAGCGCTTGGAGGCGCTGCCCGGTTTCGGTCCGGCGAAGGCACGGATCTTCGTCGGGGTGGTGGGCAAGCGCCTCGGGGAGGGTCCGCCGGGCTGGGAGGCGGAGGCCGCCGACTGGCCCTCCATCGCCGACGTCGCCTGCTGGGAGGACATCTTCGAGTTGCGGCGCCGCAAGAAGGAGATGAAGGCGCGCGCCTGAGAACGCGAAAAACGCCCTCGTGATGTCAGGTTGGACGCTTCAGTTCCCGTGCGAGCCCGCCGATAGAACCGTGACCGAATGGATCGAGGGTGAACGCGGATGATTCTCGCGGGTCGTCTTGCGGACTGGAGCGTGCCCGACCTGCTCCAGATCATGCGAATCACGAACAAGACCGGGTCTCTCGAGATCGAAGGCCCGATGCGCAAAGGCGTCATCTACTTCCGTGAAGGGAAGATCGTCGGAGCCCGGCTCGACCCGGTGAGTCCCGCCCGGACCGACCAGGACCTCCGGGACACCGTGATCGAGGCCGTGTACGTGCTCCAGCTCCTCCAAGACGGGACCTTCGCCGTCGGCGACGTCGAGATCGACGACGTCGAAGTGGACTGGGACCCCTCCGAGATCCTCGACGCCGCCCAGACCCAGCTCGAGGTGGAAGGGGAGATCCGTCGGGACGGGATCGACGACGACACCCCGCTCCGCCTCGTCCGGCGGGTGTCCGAACCGGTGATGCTCACCCCCGACGAATGGGCGGTGATCGCCGAGCTGGCCTCGTCGTTCAGCCTCGCCGAACTCGAATGGCGTCTCGGACGGATCCGAGCCGTGTCGGCGATCCGTTCCTTCCACGAAGCCGGGGTGATCGAGACGGTGGAGGAGGCAGCCGAGGCGCCCACGCCCGAGCCCCCTCCGGCGAAGGAGCCGGCTGGTCCCGAAGTGTCGGATCCTGACCCAGTGCCCGAGGCGGTGAGCTCCTCCGGCGCCGACGATCCCGCCGATCCGGCTGTGGCGGCCGAGCCGGCCGCCACCGTGGAACCGGCGGTCTCGGTGGACGACGAACCGGCGCCCGTCGAAGCGGCGCTGCCGGCGGCGACCGCCGCCGAGGTGCCCGAGGCGGTGGAGACACCCGACCCGACCGAAGCCGACCTCGACGGCGTCGCCGGGGAGCGGGGAGTCGACGACGAAGCCCGGCTCCTGGCCGAAGCCTCAGGCCGGGTCGAAGTCCATCTCGTCGACGACGACCTGCCGGTCGACGACACCGAACCGGTCCGGGAACGGAAGAGCCCCCGGGCGGTGGTGTCGGAGGAGACCGTCCTCGTCCCCGGGGTGCTGTCGGAGCTGAACCGCCGGTTCCGGCTTCCCGAAGACGAAGAGTGACCGACCCTCAGACGACGACCACGTCGTCGCCCACCCCTTCGTAGAGGCGGGCGACCAGGTCGGCCCTCCGTTCCAGCACCGCCCGCTGGTTGACGTACCCCTTGTCGGTGATCTCCCCGGCGTCGATCGACGGGGGTTCCACCATCAACAGAGCCCGCCGGATCCGCCGACTCGAACCCGGGTTGGCGGCGTTGTGGCGGCGAAGACCGTCGGCGACGATCCGGTGCACCTCGGGGGCGGCCACCGCCTCGACGTCGGAGACCGCCCTACCGGCCACCCGACGGCAGGCGGCGAAGTCGGGGAACACGAGGATCCCGACCTCGTCGCGGTCGTGGCCCGTCACCACCACGTCCCGCACCACGGGGGCGCACGCCGAGATCGCCGCCACCCGGAGCTCCCCGGGATGCACCCAGGTGCCCGACGTCAGTTTGAAGTTCTCGGCGATCCGGCCGTCGAAGACCAGACCCTTCGCAGGGTCGTCGGGATCGGCGAGGCGTCCGGCATCACCCATCCGGAAGAACCCTTCGGCGTCGAAGGCGGCGGCGGTGAGGTCGTCGCGGCGCCAGTAGCCGGGGGTCACGTTCGGCCCGCGTACCCGCAGCTCCAGCTTGTCTCCGACGGGGGCCAGCTTGATCTCGGTGCCCGGGGCCGGTAGCCCGATCACCCCCGGCTCTTCGATCGTGAAATGGACGCTGGTGGCGAGGGGCGCGGTCTCGGTCGACCCCCACGCCGACAGCATCCGCACCCGCCGTCCCCGGACCGACACCGACAGATCCTCCAGCTCGCCCCACAGGTTGGGAGGGAGGGCGGCGGCGGCGTAGAACAGCGCGTCCAGGTCCTCGAAGAACCGTTCCCGCAGAGCCCGATCCGAACGCAGATGGGGGACGAGCATCGCGAACCCCGAAGGGACGTTGAAATAGATCGTCGTCGGGACCTCCCGAAGGTTCCGGAGGGAGGCGTCGAACGACCCGGGGGCGGGTTTGCCTTCGTCGATGTAGAGGGTCCCTCCCCGGAAGAGGATCATGTTGAAGTTGTGGTTCCCGCCGAAGGTGTGGCTCCACGGCAACCAGTCGCAGACCACCGGTGGTCGGCGTCGGAGGAACGGCCAGAGCTGGACGATCGCCTGCTGGTTCGAACAGAGCATCCGCTGGGTGTTGACGACCCCCTTCGGCGTCCCCGTCGAACCGGAGGTGAACAGGATCTTGGCGACCGTGTCCGGACCCACCCTTCGGGCGGCATCGTCGACGTCGGCGGTGGGGGTGGTCGAGACGAGATCGTCGAAGGCCTCGTCGCCGGGACGGGGGCGGGTGGAGGTGACCACCAGCTTCGGGTCGATGGCGGAGAGAGCGGGCCCGTAGGTCTCGCCGTCTGCTGCGTAGACGAGGCCGGGGGTGAGGGCCTCGAAGACGGAGCGGAGCTTGGCGTGGTCCCGGGACATGAGGGAGTAGGCAGGTGACACCGGGGCGGCCGGCGCCCCGATCTCCATGGCGGCGAGCTGCACCAGGGCATGGTCGATCGAGTTGTGGGAGAGCAACATCACCGGGTGCTCGGCGTCGACGCCCCGGTCGACCAGGGCCTGGGCGATCCGTCGGACCGCGTCGGCGGTTTCGGCGTAGGAGATCCGCCGCCACCCGTCGCCCGATCGTTCGGCGAGGAAGGTCCGGTCCGGGATCGAGGCCGCCTGGCGTCTCAGGACGCTCCCGATCGACGGCGGTGGAGGCTCCAGGGGCATCGGGGAGGAGAGCACCAGATGACCTTCGGCGGAGGTCCGGGTCTCGACCACCGGCGGTGCGAATTCGAGGTCGACGAACGGGGGTCTGGTCATGGGCTCGTGCGGGCATCGTATCGCCTGGCGGTCCCCGATGGCGGAGGCGCGCTAGCCTCCCCGGGCGCATGGCCCTTCCGCCTCCGCCCCGTTTCGATCCGACCTGGGCTGCCGCCGCCCCCCTCGTCATCGGCATCGCCGGAGGGTCGGGGTCGGGGAAGACCACGGTGGCGGAGGCCCTCGTCGAAGCGATCGACGGCGTCGCCCTCATCGAGCACGACTCCTACTACCGGCACTACCCCGACCTCGACTTCGAAGCCCGATCGAAGGTCAACTACGACCATCCGGACTCCCTCGAGACCGAGTTGCTGGTGGAGCACCTCGGCCGCCTTCGGGCAGGCGAGGCGATCCGCAAACCGGTGTACGACTTCACCCGCCACCTGCGGTCCAGCGAAGTGGTGGTGGTCGAACCGGCGCCGGTGGTGATCGTCGAAGGCATCCTGGTCCTCGCCGACCGGGCGCTCCGGGAGATGATGGACCTGAAGATCTTCGTGGACACCGACCCCGACCTCCGTCTGGCGCGGAGGATCGAGCGGGACATCCGGGAGCGGGCACGGACGGTGGAGTCGGTCCTCGCCCAGTATCTCGCCACGGTGCGTCCCATGCACCTCGAGTTCGTCGAGCCGTCGAAACGCCACGCCGACATCATCATCCCCGGAGGGTTCAACGTCGGGGCGGTGGCGACGGTGATCGAGCTGATCCGGGCCCGCATGTAGGCAGCGGGCGACTCCATATACTCCGCCTATGCGTCCCACCGTGGCCGTCCTCGGAATCGGTGCCATGGGCGAGGCGCTCGTGGCGGGGCTGCTCGGCGCCGGCTGGCAGCCCGAAGACGTGTCCGGGGCGACCCGGCGGTCCGAGCGGGCGCGGGTCCTCGCCGAGGAGTACCGCTGCACCATCACCACCGACCCCCGTGGTGTCCTCGCCGGACGGGACGTCGTCGTGGTGGCCGTGAAACCCCGGGACGTCCCGACCCTCTTGGACCAGATCGCCGGTGCGGTCGACGCCGACCAGGTCCTGCTGTCCCTCGCCGCCGGGGTCCCCACCGCCACCTTCGAAGCGGCCCTCGGCACCATCCCGGTGGTGCGGGCGATGCCGAACACCGCCGCCCTGGTCGGCGAAGGGGTGACCGGGATCGCTCCGGGACGGTACGTCGAGGAGGTGCACCTGGAGCGGGCGGCGACGGTGCTGGAGGCGGTCGGGATCGTCCGCCGACTCGACGAGTCGCTCCTCGACGCCGTCACCGCCGTCTCGGGTACCGGACCTGCCTACGTGTTCGTCCTCGCCGAGGCGCTCATCGAGGCGGCCATCCGCGAAGGCCTCCCCCGTGACATCGCCGAGATCTTCGTCCACCAGACGGTGCGGGGTGCCGGACATCTCCTCACCGAGACCGACCTGTCGGCGGCCGAGCTGCGGGCGCAGGTCACCTCGCCGGGTGGGACGACGGCCGCGGCGATGCACGTCCTCGAAGAGCATGGGTTCCGGGCCCTGGTGGAAGACGCCGTGCAGGCGGCTGCCGCCCGATCGCGGGAGCTGGGATCCACCGCATGAGTTGGTTCACCCGGGGCGTCCTGGTTGCCACCCACAACCCGATCAGCCGCCGGATCTTCACCTCCACGCGCGCCGGCCGGGCCCTGGCCCACCGGTTCGTCGCCGGTGACACCTTGGAGGATGGGATCGCCGCCGCCCGTCGGCTCGCCGAGGCGGGGATGATGACCTCCCTCGACCTCCTCGGCGAAGCGGTGACCGACCGGGACTCGGCCGTCTCGGCCCGCGCCGAGTACCGGGCGGTGCTCGACCGTCTCGCCGACGAGCAGCTCCCGGCCAACATCTCGATCAAACTCACCCAGCTCGGTCTGGCCATCGACGAGGCCATGGCTCGCGAGGCGGTCGCGGAACTCGCCGTCCGGGCAGCCGAGGTGGGGACCACGGTGACGATCGACATGGAGGACTCCCGTTTCACCGACGCCACGATCGAGATCTACGCCGACGTCCAACCCCGTCACGGGAACCTGGGGATCGCCCTCCAGGCCTATCTCCACCGGACCCCCCGGGACCTCGAGCGCCTCATGCCTCTCGGCGGCCACATCCGGCTCTGCAAAGGTGCCTACGCCGAACCGCCGGACATCGCCTTCCAGAGCCGGGCCGAGGTGTCCCGGGCGTTCCTCGGCCTGTTGGAGACGTTGATGTCCCAGGAGCAGACCCGTCCGGCGGTGGCGACCCACGACGAGGCACTGATCGACCGGGCCCGACGGCTGGCGGAACGTCGCCGCGGCGGTTTCGAGTTCCAGATGCTCTACGGGGTTCGACCCGAGCTGCAGCGGACCCTCCGGGACGAAGGCTACGACCTCCGGATCTACGTGCCGTTCGGATCCCAGTGGTATCCGTACCTGACCCGGCGTCTGGCGGAACGTCCTGCCAACCTGGTGTTCTTCATGCGGTCCCTGGTGGGCAAGGACCGGGCGGGCCCGGTCTAACGTGCGGGCATGAGCGAACGAGCCCCCGACTTCACCTTGGAAGATCACGACGGCAAGCCGGTCTCCCTGGGCGACTTCGCCGGGAGACGTCTCATCGTCTTCTTCTACCCGAAGGCGATGACCCCGGGATGCACCACCGAGGCATGCGACTTCCGGGACCGCTACGAACAGTTCCTCGACGCCGGATTCGAGATCGTCGGGATCAGCCCCGACCCGCCGGAACGCAACGCCCGGTTCCGGGAGAAGGAGGGTCTGCCCTTCCCCCTCCTCTCCGACACCGACCATCGGGTGGCCGAGGCCTTCGGGGCCTGGGGAACGAAGAAGAACTACGGCCGCGAGTACGAAGGGCTGATCCGCTCCACCTTCGTGGTCGAACCCGACGGGACGATCTCGCATGCCTACCGGAACGTCCGCGCCAAAGGTCACGTGGAGCGTCTCGTCAGGGACCTGCTGGACTCCGGATGATCGGGCGGCTCCTCCTCGTCGGTGCCTTGGCGGCGTTGTGGCCCCTCACCGCCGCCGCCCAGACGGTGCCGACCGTCGCCGACCAGGTCGAGTTCCGGGGGTACTACGCCGACCCGGACGCCCCGGTGTCGATCGACGAGATGGAGGAGCTGGCCCGAAGGTACCCGCGGATCGGGTTCGTGGCGCTGTCGAGCACTCCGGGTGAAGGGGCGGACCGCTTCGCGAAGGAGGTCTTCGACGCCATCACCACCCGGGACACCGTGATCGTCGTCACCCCCGACGAGTTCGGGGGCTCGAGCGCCATCTACGGGGACACGACGCTCGCGGCGGCGTTCGACCGGGCGGCGGACACCGCTGGTGACTCCTACATCGACGACCTCTCCCAGGTGGCGGCGGCACTGACCGACGGCGGAGTGCCGGGACGCCAGGCGGAGCCGGTGACCGGTCCGGGGGGTGGCGGCTTCGGCATCGTCGTCCTCGTCGGGTTGGCGGTCCTCGGGTTCGTGCTGTGGCGCAACGCCCGGCGTGACCGGGAGGTGCTGGGCGAACGCCTCGCCGAAGCCCGGGCGGAGATCGAGGCCCAGATGGCGGCGGTCGCCAACGAGATCCTCGAATTCTCCGACCGGGTGGACGCAGAGTCGTATCCGGAGGCGGTGAAGCGGTTTCGGCGGGCTTCGGAGATCTTCCAGGGTGCCGAGGAGCGGCTCGCCGGGGCACGAGGGCCGGCGGACCTGGCTGCGCTGTCGAACGAGCTGGCGAAGGCGAAATGGGAGCTGGAAGCAGCCGAGGCGATCGTCGAAGGCCGCGAGATCCCGCCGGCCCCGACCGCCGAGACCACCCGGTGTTTCTTCGACCCGACCCACCGGGCCGCCACCGAGCAGGCGCTCATCGAGACGGCCGCCGGCTCCCGGCAGGTGTGGGTGTGTCGGGACTGCGCCGAACGCCTGCGGCGCGGCGAACGTCCCCAACCCCGCACGGTTCAGGTGGCAGGCCGGAGGATCCCGGCCGCGCAGGCGCCCCGATCCTACGGCGGCGGCGGTTTCGACTGGCTGGGGGCGTTCTCCATCCTGGTCGGCGGCATGTCGGACTCCGTCCCCTACGACTGGGGCCGCCCCCGGTATCGGGGCCGGGTCGGGCGGTCGGTGCGCCGGGCGGGGAGGGTGACCCGGGGGATGGCGGGTCGCCCCCGTGGGGTCCGTCGGGCCGTGGGGAGGGCCCGGCGAAGCCGATGAGGCCCGGGCGGGGCCGTGCTCTAAGCTGGCGGTACCCGACGCCGAGGGGAGAGTGATGTTTCGCCGGATCTGGGGTTACCTCAAACAGCTGTTCCGTTCGACCGCCGAACGGGCGATGGACCCCGAAATCGAGATCGAACAGGCCATCACCGAGGCCCGCCGACGTGACCAGGAGCTGCGGAATCAGGCGGCCAGGGTCATCGCCCACCGGACCCAGATCGAAGCCAAGATCGAGAAGGCTGCCAAAGAGGTGGGTGAGGCCCGGGAGACCGCCAAACAGGCCCTGTTGCGGGCCGAGGAGGCCCGCCAGCAGGGTGACGCCGCCGGGGTGGAGAAATGGACCCAGGCCGCACAGAGTCTGGCGTTGAAGCTGCAGGCCGCCGAGGCCAACCTGCAGGGCCTGAAGGAGCAGTACGAGATCGCCATCGACCAGGCCGAAGACGCCAAGGCCGCCGTGCAGCAGAACGCGATGCGCCTCCAGGAGCTCACCGCCAAACGGATGGAGCTGTTGGGCAAGCTCCAGCAGGCGAAGATGCAGGAGGCCGTCAACGCCGCCGTGGAGTCGATCTCGGTGTCGCTGGAGGCCGAGGTGCCTTCCCTCGACAAGGTCGAGGAGAAGATCCAGGCCCGCCTCGCCCAGGCGAAAGCCGAGACCGAGCTGCGGGAGGCCACCCCCGAAGGGGCGGAAGCCGAGCTTCGGGAGGCGGTGTCCCTCGCCCAGGCCGACGCCAAACTGGAGGAGCTCCGCCGGGAGCTCGGCCTCAGCGGGTAGCCGCGGCGGGTCGTACCCGGGGTGCGGCCCTTCTAAGCTCCGCCCATGGCTGTCAGCACCGATCCCGGTACCGACCTCGCGCCGCCTCGCCGCCGGTTCGACCCGGTGCGGGTGATCCGCTGGCTGGGCGCAGCCCTCGCCCTGGGGACCCTGGGCCTCTGGTGGCTGTCCACCCTGCCCGGTCACTTCGAACCCGAGATCGGGCGCGAGGTCTTCGGCAACATCCCCACCCCTCTGAAAGGGGTCTTCTACGTCGGTACCGCCTCGTTCCTGGCGGTGTCCGCCTACCTGTATTCGCTGCGGGCCGCCAACTGGATGCGGGGCCGCAGCGAGACGAGGACGGGGAGCTGGCGGGAGCGGTTCAGGCTCGCCGAGCAGGGCCTGGCGATGAAGACCCTGCTTCGGGACCGGGGAGCCGGGCTCATGCACGCCATGATCTACTACGGGTTCGTCGTCCTGTTCCTCGGCACGGTCACCCTGGAGATCCACAACCTCGCTCCCCTCCGGTACAAGTTCCTCACCGGCGCCGTCTACCAGGGGTATTCGGCGGTGCTCGATCTCGCCGGTGTCGTCTATCTGGTGGGCCTCGTCTGGGCGGCGGTGCGGCGCTACGGCACCCGGCCGTGGCGGCTCCGCTCGAAGACGAAACCCGAGGACGCCTGGATCCTGGGGTTGCTCGCCCTCATCGGCGTCTCCGGATTCCTCGTCGAGGCGGCACGGATCTCGGTGATGGGCCGCCCCTCCTTCGAGGTCTGGTCGTTCGTCGGGTATCCGCTGTCGGCGGTCGTCGGTGCCGAATGGCATCAGGTGCTGTGGGTGGTGCACGCCGCCAGCTTCGCCGCTTTCCTCGTCGTGCTGCCGACCACCAAGCTGCGCCACATCGCCACCTCCCCGGCGAACCTGTTCCTCGCCGCCCGGGATCGGCCGAAAGGGGCGATGCGGCCGATGCCGAACCTGATGGAGGTCGAGGACATCGACGTGATCGGTGCCTCCACCGTCGAGGAGCTCACCTGGAAACAGCTCTTCGACACCGACGCCTGCACCGTGTGCGGGAGGTGCACGTCGGTCTGCCCGGCCAACATCACCGGGAAGCCCCTCGATCCACGGGAGATCGTGCTCAAGACGGGGGAGGTCCTCTCCCTCACCGGCCATCCTCCTGTCTCCCCGCCGGTCGGCCTCGACCCGGAGATCGTGGTCGACACCGACCGGCTCTTCGAGCGGATCACCTCCGAGGAGGTCTTCTCCTGCACCACCTGTCGGGCCTGTGACGAGATCTGCCCGGTCGGGATCGAGATCCTCGACAAGATCCTCGACATGCGGCGGAACCTGACACTGATGGAGTCCGAGTTCCCCACCGAGCTGGGGAAAGCCTTCGTCGCCATGGAGAACCAGGGGAACCCGTGGGGGATGGGTCAGCAGGACCGGGCGGCCTGGGCCGACAAGCTCGACGTGCCGGTACGGATCCTCGGCGAAGACGGGGTCACCTCGGTCGAATACCTGTGGTGGGTGGGATGTGCAGGGTCCTTCGACGACCGGAACCTCCCCGTCACCCGTTCCATCGCCCGCCTGCTCCACGCCGCCGGAGTCGACTTCGCCATCCTCGGTCCCCGGGAGCTGTGCACGGGCGATCCCGCCCGGCGAGCCGGCAACGAGTACGTCTTCCAGCAGCTCGCCCTCCAGAACATCGAGACCCTCGACGACCTGGGGGTGAAGAAGGTCATCACCCAGTGTCCCCACTGCTTCAACACCCTCGCCCACGAATACTCCCAGTTCGGAGGCGAATACGAGGTGGTGCACTACTCCCAGTTCCTCGCCCAGCTGCTTCGGGAAGGGCGGTTGCAGCCGCCCCGGTCATCCGACGGGTCCGCCCGCCGGATCACCTACCACGACCCCTGCTACCTGGGACGCCACAACGACGTCTACCTGGCACCTCGGGAAGTGGTCGCCGCGGGCGACGTCGAGCTGGTGGAGATGCCGCGACATGGGACCCGGGCGCTGTGTTGTGGGGCGGGAGGCGCCCGGTTCTTCATGGAGGAGCACACCGGGAAGAAGGTCAACGTCGAGCGGGCGGAGGAGGCGCTGGCCACCGGAGCCTCCGAGATCGCCGTCGCCTGCCCCTTCTGTTTCGTGATGATCGACGACGGGGTGAAGGAGCTCGGCCGCGGCGACGACGTCGCCGTCAAGGACCTGGCGATGCTGCTGGCCGAAGGTCTCCCCGCCGCCGAGGACGACTGAGCGTCCCGACCGCACCAACCCGCCTCGCGTACTAGTCCCTTCGCGCGGGATGCGAATCCCCCTCAAGTCGGGACCGCCGAGCCCGTAGCCTCATCGGTGGGCTGGAAGAGAGGACTGTCCGTGTCCCGGAAGGGAGCCTGCAGGAAAGGGATCCATCGGTTCGCATCTCCCGCCGACGCAGGCGCCGGAATCCGGCGTCGGGTCTGCGAGGAGTGCGGAGCGGTGACGATCGAGGCCACGGGAGAGTGGGGCGCCGCCGCCGACGGATCGGTGGCGTTGGTCTCTCTCTTCGGTCGGGCGTCGATGTTCGCCGGCAACGATGAACGTGCATCGGACCTCCACAGGCCGGCGACCTTTGGGCAACCACGCAGGTGACCCGACCGGACAGTCGAGTGGGAGGTGATCGGAGCGGCCTCGGGCCGCTCCGATCGCGTCCCGATACCATGGGCCGGTGGCTCGCCTCCCCCTCGCCCTGCTGTTCGTGGTAGCCGCCTGCGTCTCGACGGCGGCACCGTCACCGACCTCGGTGGTGCCGGCCGGTGACGGCCCCCGGGTCGTCTCCGGTGCGACCACCACCGTCGTGGGCGCCGACGCCGCCCTCCGGCGCTTCGTCGAATGCATGCAGGAGGGGGGCGTCGCCGGCGTCGAACCCCGGGTCGACGCCACTGGCCGGGTGGTGCTCGCCGACCTGGTCAAGACCAACGACGTCGCAGACCCGGTGTTCCGTCGCGCCCTCCAGCGTTGCGGTGGGGTCCTCGTCGACGCCGGACTCCTCACCGTGGCCGACGACGCCGAGTTGGCGTCGGCGCTGCGGGACGACCTCCGCCAGTTCACCTCGTGCATGAGAACGGAAGGGGTGGAGGCCTTCCCGGCCCCGCTCCCGTCCTTCGACGGGACGGGCCCCGCCTTCGACCCGGAGGCCATTCCCTACGAAGACGCCGACCTCGCCGCCGCCCTCGAAGTCTGCCGGGCCCGGATCGCCGGGGGATGACCGTCACCGTCCCCGGCCCGTCTAGGGTGACGTGCCGACGAGGAGCCAGACGGTGCGTATCGGATTCCAAGGCGAAGCCTTCTCGTACAGCGACCGGGCCTGCCGTGACCTGTTCCCCGACGCCGAGCGCGTCGGCTTCGGGTCGTTCACCGCGGCGTTCGAAGCCATCCGGGACGGGGTCGTCGACCGTCTCGTCCTCCCGATCGAGAACTCCACCACCGGCAGCGTCCTCCCCGTCCTCGATCGGCTCCTCCCAGGAAACGTCCGTATCGTCGCCGAACATCTCGTCGAGGTGCGGCACTGTCTGCTCGCCTGCCCCGGGGCCCGGCTGGAGCAGATCCGCGTCGTCCGGTCCCATCCGGAAGCCCTGGCCCAGGCCGAAGCGATCATCACCCACCGGGGATGGTTCCCGGTTCCCGCCCACGACACCGCCGGGGCGGTTCGCCTCGTCGCCGAACGGGCCGACCCGACCGAGGCCGCCCTGGCACCGAGAGAGGCGGCCGAGCCCCACCGGCTGGTGGTGCTGGAAGAGGACGTGGTCGACCGGGAGCACAACACGACACGGTTCGTGGTGGTGGCTCCGGGCGTCCAGCCCATCCCCGCCGACGCCGACAAGACGTCGGTGGCGTTCACCACCCTGCACCAGCCGGGGGCGTTGGCCCTCGCCCTCACCGAGCTCGGACTCCGGGGCGCCAACCTCACCCGGATCGAATCCCGCCCCAGCGAAGAGGCCTGGAGGTACCGCTTCTTCGTCGACCTCACCCATCCGCCCGGGCCCGAGGGCGTCGCATCGGTCTTCGAGCCGCCTCCGGCGACGCTGACCGACCTCCGTTTCCTCGGGAGCTACCGGGCGGCCCGCTGACGCCGTTCCCCGCCAGCGTTCCGGCGAGCTCCTCCAACGCCCGGAGGAGGGGCCGAGGCGGGGCGGATCCGGGGCGGGGTGGTGCCACCACCGGCGCCGCGGCGGCCGGTTCGAGCCCGGTGGCGCGCCGGACCGCACGGAGATCGGACGTCCCGCCGACCCGGTTGGCGACCAGGAGCGGGGGTGGCCCCTCCCAACGGTGCAGCATGGCGGCGGTGCGGACGAGGAGCACCGGTGCGGGGGTGGTCACCAGGATCGTCGGACCGGACCCGGTGGGGATTCGGGGGCCGACGTCGGTGACGACGTGTTCGAACCGTTCCCCGGCGGTGGCGAGGGTCCGGGCGAGCAGAGACTCCGACAGAGGGCCCGCCCCCGGAGCCAGATGGAGCACGTCGATGGGCCCGACCCGATCGAGGCGCATCCCGGCGGTCGCCGGGGCGAGGGCGAGGCGGAGGCCCAGGGCGCGACCCTCGAAGTCACATTCGGCCAGCACCGTCGGGGCGCGCCCACCCAGGACCCAGGCGAGGGCGAGGGCGACCTCCGTCCGGCCGGGTGCTCCCCGCGGGCCGGTGACGGCGACGATGTCGACGCTGGGACGTGGCGGCGGAGGGGCCACCGCCGCGAGCTCCCCGAGGATCTCGAGGGCAGGTCGATCGTCTCCCACGATGAGGTCACACCCGCCTTCGGCGAGGAGACGTCGGCCGGGCCGGTCGGTCGGCGGGTGGACCCCCACCACGGCGAGGCCCCGATGCCGCCAGGTGCGGACGACGGCAGGGGTGAGCCACGGAGTCTCGCTGCCGACGACGACGACCCGTGCAGGAGGCGACGCCCGGGTGACGTCGGCGGGGTCGACACAGCGGGCGACGATGCGGGCGAGACCCGTGTTCCGTGCGGTGGCGACCAGCTCCGCCTCCCACGGGCGACCCCCGATGACGGTGGCGACGGGGATCGTCATCGCAGTTCGACCCGGGTGATCTCGGTGAAGGGGATGAGCACCGCCCCCGACGGCGTCGCCACCTCGATGTGGTCGAGGGCCACCGCCGGGGCTCCTTCGGCCGGTCGCCCGTCCTTCGTGTGCACGGCGACGACGACCCCTCGGTCTTCGGCGTCGAGGAGGCGGTCCCGGAGGGTGGAGAGCCGCCGGGCGGCGATCGCCGCCGCCTGCTGCTCTGCTTCGAGGATCTGGTCGAGTCGGTGGCTCAGGACCCGGCCGGTCTCCACCAGGTCGGGATGGAACATCTCGTCGAACATCGGTGACCATCGCAGCTCGCGTTCTGACAACCTATCGGTTCGACGAGGCTCCCGGGAATCCCGTTTTCGCGGTCTGGGTGACCCAATGTCCGGGCGTCGATACCATGCACGGTGAGGTGGCACCGTGGACTGGATCGACGTGGACATCCCCAAGCAGTGGCTCACGGTCGGCGACGTGTGCGACTACCTGGGCGTCACCCCACACGTCGTCACCAGGATGTTGCGAGAAGGCGAGCTCACCGGGGTGAAGATCGGCCGGGAGTGGCGCATCGCCCGAACCGACCTCGAAGCGTGGATCAACCGGGCGCGGGGGGTGGATTCGTGACCGCCACGACCCCCGTCCACGACCCCGACGTCGCCGACCGGGACCTCACCGACGAGACGTGGAAGGTCGTCGTCTGGAACGACCCGGTGAACCTGATCGACTACGTCGCCTACGTGCTCCGCAAACTGTTCGGGTACTCGGAGCAGAAGGCCATGGAGCTGACCATGCGGGTGCACACGACGGGGCGGGCGGTCGTCCGCGACGGCCCCCGGGAACAGGCCGAGATGGACTGTTACCGGCTCCACCATCACGGCCTGTGGGCCACCCTCGAACGATGAGAGGGCCGTTTCGCCGTCGCGGCGACCGCGTCGAGATCCGCCTGGCCGAGCACGAAGTCCAGCTCCTCGGCCAGCTCCCCCGCCTGCTGGAGACCGTCGGGTCGGTGCCGGACGACCCGGCCGCCGACCGACTCGACGTCCCCGTCTACCTCGACGACCCGGACGCAGACCGGGAGTACCGGCGATGGATCCGCGGTGAGCTCGACTCGGCCCGGGCCGCCGATCGGTCGGCCTTCGCCGAGCTGGTGGAGGCGGCCCGGACGGGCACGACGGCGTCGACGGAGGAAGCCGAGGCGTTCCTGCGGGTCCTGGCGGAAGGTCGTCTCGTCTTGGCGGCCCGCATGGGAATCGAAGTGGAGGACGACTACGAGCGGGTGTCGGCACCCGACGCGGCGGTGCTCGACTACCTCGGGGCCCTCCAGGCGCTGCTGATCCGCGAACTGTCGGCGTGATCAGGATCGACGACGTCGCCGTCGGCGGTGAAGGCGTCGCCAGGAGCGGCGGCAAGGTCCTGTTCGTCGCCGGAGCCATCCCCGGCGACATCGTCGAAGTGAACGTCGTCCACGACGGCGGGAACTGGGCCCGGGCCGAGCTGGTCCGGATCGTCGAAGCGTCTGAGCACCGGATCGAACCGGCCTGTCGCCACGCCGGGCGATGCGGTGGCTGCGACTGGCAGACCGCCGGACGCACCCTCCAGGCGGAGTGGAAGCTGCGCCTCGTCGAAGGCCAGCTCCGACATCTGGGCGGTCTGGAGGATTCCCCCGTGGACGGGGTGGAGGCGGTGGGTGAGGCCTTCGGGTACCGAAACCGTATGGATTTCCGCAACTCGGGAGGCAGACCCGCCCTGCACGAACCGAACAGCCGTACCCTCGTTCCGCTGGAGGAGTGCCTCCTCCCCGTCGGCCCCCTCCAGGAGGTGTTCCACCGGATCGACCACCTCGGGAGTGTGCGGCGCCTCACGCTTCGGGCCGGGGTTCGCACCGGGGAGCTCGCCGCCTACGTCGTCGGGCGGCCCCCACCGGGCGCCGAACGTCGCTGGGGGATCCCGGTCCGCTCCGGCGACCGGGGCCACATCACCGAAGTCGTCTCCGGCCACCGGTTTCGGATCACCGGCCGGGCCTTCTTCCAGGTCAACACCGCCGGGGCCGAACGGCTCTGCGAGCTGGTCGCCGCCGAAGTCGGCTCGGGGCGGAGGCTGGTCGACCTGTACGCCGGGGGAGGCCTGTTCGCCGTCACCGCCGGCGAGCGGTTCGAGACGGTGACCGCCGTCGAACGTGACCCTCGGGCCGTCGGCGACCTGGTCCACAACACCGGTGGGGAGGTCGAGGTGGTGGAAGGCCCGGTCGAGCACGTCGTGTCGGACCTCTGCGGGAACTGGGACGCCGTGGTGGTGGATCCGCCCCGCAGCGGGCTGGACCGCCGGGTCGTCGACGCCGTGACACGATGGCGGCCCGCCGTCGTCGTCTACGTGTCGTGTGACCCGGCCTCCTTCGCCCGTGACGCCCGGCGTCTCGTCGATCGGGGCCTGCGCCTCGTGCGGGTTCGGGTGGTCGACATGTTCCCTCAGACCTGGCACGTCGAGACGGTCGCACGGTTCGAAGGGTGACCGTGCCGGGGCGGGGGACATGCCCCCGCCCCGGCGTCGCCGTACGTTCGGTACGGTCTCAGCCGGTCCGTTCGATCGTCACCCTGATCACCGGGTTCGACCAGTGGTGGAGCTCCGGGTCGAGGTCGCCGACCCCCTGGATGCCGGCGTGGAGGCGGATCACACCGTGTTCGGCGAGGGCCGGGTTCGAGGTGCCGGACTGCCCGAGGCCGTCGCAGGGGGGCACCAGGTCGGCGTAGGCCTCGGTGTTGATCTCGGTGCCTGCGTCGTAGGCGTCGCCGTACACGGTGACGGTCTCGCCCACATGGCGGGGCAGGCGTGCACCGGCGACCCCGGCGAAGCCGTCGTTGGAGCAGATGATCATCCCCACCACCGACAGCCGTGGGGTCCCGGGACGGGCGGTGATGTCCACCGAGACGCTGGCTCCGGCCGCCACCGGAGCCGCACCGGCGACCGCCACGGCGCCCACACCCCGGCGTCGGGACAGCTCGTCGGCGAAGACCCCCACCCCGCCGTTCTCGGCGAGCTCGCGGAGTCCCGCAGACGCGTGCCGTCCCGGATGGAACACCCGCCCGTGGCCCCGATGGGTGGCCACCACGAAGGGTGTCAACAGTTCGTTGGGGGTCAGGTTGGTGATCGTGACCCGGAACGTGGCCGGCTCGTGGGCGGCCGCCGGGACCGCCAGGGTGGCGGTGAGCGCCACCGTCAGGATGGCGATACCCCATCGCCTTCGCATTCCGTCCTCCTCGGTCGGGAGACCCCATCGTCGGGGAGGGATCTCACAGACCCGGGAACCCGTCCTGAACATTCCCTGAACGGCACCCGACCTCCGGTACGCAGCGGAGCCGTGTCCGTAGCATGGCGGTGGATGAACACCCGCCGTGACCGCGACCACCGAGTCCTCGTCGTCGACGACGAGCCGGTCGTACGTGAGGTCGTCACCGCCTACCTCCGTCGCGACGGGCTCGTCGTCGACGAGGCCGCCGACGGGCCCACCGCCCTCCGCCTCGTCGAGACCTTCCGTCCCGACCTGGTGGTGCTCGACGTGATGCTCCCCGGCGTCGACGGGTTCACGATCCTCCAACAGCTCCGACGGGCCGGGGAGGTGCCGGTGATCCTGTTGACCGCCCGGGCCGAAGAGCCCGACCGGGTCCTCGGACTGGAGATGGGTGCCGACGACTACGTGGTCAAGCCGTTCTCCCCTCGGGAGCTGGCCGCCCGGGTGAGGACCGTGCTCCGCCGGTCGGAACGTCCCGCACCCGTCCCCGAACGCCTCGAATTCGGGGAGCTGGTCATCGACACCGCCACCCGGGAGGTCCATGTGGGCGACCGGCGGGTCTCCCTCACCGCCCGGGAATTCGACCTCCTCGCCTTCCTCGCCCGGACGCCACGGCGGGTCTACTCCCGTGCCCAGCTCCTCGAACACGTCTGGGATTCGTCGCCGGAATGGCAGGACCCGTCGACGGTGACGGTCCACGTCCGTCGGGTGAGGACGAAGATCGAGGAGGATCCCGAACGGCCCCGCTGGATCACCACGGTGTGGGGGGTGGGCTACCGGTTCGAACCATGAGACGCCTGTGGGTCTTCGCCGGCGCGGTCGCCCTCGGCCTGGCGACCTTCGAGGTCGTGATGCGTCCCTCCGCATCCGACCGGATCCGCCTCGCCCTCGTGTTCGCCCTCATGGGAGGGGCGGCGGCGGCGGCTGCGTGGTGGATCCCGAAACGGGCACGACGTTCGCGTTCGATCAGACGGACGGTGGCGCTGCTCACCCTGGCGGCGCCGGTGATCGTCGCCGTCGGTCTGGGAGCCGCCGCCGGTCAGATGTTCCTGTCCCCCCACGACCTCGGCCTCACCCTCGTCGTGCTCGTCTTCGGCCTGGCCGCCGGGGTCGCCTTCGCCTTCGCCGTCGCCGGGCCGTGGACGGAGGACCTGGCACGGATCGCCACCGTCGCCGAGCAGGTGGCGTCGGGGGACTTCTCGGCCCGCACCGCGGTGCACCGCGCCGACGAGGTGGGGAGGCTGGCGGAGGCGGTCGATCGGATGGCCCGATCCTTGGAGGAGGCGGAACGGAAACGTCGAGAGGACGAGCAGGCCCGACGGCGATTCCTGGTGGCGGTCGGACACGACCTCCGCACGCCCCTGGCGTCGATCCGCGTCGCGTTGGAGGGGATCGCCGACGGGGTGGTCGACGACCCCGTCCGGATGGTCGACGTCATGACCAGAGACGTCGCCGCCCTCTCCCGCCTGGTCGACGACCTGTTCCTCCTCGCCCGCATCGATTCGGGGGATCTCCGTTTCGAACCGGTCGACGTGGACCTCCGGGAAGTCGCCGACGAGGCCATGGAGCTGCTCAGCCCCCTCGCCGCCCGCCGGTCGGTGACGCTGCGGCTCGAGGCAGACCGTGCCGTCGTCGTCCCCGCCGGACCGGATGCGGTGGGCCGGGTCGTCCGCAACCTGGTCGACAACGCCATCCGTCACGCACCGCCGGGTAGCGAAGTGGTGGTGGTGGTGGCCGACGGCGACGACGGCCCGTCGGTGGTGGTCCGAGACTCCGGTCCCGGGTTCGCGGAGGCGTTCGTCGACCTGGCGTTCGAACGCTTCACCCGCTCCGACGACGCCCGGAGCCGGGACACGGGAGGCGCAGGTCTGGGGCTCGCCATCGCCAAAGGGTTCGTCGAAGCCCTCGGCGGCGAGATCTGGGCTCGACCCGGCCCCGGCGGAGAGGTCGGGTTCCGCCTCCCGGGAGACGCCGGGTCCGAAGCGTCGAACCGTTGACGCCGGAGAGCCGGCGGCTTCGCCGTCGCCTTCGAAGACGGCGGCCAGAAATCCCCCCGTCTGGACGACGCGGAACCCGGCGCGCTGATAGGTTCGAGAGGAAGCGTCGAGTCGAGGAGGTTCGGATTGCAGATACGCATGAACGTCAACGGCCGGGCGGTCACCGCCGACGTCGAACCGAGAACCCTGCTCGTGCATTTCCTGCGCGACGATCTGGGCCTCACCGGCACCCACATCGGCTGTGAGACCTCCTACTGCGGCGCCTGCACGGTGATCGTCGACGGTCGCACCGCCAAGTCCTGCACGATGCTGGCGGTACAGGCAGACGGTGCCGAGATCACCACGATCGAAGGTCTCGCCGCCGACGGCGAGCTCCACCCCGTCCAGGAAGGATTCTGGGAACGCCACGGGCTCCAGTGCGGCTACTGCACCCCCGGCATGATCATGTCGGCCGTCGGACTGTTGTCCGAGAACCCGGATCCCTCCGAAGACGAGATCCGTCACGGGATCGAAGGCAACATCTGCCGATGCACCGGGTACCACAACATCGTCCGGGCGATCGAGTACGCCGCCGCCAAGATGCGCGGTGAGGAACCCGCCCCGGCCGAATGGGAGACCCAGGAGGTGACGGCATGAGTACCACCAGTGTGCTGGGTGGCGTCGTCAAGAGACGAGAGGACCCGGCCCTCATCCAGGGCACCGGACTGTACGTCGACGACGTCAAGCTCCCCGGGATGCTGTACGCGGCCTTCGTACGCAGCCCCTTCGCCCACGCCCGGATCACGTCGATCGACGCCTCCGCGGCCCTGGCGATGGAAGGGGTGGAGGCGGTCTACACGATCGACGACGTCCGGCATCTCGGCCCGGTGCTCGCCCAGGTCCCCATCGGCAAGGTGCGTCCGCTCCTCGCCGACGGCGTGGTCAACCACGTCGGGGAGGCCGTGGCGATGGTCGTCGCCAAAGACCGCTACCTCGCCCGTGACGCCGCCGACGCGGTCGAAGTCGACTACGAACCGCTGCCGGCGGTCGTCGACCTCAAAGAGGCTGCGACCGACCAACGGAAGGTCCACGACGACCTCGAGTCGAACATCCTCATGACCTGGGAGGCCGGTCCCTTCGGGGATCCGGACGCGATGGCCGAGACCCGGCGCAAGATCGACGAGGCCAAGGCCCGGGACGACACGGTGGTCGTGTCGATCGAAGCGGTGAACCAGCGGTTGATCGGTACCGCCATCGAACCCCGCGCGGTCCTGGCCGACTGGAACCCCGGGTACGGGCGGTTCACCGTGTACTCGTCGACCCAGATCCCCCACGCCCTCGCCGGTGCCATCGCCAAGACGTTCGGGGTGACCTACAACGACGTCCACGTCGTCGCCCCCGAAGTGGGTGGAGGCTTCGGTCTGAAGCTGAACATCTACAACGACGAGATCCTGGTGGCCTTCGCCTCCCAGAAGCTGGGGCATCCGGTGAAGTACACCGAGAGCCGCCGGGAGTCACCCAACTCGACCATCCAGGGCCGCGGTTGGATCGCCACGGCGACCCTGGTCGGCACCCGGGACGGGGAGATCTTGGGCTACGAGCTCCACGGCCTGTGCGACATGGGGGCCTACAGCCAGAACTTCACCGTCGCCATCCCCTTCCTGGGGGTGTTCGTGGCGTCGGGTCAGTACAAGTTCCCGACCCATGTGAAGTTGGACTGCGTGGCCACCCACACGATGACCACCGACGCCTACCGGGGTGCCGGACGCCCCGAAGCGATCTACTACCTGGAGCGGGTCATCGACGCCTACGCCCGCAAGATCGGGATGGATCCGGCCGAGGTCCGGCGGAAGAACTACATCCCCGCCGACGCCTTCCCGGCCGCCATCTCCCCGGTCGGGTTCGCCATGGACACCGGCGACTACGCCAAGGCCCTCGACGCCCTCGTCGAGAGCGACGGCTACCGCGAGATGCTCGCCGAGCGTGACCGGATGCGGGCCGAAGGGAAACTGGCCGGAGTCGGCTTGAGCACCTACGTGGAGGTGTGCGGATTCGGGCCGTCGGGCCTCGTCGATCTCGGCTTCTCCTGGTCCGAATACGGTGCCCCGTCGGCGTTCAGCGGCAGCGGGCTCGTCCGGGTCAACCCCGATTCGACGGTGACCGTGATCATCGGCACCGGGCCGTCGGGTCAGGGACACCAGACCACCTGGAGCCAGATCGTCGCCGACCAGCTCGGGATCCCCCTGGAACGGATCAGGGTGATCCACGGAGACTCCGAAGAGTCGCCGTTCGGGGTCGGAACCTTCGGGTCCCGCTCGGCGGCGGTCGACGGCAGCGCCACCTTCGAGGCGGCGCAGAAGGTCCGGGCCAAGGCGGCGAAGATCGCCGCCCACCTGCTCGAAGCCTCCGAAGAGGACATCCAGTTCGCCGACGGCGGTGCCTTCGTGGCGGGTTCACCCGACCAGACCGTGAGCTGGGAGGAGATCGCCACGGTCGCCTACCAGCCTCACCGTCTGCCCGAAGGGATGGAAGGCGGACTCGAGGCCCACGCCATCTTCAGCCCCGCCAACGCCACCTGGCCGTTCGGCGCCCACGCGGCGCTGGTCGAGGTGGACGGCGACACCGGCGACGTGCGGCTGCTCCGCTACATCACCGTGGACGACTGCGGCAACGTCATCAACCCGATGATCGTGGACGGTCAGATCCACGGCGGGTTGGCCCAGGGGATCGGCCAGGCCATGTTCGAGGAGGCGGTGTACGACGCCGACGGCAACCTGCTGACCGGTTCGCTGCTCGACTACGTACTTCCCACCGCCGCCGACCTCCCGTCCTTCGAGTTGCACCGGACGGTGACGCCGTCCGACATCAACCCGCTGGGCGTGAAAGGGATCGGCGAGGCAGGGACGATCGGGTCGGCGCAGACGGTCGTCAACGCCGTCGTCGACGCCTTGGAGCCCCTCGGGGTCGAACACGTCGACATGCCCTTGAGGCCCAAACGGGTGTGGCAGGCGATCCAGGACGCGAAGGGAGGAAACTGATGTTCCCCAGGTCCTTCGAGTATGTGGCGCCCGCCGACCTGGCGGAGGCCGCGGAGGCGCTCGCATCGGCCGAGTTCGCCAAAGTGATGTCAGGCGGGATGAGCCTCATCCCGATGATGAAGCTGCGGCTCCTGTCCCCCGACCTGGTCGTGGACATCGGCAAGATCCCGGGCCTCGACCAGATCGAGGACCGGGGCGACGCCATCGCCATCGGCGCGCTCGTCCGCCACGCGCAGACGGCGGCCTCCGACGCCGTCCCGGCCGCATTGCGCACGGCTGCCGCCTGGACCGGTGACACCCAGGTTCGCAACCGGGGCACCACCGTCGGCTCGGTGGCCCACGCCGACATCGCCGCCGACCAGCCCGCCGCAGTCCTCGCCCTGGGGGCGACGATGGTCGCCCGTTCGGCTTCGGGGACCCGTGAGATCCCCGCCGACGAGTTCTTCGTCGACGCCCTCACCACCGCCTTGGAGCCCGGTGAGATCCTGGCGGAGATCCGGATCCCGAAGGCGGGTGGCGGGTCGGCCTACGAGAAGCTGGGTCGTCGAGGAGGCCACACCGACTACGCGGTCGCCGGAGCCGCGGCCTGGGTGCAGCGGTCCAACGGGTCCATCTCGGACTGCCGGGTTGCCCTCACCGGGGTCGGGACCAAACCGACCCTGGCCGAAGGCGTCGCCGAAGCGTTGATCGGCACCGACGGCTCGGCGTCGGCGGTGGAGGCGGCTGCTGCCCGGGCCACCGAAGGGGTGACCCTCCTCGAGGACCTGTACGGGTCCGAGGAGTACAAGGCGCACCTGGCGAAGGTGATGACGGCACGCGCCCTCACCCAGGCGATCGCCAACGCTTGACAGCGGGCGGAGGGAGAGAGGACCTTCGGGGAGCCGCCGCGGCGGCTCCCCGAAGGTCGTCGGCCCGGTTCGGATCCGGCCGGGGCCCGAGGTTGGATGCAGGTGGCCCCTAGAGTGGCAGAGGTGCGTTCCGTCGAAGCAGTCCTCGAAGCCTTCGCCGACCGGCAGTACGTGGCCGATCGGAGTCTCGGGGTGGCGGTGTACCTGGCGTTGGAGCTGGGGCGGCCGTTGTTCCTGGAAGGCGAGGCAGGGGTCGGCAAGACCGAGGTCGCCAAGGTCTTGGCGGCGGTCCTCGACTCCGAGCTCATCCGGCTCCAGTGCTACGAAGGCCTCGACGTCAACCATGCGCTCTACGAATGGGACTACGCCCGCCAGATGCTGGCCATCCGGATCATCGAGGCTCGGGGTGAGGGGAGCCACGCCCAGGTGGCCGACATCATGAGCCGCGACTACCTGATCCCTCGTCCCCTCCTCCAGGCCATCGAGGCGGCCGCCGAAGGTGCACGCCCCGTCCTGCTCATCGACGAGCTCGACCGGGCCGACGAGGAGTTCGAGGCGTACCTGCTGGAGCTGCTCTCCGACTTCCAGGTGACGATCCCGGAGATCGGCACCATCGCCGCCAAAGAACCGCCGGTGGTGATCATCACCTCGAACCGGACGAGGGAGATCCACGACGCCCTCAAGCGGCGCTGCATCTACCACTGGGTCGACTACCCGGACTTCGATCGGGAAGTCGAGATCATCACCACCAAGATCCCCGACATGGACGAACGTCTGGCCCGCCAGATCGCGGCGGCCATGCAGACCCTCCGCTCCCTCGAGCTCTTCAAGCCGCCCGGCGTCGCCGAGACCCTCGACTGGGCGAGGGCGTTGCGGGTGTTGGGATCCCGTGACCTGGATGCGGCGTCGGTGGAGGACACCCTCGGGGTGGTCCTCAAATACCGCGAGGATGTCGAACGGGTGTTGGAGCTGGGACCGGATCGAGTCGCCGACACCGAATGAGGGCGTGGGTCGTCGCCCTGGCGGCGCTGGCGCTCGTGGCCCCATCGATGCCGGCCGGAGCCCGGGGCATCACCGACGGCACCGTCGTCGTCTGGCAGTCGGGAGGTCTCGACGACGACACCGTCGACGGGGTCCGGAGAGCTGCCGGGCTCGTCGGGGCCGACTGGACGGTCATCCACCGGGGGACCCTGCGGCTGCTTGCGGTGAGGAGAGGCTCGGACCCGGTGCAGATCCCACCTTCGGGCATGGGCTACCCGATGGCGGTCGGTGCCGTCACCGTGGCCGCCGCCCGGCCGCTGCTCGGCGGGTCCCGGGCCGACGTCCTGGCGGCGGGGGGAGCGTTGATGGGGGAACGCACCGCGGCGCTGCGGGGAGCCGCCGTGGGCGACACCGTGACCTTGGAGGGATGGAACGGCCGGCAGGTCGAGCTGACCATCGGAGCCGTCGTCCCCGACACCGACCTCGCCTGGGACGAGATCGTCGTCTCGGCGGCCGTCGCCGAGACCTTGGCCCTGGATCGCCCGGCCGTGGCCGTCCTCTGGGGGTACGCCGACGAAGGGGTGGCCCTCTTCACCGTGTCCCAGATGATCCCGCCGGCCGGGACCCGGGTGACGGCGTCCGACTCCCCGCCCCTGGAGGACTGGGTGCTCCCCTCGGTCATGCTGAAGGAGCGGTTCGGTGAGTTCGCCTTCCGTCCGGCGGGGAACCGGATCGTCATCGACCCGGCCTGGCGGGAGGAGAACATCGTCACCCTCGACTATCCGATCGTCGGACGTTTCCGCTGCCACCGGGCGGTGGCGCCCTACCTGCGGGCCGCCCTCGCCGAGTTGGAGGCACGCAACCTCGACTGGATGATCGACCCCGACGACTTCCAACGTGCCGGTGGATGCTTCAACCCGCGACTGGCACGAGGGGGAGGCGACAAAGGGTTGGCGCTGTCGCGGCATGCCTGGGGGGTCGCCGTGGACATCAACCCGTCGATGAACCCCTACGGTGGGCCGGTACGCCTCGACGACCGGGTCGGCGACGTGTTCCGGCGCTGGGGGTTCGCCTGGGGGGCGGGCTGGACGGTCCCTGACGGGATGCATTTCGAATGGCAGCAGATCAGGGTCTCGCGCCAGAGCTGTTCGGACCTGGGATTGGCCCGTTCGGCCCAAGCGAACGATCTCTGGGAGGTGTACCCTCGAAAGCACAGATGCGGAACGGGGTGACACCGCAACAGGTCCGCCGTCGAGTTCCCCGACCGCGTGCGTCGGTCTTCTTCCTACGACTTGGGGAGGTTGTATGAACGTGCCGTCGACGATCGCTGAGCTCCACAGTCCTGCCGGCACACTGGTGTCCGTCTACCTGGGCCGTCCGGCCGGTTCGTCGTCGGCGCTGCTCTCGGATCTGCTCAAGCCGATCCGTGCCGCCGCCGACGAGCGGGAACGTTCGGTGACCAAGGCGATCAAGGCGAGCTGCGACCGGATCCACGATCTGGCACCGAGGATCGACGCCGAACCGTCGCCGGCGGTCGCCGTGTTCGCCTCCGAACCCGACGGGATCTTCGAATACCTGCCGCTTCAGGCCGACGTGTGGGACGTCGCCATGGTGGGTCCCCGCCCGTACCTGCGTCCCCTGCGGGCCATCCCCCGGCTCCTCCACGTCGGGGTGGTCGTCGCCGACCGGGAACGGGCCTTCGTCTTCGAGTCGGACGACGGGCAGATGGAGAGCCTCGGCGAGCCGATCGAGGCAGACCGGGGCAAGGACAACTATGGCGGATTCTCCGGATACGAGGAGCACCGTGTCCGGGGCAGGGCCGAAGAGGAGACCGCCCGGATGTTGCAGGAGGCGGCGGGGCTCCTGTTCGACCGTCACCGGGCGAAACCCTTCGACATGCTGGCCCTGGGCGGGCACGCCGACACCCTGGACGAACTCGTCCCTCACCTCCACGCCTACCTGCGGGAGCTGCCGATGCACCGGTTCGTCGTGGACCTCCGCACGATGACCCCGCCGATCCTCCGACGGCACGTGGAAGACGGTGTCGCCGCCTGGAGGCAGGAGCAGGAGGAACGGGCGGTGGAGCGGGTGTTGGCCCGGCTGGGGAGCGGCGACGGAGCCGTCGCCGGCACGTCGGCGGTGTTGAAGGCCGCCAACGCCCGGGCGGTGGAGACGCTGGTCGTCTCGGGACGGTTCGAACGTTCCGGGGTGTCGTGCGACGCCTGCGGATGGCTGGGCCGCACCGGTGACACCTGCCCGGTCTGTGGGAGTGGCCTCTTCGACGTCGACGACGTGATCGGTTCGGCCATCGAGGCGGTGCTCGACGCCGGCGGCGAGGTGTGGCAGGTGTCGGTGGCGTCGCCCCTCGACAGTCACGGGGTGGCCGCGGCTCTGCGTTTCCCGATCACCCGATGACCCGGCCGGAGGCGCTCGTCAGCTTCGTTCGGGCGCTCCGAGACGCCGGGATCCCGGTCGGGCCCACCGTGGCGGGGGATCTGATGGCAGCCGCCGAACTGGTCGGGTTGGCGGAGGCCCACGACGTGTACCACGCCTTCCGGGCCCTCACCGTCACCTCGGTCGAGCAGGTGCCGACCTTCAACGAGGTGTTCGTCCGGTTCTTCGGGGCCGACGACTCCCATCTGGTCACGGTCACGTCCCCGGCGCCGCCGAGGACGTGGTCGATCCACCGTGGGCGGGAAGAAGGCGGCGAAGGAGAAGGCGACGAAGAGGCAGAAGACGACGCCTTCGTCGGGGCGTCGGCCCGGGAGAGGCTCGCCACCCGGGACTTCGCCACCCTCACCCCCGAGGAGGTGGCGGAGGTGCGGGCCCTCATCGCCCGGATGGTGTGGCATCCGGCCTTCACCTGGTCGCGGCGGCGTCGCCCCTCCCGCACCGGGGACCGGCCCGACCTGCGGCGAACCCTGCGGGGCTCGGTCGGACCCGAAGGCGACCTCCTGCGGGTGGCGACCAGCGAACGGCGGATCCGCCGCCGTCCCCTCATCTTCATCGCCGACGTGTCCGGTTCGATGGAGCGGTACGCGGAGATGCTCCTCTATTTCGCCCATGCCGCCCGTGGCCGACTGGGACGGCTCGAAGCGTTCGTGTTCTCCACCCGTCTCACCCGCATCACCCGCCCGTTGCAACGCCGTGACCCGTCGGCGGCGATCGCCGAGGTGGCGGAGACGGTCACCGACTGGTCGGGAGGCACCCAGATCGGGGAGGCGATCCGCACCTTCAACGTCGAATGGAGCCGGAGGGTTGGCCGGGGAAGCCCGATCGCCCTCATCGTGTCGGACGGTTGGGACCGGGGCGAACCGGCGTTGCTCGCCGCCGAGATGGCGAGGCTGCGCCGTTCGGTGCACCGGGTCGTGTGGCTCAACCCCCTGGCCGGACGTCCCGGGTACGCCCCGGAGACGCGGGGGATGCGGGCGGCGCTCCCCTACGTGGACGATTTCCTCCCCGCCGCCAATCTGACCGACCTCGCCACCCTCATCGAGCTCCTAGAGTCGGTGCCGGCGCGGAGGATCGCATGAGAGAGGCGTTGGAGATCAGAGACCGGTGGGTGGCGGAAGGCAAACGTGTCGCCGTCGCCACCGTCGTCCGGGTGGGCGGTTCGGCTCCCCGCCCCGAAGGCTCGAAGTTCCTCGTCTCTTCGGCCGGGGAGATGGAGGGTTCGGTGTCGGGAGGCTGTGTGGAGAACGACGTGTTCCTCCACGCCCAGGAGGTGTTGGAGACGGGGCAGCCGAAGCTGGTCACCTACGGGATCGCCGACGAGGACGCCTTCGAGGTGGGTCTCGCCTGCGGTGGCACTATCCAGGTCTTCATCGAGCCGTGGTGACCGACGTCTGGGACGCAGTCCGCCAGGTGATGGCGGAGGAACGCCTGGCTGCCCGGTGCACGGTGATCTCCGGGCCCGACGCCGGGATGTCGGCGGTGGTGGACCACGATGGCGGTCTGGTCGGTGGGGAACTGCCCCCGGAGGTGGTCGCCGACGTCGTCGCCGACGCCCGTCCCCTGATGGAGCGGGAACGTCACCTCACCGTCACCTACGGCGTCCGGGAGGTGTTCTTCGAGGTCCTCGCCCCCCGGCCGAGGCTGGTCATCTTCGGGGCGGTGCACATCGCCCAGGCGTTGACGACGATCGCCCGACTCCTCGGCTATCGGGTGACGGTGTCCGACGCCCGGCCGGCGTTCCTGACCGAGGCGCGGTTCCCCGACGCCGATGAGCTGTTGGTGGGCTGGCCCGACCAGGTGGCCGACCGGCTCCGTTTCGACCGGTCCACCTTCGTGGTGGTGTTGAGCCACGACGCCCGGTTCGAAGATCCCCTGTGGCCGCTGGTGTTGGGCACCCCGGTCCGTTACATCGGGGCGATGGGGTCGAAGAAGACGGCGGCCCGGCGTCGTGAACGGCTCATCGCCGCCGGGTTCCCTCCCGAAGAAGTGGATCGGATCCACGGGCCGATCGGTCTCGACATCGGGGCGGAGACTCCCGGCGAGGTGGCGGTGTCGATCCTCGCCGAGATGACCCGGGCCCGTTACCGGGCCCACGAACCGCTGGAGCTGCGGGGCGAGGTGCGGCGGATCGGACGGTGAGGAGACGCCGGTTCGGGGGTGTCACGGACCGTCGTCGACCAGCTCTACGAGGTCGGAGACCACCAGGTCGGCGCCGGCCCGGAGCAGCGGTTCGGGATCACCCCGGCGGTCCACACCCACCACCAGCCCGAACCCGCCGGCCCGTCCAGCCTGCACGCCGGCGACGGCGTCTTCGACCACGACCGCCTGTCGGGGCTCGACCCGAAGGCGACGGGCGGCCTCCAAGAAGGCGTCGGGGGCCGGTTTCCCCGCCAGACCCAGGCAGGCGAGGTCGGCGCCGGTGACGACGGCGTCGAAATCCCCGAGCCCCGCCGCCGCCAGCACCTCGGCGGCGTTGGCGCTGGACGACACGACGGCGGTGCGCAGCCCGACCGATCGGATCACGGTCAGGAACCTCACCGACCCCGGATACGGCCTCACCCCTTCCGAGGCGAGGACGGCGCGGACGATCTCGTTCTTGCGGTTCCCCAACCCACAGACCGTCTCCGAGGTGGGAGCGTCTTCGGGTGTCCCCCATTCGAGCTCGATCCCCCGGGAGGCGAGGAAGGCGGCGACTCCGTCGTACCGGGGTTTCCCGTCGAGATGGCGTCGGTAGTCGACCTCCAGGTCGAAGGGGGCCGTCCCGTCGGCGCGGCGTTCGAGGAACTCGTCGAACATCGTCTTCCACGCCCGGGCGTGGATCTGCTCGGTGGGGGTGAGGACACCGTCGAGGTCGAACAGCACCGCCGCGTAGGCGTCCCAGGTGACGGAGGTTCCCATCGCCTAACCCTTGGTCCCCGACGTCGCCAGCCCTTGCACGAAGTAGCGCTGGAAGACGAAGAAGATCACGGCGATCGGGATCGTCGTGATGATCGAGCCCGCCAGGATGGTGTTCCACGGCGGGGCCTCACCGAACGCTCCCCGAATCCCGGCCAGTCCCACGGTCAGGGTCTTCAGGTCCGGTTCCGAGGGGGCGGCGATGAGCATGTGCATGAACTCGTTCCACACGCCCTGGGTGGAGAGGATCGTGAGGGCGATCAGGCCGGGGGCGGCCATCGGCAGCATGATGTGGCGGAACACCTGCCAGGTGCTCGCCCCGTCCACGGCGGCTGCTTCTTCGATCTCCCGGGGGAGCTGTTCGAAGAACTGTTTCATGAGGAAGATCCCGAAGGCGTCGAAGGCGAGGGGCAGGATGAGACCGGCGTAGGTGTTGAGGATCCCGAGCTGGCGCATGACCAGGAACCGGGGGACGAGGAGAACCACGCCGGGGACCGCCATCACGGCCACGACCATCGCGAACAGGAGACGCCGGCCTCGGAACCGGAGCCGGGCGAGGGCGTATCCGGCGGTGGCGTCGAGGGTGAGGCGCAGCACCACCACCGCCACCGTCGTGATCGCCGAGTTCAAGGCCCAGCGGGGGAACCGAATCTGGGGAGAGTTCAACCGGGCGATGCCCTCCAAGGTGGCTCCCCCGTATTCGGGGGAGGGGAGCAGAGCGACCGGGTTGGCCTGGATGTCGGGCAGGCTCTTGAACGAGCTGGCGATCGTCAGCAGGAACGGATAGATGAAGACCCCGGCGAAGAAGACGAGGATGCCGTAGCCGAAGAGACGCCGGGCGACGGTTCGGAGGAGGGACGGCTGCGTCATCGCCTCACGTCTCCCCCGTCTCGGCCACGATGCGGCGTTTCATCCAGTCGAAGACCATGATGATCAGGAACAGCACCACCGCCATCGCCGCGCCGAGGGCGGCCGAGTTGTTCTGGAAGGTCTGGAAGTAGATCCAGAAGGCCGGGGTGATCGTGGCTTTGCGGGGGCCCCCGAAGGTGGCCACGAAGATCTGGTCGAACACCTGCCAGGTGCCGATCAGCCCCAGGGTCACCACGAAGTAGATCGTGGGTTTCATCATGGGCACGGTGATGTAGCGGAACCGTTGGAGGGCGGTGGCGCCGTCCACGGTGGCGGCTTCCTCGATCGACGGCGAGATGCTCTGGAGGCCCGCTAGGAAGATCAGCATCATCGTCCCGGTGGTCGTCCAGGTGACGAGGAGCATGATGGCGGTCATCGCCACGCTCGGACCCGAGATCCACTCCCAGATCTCCAAGGAGAAGACCTCGGTCTGCATCCATCCCGGCGGTTCGTCGACGCCGAAGACCCCCAAGAGGTTGTGGATCAGGCCGTTCGAGTTGTCGAACCAGTTGATGTCCTGGAAGGGGAGGACGGCGTTGACGAGGCCGCGGGTCTGGAAGAGGAACACGAAGATGAGGGTGATCGCCACCGAGCTGGTGATGGACGGGAAGTAGTAGGCGGTACGGAAGAAGCCTTTGCCCTTGAGGAACCGCTGGTTGAGGATCACCGCCAGGACGAAGGCGAGGAAGGTCTGGGCGGGCACGACCCCGACGACGTACCAGAAGTTGTTCCGGATCGACCGGGCGAAATCCTTGCGGCGGAGCCCGTCGTCGACGAGCAGCTCCTGATAGTTCTCGAAACCGATCACGTCGGATTCGAGGGGCGGGGTGAGGCCCGACCAGTCGGTGAGGCTCACCCACACGGTGAACAGGATGGGCAGGACGAGGAACACGATGAGGCCGGCGACGGCGGGCAGGGTGAACAGCCAACCCACCACGCCTTCCCTCGGGTCGAGGCGGGCTCGGCTGTCGACGGGGTCGGGGGTCCGCCGTCGACGGCGGACCCCCGACCGTTCCCCTGCGTGTGGACCCCGGGCCATCACGTACCTCTCGTGTGCTCAGCCGAGTACGTCTTCCCCGGCTGCGGTGACTTCGTCGATCAGCTCGTCCACGGTGACGTCGCCGGCCACCAGAGCTTCGGCCTGTTCGTTGAACACACCGATCAGGTCACCTGCTCCCGGTTTGAGGGCCCACCGACGGGCGTAGGCCGCCCCGTCGAGGAAGGGCTTCAGCTCGGGACGGGGTGCCAGCCAGTCGGCGGCCACCGACTCACGGGCGGGCATCACGTTGAACGCGCTCGTCCAGGCCAGCGAACCCTCCCGGTTGGTGAGGTAGTTGATCAACGCCCAGGAGGCCTCCGGGTTGGGGGCGTCCACCGAGACGGCGTAGCAGACGGTGAAGGCGAAGGTCCCCGGACCGGCCGGACCGACCGGCAGCTCGGCGACGGCGAAGTTCCGGTCGGGGAAGACGTCCTTCAGGTACCCGACGATCCAGTTCCCTTCGATCGTCATGGCCGCCTTGCCCTGACCGAACGCCTCGCCGGCCCATCCGGCGTCGACCGCCTGGGGTTTCACCGCCGAGCCGCTCTGGTAGAGGTCGGCGACGAACTGGAGGGCCTGGCGGGCCTGGTCGTTGTCGAGGGTCACCTGGGTGACGGCGTCGTCGGTGAGGGCCACGCCGTTCTGGAACAGGAACACCCCCCAGCGGGGATATTCGACACCCATGGTGAGCCCGGCCTGGGCGGTCCCGGCGGCGATCTCCTCGACCGAGCCGGTCGTCAGCGCCTCGGCGGCGGCGGCGAGCTCCTCCCAGGTGGTCGGCACGGCCACTCCTGCCGCGTCGAGGGCGTCGGGGTCGTACACGAGGGCCAGGGTGGAGAAGTCCTTCGGCGGGCAATACCAGGTTCCCTCGTACGTGAACGCGTCACGCAGCGACGGGTAGATGTCGTCGGGATCCTCGATCGCTCCGTCGGGGATCGGGGCCAACACGCCGGCGCTCGCCAGATCGGGCAGCTTGAAGCTGTCGACGTAGAACACGTCGGGCGGGTCGCCTGCGGCTAGCGCTGCCTGAAGCGTCGCGTCATACTCCGCCTGGGGTTGGAACTCTGCGGACGCACCGGTCTCGTCGTTGAAGGCAGCGACGAGATCCGAGAGTGCCTGGTTCTCGGCGTCCGAAGAGGACCAACCCCACAGTTTCAGCTCGACGCCCTCCAAGGTGCCTTCCGCCACCGAGGTGGTCGTCGCCGAGAGGGTGGTCGTGGTCGCCGGGGCCGTGGTGGTGGGTGAGGACGTCTCCGGGGTCGTGGTCTCCCCGGCGTCCTGACCGCCACCGCAGGCCGCCAGCACCAGCGCCGTCACCGCGAATACGGCCGGCCATCTCATCCTGTGCATGCTTCCTCTTCCTTTCTCTCCCGGGAAGGGGTCCGCCCCTTCACCTCCGTCTTGGGACCTCGATGTCATGGAGCTCCCCTCGGTACACACACGTGAACGCCATCGACGACCAGTGGGACGGCAGCCGGGGGTCGGTGGTCGGCCCTCCGCACCCCAGCCCGAGTCCGGCGAAGCCGAACAGGGCGGCCTGGACGAGCCCCCCCTGGCAGGCGGCGTGGATGCCGTCGACGCCGTTGCCCATCGTGTCCTCCAGGTCGATGGCGGCTGCCCGCAGGAAGAACTCGTAGGCGGCTTCGGGGTCTCCGAGGCGGGCGGCCAGGAGGGCGTGGATCGGCAGTGACAGCGACGAGCCGTGGTCGGTCTTGGGGAGGTAGTACGACCAGTTGACGGTTCCGCTCCCGGCCAGGTCGGCTTCGTCGGGCAGCAGCGCCATCGCCATCAGCACGTCGGGTTGTTTGATGACCGCCGTGTGTTGGAGCCGCTCCTCTCCGAGCAGGTCGTAGATCGCCCTGGTCCTCGGCTCGAAGGCTTCGAGGTCGATGGGGTCGAGATCGAAGAATCCGGCGTGTTGTTCCCAGACGCCGTCTGCCGACCGGCGGAGCACCACGCGGTCGGCGAGGTCGGCGTAGCCGAGGACCTCGGCTTCGGTGACGCCGAGGCGGGCGAGCAGCGCCTCCGCCGAGGCGGGGGAGCGCTCGTGGAGCCACCGATACACCGACGTGGCCTGCCGGAGATGCCAGGCGGCCAGCAGGTTCGTGTAGAAGTTGTCGTCGACGTGGAGGTGGTACTCGTCGGGCCCGATGACCTTGCGGAGGTGGAGCCCGTCGTCTTCCGCTTCGAGGCGGCTCGCCCAGTAGACGGCACCGTCGAGGGTGATCTCGGCGCCTTCGTTTTCGAGGAACTCGTCGTCGCCGGTCCAGCGCCAGTAGTGGTCCGCCGCCCAGGCGACGTCGGCGGTGATGTGTTCTTCCAGCTCGCCCGTCCAGATCCGGATGGGCGGCCCCGACGTCGGGGACGTCCACTCCGGGGTCACCTCGTCGCCGGTGTCGGCCGACTCCCAGGCGTAGAAGGCGCCTCGATGGCCGAGACGGGCCGCCTTGCGGCGTGCCCCGGGGAGGCCGCGGTATCGGTATCCGAAGTGGGTGCGGGCCAGGTCGGGCTGGGTGACGGTGAAGTAGGGGACGACGAAGACGTCGGTGTCCCAGAAGACGTGGTGGCGGTATCCGAACCCCGACATGAGGCGGGCCCCGATCGCCGCCCGTGGGTCGTCCGGTGAGGCGGCGGCGATGAGCTGGAACGCGGCGAACCGCAGGATCAACTCGGCGTAGGGGTCGCCGTCGATGCGGATGTCGGAGGTGCGCCACCGGCGTTCCCAGGCCGCCCGGGAAGCGTCGGCGAGGGCGGCATAGTCGGTGCCGGCCGTTGGGAGGAGTGCACCGGCGTCGGCACCGGACTGGTAGGCGACGACCTTGGTGACCCTCACCGACGCTCCCGGGTCGATGACGAGGGTGGAACGGAATCTGGGATGTTCGAGGTCGTCGACGTAGGCGGGGTCGGCGAGGCCCCGGACTTCGCAGCGAACCTGCAGGCGGTGGCGGCGGTCGACGCTCTCGTAGTCGACGCCGAAGGTGTGGTCCCCGACCCGGGAGGCGTCGAGGGGACGGAAGGCGGGGACCCGAGGGGACGGGATCCCACCTTTGATGCCCGTCTGTACGTCCACTTCGATGGGGTCGGTGAGGGCGGTGACGTGGACGTCCAGGGCCGCCAGGTGGGGTTCCGCCATGGAGAGGATGCGGCGGAACTCGACCCGGATGGTCCCGGTCTCGGCGCCCCGCCACAGCACCGTCCGGCGCAGCTCGCCGGTGCGGAGGTCGAGGGTTCGCCGGTACCCGGCCGGGGGATGGGCGACGAGGTCGAAGGGTTCACCGTCGACGGTGAGGGAGAAGTCGGTCCAGTCGGGGGCGGCGCCGAGCACGGGCAGCTCCCCGGGGGGCTCCACGAAGAGTCCGTTGACGAACGTCGCCCGGCGTTCGCCGGGACGGAACTCCTCGAAGGCTCCCCGGGTTCCCAGGCGGCCGTTGCCGATGGTGAAGAGGGACTCCCGCCACGGCGCCAGTTCGGGACGGAAACGATCCTCCGACAGGACCCAGGGATCGATCCGTCGGCTCACCTGCCACCTCCCGAGCTGGCCCGGACGATCAACTCCGGTGTGACGAGGATCCCTTCGGGTTCGTGGTGGCCGGTGAGCCGGCGGGCCAGCATGTCGACCAGCAGCTCCCCCACCCGGTCGAAGGGTTGACGGACCGAGGTGAGGGGCGGTGAGGCCATCTCGGCGGCCGGGATGTCGTCGAAGCCGGTGACCGCCAGGTCGACTCCCACTTCGAGGCCGAGGGCCCGGGCTTCGAGGAGTGCCCCGATGGCGAGGGTGTCCTGGACGGTGACGACCGCCGTCGGTGGCGGTTCGGCGGCGAGGAGCTCGCGGAGGGCGGCCCGGCCCTCTTCGAGCCCGTTGACGGTACGGACGATGCGGGGAGGGGGGAGGTCGGCTGCCTGGAGGGCTTCGACGACCCCCGACACCCGGGCGTCGCCGGTCCTCGACCCTTCCGGCCAGGCGATGAGGCCGAAGCGTTCGTGGCCCTGTTCGACGAGGTGACGGACGGCGGCGGCGGTGCCCGCCGCGCCGTCGACGTCGACCCAGGAGAAGGCGTCGTCGTCGCTGGTGCGCCCGAAGGCGACGAAGGGCACTCCCTGGTCGGAGAGGTAGGCGATCCTGGGGTCGTGATAGTCGGTCTCGGAGAGGATGAAGCCGTCTACGGATCCCCGACGGACCATGTCTTCGTAGACCGCCAACGGGTTGCCTCGGGGACGGTCGGCGGACAGGACGATCTCGAGGCCGTGACGGGCGGCCGCTTCGACCATCGAGTGCAGGAAGGCATCGAGGGTGGGGTTTCCGGCCGCCTGCACCGACGGGAGGCGGTATCCGACGAGGTAGGTCCGTTTGCCGACCAGGCCGCGGGCGGCCCGGTTGGGGCGGTAGTCGAGGGCGCGGACCGCTTCCAGGACGCGCTCCCGGGTGGCTTCGGAGACGACGTGGGGCGTGTTGAGGGCTTTGGAGACCGTCGCCACCGACACCCCCGCGAGACGGCTCACGTCTTTGATGGTCGACCGGGGAGATGTCGACCGGGGAGATGTCGACCGGGGAGAAAACGTTTTCTGCTCGGAAGCCCCGTGTTCGTCCATGGTGTGTTGGTGCCCTCCACCGAATGGCCGAAAAACGTTTTCATACTGTAGTGCGTCGCCGTCGCCGCCGCCACCGGCGATCCCGCTACGGTGACGTCGTGACGCGCATCGCCGCCCTCGTGCTCGCCGCCGGTGGATCCCGGCGGCTCGGACGACCCAAGCAGCTCGAACCGTGGGGTCGAACGACGCTCCTCGGTCATGTCGTCGACCGGGTGCGGTGTTTCCCGGTGGATGAGATCTGGGTGGTGCTCGGAGCGGAGGCCGAGCGGGTGCTCGCCGAGGTCGACCTCGACGGGGTGGGCATCGTGGAGAATCCCGAATGGCCCGAAGGGATGGCGTCGTCGCTGCGGGTCGGCCTCGACGCCCTCACCAGACTGTCGAAGGCGGATGCGGTCCTCATCGTCATCGGGGACCAGCCCGACGTCGACCCGGGCGTCGTGGAGCGGCTGGTCGCCGAATACCGCAAGACACGGCGCCCCGTGGTGATCCCCAAGTACCGGTACACCTGGGGCAATCCGGTGCTCGTCGATCGCTCCCTGTGGCCCCGGCTCATGTCCCTGGAAGGGGACGAGGGGGCGCGTCGGCTCTTCCAGGCCCATCCCGAATGGGTCGAAGAGGTGTGGCTCGAGACGTTGCCGCCCCGGGACGTCGACACCGAGGCCGACGTCGAAGAGTTGCGGCCCCGACCTCCCTTTTCCTGAGCGTCCGTCTGCGAGACCGGGCCGGGGTTCGCCAACTATTCTCACCGCCGCATCGCCCGGGCGGCCCAAGGAAGGAGCGAGATGGCGACGATCGACTCGATCGCGGGGATCGGTGTCAAACAGGCCACGAAACTACGTAAGGCCGGCGTACGCACCACCGAAGCGCTGTTGCGCCGGGCGGCGACACGGTCGGGACGCAAAGAGCTCGCCGAACGCACCGGTTTCACCGCCGCGCAGATCCTCCAATGGGCCAACCGGGCCGACCTCATGCGGATCAAAGGGATCGGAGCCGAGTACGCCGACCTCCTCGAGGCCGCCGGGGTCGAGACGGTCCGCGAGCTCCGGCGACGGAGCCCGAAGGCGCTCACCGCCAAGATCGTGCAGCTCAACGAACGCAAGCGTCTGGTGCGCAGGCTCCCCACCGAGAAGATGGTCACCGCCTGGGTCGAGCACGCCAAGACTCTCGACCCGGTCATCAAGTCGTGACGCGCCGCTGGGGCCCCGGGGGGCCCCAGCGGGGAGGAGGAGGGGGTAGGTCTCAGGAAGCCTCCACGGCCTCCTTGGCCGCGGACTCCTCAGTGCCGCCGGCCTTCTTCGTGGCCGGTTTCTTGGCGGCAGTGGTCTTCTTCGCGGCGGGCTTCTTCGTGGCGGTCGCCTTCTTCGCCGCCGGTTTCTTCGCCGCCGGTTTCTTGGCGGGGGCGGCCTTCTTCGCCGCCGGCTTCTCGGCGGCCGCCTCGGCCTTGGGGGCTTCGGCCTTCTCGGGCCGGAAGTTCGCCCGCCAGGTGTTCAGCATGTCTTCGAGCTGGTCACGGAGCCTGCTCACCTGCTCCTGCATCTGGTCGAAGTCCACCTTGGCGGCGAGTTCGTCGACGACCTTGCCTTCGCTGAGACGGCTGATGAGCTTCTCGCCTTCGGTGGCCCATTCGTCGAACTGCTTCTGGGCCTCGCGGGTGAGGTCTCGGGCGTTGGAGGTCAGCTTGTCGCGCAGCTCGCCGGCCCGCTCGGAGGCCACCTTGGCCACGGCCACCGGCGCTCCGACCGCGGCGTACAGGTACTTCTTGGTGTTCATGTCTCGCTCCTTGTCTGATCGTCCGCTGTGGTCTCGGCCTCGGCTCCTGCTTCGACCAAGGCCATGTACAGGTCCAGCAACACTTGTTTCTGTCGGGCGGTGAGCCGAGGGTCGGCATCGACCGCCTCCACCACCGTCGGGGTGGTCCGGTCGCCTTCGATGAGCCCCGCCCTCGTGTAGAGGGTCTCGGCGGAGATCTCCAGGGCTCGGGAGATCCGCTTCAGGATCTCCGCCGAAGGCTTGCGGATTCCCCGCTCGATCTGGCTGAGGTAGGGGTTGGAGACCCCGGCCCGTTCCGCCAGCCGCCGCAGCGAGAGGTTGGCTCGCTCCCGCTGCTGGCGGATGAAGGCGCCCAGATCGGTGTGCTTGCTCTCGGTCACAACTGCAAGATACCGCAAGCGATAAACTTTTGCAAGCGCGTGCTAGCAACGGTTCCGACGATCGGTTCAGGCCGCGAAGGTCGTCCCCACCGCGAAGGCGACCACCGCCCCCACCCCGGCGATCGTCAGGTTCTCCAGGCCCGCCACGATCGGGTTCGTCATCGTCACCCTCGTCTTGGCGACCCCCACCAGGAACAGTCCGATCCCCGTCGCCACGGCAGACCCGAAGAAGGCGGCGTCGACGGCGGTGACGAAGACGAAGGGCAGCGTGGGCGGTGCCGACCCGACGATGAAGGCCAGTCCCGACGCCCACGCCGCCATGTACGGGCTTCGCCGCTCCGAATCCACCACCCCGAACTCGAGAGCCTGCATCGCCGCCAGCAGCCGGTCGTCGGTCGCCGAGAAGATGGCCGTCGCCGTCTCCAGGTCGTCACCGTCGATCCCCATCTCCGCGAACATGTCCCGGAGCTGTTGCACCTCCATGGTCCGATGGTGACGGATGTGGTCCCTCTCCAACGTCAGTTCACGTTGGAGGACCTGATCCTGAGACTTGGTCGCCAGGTACTCCCCGAGGGCCATCGAGACGGCCCCCGCCAAGGCGCCGGCGACGGCGGTGAGGAGGACGGCCTTGGTGGACAACCCGCCCCCCACCACACCCGCCACCAGGAGGAAGATGGAGACCAGGCCGTCGTTCACCCCCAGGACGAGGTCCCGCCAGTACTGGCGGGACGCGCCGACGTGGGGGACGTAGGGGACCGGCGGATCGCTGTTCGAAGGATCGTCGGTCGCCATCGACGACGAGTGTATCGCCCGGACGTCCAGGCACGGCGCACACGGTCGTAACATGGCGACCCCGATCGCGGTGCGGCAGTGAGCTCGATGATCATCGTCATGAAACGAGACGCGACCCCCGACGACGTCACCGGCGTCGTCGAACGGCTGCGCTCGATCGGATGCGAAGCCCACGTCTCCGAAGGCCAGATCCAGACCGTCATCGGGGCGATCGGAGACCGAGATGTGATCAGCCGGCTTCCCTGGGAGGCGATGCCGGGTGTCGAACGGGCGGTCCCCGTGGTGAGACCCTTCAAGTTCGTCTCCCGGGACTTCCAGCCCACCGACACCGTCGTCGACGTCGGCGGCGTCGAGGTGGGAGGTGAACGGTTCGTGGTGGTGGCGGGCCCGTGCGCCGTGGAGAGCCGGGACCAGCTCTTTCGGACCGCCGAAGCCGTGGTGGAGGCGGGAGCCCGGATCCTGCGGGGTGACGCCTTCAAGCCCCGGACCTCCCCCTACTCGTTCCAGGGCCTCGGCGAGCAGGGCCTGCAGCTCCTCGCCGAAGTCCGCGACAAGCTGGGGATTCCCTTCGTCGCCGAAGTGCTCGACCCCCGCGACGTCGGGCTGGTCTCCTCCTACGCCGACATGCTGCGGGTCGGGACCCGGAACATGGCGAACTTCACGCTCCTCCAGGAGGTGGGTCGCCAGCCCAAACCCGTCCAGCTCAAGCGGGGATTCACCGCCACCATCGAAGAGTGGCTCAACGCCGCCGAGTACATCTACAAGGAAGGGAACCATCAGATCGTCCTCGTGGAGCGGGGGATCCGAACCTTCGAGACGGCGGCTCGCAACACCCTCGACATCACCGCTGTCCCCGTCCTGAAGCGTCTCTCCCATCTGCCGGTCATGGTCGATCCATCCCATTCGGGCGGCCGCCGGGACCTGGTGCTTCCCCTGGCGCGAGCCGGGGTGGCGGCAGGCGCCGACGGCATCATGGTCGACGTCCATCCCGCCCCCGACACGGCCCTGGTCGACGGCGCCCAGGCGCTGCTCCCCGACGACTTCGCCGAGTTGATGGACCAGGTCGCCCGACTGGCCGCGGCGATGAACCGTCCCTTGTGAACATGGACCGTGTCGCCATCCTGGGAACGGGGCTCATCGGCGCGTCCCTCGGGATCGCCCTGCGCGGTCGGGGCCACCGGGTCGACGCCTGGGATCCCGACCCTTCGGCCCGGCGGGGGGCCGAGGAGGTCGGGGCCGTCGACCGGATGCACGACCGGCTCGGCGACGCCCTGGACGGTGCCGACCTGGTGATCTTGGCGGGACCGGTCCAGGCCATCGTCGAGACCGTCGCCGAGATCGAGACCCCGGCCCTCGTCACCGACGTCGCCGGGGTCAAAGGCCAGGTCATGTCGGCGGTGCGTCCGGGTCTGCGGTTCGTGGGAGGCCATCCGATGGCGGGGAGGGAGACGGCGGGGCCGGCCGGGGCGTCGGGATCCCTGTTCCGGGGCGCCACCTGGGTGCTGACGCCGGGTGGAGGTCCGGACGCCGACCTGGAGGCGATGGTGGAGCTGGTCGAAGGCATCGGAGCCGTCCCCCGGGTGATGGACGCCGCCACCCACGACGCCGTCGTCGCCGCCGTCAGCCACCTCCCCCAGCTCCTCGCCTCGGTCCTCGTGGAGACGGCCGCCACCCGACCCGACGCGTTCGACCTCGCCGCCGGCGGGTTTCGGGACCTGACCCGGGTCGCCCTGTCGGATCCCGGCTGGTGGGCGGAGATCCTCGTGGCCAACCGGGCAGAGGTCGCCGCCGCCGTGGCGGAGCTGGTCGCCGCGCTGGGTTCGCTCACCGAGCTGATCGAACGCGGTGACGTCGCGGCCGTCGCCGAAACCCTCGGACGGGCCCGCACGACCCGCGGATCCCTCCGGGCACCGGTGGCGGCGGTCGGTGTGGTGCTGGAGGACGAACCGGGGGAGATCGCCCGGGTCGGTCATGCCCTCGAACGCAGCGGTGTCGACCTGCGGGACCTCCAGCTCCGTCACGCCACCCACGGCGGAGGCGGTGTCCTCACCCTCTCGGTGAGGGCCGAGGAGCTCGCCCGGCTCCGCACCGCGCTGGAGGCTGAAGGCTTCACGCTGTTGGGCTCGGCGGTGTGACCGGCGGGCCGTCACCCATCAGGTCGCAGAGACCGGCCGTGGCGGCGAGGACACCCACCTCCAGGGCCCGTTCGTCGATGGCGAAGGCCGCCGAATGCAGATCGACGGAGCGGTCCCCGGGCCGTGCCCCCAGGCGGATCAGGGCACCGGGCACGACCTCGAGGTAACGGGAGAAATCCTCGGCCCCCATGGAGGTGGCCGTGCCCGTCACCGCGTCCGGTCCGAGGACGGTGGAGAACGACTCGGAGAGGCGCCGAACCACGCGGTCGTCGTTCACGACCGGCGGGATGCCCCGGATGTAGTGGACGATCGCCTTCGCCCCGACCGGGGCGACCAGGTCGGCCACCAGCCGCTCCACGATCCCTGCCAGCTCGTCCCAGAGGTCCCGGTCGGCCGTCCGTACCGTCCCCGACAGCTCCACCGTGGTGGGGATGACGTTGTCGGCGGATCCGCCTTCGATCCGGCCGAAGACGAGGGTGGTGGGAAGACGGGCGTCGACCATCCGGCTCAGCAGCGCCGGGAGGTGGGTGACGACCAGCCCGGCGGCACCGATCAGATCGACGGTCTTGTGGGGCCGGGCGGTGTGCCCGCCGGGACCTTCCAACGTGATGTGGAACCGGTCCGCCGAGCTGGTGATCGGCCCGGACAGGAGACCGACCCGGCCCGGATCGAGCCCCGGGTCGACGTGGAAGGCGAAGATCGACTCGACACCGTCGAGGACCCCTTCGCGGAGCATCTCGTAGGCGCCGCCCGGGAAGGTCTCTTCGGCCGGCTGGAAGATGATGCGGGCCCGACCCGGGATCTCCAACCGGGACAACGCCAGGGCCACGCCGACGCCGATGGCGGTGTGGGCGTCATGTCCGCAGGCGTGCATCACCCCGGGGACCTCGGAGGCGAAGTCGAGACCGGGCGGCTCGGTGATCGGCAAGGCGTCGAGGTCGACCCGGAATGCGTGGCGGGGTCCCTGCGTGCCCAGGTCGACGACGAGGCCAGGTCGGGGAGTCCGCAGACGAGGTTCGATGCCGTGACGCCGCAGCGTCGAGGCCACCAGGTCGGTGGTGCGGAACTCCTCGTTGGACAGTTCGGGGTGACGGTGGATGGCGCGACGGAGCTCCACCACCGTGGGAAGCACCGACGCGACGGTGTCTGAGAGGAGGGAGGTGTCCACCATCGGGCGAGGAGGGTACACGGCGACCCTATCCTCGGCGCCATGCCGATGCGCGTGGCGGGGGCCCAGATCGACCTGACGGTGGGGGACCTCGGAGGCAACGAGGCGCTCATCGCCGACGCCATGACCTGGGCGGAGGCGGAGGGGGCCGACGTCCTCCTCCTCCCAGAACTGGCGGTGACCGGCTATCCGCCGGAGGATCTGGTCCTGCGGCCGTCGTTCGTCGACGACAACGTCGAAGTGGTGAGGCGTCTCGCCCGGCGCTCGGGGGAGACCGTCACCGTGGTCGGGTTCGTCGACCATGCCGACCCCAACCATCGGGGAGCCGTGGACGCCGTGCCGCGCCGGATCGCCAACGCCGTCGCCCTGGTCGGGTCCGGGCGGATCCTGGGGATCTACCACAAGGTGCTCCTCCCCAACTACGGCGTCTTCGACGAGGACCGCTACTTCTCGGCCGGGTCCCGGCCCGATCGCACCTGGGAGGTCGCCGGTGTCCCGGTCGGGGTCTCCATCTGTGAGGACATCTGGGTTCCCGACGGCCCCCCGCAGCGTCAGGCGGCGGCCGGGGCCCGCATCATCTTCAACGTGAACGCCTCCCCGTTCCACCGGGGCAAGGCGCACGAACGTGAGGAGATGCTTCGCTCCCGTGCCCGGGCCTTCGGTGCCCCGGTCGTCTACCTGAACCTCGTCGGTGGCCAGGACGAGCTCGTGTTCGACGGCGCCAGCCTGGTCGTCGCCGCCGACGGCACGGTGGTGCACCGTTCCCCGCAGTTCGCCGAGGACCGGTTCGTCGTCGAAGTGCCCTTCGCCGACGAGGAGCCCCGCCGGTGCTGCGTCGCTCCCCTCCTCGAGCCGACCGAAGAGATCTACCGTGCCCTCGTCACCGGCCTCGCCGACTACACCCGCAAGAACGGATTCGACCAGGTGGTGGTGGGGCTGTCGGGAGGGATCGATTCGGCCCTCACCGCCACCGTCGCCGCCGACGCCCTCGGCTCCGACGGCGTCTGGGGGGTGGCGATGCCGTCCCGGTTCAGCTCGGAGCATTCGCTCCGCGACGCCACCCAGCTCGCCGCCAACCTCGGGATCCGATTCGACGTGATCCCGATGGACGGGATCTACCAGGCGTTCCTCGACAGCCTCGACCCCGTCTTCGCCGGGACCGAGTTCGGTGTGGCCGAAGAGAACCTCCAGGCCCGCATCCGGGGGGCGATCCTGATGGCGATCTCCAACAAGTTCGGCCCGATGGTGGTGGCCACCGGCAACAAGTCGGAGCTGGCGGCCGGGTACGCCACCCTGTACGGCGACATGGTGGGCGGATTCGCCGTCTTGAAGGACGTGTTCAAGACCGTGGTGTACGACCTGGCCCGCTGGCGGAACCGGCGAGGAGAGGTGATTCCCCGTTCGAGCATCGACAAACCCCCGTCGGCGGAGCTGCGTCCCGATCAACGGGACACCGACTCCCTCCCCCCGTACGAGCTGTTGGACCCGATCCTCGAACGGTACGTGGAACAGGACATGGGCGTCGAAGAGATCGAAGCGGAGGGGTTCGACCCCGCGTTGGTGCGCCGGGTGGCGAGGATGGTGGACCGCAACGAGTACAAGCGACGTCAGGCCGCACCCGGCGTGAAGATCACGACGAAGGCCTTCGGCAAAGACCGGCGTCTCCCCATCACCAACCGTTACCGACCCTGAAGCGGGGCTGGGGGCGCCGGTCGCTAGCCTCGGAGCCATGATCACCCTCATCGACGGGGAACGCACCGGCTCGATCTCGGTGGCGGACGGTGCCGTACTCCGGGGCGACGGCTGTTTCGAGGCCATCCAGGTCTACGGGACGGTCCCCTTCGCCCTCGACGACCACCTCGACCGCCTCGCCCGCAGCGCCGCCCTGCTGGAACTCGACGTCCCACCTCGGGCGCTGCTACGCGACTGGTGTCGCCTCCTCGCCGCCGAAGGGGGTGACGGCGTCATCCGGATCATCCTCACCCGGGGATCGGTGATCCCCGACTCCGACGTTCCCTCCCGTTGCATCGTGCTCCACCATGCCTCCGAACCAGTACCTACGCCCCTTCGGGTGCTTCCGGTGCCGGCACCGTGGCATTCGGCGGGACGGGACTGGGAGCTCGCCGGGGCCAAGACCATCAGCTACGCCCCCAACCAGGCGGCGACCCGCCGGGCCCGGCGCGCCGGGTTCCACGAGGCGCTGCTCCACGCCGACGACGGGACGATCCTCGAAGGCCCCACCTTCGCCATCGCCTGGGTGGTCGACGAGACGGTGGAGACGCCGACCCTCGACCTGAAGATCCTCGACTCCATCACCCGGCGGTTCGCCCTCGAGGACGCTGCACGCCTCGGGATCACGGTCCGGGAAGGTCGGTTCCCCCTCTCGCGCCTCGCCGCCGCCTCCGAGGTGATGGCGTGGTCGACGACCAAGGAGGTCGCCGCCGTCGGAGCGGTCGGGGATCTGGTCTTCGAACCGGGTCCGGTCACGGCGGCGTTGGCGGACGCCTACCGTGAACGGATCACCGCCGAGGTTCGGGCAGGCGGCGGGTCCGGTGCCTGAGGCGAGCACCCGGGAACCGTTCGGGGGTTCGCCGTCGTTGTGAACCCGACGGCTGACGAGGAGGAGGTCGTGAGAAGGAGCATCGTGGTGGCGACGGTCGCCTTGGCCCTGGTGGCCGCCGCCTGCAGCCGTTCGGCGGAGCCGGAGCTGAGCGCGACCACCTCCAGCGTGGTGGCCCCACCCACCGTTCCGACGACCACCGTCCCCCAGGCGTCGGAGGGAGAGGACACGACCACCACCACCGCCGGCGAGCCCGTCGAATCCTTCGAGGTGGCGGTACGGGAGGCGACCCCCGACGGTGAAGTCCTCTACGTCGTCGTTCCCCCCGGTTCCTACACCGACCTGGACCTCGAGGACTTCGTCCTCGAGATGGTGGAGTCGAACCCGGGCCTGTACGAGCTCCACGTCGTCGACGACCCCGACGCCGTCGACGCCCTGCGGACACCCCCCGACGAGCGCACATCCGAACAGCAGACCCTCCTCGAAGGCCACCATCTGGTCAGCCTGGTGGAGGGCAAACTGGTCCGCTTCCAGGGACCCTTCGCCGAGATGGGTGAGTTCGTCCTCGGGTCGTGACCCTCAGCGCCGGAGGATCGCCTCGGCGACCGCCAGGAAACCGGCGAAGCCGAGGAGGTCGGTGACGGTGGTGAGGAACAGGTTCGACCCGAGCGCAGGGTCGAAGCCGATGCGACGCAGCGCCAGGGGGATGCCGGCACCGGCCAGGCCGGCGATGGTGAGGTTGGCCCATCCGGCCAGGAACATGGCCACGCCGATCCGAACGGGGTCCGGTTCGCCCTGGATCGCCTGCATGGTGTAGCCGAGCAGCCCGGCGAGGAGCCCGATGGCGGCACCGTTGGCGAGACCGATGATCGTCTCGCGTGAGATGACCCGCCGGGCTGCCTGGCCGGGCACGTCGCCGGCGGCGAGGGAGCGGATGACGACGGCGAGGCTCTGGGCGCCGGCGTCCCCGCCGATGCGGGCGACGAGGGGCATCAGGGCGGCCAGGACCACGAACTCGTCGAGGACGTCGGCGAAGCGGGAGATCGCCACCACCACCGTCGACGAGATAGCCACGTCGAAGGCGATCCAGGGGAGCCGGGCGCGGATCGAATGCCGAACGGGTGTCCGGATCGTCTCTTCGATCCCCGCCCCCATGGCGGCGGCGAAATCCTCCGACGCCTCCTGTTGGACGGCCTCGATGACGGCGTCGGCGGTGACGATGCCGAGGAGACGCCGGTCGTCGTCGACCACCGGCACGGCGAAGAGGTGGTAGCGCTGGGCGAGTTCGGCCACCTCCTCACGGTCGGTGTCGGGGGTGACCGCCACCGGGTTGGGGACCATCACCTCGTCGAGACCCGCGCCGGGTCGGGCGAAGACGAGGTCGCGGAACGAGATCACCCCGACCAGCCTTCCGCCGTCGTCCACCACGTAGACGTACGACAGCTCTTCCAGCTCCTCGTGGAGTTGGCGGATCCGCTCGATGGCTTCACCGGCCGTCATCCCGACGGGGAGGGCGGCCACGTCGGTGGTCATGAGGCCGCCGGCCGAATCGGGTTCGTATTCGAGGATGTCCCGGATGTCGTCGGCGGCCTCGGGGGTCATCGCCTCGAGGAGCAGCTCGCGGGTCTCCCGGTCGACTTCGGCGAGGATGTCGGCGGCGTCTTCGGGTTCGAGCTCCTCCAGGACCTCGACGACGGTGGCGGTGGGGAGCTCCTCGACGATGTCGGCGGCGTGTCCCGGGTTGATCTCCTCGAGGACCTCGGCGGCGTCTTCGGGTTCGAGATCGGCGAGCAGGTCCCCGGCTGCCTCTTCGTCCAGCTCCTCGAGGATGTCGGCGGCGTCCTCGGGGGTGGCTTCGGCCAGGGCCTCCCACTCTTCGGTGTGGGTGTCGAGGTAGTGCTCGACCTCGTCGGGACGGGTCCGGGCGGCGGCCCACAGGGTGCGGGCGAAGATGCGCGGTCGTCGAAGTCGCAGTTTCATGGGGTCGTCCCGGGCCGATACCGACCGCCCGACGCGGTCCGGGTCAGGCTACCCGCCTTCAGTCCCGATAGGGCTGCACGTCCAGGACCTCCAGGGTGAAGGTCCCGCCGGGTGCCTCGTAGGTGACCGTGTCCCCGGGGCGGGCTCCGAGGAGCGCCTCGCCGACGGGACTGGACGGCGAGGCGAGGAGATATCCGGGCACCTTGTTCTCCGGTGGTGCCACGAAATAGGTGAGTTCGTCGCCGTCGGAGTCCCTGACCTTCACCACCGACCCGACCACCACCTCGTCGGTGTCTTCGGCTTCGCGGACCTCGGCGGTGTGGAGCAGATGCTCGAGCTGGCGGATCCGGGCCTCCATGAGGCCCTGTTCGTTCTTGGCGGCGTCGTAGTCGGCGTTCTCGCGGATGTCGCCGTGGCTGCGCGCCTCGGCGATCCGCTCTTCGACCTCGCGGCGGCCCACAGTCTTCAGATGTTCCAGCTCCTCTTGGAGCTTGCGGTAGGCGCTCGGGGTGAGGAAGGTCGGCTGGTCGGTCATGGAACCCACGAGGATACCCGCGGCCGGCCCGTATCGGCCGTCCCGGCGACCCCGGTCATCGGGGCCGCGGTGCGGTGGGGACGGTGCCGGGCCGCCGACGGTGAGACGGCGCCGAACCGCGGGCGGCCCGTGGTGGAAGGGAACGGCTGCCGTTTCGGTCAACTCCCAGGGAGACGGACGACGAAACACGCCCCGCCGCCGTCCCGGTCGCCGACGTCGATGCGTCCCCCGTGGGCTTCGGCGATCGCCTTCGCCATCGCCAGCCCCAGCCCCACCCCGTCCCCTCCCCGGGCCGGGTCGGCTCGGTAGAAGCGGTCGAAGATCCGGGGGCGGTCCGCTTCGGCCACTCCGGGGCCGCGGTCGGCCACTGCCACCGTCACCGCGCCGTCGTCACCGCCGACCGTCACGTCGATCGGTTCTGCTCCGTGTTTGCGGGCGTTGTCGACGAGGATCCACAGCAACCGCTCCAGGGCGGCCTGGTCGCCATGGACGACGGCCGGGCCGTCGACGACGACGGTGATGTCGACTCCGATCCGACTCGCCCTCGCCGCCACCGTCTCGGCGAGGGCAGACATCGAGACGGGCCGTTCGTCGGCGGGGGGCGTGGATTCGGCCCGGGCGAGGGCGAGGAGACGGTCGGTGAGGTCGGCCATCCGGTCGGCTTCGGCGGCGATGTCGCCGACGGTTTCACGGCGTTCCGCCTCGTCGACGTCGGGATGTTCGAGGAGGAACCCTGCGTTGGCGCGGATGGTGGTGAGGGGGCTCCGGAGCTCGTGGGAGGCGTCCGCCAGGAACCGCCGCTGCGCCTCCAATGCGTCGGTCAGCTCACGGCGGGACGCCTGGAGGCGGTCGAGCATGGCGTTGAAACTGTCGGTGAGGCGGCCCACCTCGTCGCGGCTGCGGACCGGGGGGAGGCGGCGGGACAGGTCGCCGGTCTGCCCGATCTCGTCGGTGGTGGCCGCCAGGCGTCCCAGCGGTCGAAGGGCCCGTCCGGCGACGAGCCAGGAGACCGCCGTCGCCGCCAGCAGCGTGATCGTGGCGGAGACCCAGATGACGGCCCGAAGGCCCGCCAGCTCTTCGGTCACCGACCGTACCGGCTGGGCGGCGACGATGGCGAGGGGTCCGGTCGGCGACGACCAGGCGACCGCATGGGCGCGAACCTCCTCTCCGTTGGGGAGCCGGAAGGTACCCGCCGCCGACCCTTGGGTGAGGGTTTCGTCGATCATCACGGCGGGGACCTCGGGGGGGTCCCCCCGGTAGAACCCGGTGGCGTAGAGGACCGTGCCGTCTGCCGAGACTACTTCGACGAAGGGGTCGGTGTCGCGTTCGAGGTCGACGGCCACGACCGGCGGCCCGACGGGAAGGTCGCGTTCCTGTTCCAGGCCGGCGACGACCCGCTCCGCCAGCCCGGCCAGAGCCGTCGCCTGCTCCTCGGGGGCGCTGGCCTGGGCGCCGGCCAAGAGCAGTGCTCCGAAGCCTCCCATCGCCAGGGCGGTGACGACCGCCCCGTAGAGGGCGAGACGGAGCCGGATCGGCATCCCTCACCCTTCTTTGAGCACGTAGCCCGCACCCCGCACGGTGTGGATGAGACGGGGTGAGCCGTCCGCCTCCAGCTTCTGGCGGAGGTAGCGGACGTAGACGTCGACGACGTTGCTGGTCGTCTCCGCGTCGAGTCCCCACACCCCGGAGAGGATCTGGGCACGTGACAGCACGATCCGGGGGTTGCGGAGGAAGAACTCGAGCACCCGAAACTCGAGGGCGGTCATCTGCAGGGGGCGGCCCCCTCGGGACACCTCCATCGCCGGGACGTCCATCTCCACGTCGGCGTAGCGGAGGACCTCCGCGGTGGTGGTGTCGCCCTCGACGTTCCGCCGGAGGAGGCTGCGAACCCGGGCGAGGAGCTCTTCGTAGGCGAAGGGCTTCACGAGGTAGTCGTCGGCGCCGGCGTCGAGGCCCTCCACCCGGTCGGCGACGGCGTCGCGGGCGGTGAGCATCAGGATGGGGAGGCGGTCGCCTGCCCGGCGGATGCGGCGGCAGATCTCGATCCCGTCGAGGCCGGGGAGCATGATGTCGAGGATGACGAGGTCCGGGCCTTCCCGCGCTTCGTGCAGGCCCGAAGGGCCGTCGTGGACGACGGTGACTTCGTATCCCTCGTAGGCCAGGGCCCGCCGGATCGCGGCGGCGATCCGGCGGTCGTCTTCGACGACCAGGATGTGCGCCATGGGGTCATGTTGGCACCTGGAGATGAGGAGACGATGAGTCTTCGACGTCAGCGACCGGGTCGCCGGCCGGTGGTGAGGAGCACGACGACGGCGACGACTCCGCCGAGGCTCAGGGCGACGGCGGCCGTCCCCAGCGACCTCCCCGGGGTGTCGGCGACGTACCAGGCGCCCCAGGCGGCTGCGCCGCTGGCCGCCGCCACCGCCGTCGCCCACGTCGCCGGCCTGCGATGTTCCGGTCGCCGCCCCAGACCCCAGCCGACGACGACCCCGTACGCCAGCGAGGCGATCACGTACCGGACGTCGTCGACGGGCATCGGGGGGGAGGCTACCCCGGTTCAGAGGCGGGACGACTGCTCGTCGGGGACGGGTTCGGGGACCGGTTCCTCCTGCGGTGCGCGGGGGTCGGGTTCTGCGGGCTCCCAGGCCGGGGCCACCAAAGGTTCGACGATGATCACTCGGCGTCGTTCTCCGATATCCATGGTTGTCCTCCTTGTGTCTCCAGCCACCGTCCGATGGCTGCCAGGTCTCCGTCGACGGGTTCCCAGGCGTCGTCGTCGAGGTCCGCACCGACGGGGTCGTCGAAGAACTCGGCGACCGCCCGGGGGTCGGAGGTGGCGACCCTGCGGTCCGCCGAGACGACCACCACCGCCGTCACCCGGGCGTGGGATGCCCGGTATCCGTGGTCGTGTTCGACCACCTTGCCGGACAGGGCCACCGCACCGATGACGAAGTCGTCGGCGTCCTCGGCGAGGTGGACGTCGGCCAGCTCGTGGGGGGATTTCGCCGCGTAGATCCCACAGCCGTAGCCGTAGTCGGAGCAGGTACCGGCGAGGTGGGGGACGTCCTCGTCGTTCGGCGTCGGGCAGACGGCTTCGTGGGTGGGGTGGTCCCAGACGGTCCAGGCGCCGTAGAGCACGCCGTGCTGGACCGTCCACAGCCGGTAGCCGATCACCGGTGTCGGGGACCAGTGCTCGCCGTGGGCTCGGGCGGTGCGGTCGATGAAGTCCTCGAGGAGGGCGACGAGGCCCTTGCGGTACCCGGCGATCTCGGCGGCGAGGGTGGCGGCGTGACGTTCGAGCCGCGAGATCTCGTCGTGCAGGTGGGCGAGTTGGATCCGTCGACGCCGGATGTTCCTCTCGAGGCGGTCGATCTCCGGCGGGGCGGGGACCTGGTACCGCCTTCGGTACAGGTGGTAGCGGCGGGTGAGGTACTCCAGTTCGTCGTGCAGCGGAGCGGTGGTCATCGGGCTCTCTCCGGGACCCGACCCAACCTACGGTATCGAACAGGTGTTCGTCAACCGTGATTCCGTGGTGAGATTTCGCGCACTGGGCCGGTGGCCCCGGCGGGTGAGGTGCGATCCCCCGATGGGGGGCTGGCCCGGCGAAGGTCCGTGCCATACGTTGGTGCCCCCGACGGAGACACGCTATGGCTCATCGACGGGTGCTCCTCGCCATCGCCGGGGACAGCGCCGCCGGCAAGACGACGATCAGCGACGGCCTGGCCGAGATCATCGGCCGAGACCGGGTGACGGTGGTGTGCTCCGACGACTACCACAAGTACGGCAGGAAGGCCCGGGCCGAACGCGACATCACCCCGCTCCATCCCGACTGCAACTACCTCGACATCCTCGCCCAGCACCTCGAACTCCTCCGAGCGGGTGAACCGATCCTCAAGCCCGTCTACAACCATTCCTACGGGGAGCTCGATCCGCCCGAATACGTCGAGGCTCGGGACATCATCGTCGTCGAAGGCCTCCATCCGCTGGCGGAGCGTCGACTCCGACAGGTCTTCGACGTGAAGGTGTTCCTCGATCCGCCCCTCGAGCTGCGGACCCGCTGGAAGATCAGACGGGACGTGGCCAAACGGGGATACACCCCCGACGAGGTGCGGGCGGCCATGCAGCGACGGGAAGCCGACTCGAAGGCTTTCATCGCACCCCAGCGGGCCTTCGCCGACATCGTGGTGACCTTCTACGAGGGCGAGGACAGGGTCGGAGACGACGAACACCTCGACGTCCGACTGGTGCTTCGGCCCACCCTCGCCCACCCGAACCTGGAGCACCTCCTTCCCCCCGACCACGGTCCCATCCGACAGCGACTGGGACGGGACGAAGGCCGTCCCGTCGACTTCCTCGAGATCGACGGTTCGGCTCCCGACGAGGAGATCCGGCGGCTCGAAGACGCCATCTACGCCCATTTCTGGGGCGACCGGAATGCCATGCCGCCTGCCGTGGGGCGGGTCGACGAACGCCACAGCGGGCCCCTCGCCCTCACCCAGCTCCTCATCGCCGGGCACGTCCTCACGGCACGGTCGCTGGTGGCCGCCTGACGAACGGGACGGCGGCCGCGGCGGTTCACGCCGCTCCGGCTTCGGCCTCCAACACGTGGCGGAGTTGGCGCACCGCGGCGGCCTTGCCGTCGGGATGGCCGAGGATGCCCGAGCCGGAGATGAACACGTCGGCGCCGGCCCGGGCGGCGTCGCCGATCGTGTGGGCTTTGATCCCCCCGTCGACTTCGAGCCGGGCGGTGGAGCCGATCTGGTCGAGCATCGCTCGGGCCCGGGCGATCTTGGGGAGCATCGAGCGGATGAAGGACTGTCCGCCGAAGCCGGGGTTGACCGTCATGATGAGGAGCAGGTCGATGTCGCCCAACACGTCGCGGATCGCCTCCAGGGGGGTGGCCGGGTTGATGGCCACCGCCGGTCTCGCCCCTGCTTCGGCGATCAGCCCCAGGGTTCGGTGGAGATGCACGGTGGCTTCGGCGTGGACGATCACCGTGTCGCACCCGGCCCGGACGTAGTCGGAGACGTACCGTTCGGGCTCTTCGATCATCAGATGGGCTTCGAAGGGGAGGTCGACACGTTCCCGACCCGCCGCCACGACGTCGGCGCCGAAGGTGAGGTTGGGGACGAACCGTCCGTCCATGACGTCCCACTGCACGCCGTCGACGCCCGCCGCCTCCAGCTCGGCGAGTTCGTCTCCGAGTCGCATGTAGTCGGCGCCGAGGACCGACGCCACGATCTGGTGTCGGGTCATGCCGCCTCGTCCATGCCGGGATCGTAGGCGCCTCGGGCGGCGGCCGCGTTCGCTCGGGCTCGGTGCAGCAGCCGCCGTTGAGCGTCTTCGACCCGGGCCGGATCCCCCGCCCAGGTTTCGAGGGCTGCCCGCTGGAGGGCCCGCCCGTAGGAGAAGGTGAGGGTCCAGGGCGCATCGGGGAAGAGGCGGTTCATGGCGTCGAGCCGGACGGTGGCGTCGACGTCGGACTGTCCGCCGGACAGGAAGGCGATCCCCGCGACGTTGGGGGGGACCACCTCACCCAGCGTCTCCACCGTCGCCCGGGCCACCTCGGCGGGCGAAGGCCGTTCGTCGGAGTCGAGTCCGGGCACGACCATGTTCGATTTGAGGACGATCCCCGACAGGTCGACCCGGTGGGTCGACAGTTCGGCGAACACCCGGCCGAGGACCCGGGACGTCGCCTCGGCGCAGGTGCGAAGGCCGTGGTCGCCGTCCATCAGCACCTCGGGTTCGACGATGGGCGTCATGTCGGCCTCCTGGCAGAGGGCGGCGTAGCGGGCGAGGGCGTGGGCGTTCGCCTCGATGCACGCCTGGGAGGGTCGACCGTGGCCGACGGCGATCACCGCCCGCCATTTGGCGAAGCGGGCTCCCAGGTCTGCGTATTCGGCGAGACGTTCCCGCAGGCCGTCGAGGCCTTCGGTGACCTTCTCGCCGGGGTGGCGGGCCAGCGCCGTGGTGCCGGTGTCGACCTTGATGCCGGGGACGATCCCGGCGTAGGCGAGGACCTGGGGCATGGGGGTCCCGTCGTCGGTGGTCTGGCGGATCGTCTCGTCGTAGAGGATCGCAGCCGAGATGTACTCACCGAGCCCGGGGGTGGTGACGAGCAGCTGGCGGTAGCGGCGGCGCTGCTCTTCGGTTTGGTCGATGCCGAGGGCGGCGAAGCGTCGGTTGCATGTGCCGTTGCTCTCGTCCATGGCGAGGATGCCTCTGCCGGGGGCGACCATGCGGCGCGCCGTCTCCCTGTGCATGTGCTCCTCCCTGTTCGGCGTCGCCGGAAACGTATCGGCGGGCGGGGAGGTCGCCCATCCCGGAGTCGGGGGATCGGCGCTCACCGGGTCGGGGAGGTCGGTTCACGGCTTCGGCGATGGTCCCCGATGCTCGATGGTGGGGTGGCGCTCCGACGCCCACGACATGAGGGCGATGCGGAAGGCTTCGGCGGGGGCGGAGAGATGGCGGTCGGTCCGCCACACCACGTGCCAGCGTCGGTTCAGCGGGAACCCGGGAAGGGGCACCGACACCAGCGTCCCCCGTTCCAGGTCTTCTTCCACCGCCAGTTGGGGCATCACCGCACAGCCGAGGCCTGAACGGGCTGCGGCCCGGATCGCACCGTTGGAGCCGAGGGTCATGGTCCGGGGTTCGATGCCGCTTTGGGCGAGGGCCTCTTCGACGGCGGCCCGGGATCCGGAGCCTTCTTCCCGGATGAGCAGGGTGGCGTCGGCGAGGGCGGCGACGTCGTCTGCTCGGGCGAGGGGATGGGAGGGCGAGCAGACGAGGTGGAGGGGGTTCTCCAGGAACGGTTCGGCGTGGAGGTCGAGACCTCCGGGGGGTCGCCCCATGACGGCGAGGTCGACGACGCCGTCGACGAGGTGCCGGCGGGCGTGGGTCCGGTTGGTGACCACGAGGCGGATGTCGACGGCCGGGTGTTGGGCGTGGTACCGCTCGAGGACTTCGGGGATCATGTGTTCCCCGGCGGTGGTGACGGCGAGGAGGCGGAGCCGCCCGGCCAGCTCCTCGCCCAGGTCGACGACGGCCTGACGCGCCTCGTCGAGGAGGCCGAGGATCCGGGTGGCGTACCGGTAGGCCGTCTCCCCGGCGGGGGTGAGGCTCCGGGCCTTGCCGCGCCCGCTGAACAGGGGGCTTCCCAGCTCCCGTTCGAGGGCACGGAGGGTGGCGGACACCGACGGTTGGGAGACGAACAGGTGGCCGGCCGCCCCGGTGACGCTGCCGGCGCGGACCACTTCGACGAGGACTTCGAGCTGCCGGAGGGTGATCACGAGACCAAAGTACATAAAGAAACATTGATGGACAAATAGAAAACAATCGATTGGAACTTGCGTCTTCGGGGGGATACGTTGAGCGCCCCTGGCAGGAGGACCGATGACCGACCAGAGACTCTTCGACGCCGGAGTGAAGCCCTACCGCGACACCGGGTACTACGACCCCGACTACGTCCCGGCGGAGACGGACGTGCTCGCCGCGTTCCGTCTCACCCCCCAACCCGGCGTGCCGCCCGAAGAGGCAGGGGCTGCCGTCGCCGGAGAGTCGTCGACCGCCACCTGGACGACCGTGTGGTCCGACTACATGGTGGACCTCGACCGGTACAAGGCGAAGTGCTACCGGCTCGATCCCGTGCCCGGCCGTGACGACCAGTACATCGCCTACATCGCCTACGACCTCGACCTCTTCGAAGAAGGTTCGATCGCCAACCTGGCGTCGTCGATCGTCGGCAACGTCTTCGGGTTCAAAGCCCTGCGTGCCCTGCGCCTGGAGGACCTCCGCCTGCCCGTCGCCTACCTCAAGACCTTCCCCGGTCCACCCAACGGCATCCAGGTGGAACGGGACCGGCTCGGCAAGTACGGGCGTCCCATCCTGGGGGCGACCATCAAGCCGAAACTCGGGCTGTCGCCCAAGATGTACGCCCGGGCGGTGTACGAATGCCTGCGGGGCGGACTCGACTTCACCAAAGACGACGAGAACATCAACTCCCAGCCGTTCATGCGATGGCGGCACCGGTTCGAGTTCGTCGCCGAAGCGATCCGCAAAGCCGAAGAGGAGACCGGAGAACGCAAAGGCCACTACCTGAACGTCACCGCCCCCGACGTCGAACAGATGCTGGAGCGGGCCGAGTTCGCCAAGGAATGCTCTCCGATCATCATGGTCGACTTCCTCACGGTGGGGTTCAGCGCCTTCCAGACCCTCTCGAACTGGTGCCGCCGCAACGGCGTGCTCCTGCACTTGCACCGGGCGATGCACGCCGTCAGCACCCGCCAGCGCGACCACGGGATCCACTGGAGGGTGTACGCCAAGTGGGCGCGGATGATCGGAGGGGACCACGTCCACAACGGGACCGTGGTCGGCAAGCTGGAGGGCGACCGGAACGCCACCGTCGCCATCAACGACCTGCTGCGTGAAGACTTCGTTCCCGTCGACCCGGCACGCGGGATCTACTTCGACCAGCCGTGGGCGTCGATCCCGGCGATGTTCCCGGTGGCCTCGGGTGGCATCCACGCCGGCCAGGTCCCCGAACTCGTCTCCATCTTCGGCGACGACGTGGTCCTCCAGTTCGGAGGCGGCACCCTCGGCCACCCCCGAGGCAACGCCGCCGGCGCGACGGCGAACCGGGTGGCTGTCGACGCCGTCGTCAAGGCCCGCAACGAAGGTCGGGACATCCTCGTCGACGGGCCGGCGATCCTCGAGGAGGCCGCCCGCCGCTCCCCGGAGCTGGCGGACGCCCTCGACCTGTGGGGTGGGGTGACCTTCGAAGAAGCCGACCCCACCAACGTGTTGGACCCCGTGGAGGTGTCACGATGACGACCCGGCTCGAGACGTTCTCGTTCCTGCCGCCCCTGGACCGCCGCGACGTACGGCTTCAGATCGAGCACATCCTCGCCGAGGGGTGGCTGCCGATCGTCGAATACGGCACCGACCCCACCCAGTTCCTGTGGTCGTGGTGGAAGCTGCCCCTCATGGAGGCGACCGTCGAACAGGTGGTGGAGGAGATCGACGCCTGCGCCCGAGCGCATCCCGACGCCTACGTCCGGCTGGTCGGGTGGGACGCTGCGGGCGGGCAGCGTCCCCGGATCGCCTTCGTCGTCCGTCGACCACGATGAACGAACCATCCGCTGACCAACTCAGTCGCGACGTCCTCCGGGTGCTCCCGGGCATCATCGAAGTCCTGTCCCGGAGCGGGCGCCGGGAAGGGCTGTTGGCTTCGGTGGTCGATCTCATCCTGGACGCCACCGGAGCGGACGCCTGTTTCCTCCACCGTTGGGATCCCGGGCAGCGGCGCCTCCGGATGATCGCCGCCAGCCAGCCCTACGACGAACTGGTCGGCCGGATCGAGCTGGCGGAAGGCGAAGGGGTGGCGGGCTGGGTGGCGAAACACCGCCTGCCGGTGGTGATCACCCGGGACAAGTGGTCCGATCCCCGCTACAAGTACATCCCCGAACTCGGCGGAGACCGATACACGTCGATGGTGTCGCTCCCCGTCGCGTCGGCCAGAGGCCGGCTGATGGGGGTCCTCAACCTCCACACCGTCGACGAACGGGAATTCACCAGGGACGACCTGGAGTTCCTCACCGCCACCGCCGCCCTGGTGGGAGCCCACCTCGAGACCGAAGACCTCATCGAAGCGACCCTGGCGAAGGAGGCCGAGTTGGAGGCGCTCGTCCAGAGCACCCTGTCGGCCCAGGAGACCGAACGGCGCCGGGTGGCGACGGAGATCCACGACGGCGTCACCCAGCTCGTCGTCGCCGCCCTGTACCGCCTCCGGGCGGCTCAGACCCTCGTCGGCGGCGAGCATCCGGCCGCCGACGAGCTCGCCACCGCCGTCGGGCTCCTCGAAGACGCCGAAGAGGAGTCTCGCCGGGCGATCCGCCGTCTCCGCCCACCCGTCCTCGACGACCTCGGGCTGGCCGCCGCCCTGCGGGAACTGGCCCAGGAGGCGTCGGAGGCCGTCGACGTGGAGGTACGGGCCCCCCACCAGCTCCAGCTCGCCGACACCGTCGAGCTCGTCCTGTACCGGGTCGCCCAGGAGGCTCTCCGGAACGTGGCGAAACACGCCCGGGCCGACCGGGTGACCATCTCGGTGGACGTCGACGACGACGAAGTGCACATGGCGGTGGTCGACGACGGATGCGGGTTCGACGTGGCGGAAGCCTTCGCCGTCCGGGAAGGTGCCAGCTACGGGATGGCGGGGATGCGGGAACGGGTCGAGATGGTGGGCGGCGCGTTCCGGGTGGCGAGTGAGCCGGGGAAGGGAGCGAGGATCGATGTGCGGATCCCCCACTGAGAAGCTTCGGATCGTGGTGGTCGACGACCACCAGATGGTCCGGGACGGCCTCGTGGCGATGGTCGGAGCCGTGCCCGAACTCGAGGTCGTCGGCACCGCCTCCGACGGGGACGGCGCCCTCAGCCTGATCGCCGGGACATCCCCCGACGTGGCGTTGGTCGACGTGAGCCTGCGGGGGGAGAGCGGACTGGACCTCTGCCGGCGGATCGTCGCCGACCACCCGGACACGGCGGTGGTCTGCCTCACCGTCTACGACCAGGAGCAGTATCTGTTCGAGGCGCTGCGGGTCGGGGCGCGGGGATACCTGCTGAAACGGGTCACGGCCGAGGCGCTCCGCGACGCCTTGACGGCGGTGAAGGCCGGGGAGATCGTCGTCGATCCGCTCCTGTCGGGGAGGATCGCGCAGGTGGCGGCCCACAGTGAAGCCCACGGGCTGTACTGGCCGGGGATGCACTATGGGCTCACCAAACGGGAGGCCGAGGTGCTCCAGGTGGTGTCCGAGGGCTATTCGAACCGGGAGATCGCCGAAGCCCTGTACGTCTCCGAGGAGACGGTGAAGAGCCACCTCAAATCCCTCTACCGGAAGCTGTCGGTCTCCGACCGTGCGGAGGCGATCGCCTTGGCACTGCGGGAAGGGCTGGTCCGCTGAGGGGACGGGAGACCGGGAGATTCGGGAACGACCACAGGGTCGGCGCGAAGTGGGGTCGGACTAGGTTGGTGTCTGTCCTGGAACGAGACGAGCGAGACGGAGCTGGCGAGGTGGACCGCCTTCGGGACGTGCGACGGATCGGGCTGGGGCTCGTGGTCCTGGGTGTGTCGGCCTTCGGGGTCTCGGTGGTGGCCGGTCGAGACGGCGACGCCATGGCATCCCTCGCCTTCGCCGCCGTCGGCCTCCTCCTGCTGGTCGTACACCGTTATGTGGCAGGCCCCTCCCATCGGGCCTCCAGGATCACTCACCGGCTGGCCGCCGTCGGGCTGGTGCTGGCCACCCTCGGCACCGCCCAGGTCCTCTGGGGCGTCGTGACCGCTTCCCCAGACGTCATCTGGTACGGGCTGGCGGGGGCGACGGTCGGTGTCGTCGTGGTGGGGTCTGTCCTGGTGCGTGAGGGTTCCCGGCGGACCGGATAGGTCTCCGCCGGGTCCCTCGAAGGGGTCGATCGCAGGGGACTCGGTCCAGATTTGGGGTTGCCGGACGAGACCGACGTGTCCGGGGGGTCGGCGTCCGCCGACCCCCCGGAGGTCCCGTCGTCTCAAGCGACGCGACGCAGGCCGTGCTGGCGCTCCAGCTCGGCGGCCTGGTCGTTGTACTTGCGGAACAGGCTGGCGAGGATGCCGATCACCTCACGCCAGAAGTAGGCCACGCCACCGACGGCCAGGCCGGTCAGCAGGATCCCGATCCACGGGGCGCGCACACCCAGGCCCCACTGGTCGAACAGGTTGAAGTCGGCCAGCCAGACGGCGGCGATGCCGAGCACCGCGAAGACGGCCGCCCACAGTTCGGCGGCGACGGCGAACCAGCGTTCGGCGACCATCGCCAACGCCCAGACGGCGAGACCCATGAGCAGGATCGTTGCGAACACGTACATCGTTCACGCCTCCTTCCATGCTCTCCGTCTTGTCGTCGAGAGATGGTCTGATCGTCGAGTCGTTCGGAAGGCGTGTCGGCCGACCGCCTTCCGACGACCGGCACTCGCTGCTCACCTATGAATATACGACCGAACCGCAGACGGCGTCTAGGGGGGGATACCCGAAGGGCCGTCGACGATCGGCCATCCGACCCTGGCGGCGGTGGGGTGTTTTGGCTTTGGTTGGAGGGGAAGCGTGCCGACGAGACAAGGTGATGACGTTGCCACCTCCCTTCTCCATCATCCTCATCGTCGGAGCCCCCATCGTCGTGCTCTACGCCGTGTTCCGGACGACCAGCCTCGGCGGGAGGCTGGCCGAACGGAGCGTGGTCGCCGAGGCGGAACGGGTGGTGGGGCTGCGGTCCCGGTCGCGTCGCTGGGTGAAGCCGACGGTCCTCACCGTCGGCACCTGGCTCGGCGTCAACCTGATCGCCGCCGCCTCCGCTCCCGCCCTGGGGGTGTGGCTCGGCGGGCTCGTCGTCGCCGTCGGGGCGGCGGCGGTCATGCGGGCATACCCGGGCCGTATCGACCCCGAAGAGTTCGACCGGGCCCTCCAGGAACTGTTGGATCAGACCTGACAGACGAAGGGTCGCCACCGAGTCCGACGGTGTCGAATCGCCCGGTCCTCCGGCCGACGGCGAGAGGTTCGACCACCTGTGAGCGATCGGACGGCGGGTCCCGGCTGATAGGGTGCCGGCCGCAGGCCGGGGAGTCGAGACGATGGCGGCCGGGTTTCAGGAACCTGGAAGCGAGGACCGTGCAGGTACGGAACGGCGAAGCGCGGCTTCGCCGGCTCGTCGTGCCCGCCGCGCCGTGCTCGCCGGTCTCGGTTTGGCCGCCGTCACCGGGGCGGTGTTGGTCCTGTTGCCCGCATCGTTCGTCCGCGGCGCCGTCTCCAACCTGTTGACGCTCATCGCCGCGATCTACGTGGGGTTCTCGATCTCGTCCCGCGGGGAGTTGAGCTTGGCGAGACAGAGCCTCGGTGCGGGCGTGTTCTTCGTGTTGGCCCTCTTCGGGCTGTGGTTCGACTGGTGGTGGCTGGCGATCGGCCTGGTGGCGCATGGCGGCTGGGACCTGGCCCATCATCCCCGACGTGGCCACCGGGGGGTTCCGGCCTGGTACGTGCCGTTCTGCGCCGCGTATGACTGGGCGGTCGCCGCCGTCGTGGTCGCCTACTACATGGTGTGAGCCAGGTGGGGGACGAAGACGAGGTCGGGACCCGAGCGGGCCCCGACCTCACCTCCGTCGCCGATCCGTTCAGCTACACCCGGTCGTGTCCCCGCAGTTGAGGCACTTGTAGCAGGTGCCGTTGCGGATGGTGATGTGTCCGCAGGTGGGACAGAGGGGGGCGTCGCCCATCATCTCGCCGAGGGCCGCCTGGGTGGAGGCGGTGGTGGCCGCCGCCGTACCGTTGCCGTTCGCAGGTGCCGCCGCCACCGGGACCGGCTGAGCCGGTGGGGTTCCCGGCCCCCGACCGACCGACGCCGGGGAGTCGGCGAACTCGGCGGCCTCTTTCACCGCGTCCACCGCCGCTTCGGCGTCGGCGTCGTCCAGGTTGAGCTGCACCCCGGCTTCGACGGCGATCCCCTTCGGGGGCTCGGGCAGCGTCCCCGCCCGGTTGGGCGGCACCTGCGCCAGGTCGTCACGGTGCAGGTATTCGATGGCGAGGGCCCGGAACACGTAGTCGATGATCGAGTTGGCCATCTTGATGTTCGGGTGACCCTCCACCATGCCTCGAGGCTCGAACGTCTGGAACGTGAACGTGTCGACGAACTCTTCCAAGGGAACGCCGAACTGGAGACCTTTGGAGACGGCGATGGCGAACGACGCCAGCACCCCCCTGAGGGTCGCACCCTCTTTGGCGAGGTCGATGAAGATCTCCCCGAGGGTGCCGTCCTCGTATTCGCCGGTCCGCAGGAACACCTTGTGGCCTCCGATCCGGGCCTCCTGGGTCCAGCCTCGCCGCCGGGCGGGCAGCAGGAACCTGGGTGGGGCCATGCCGGCGGCGTAGGCCTGGGTGGGGGAGATCCCCGCCGGGATCCGGCCCCAGGCGATGTCCCGTTCGGTCTCCATCGCCGCCGTCATCTCGGCGCTGTCCTCCTCCTGCTCGTCCGCCTCCTCGGAGGTCGCCGACAGCGGCTGGCTCGCCTTCGAACCGTCCCGGTACAGGGCCATCGCCTTCAGGCCCAGCTCCGCCGACATCCGGTAGGCGTCTTCGATGTCTTCGACGGTGGCCTCGTTCGGCATGTTGATCGTCTTCGAGATCGCCCCGGAGATGAACGGCTGGGCGGCCGCCATCATCTTGATGTGGCCGGCGTAGTGGATGAACCGCTGTCCGTAGCGCCCGTTCTTGTTGGCCGTGTCGAACACGGGGAGGTGTTCGGGGGCCAGGTGTGGAGCCCCTTCGATGGTCTGGCGTCCACAGATGTGGTCGTTGGCCGCCTGGATCTCCTCGGCGCCGAACCCGAGGGCGGCCAGCAGGTCGAATCCGGGATCCAGATACTCCTCTTCGGAGAAGCCGAGCCGCCGCAGCAGGTCCTCTCCGAGGGTGTAGACGTTGAAGGCGTGACGAAGCTCGAACACTCCGGGCAGCACGTTCTCCAAGCGTTCGAGGTCGGCGGCGGTGAAGCCCTTCGCTGCCAGGGTCACCCGGTTGATGTGGGGGGCACCGTCGAGGGACGAGGTGCCGCCGATGTAGGTGACGATGTCGGCGATCTGGTCTTCGGTGTAGCCGAGGTGGCGTAGCGCCGGGGTCACCGACTGGTTGACGATCTTGAAGTATCCGCCTCCCGCCAGCTTCTTGAACTTCACCAGGGCGAAGTCGGGTTCCACCCCGGTGGTGTCACAGTCCATCAGGAGCCCGATGGTTCCCGTCGGAGCCAACACCGTGGCCTGGGCGTTGCGGTATCCGTAGCGTTCGCCGAAGGTGAGGGCTTCGTCCCAGGAGCGCCGGGCGGCCTCCAACAGGTCCGGCGGGGTGAGGGCGGGGTCGATACCCATCACCTGGTGGGAGATGCCTTCGTACTCTTCGGGGGAGGCGTCGTAGGCGGCCCGGCGGTGGTTGCGGATCACCCGCAGCATGTGCTCCCGGTTCTCGGCGAAACGGGGGAACGGTCCCACCACCGAGGCCATCTCCGCCGAAGTGGCGTAGGCGGTTCCGGTGAGGATCGCCGTGAGCGCTCCGGCCAGGGCCCGGCCTTCGTCGGAGTCGTAGGCGATGCCCTGGCGCATCAGCAGCGACCCAAGGTTGGCGTAGCCCAAACCCAGGGTGCGGTAGTCGTAGGAGCCGATGGCGATCTCCTTGGAGGGGAAGTGGGCCATCGCCACCGAGATCTCCAACACGATCGTCCACAGCCGGATGGCGTGCCGGTAGGAGTCGATGTCGAAGGTGCCGGTCTCGTCGTCGTAGAACTTGACCAGGTTGAGCGACGCCAGGTTGCAGGCGGTGTCGTCGAGAAACATGTATTCACTACAGTTGCTCACCAGCACCCCGCCGGCCAGGTAGGAGTGGTTCTTCGGCTCGGTGAGGTTGTAGGTGGTCTCCCACCCGTCCTCTCGGCGATCCCTGAGCTTCACCCAGTGCCGGGTCCGATAGCGGGTGGTCTCCAGGAGCATCTGGTGGAGGATGTCGTCTTTGATCGCCAGCTCGAAGCCGACGGCGTCGAAGAACCGTTCCAGGTCTCTACCCATGATCCGCAGGTCGTGCATGTGGGTGGAACTGGTGTAGGTGCGGTGCTCACCGTCCTTTGTGGTGTATTCGAAGTTGTGGGGGTTCTTGCGGGCCGTGGTGTAGATCGACCCGTGAATCCCAAACGTGTCGAGTAGCTGCTGCACGTCGCGGAGCAGCTCGTTAGATGAGCTGGCGAGACCGACATACCTCGTCGTGTCTCCCCAGCGGACGCAGCCGTCGGCGTCGTACAGACCCCGAAGGAAGGCGGCCACGATCGGTTTGGGGGCCTCGAAGATCGACCACGGAATGTGCTTGTCCGCTGACCTGGACCGGCTCACCCCCAGGGCCTCGAAGAACTTGCGGATGGCGCCCCGGGTGACCCTCAGCTGGTAGGTGCCGTTGCCCATCTCCACCGGCTTGGGGGCTACCCCGCCGTTGAGCCCAGCGAGCAGTTCCCGGTGGAGGATCATCGCCGTGTGCTGTTCTTCGGTGGTGCCGTAGATGGTGACCGCGGCGGTGTCGGTGAGCGAGCCGTCGCCCACCAGCCAGCCCAGGTAGTGGGCCAGATCCTCGCTCCACTTCTCCGGCAGCCTCACCGCATACTTCCGCGACGACTGCCGCTGATAGGAGGCAGGGTCCGTGGAGACGGGGATGGCCCAGGAGGCCATCCCGAAATCGATCTCGCGGTCGAGGAGGCGGACCCGATCGTCTTCGGTCAGTTCGTCGGCCCGGACCCAACCCCGGTTCGCCGTCCACAGCCGATGGTTCGGGGTGCAGCGGAGCACCCGGCCGTCAGAGAACTCGAGGCGGAGGATCTGGTTGGTTCCCGTCACCATCACCTGGGTGGGGCTGGTGAGGTCGATGGTCTCGCTCGGCGCCTCTTCATTCGTGGCGTCGTGGGTGTACACCTGGAAGGTCTCGCCGTCGGCGACACGCTGCACCAGCTCCTTGAAGGGGATCAGTCCCTTGTCCGTGGCGATCCTGGTGTCGCCGGTGAAGCAAGGGTTAGAGGCCCGGATCCGGCCGCCTTCAGGGCAGGTGTGCCACTCGTTGATGGTGGTGTCGAACTGGAGGCCGGGGTCGGCGCAGGCCCAGGCGGCGTCGGCGATCCGCCGCCACAGCTCCCGGGCTTTGATCGTCCTCCTGATCTTGCCGGTGGTCCGTTCGATGAGGGGCCAGTCGGCGTCGTCGTAGACGGCCTGGAGGAACTCCCGGGTGACCCGCACCGAGTTGTTGGAGTTCTGCCCCGAGACGGTGGCGTAGGCCTCGCCGTTGAAGTCGGCGGGGAAGCCGCCGTATTCGATGAGGATCCTCGCCTTCTCCTCTTCGACCTTCTTCCAGTCGACGAAGGCCTCGATGTCGGGATGGTCCACGTCGAGGATCACCATCTTGGCGGCCCGGCGGGTGGTGCCGCCCGACTTGATGGCGCCGGCGGCCCGGTCGCCGATCTTGAGGAACGACATCACCCCCGACGACTTGCCGCCTCCGGACAGCAGCTCGTCCTCGGCCCGGATGGCGCTGAAGTTCGACCCGGCGCCCGACCCGAACTTGAAGATCCGGGCCTCCCGGACCCACAGGTCCATGATCCCGCCCGGGTTCACAAGGTCGTCCTTCACTCCGAGGATGAAACAGGCGTGGGGGGCGGGGCGGGAGTAGGAGTCGGGGGACTCCTTCATCTCGCCGGTCTCCTGGTCGACGTACCAGAACCCCTGGGCGGGTCCGGTGAGGCCGTAGGCGTGGTGGAGGCCGGTGTTGAACCACTGCGGCGAGTTGGGGGCCGCCATCTGGGTGGCGAGCATGTACTTGATCTCGTCTTCGAAGGCTTCGGCGTCGGCGGTGGAGGCGAAGTAGCCGTAGCGTTCACCCCACCACCGCCACGTCGAGGCGAGGCGGTCGAAGACCTGGCGGGCCGACCGTTCGGGTCCCAGGACCGGGTTGCCGTCGGTGTCGAGGATCGGGTTGCCGTCGTCGTCGTACTGGGGCACCCCTGCCTTCCGGAAGTACTTCGACACCATGATGTCGGCGGCGACCTGGCTCCAGTCCGCCGGGATCTCGGCTCCGGTCATCTCGAACACCACCGAACCGTCGGGGTTGGTGATGCGGGTGTCACGCCGGGACCATTCGATGGTGGAGTAGGGATCGACTCCTTCGGTGGTGAAGCGACGCTCGATGCGCAGACCCTCTGGCATTCTCTCTCCCTTTGCCTGCCCGGTGTCCCCCGGGATACGTCTCGATGTTCCCCCGACCACAAGATGTGGGGTCTAGTGAGGTTGCGACCACGACATCTGGTAGGCGGACCCCAACCTTAATCACATACCTGTAACTACGTCAATGGTATCTACAAGTCGTTTTTCGCGACCTGACCGCGCGTTCGGTGGGGAAGTCGGCGGGGAAGTGTCCGGCGGACGCCAGGGGGAAGTGGGGGCAACCTAGACGCGTCCCCGCAGCTCGCGAAAACCCGACAGGTCGATCGTTTTCGCGACCCGGGCGGATACCCTCGGGAGTCATGAAGGACCCGATGGACCTGGCGGTGGAGGAAGCCCGGGCGGGACTGGCCGAAGGGGGGATCCCGATCGGGTCGGTCCTGGTGGTCGACGGCTCCGTGGTGGGACGGGGGCACAACCGCCGGGTGCAGGAAGGCAGCGTCGTCCTCCACGCCGAGATGGACGCCTTGGAGCGGGCGGGAAGGCTCCCGGCGTCCGCATACCGCCGGGCGGTCCTGTACACCACCTTGTCGCCCTGCGACATGTGCTCGGGGGCGGTGCTCCTTTACGGGATTCCCCGGGTGGTGGTCGGGGAGCATCGAACCTTCCGAGGACCGGAAGACCACCTCCGCGCTCGCGGGGTCGAAGTGATCGTCCAAGACCGCGACGACTGCGTCGAGCTGATGCGGCGGTTCATCGAGGACCGACCCGAACTCTGGTTCGAAGACATCGGGGAGGACGTCCCCGACTGACGGCGCTCAGGCGGTGGCGTCGATCGAGATGCGCACCGTGGCGAGGGGAAGCCGAAGCTCGAACGCCGAGAGATGGTCCCGCCGGTACACCACGTCGCCGCCCATCAGGCGGGCCAGTTGGCGGGAGACGGTGAGGCCGAGACCGATGGCGGCGGTCCGTCCCGGCATCGTGTTCACGCTGCGGTACGCCTCGAAGATCTCGTCCTGGTGTTCGGGGGGGACGCCCGGGCCGTCGTCGGAGACCCGGAGCACCGCTTCGTCGCCGTCGGCGCACACGGTGATGTACACGTTCTCTCCTCCGTACCGGTGGCTGTTCACCACCAGGTTGCGGACGATCTGGCGGACCCGGAGAGGGTCGGCGAGGGTCGCCGTCGCCTCCAGATCCATACCGCTGATCTTCCAGGTGTACTCGGACGGGAGGTCGTCGATGACCCGGCGGGTCTGTTCGTCGAGGCGGAGGACTTCGGGTCGGACGGTCAGCTCGGTCTCCTGGGCACGGGCGGAGACGAGGAGATCCTCGATGATGTGGGCCACCTCGCGGCTCTGGCGGGCGATGAGGTCGATGAACTCTTCGATCTCCTCGGCGGTGAAGTCGTCCCAGCGGTGGGCCAGCTCCGCCGAGAGGCCCACCACCACCGACATCGGGGTGCGCAGCTCGTGGGACACCGATGCGATGAAGCGGTCCTTCGCCCGGACCAGATCCTCCAGGGCCTCCCTGGCCTTGTCCCGACGCCACCAGGAAGCCAGCATCCGGGCCACCATGTCGAGGATCTGGTGGTCCGTCTTCGTCCAGGTCCGGGGCTGTTCGGAGACGACGCCGACGATCCCCACCCACGATCCGTCCACCATCACCGGGTAGACGACCTCGGCGGCGAACCCGATCCCGTGTTCGGCGAAATATGCCCTCTCCACCGGCGGGAGGTCGTCGTGGGACCGGAACTCGAACGCCATGCCGGAGCGGAACACCTCCTGGGCGTTGGGCCATTCCGCCCACGCCACCTCGGCTTCGACGCCGGGGTTCGGTGCCGACCCGACCCACTGCATCGTCCGACAGACCAACGCACCGTCGGCATCCACCGTGTTCTCGGCGACGAAGGCGGTGTCGGCGCCCGTCGCCTCCAGCACCGCTTTCAACGCCCGGGCGATCGGCTCGTCGGTCTCCCCTTCCAGGAGGGAGTAGGAGCATTCGGCGAGGGCCCGTTCCACCCGCAGGCTGACGTCCCGTTCGGCGATCACCGCCTCCAGGCGACGCATGGTCTCGTGACGGCTCCAGGCCGTGCCGAGGAGGTCTCCGACGGCCCGGAGCAGGTCCACCTCGTTGGGACGCCACGTCCGCCCGGATTCGAAGTGGACGAAGGTGACGTGTCCTTCCCATCGACCGTCGCACATGACCGGGATGTGCAGCGCGGCGGCGATCCCGGCGGGGGATTCGGCGAAGACCCTCCGGTCCGGCTCGGGAAGCTCGTCGAGGGCGGCGAAGGCGTAGGGGAGGCCGGCGGCGAGCCGGTCGGCCACATGGGGCGTGTCGGCCCACCGGACCGTCGGCCACACCGGGCGGGGTCCCGTCCCCGGGTCACGCAGCACCCAGTGCACCGTCCGGGCGACGTCGGCGCCGTCTTCGTCGTCGTTGCGGGCGACGAGGACGGCGTCGCATTCGACCGCCTCGGCGAGCTGACGGAGGGCCTGTTCGATGTCCCCCTCGTCGTCCCCGGTCAGAAGCGCCCGGGTGCATTCGATGACCGCCTCCTCGTACCTGACGCGCCGGTAGGCGATGTCGAGCGCCGTCTCCAGGTCCTCCCGGTCGACGAGCCCGGCCGGTGGCCCGCCCCGGCTGCGGGCCAGCTCCCGTGCCCAGCCGACGAGGCCGCCGACCACCGGCAGCGGGACGGCCATGGCCACCAGCACCGAGGCGGGGACGCCGAGGGTGCCTTCGGCGAGGAGGATGCGTCCCACCTCGACGTTGGCGAGGGCCCCGATCGTCCCGGCGAACAGGCCCGCCCGGATCCCCCAGGTGCCGGCGACGGCGGCGACGGGAGCGAGGGCGAGGGAGGTGACGAGCAAGAAGGTCGTGGAGGAGCTCGCGGCGAGGGAGACGGCTACGCCGTAGCCGACGATCAGCAGTGTCGTCTGCAGCGGCCTCGGGAGACCGCCACGCGCACTGTCCGGTGTTGCGGTTGCCGTCGGTGACGGCGCCCGCGTGTCCCCCTGGAGCACAGATGTTCCATCGGCCGATTTCGCGTTCTCTTGAGTGTTCGGGGCCGGGGGGAAGCCGCCTAGGGTGTCGCCGGTATGGGCGAGGATGCACGGTCGGGTCGCGCCGAGAAGGCGGTCGCCGCCTTCGAGGAGCGGTTTCGTCGCCCGCCCGACGCGGTGGCGGTGGCGCCGGGCCGTGTCAACCTCATCGGCGAGCACACCGACTACTCGCTGCTGCCGGTCCTGCCGATGGCGATCGAACGCGTGGTGGCGGTGGCCGTCGGTGTGGGACCGGACAGGCGGATCCGCGGTGTCTCCGCCACCGAAGGTCCGGTCGACGGGACGGCGTCGACGGTGGGAGGCTGGGGCCGGTACGTGGCAGCCGCCCTGGCGGTGTCGGAACTCGACGGCGGTGTCGACGTGGCCGTCGAAGCCGACCTGCCGTCCGCCGGCGGTCTCGCCTCGTCCTCGGCCCTGACCGTCGCCACCCTCGCCGCCCTCCACCAGGCGGTCGGCCGACCCCTCGGAGCAGACGGACTGGTCGCCATGGCGGTCCGGGCCGAACGTGCCCTCGGCGTCGCCGGCGGAGAGATGGACCAGACCGTGATCGTCCACGGGCAGGCGGGGTCGGCGCTGCGGATCGACTTCCTGCCTCCTTCCCGCCGCTTCGTCCCCGTCCCCGAGACCTGGTCGGTGGTGGTCGCCGACACCGGGACCCCGGCGGCGAAGGCCGGCGAGGCGCGGGCGGGGTACAACGCCCGAGTGGTGGCGACCCGTCTCGGCGCGGCGTTGTTGGCGCACCGGACGGGGACCGACGCCGGATCTCCGCCCGTCCTCGGCGCCGTCGTCGGGGAGCGGCATCTCGGACCGCTCGTCGACGACCTGCCCGAAAGGGCGTCACCGCTCGACGTCGCCGAGCAGACCTCGGTGGACGTCGACGTCCTCATCGGGTCGCCTCCCCTGGCCGACGCGGAATCCCCCCTGCCGGTACGTGAAGTGGTCCGCCACGTCGTCTCCGAGGCGGTACGGGTGGATCGGTTCGAGGAGGCGATGCGGGCCGGGGACCTCACCGCAGCCGGCATCCACCTCGACGACTCGCAGCGAAGCCTGGAGCGGTTCGGGGTCTCGACACCGGAGATCGAACATCTCGTACGGACCTTCCGGGCGGCCGGCGCCGCCGGATGCCGGCTCACCGGAGCCGGGTTCGGAGGCCATGTGGTGGCCCTGTGCAGGCCGGACCAGACGGCCACCGTCACCCGGGCGGGCGGCGGCTTCGAGGTCCGGCCCTGCGACGGGGTGTGGGTGGCGACGTCGAGGTGACCTTCACAGGACCCGCAGAGCCTGGACGACGTCGCGTTCGCGACGGGTGAAGGCCCTCACCACCGCCAGGTCGCCGTGGCGACGCCGAGCCACCTCGAGGAGGCATTCGACGACCGGGCCGGTGGCTTCGGTATCGAAGGGCGGGGGTTCGACACCGAGGCTGGCGGCCAGGTCGTCGCCGTGGACGACGAGTTCGAGGAGGCGGGTGACGAGATACTGGTCGAGGAGCATTGCCCGACCCCCCAACACCGCCACCCGGCGGTCGGGCGGCTCGTCGGGCAGGCGTCGACGGAGCGACCGCATCGCACCGTCCCACGTCGCCCGGACGCCCTCCGGTCCTCCCCGGGCTTCGGCCTCTGCCCGGGCGCGGATGCCCCGGTGGAGCTCAGAGGTGATCTCGTCGGCGAGTCCGTCGACCGACATGAGATACCCGGGGGCGTCGAGGAGGGGAGCCTCCGACGGGGGTTCGTCGAGGTACCGCTCGACGGTGGCGACCGCCCGTACCAGATGGCCTGCCAGGGCGCCGACCGTCATCAGTTCCAGGGCGCCGGGCGACTCCCAGGAGGCGGTGAGGGCCGGCTCGTCGAGGAGTGGTCGGACCGTGGCCGCCGTCTCGAGGAACACTCGTCGGATGGTCATCTGAGCGCACCTTCGAGTCGTTCCCGCCGGGCGGACACGTCGATGGTCGCCCCCGAGATCCGCGCCTCCTCGGCCAGGTATGCCAGGAAGTGGGATTCGACGATCTCGGTGAGGTCGGTGGGTCCGGGCCGGCCGTCGGCGGCCGACTCGACGAAGGCGGCGATGAGGCCGTCGTCTCCGCCGCCGTGACCGCCGCTGTGGGCGTCGACGGGGAACCGTCGCACCGACCCGGTCCGGTGGACGGTGACCTCCAGTTCGTGGCGCCTGCCGAAGACCCCCCGCAGCGTCCCCCTCGTCCCGTCGTACCGCATCGTCCGAGCCTCCTCCGCCGAATGACCGTGGACGTGCAGGGCGATGGTGGTTCCGGCGGCGGTCTGCATGGTCACCACCTGATGGTCGACGACATCGGATCCTGCACGGTACACGCATCGCCCGTACGGGCCGGAACGGAGGGCGGCGAGACGACCCGCCGGGCTGAGGTCGTCGCCGAGGACGTGGTGAGGCCATCCGGTGTCGTTGGTGTCGAGGTAGATGCGTCGAGCGTCGTACGGGCAGTCGCCGACCGGGCAGCCGTCGGTGCACCGCGGTGTCGCCCCCGGCGGCGCCCGGTCGGGACGGAACTCGAACAGCGAACCCATCGAAGACAGGGCGGTCACCGGCGACGGCACGTTCCAGGTGAGGATGTCGAAGTCGTGACAGGCCTTCTGGACGATCAGCGGTGTCGCCTCCTCGGCCCGACTCCAGTTGCCCCGCACGAACGAATGGGCCATGTGCCAGAACGCGACGTTCTCCCGGTGTTCGACGGTGACGACGTCGCCGATCACCCCCGAGGTCACCACCCGGTGAAGGGTCAGGAAGAACGGGGTGAACCGCAGGACGTGGGCCACGTGCAGGTGCCCGGAGGCGCGGCGGGCTGCCCGGACCAGGGTGACGAGACCGTCGAGGTCGGTGGCGGCGGGTTTCTCCGTCAACACTTCGTAGCCTGCTTCCAGGGCGGAGACCGTCACCGGGACGTGGCTGCGGTCGTCGGACGCGACGATCGCGGCGACGGCGAGCCGACCCCGGGAGAAGAGGTCGTCGGGGTCGGCGAAACGGCGGGAGGGACCGATACCGTGGGCGTCGGCGAACCGGTCCCGACGGTCCGGGTCGGGGTCCGCCACGGCGACGAACCGCAGTCGGTGCGGATGGCGCAGCGCCCACGCCCCGTACACGAAGAATCCCCGCTGGCCTGCTCCCACGGCCACGGCGTCCACCGTCATCGGGGACGACCCTAGGCGCGACACCGCCGTGGCGGGACGCCGGCGCGCGGTCAGCGGCAGTCGGCGACGGCGTCGCGGGCCACCTGCACGTGGATCCGGGCGTGACCGGCGAAGGTCTGGGCCTCGTCGAGGTCGTCGGTGGCGAAGGTGAGGAGCGCCCAGCCGACGATCCGCTGGGCGTGGGATGCGAGCCGGGGCATGGTGTTGCGGTCGGGACGCCAAGCCGCCACCACCTCGTCGAGTTCCGCCCACCGGGCGGCCGGGTCCTCCCAGGAGCCTCCGAGGATGTCACGGGTGATGCAGTCCGGACCGCCGGCCTCGGCGGCGGAGAGGGCGAACCCTGCCGGGTCCCCGTCGGCGCCGGGGAGGATCCCGGCGTCGGAGGGCCCCCGCACGGTCCCGTCCCCGTCCCGGTCCCCGAACCCCGGGCCGCCGGGTCCCACCACGTGGTTGGCGGTCGCCTCGGCGGCCGCTTTCGCATCGGCCAGGGTCGGGGCGTCTGCCCAGGCGGCGACGTGGGCGGCGACCACCTCGATCCGTTCGGCCAACAGCTCGGTGGCGGGGACGGTGGCCTGGTCGGCGGGGACACCGACGGGGGCCGCGCAGGCCGCCGCCACGACCGCCGACGCCATCCACCGTTTCAACACGGTGCCGCCGCCACGTGGAGGCCGGCGATGGTGGTCGAGACGGGTCGCGACCCGGCGACGACGACCGCCGCCAACGCCGGAGATGGACGGTCCGGTGGAGCGACGCCGAACCGGCTTCGGTAGGTGTCGGCGTCGACGACGGTGACGGCGGCACCGTCGAGGGGGAACGTGAGACCTCCGGGGACCGCTGTCGGATGGGAGGCGGCGAGGACTTCCAACCCGTTCGTGTCGGCGGCGTCGCCGACCAGCACCACCTCCCGGATCTGTGAGGCGCCGTTGGGGTGGCGCAGGTACTCGGACCGCCAGATCAGCCCGGGGGTCCGATGGTGACACAGGAACACGCCGCAGCCCGGCCCGAGAGCGTCGACGAACACCACGTCGAAGGAGACCTCGGCGACGGATCCGTCGGGTTGGGGTGCGGGACGGGAGAAGGAGAAGAGGCTCGGTTCGAGACCCGCCGCGGCGAGGAGCGTCCGGTCCGCGTCGGGCTGGTCGCTTCCCAGCACGAACATCGCCCCGCCCGCCCCGCCGTCGAGGAACCGACGGATCGCCGCCCCGAACGACGGTCGGTCTCCCCCGGGAGGGGGGATGCGGTCGGGACGGGTCACCGCCACCAGCTCCAGGTAGGAGCCGTCGAACAGGACCAGCCGGTTCGACGTTTCGAAGGGGTGGTCGGCTCGTTCGGTGACGACGAAACCCGCCCTCTGGTAGGCCTCGGCGGCTTCGTCGAGGTCACCGACGGCGTGGACGACGTGGTCGAGGCGGCGCACCTTCGTGATTGTGGCCGAAGTCGCCGACGTCTGCCCGGTATGATCCCGACGGTGGACTACCTGGGGTTGAGGGAGTCGTTCCGCTGGCGTGTTCCTGCCCGCCTGAACCTGGGGGTGGCCTGCGCCGACGACCATCCGGCCGCCAAGGTGGCGTTGGTGCGGGTCGACGCCTCCGGGGCCCGCCACGAGCACACCTTCGGTGAGCTGGCCGACCTGTCGGGGCGGCTCGCCGGGTCCCTCGCCGAGCGGGGGGTGGGCCCGGGGGACCGGGTGGCGATCGTCGCCCCGCAGTCTGTCGAGACCGGCCTCACCCACTTGGCGGTCTGGAAGCTGGGGGCGGTGTCGCTGCCCCTCGCCTCCCTGTTCGGCCCCGACGCCCTCGCTTACCGGCTGGAGGATTCGGGGGCGACCCTGGCGATCACCAGCCCCGACAACGTGGACAAGGTCCGCGAGGCCGCCCCCGGCTTGCCGCTGGTGGTGACCGGCCCCGACGGCGACTTCGACCGTCTCCTCTCAGGTCCGGTCGTGGACCCGGTCCCGACCGCCGCCGACGACCCCGCCTACCTCATCTACACGTCGGGGACCACCGGTCCGCCCAAAGGGGCCCTGCATGCCCACCGGTCCCTCATCGGGCACCTCCCCGGCTTCGAGTGCTACTACGAGTTCGCCGACCACGCCCCCGAAGGCCGATACGACCGGGCAGCCCTCCCCCACGTCGGGCTGCCCGCCCCCGCGTCGGGGGATCTCATCTGGACACCGGCGGACTGGGCGTGGATCGGAGGGCTCATGGACGTCCTCATCCCCGCCTGGTATTTCGGGATGCCGGTCCTCACCGCCGAAGGGGACTTCGACCCGGCATGGGCGGCCGACCTCATCGCCGAACACCGCATCACCTTGGCGTTTCTCCCCCCGACCGCCCTGAAGATGATGCGACGCGACGGCGTCCGTCTCGACGGAGCCTCCCTCCGGGCCGTGTTCACCGGCGGCGAAGCCCTCGGGGCCGAGGTGCTGGCGTGGGGCACCGACGCGCTCGGGGCGCGGATCAACGAGGGATACGGGCAGACGGAATGCAACCTGGTGGTGGGGAACTGCTCGTCGGTGTGGCCGGTCCGTCCCGGGTCGATGGGCCGCCCGATCCCCGGCCACCAGGTCGCCGTCCTCGACGAGGACGGACGACGTCTGGTCGGGGAGGAAGGGGAGATCTGTGTGCGGGCTCCCGACCCGGTGATGATGCTCCGCTACTGGAACCGTCCCGAAGCGACCGACGAGAAATACCGCAACGGGTGGCTGCTCACCGGCGACCTGGGGGTCGAGGACGAAGACGGCTACCTGTGGTTCCGCTCCCGCAAAGACGACGTGATCATCTCCCGGGGATACCGGATCGGACCCGGAGAGATCGAGGAGTCGCTGATGAGCCACCCGGCGGTGGCGATGTGCGCCGTCGTCGGCGCCCCCGACGAGCTCCGGGGAGAAGTCCCCGTCGCCTTCGTCGTGTTGAAGCCGGGACACCGTCGCTCCCTGGCGCTGGCCCTCGAACTCCAAGACCACGTCCGCACCCGGCTCGCCGCCCACGAAGTGCCCCGCCAGGTCACCTTCGTCGACGACCTTCCCCGCACGACCACGGGCAAGATCATGCGGAGGGCGTTGCGGGAACCCTGATCAGGCGGGGGTGTGGCGGCGGCCCCGGCGCATCAGGTAGCCGTGCCACAGCAGACGAGCCGCCACGGCCCGCCAGGGGGCCCATCGTTCACCGATCCGTGCGAGCCGGGGCGGGTCGGGGACGGTGTCCAGCATGAGGGTCTCGGCGGCGGCGACCTGGAGTGCCCGGTCCCCGACCGGCCAGATGTCCGGCCTCCGGAGGCTGGACAGGAGGTAGACGTCGGCGGTCCACGGCCCGATCCCGGGGAGGGCGGTGAGGGTGGCGCGTACGGCGTCGTCGGGGAGGGTCTCCAGGCCTTCGAGGTCGAGGCGCCCTTCGGTCACCGCCTCCGCCAGCACCCGGACGTAGCGGGCCTTTTGGCGGCTGAGCCCCCAGGCCCGGAGTTCGACGTCGGAGGCGGCCAACACCCGCCGGGGCGTCACGGACCCCACACCTCGGCGGAGGCGCTCGAAGGTGGCCCGGGCCGAGGCGAGCGAGACCTGCTGTTCGAGCACCAACAGCACCAGCGTCCCGAACCCCGGTGGGCGATGCCAGAACTCGGGGATGCCGTGGGAGGCGACGAGCGACCCGAGGGCGGCGTCGGTGTCTGCCAGTTCGCGGGCGGCACGGGAGAACCGCCGGGCGTCGAGGAGCCGGGACATGGGACCATCCAACCACGGTGCGGCGGTCTCCTCACTCTACGCTCCGCCCATGACCCAACTCGCCCGGATCCTCGTCGACATCCTCGTCCCTGTGTTCCTGCTGGTGGGCGTGGGGGCGGTGGCCGGGCGGCGACTGGGCCTCGATTCCCGCCCCTTCGCCAAGATCGCCTACTGGATCCTCGGGCCGGTGTTCGTGTTCGACATCCTCGCCCGGGCCGACCTCTCCGCCGACCTGGTGGCACGGGTGGTGGGGGCTTCGGTGTTGGCGATGGCGGCGGTCGGCCTGGTGGCGGTGGGGGCGGGTCGGGTCCTGCGGCGGCCCCCCGACGTCGTTGCCGCCGGACTGACCACGTCGGTGTACGGGAACGTCGGGAACTTCGGGCTCGCCATCGTGGTGTTCACCTTCGGCGAACAGGCTTTGGCGCTCGCCGGGATCGTGCTGTTGGTCGTCAACGTCGTCGGCCTGGTGGTGGGGGTGGCGGCCGCCAACTGGGAGGAGCGGGGTGGCCTCGTGGCACTGCGTCGGGCGTTGGGCGCCCCGATGACCCTGGCGGTGGTCCCGGCCGTCTTCGTGAACGCCACCGACGCCACCCTCCCCCTCTGGCTGGGCCGTGCCACCGGACTGGTGGCGGGTGCCCTCATCCCGATGATGCTCCTCACCCTCGGGATCCAGCTCTCCGAGATGGGGATCCCCCGTCTGTCCGGCGACGTGGTCCGCACCCTCGTCATCAAGCTGGCGGCGGCGCCGGCGGTGGCCGCCGGTGCCGTCTGGGGTGCGGGGTTGGCGGGGGTCCCGGCCGGGGTGGTGGTCCTCCAGTTCGCCATGCCGCCGGCGGTGTTCACCGCCCTCATCGCCCTCGAGCACGACCTGGCTCCCGATCTGGTGACGACGACGGTGCTGGCCGGGACGTTGGTGTCGGTGGCGACCCTGCCGGTGGTGATCGCCCTCCTGTGAACCGTCCCGTCCCGATCACGGTCACCCCCGGAGGCGCTCGCCTTCGGAGGCTCGACGAACGTGTTCTCTACTCTTGCGGAGATGTCCGTCGCATCACGCCTCGCTCCGTTCGGGAGCACCGTGTTCACCGAGATCACCGCTCTGGCCCGAGCCCACGGCGCCGTCGACCTGGGCCAGGGGTATCCGACCTGGGAGGGTCCCGACTTCGTCAAAGAAGCCGCCATCGAGGCGATCCGCCACGCCTCGAACCAGTACCCGCCTTCGATGGGGATCGCCGAGCTTCGGGAGGCGATCGCCCGCCGCTGGCTCACCGACACGGGGATGAGCGTCGATCCGGACACCGAGATCACCGTCACCTCCGGCTGCACCGAAGCCCTCGCCGCCACGTTCCTCGGGCTGTTCGAACCCGGAGACGAAGTGATCCTCTTCGAACCCGTCTACGACGCCTATCCGGTCGGATGCGCCCTGTCCGGGGCGGTTCCCCGGTACGTCACCCTCCACCATCCCGGGTTCCGTCTCCGGGCCGACGACTTGGAGGCGGCGGTCACCTCCCGTACGCGGGCGGTGCTGGTGAACACGCCCCACAACCCGACCGGGCGGGTGTTCGACCGGGCCGAGCTGGCGGCGGTCGCCGACCTGTGCCGCCGGCACGACCTGGTGGCCATCACCGACGAGGTGTACGAGCGGATGGTGTACGACGGTGAGCATCTCCGTCTCGCCACCTTCCCCGGCATGTGGGAGCGGACCCTCACGTTGTCGTCGATCGGGAAGTCGTTCTCCCTCACCGGCTGGAAGACGGGTTGGGCGATCGGGCCGGAGCATCTGACGGCGGCGGTGCGGGCTGCCCACCAGTTCCTCACCTTCACCACCCCCAACCCGATGCAGCATGGTGCCGCCGCCGCGCTGGCTGCGCCCGAGGACTACTACGAGGAGCTCGTCGCCGGGTACCGGCGCCGCCGTGACCTCCTCACCGCCGGCCTGGCAGAGCTCGGATTCGAGGTGACCGTTCCGGAGGGCGCCTACTACGTGCTCGCCGACCACACCGGGTTCGGGTTCGCCGACGACGTCAGCTTCGTTCACCATCTCATCGAAGACGTCGGGGTGGCCGCCATCCCGCCCTCCGCCTTCTACCCGGTCTCCGACGAAGGCCGCAGACTGGTCCGGTTCGCCTTCTGCAAGGACGAGGCGACCCTCGGTGAGGCGCTTCGGCGGATGCAGCGGCTTCGTTCCTGAACCCGGCCCGGCGTGCACGACCCGGGCGGGCGCCCGGGTCGTGCACTGCCCCTCGTTCGTTCGAGGGCGGTGGGGATCCCCCACGGCTCCCCACCGCCGCCCCCTTGGGATGGGACCGACCATCGGTCCCCCCCGGCCCGGTCGGTCCCACCCGTACAGAGGGGGCCGACCGTCTCCTGATACGACGATCGCGACGTCTTCACGCACCCATCACCACGAAGGCCGCCATGGCGGTCCGGAGCGGACCCGAAGGCGTCGTCGCCGCCACCTCGGAGATCGCCGCGGCGAGGGCTCGTGGCGGGGTGGAGCTCCGCCGCAGGTGGCGGTGATACGCCGCCATGAGCCCTGCGGTCTCGTCGTCGGGGATCGGGACCTGGGGGACGGTGACCGTTCGGACTCCCAGGGCGAGGAGGGCGGCGGTGAACCCGAGGAGCTCGTTGCCGGGTCGGACCCCGCTGACACCGGCGTCGCAGGCGGGGAGGGTGAGGTTCTCGGGGACCCGGCGGAGACGCTCCATGTCGTAGACGGTGAGGGAACCGTCGGCGAGGAGGAGCGAGGAGAACATCGGGTTGTCGGGACGGAAACGTCCATGGCAGACGATGTGGGCCCGGGAGACACCTTCGAGTCGCTCGAGGACGGCGCCCACCCGGGCGTTGCGTCCGGTGAGCCGGGTGCTGCGGTCGTAGACCCGGGCGACGGCTTCGACCTCACGCCGGGCATGGTCGAGCCCGGGACCTGCCACCACGAGGATCTCGTCGTCTCGCCGTCGCCGCCGTCGAACCGCCCGCAACCAGGCCTGGGCGGAGGGGACGACGGTGAAGGCCCGCTCCGCCAGCCCGGGCAGGGCCCGCCAGACGAGGCCGTGCAACCGACCGGACGGCACGATGACCAGCTCGTCGGTGTCGAGGGTCAGGGGAGCCAGCAGGCGGCGTTCGAGGGCGGAGCCGACGTCGGTGAGGGACGCCGCCGCCGCGGCGGTCGCCTCCGGGCTGGCGGGCCGGGTGAGCCGTACGAGGTCGAACCGGACGCGTTCGACCTCCTCGGTGAGACGGCCGACCGGTCCCAGATCGTGGTGGCTGACGGTCGCCTCGTCGACGACGACGGCGTGGAGGGTCCCACGGTGCTCCACGTATTCGACCAGGGTCCTCCCCTGGAGGGCGCGGCGGAGGGCGTCGACGTCGAGGAGAGGACGGGACGGGGCTTCGGCCCGGTGGCGTCGAGTACGGCTGCGGATCCGTGCTTCCAGCTCGGCGCGGGCCCGGTGCAGTGGTGTGGGGTCCCGACCTGCGAGGGTCGCTTCGGTCGCCTCCTGTTCGAGACGTCGCAGCTCGGTGAGCTCGGCGGCGAGGTGGGGGTCGGCGGGAGGCGTCGCCGGGTGGAGTCGGATCGCCCCGGCTCGGGACCGGTCGGCCCACCGGAGCAGCCGGTCGGGGCGCCCTTCCTCCAGGGCGAGGCCCACCCCCAGTTCGACCAGGTCGTCCGCCAGCCGGGCGGAGGAGGCCCGGAGTTCGGCCGCCCCGAAGGTGGAGCGTTGGGTGTCGAGGACCTGCAGGCCGGCGGTGAGGGCCCGAAAGGCGCCGTAGCGGTTCCCTTCGATGGCGCGGAGCAACGCGGTGGCGTGCCAGGCGCGGAGGCGGAGGTCGACGGGTCCCCGGTGCCGTGCCCGCTGGGCGTCGTCGAGCCGTCTCTTGGCGGCGGCGGTCCTCCCGGCGGCGAGCAGGCCCCGGGCTTCGATGGTGGCGGCGTGGAGCGCTTCGATACGCCAGCCGTGTCTCTGCAGCCGCAGCCGCGACGTTCGGGCTTCGGCGACGAGCCGGTCGGCGTCTCGGCGGGTGACTTCGGGCCGTTGGGTGAGGTCGGCGAGCCGGGCCTGGAGGGCGATGTAGTCGGCGAGGGCCCGCCACGACGTGCGGTGCTGCCGGGCGAAGGCATCGGCGGCGGTCCTGGCCAGGTCTTCGGCTTCGCCGATCCGTCGGGACGCCAGGGCGGCCTGGGCTGCCAGGAGGGTGGCTTCGGCACGGTCGGCTTCGTTCCCGCCTTCGCCCAGCAGGTCGATGGCACGGCGGGCGGTCTCGAAGGCTTCGTCGCTCAGTCCGACTTCGAGGAGGAGCTGGGCTTGGTCGACCTCGAGCACGGCGGCGTTGCCTCGGGAGATGCCGGCCTGGCGGTAGGTCTCCCGGGCTCGGGCGTACCACTCCAAGGCGGTGGGGACGTCGCCACGTCGACCTTCGACGTACCCCAGGTTGTGTTGACACCCGGCGAGCACCATCGGCTGTCCCAGTTCCAGGGCCAGGGCGTGGGCGCGTTCGAGGTCTGCTTGCGCCGCCGCCAGGTCCCAGCGGTAGGTGTGCAGGATCGACCGGTTGACCCGGAGCCGCACCTCACCGAGGGTGTCTCCTGCCCGCACCATCCCGGTGAGTGCCCTCCGGTAGGCGCGGAGGGCGGCTTCGGTGTCGCCGAGCCGATGCAGGATGAGTCCCTGCTGCATCCTCAGCCGGGCAGCCGCCGCGCCCTTCAGGTGGGGGGCGGCCAGGTCGGTCTGGTGGAGAGCGGCCCGGTCTTCGCCGAGGAGGAAGAGGGTGAAGGCGAGGCTGTCGCGCATCCGGGCGACGATCTCCGCTCCGGCCACGTCGGCGGCCGCCCGGATCGCCGCTTCGATGTCGCGTCGGGCCTGGCCGAGGTCCCCCAGTTCCCGTCGGGCCAGACCCCGAGCCCAGGTGGCGATCGCCGCGGCTTCCGTGCCGGGGACGTCCCGGATGATCTCGTCGGCGGCGGCCCGGACCGCCGCCGGCTCACCCTGTACGGACTCCACCAGCGCGAGGGCACGGACGGTGTGCTCGGACCGCGCGCACATCGTCGGGATGCTAGAAGGGGGCCCGGCGGCAGGCGGGTGGATGAGCCGCCGGGGAGGAGGTGCAGTCGAGGTGGAATGGATGAGAGACGTCCGCGGGTTCTGCGACGACCCGCCTCCGCGTCGACCCGACCCGGACGCCGGCGCAGAGGCGTTCGCCGCCTTCGCCGCCGCGCTGTTCAGGTGGGAGCTGCGTTTCCGGGGCATCGGGGTCACGTCGAAGGGCACGGCGCATCGGGTCCGCCAGGTGATCGTCGAAGCGGTCGACCGGGAGGCCGCCGTTCGGGCCCTCCGACAGGCCGAGACGACCGTCGGGGGGTGGGAGACGCCGGAGGAGGGGCGATGGTCGGTGCTGTTCGTCTCCGACGACTCCGAACGGCGCTCCGCCGGTCGACCGGTCGCCGCCGAACGGGCGTTGGAGACGCTGCGGTCGGCCGGGGTCCGAGCATGGCTGAACACGGTGTACTTCGCTCAGGGGCTCTCCGGTTCCCCCGCCTTCTTGGGTAACCCGGCGTTTCTGGGTAACCCGGCGTTTCTGGGCAACCCGGCGTTTCTGGGCAACCCGAACATGTCAACGGCCGTCCCGGCGGAGGCCCCGGCTCCCTGGCCCGAACGCCCACCCCTCGACGGCGGACCGACGGTGGCCGTCTTCGACACCGGTCTCGCCACGACCGAGCGGCAGGGTGTCCGCCAGGCGGCGCACCCCGACCTCCGCCACGTGACCGTCCACACCCCCTGGGACACCTCGGAGTGGTTCGGAGACGGGGAGGTCCTCCACGCCGCCGACGAGGACCTCACCGACGAGAACGGGGACGGGTACCTGGATCGGCAGGCCGGTCACGGCACCTTCATCACCGGCATCGTCCGGAGGGTGGCCCCCGACGTCGAGATCCAGGTCGAAGGCTGCCTCACCAGCTTCGGCGACGGGGACGACCTCTCCATCTCCCGCTCGATCCAGGAGTTCCGGGCACGGCTCGCCGGACGGTCCCTCGACGGGGTCGTCATCAACATGTCCTTCTCGGGTGCCGCCGACACCCGGCCACCGCTCCTGAGTGCCGAGATCGAGGCGTTGACGGCCGAAGGCGCCGTCGTCGTGGCTGCCGCCGGGAACGACGGGCGGTGCGCTCCGACATGGCCCGCCGCCCACCGTGACGTCATCGGTGTCGGAGCCCTCGACTGTGGCGGACGAGCCTGGTTCTCGAACTTCGGGCCCTGGGTCGACGCCGCGGCCCCTGCGGTGGACGTGATCTCGACGTTCTTCGACGGCGACTTCGCAGCGGACATGGTCGGCGGCCACGACCCCGACCGTTTCCGTGGTTTCGCCCGGTGGTCGGGGACGTCCTTCGCGGCGCCGAAGGTGGCGGCGGCGATCGCCGATCACATGGCGAGGACCGGGTGTGAAGCCCGTCAGGCAGCCGAAGCCGTCGTCCGCCGGTCGGACCTGTTCCGGCTCCCCGGTCTCGGCACCGTCGTCAACCGGTGACCCATCGCGCGTATCAGCGTGGCGGTGGGAGGGTCTCTCGGGGGAGATGGCCGCTGTAGGACACCAGGCGGCACCGGGGCACTTCCTAGAGTGGTCACCGATGTCGGAGGATTCCGTCGCCGAACTTCTCGTCCGCGCCGCCGAAGGCGACCAGCGAGCCTGGGATGCGATCGTCAGCCGGTACGAGCGTCTCGTCTGGTCGGTGGTGCGAGGGTTCCCCTTCGACGACGGGACCCGCCACGACGTGTTCCAGACCGTGTGGCTGCGGCTGGTCGAACACTGTGGTCGAATCCGCGAACCGGAGCGGCTGGCGGGCTGGCTGGCCACGACGGCGCGGAACGAGGCCATCCGTGCCCTCCAGCAGCGTCGTCGGGAGGTGCCGTCGGAGTTCCGTTTCGACCTTCCCGACCGGGTGAACCCGGAGGCGGCCGACGTCCTCATCGAAGGCGAGTCGGAGCGGGCCGTGTTCCGTGCGTTCGCCGAGCTTCCCGAAGACTGTCGGCATCTCCTGCGGCTCGTGTGCGCCGACCCGCCCCTCGACTATCGGACGATCGCCGAGCTGGTGGGCCGTCCCGTCGGCAGCATCGGACCCACCTTCGGGCGATGCATCAAACGGATGCGTCAGATCATGGAGCGACATCGCGGGTTGAAACCGAGCAACGGAGGATCCCGATGAGCGACTGGACCGACGACCAGATCCTCGCGATGTTGCGCCGCGCCCTCGAGGCCGCCGACCCGGTGCCGGAGACGGCCCGCAGGGCTGCCCGTGCCGCGTTCACCTGGCGGTCCATCGACGCCGAACTCGCCGAGCTGGTGTACGACTCGGCGGAGGAGGACGTCGCCGGCGTCCGCGGTACCGAGACGGCGCGCCAGGTCGCCTTCCGGGCCCCCGGCGTCGAGGTCGAAGTGATGGTCACCCACAGCGGCGGTCGGAGGATCGTCGGCCAACTGGTTCCGCCCCAATCCGCCCGGATCGAGTTGCAGACACCCGACGGGAACCAGATCACCGGGACCGACACCCTCGGCCGCTTCTCCTTCGACGATGTCCCCTCCGGCCCCGCCCGGCTGGTCGTTCGCGGTGACGACGTGGTCGTCGTCACCGAGATCGTCGTCATCTGAGGGGCATCCGAAGGGGTGGCGAAGCTAGCGTCGAGACGGTGGAGAGGTTCGGCTGGGGAATCGTCGGCACGGGGCGCATGGCCGAGGCGATGGTGGCGACCCTCACCGAGGTTCCGTCGGCTCGGCCCGTCGCCGTGACGTCGCGTTCCCCGGAGAGGGCCGCGTCGTTCGCCACCCGCCACGGCTTGGCGGTGGCCGCCACCCCCGCCACCCTCGCCGAACGTCCCGACGTCGACGTCGTGTACGTCGCCTCCACCCATGACCGGCACGTCCCCGACGCCGCCGACGCCCTCGAACGGGGGGTGCCGGTGCTGTGCGAGAAGCCGCTGGCGGCCACCGTGGCCCAGGCTCGACGCCTCGTCGAAGTGGCCCGGCGGGGACGGGTGTTCCTGATGGAGGCGATGTGGATGCTGTTCCAACCGGCCTGGGACGTCCTCGTCGAGCTCATCGACGACGGGAGGGTCGGTGCCGTGCGTTACGTCGAGGCGGACTTCGGGTTCCCGGCCGACCCCGACCCCGGCCGACGCTGGTTCGATCCCGCCCAGGCAGGTGGCGCCCTCCTCGACATCGGCATCTATCCCGTCACCTTCGCCCGGACCCTGCTCGGAGATCCCGAGGAGGTCGCCGCGGTCCGGGTCGATGCCGACACCGGCGTCGACCTGCAGGTGGGGGCCGTGATGCGCCACGCCGGGGGAGCCTTGTCGCTCATCGGCTGCTCCTTCGCCGCCGACACCGCCATCCAGGCGGTCGTCGCCGGACCGGAAGGGCGGCTGGTGGTACGTGCCCCGTTCCACCACGCCACGTCGATCACCCACCATCGGCGTTCGAGACTGGTCGAGTCCTTCGACGTGGGATACGTCGGGTCCGGGTACCGCTTCGAGGTCGAAGAAGTCCACCGCTGCCTTCGTGCCGGCCTGGTGGAGAGCTCCCGACACCCCCTCGACGCTTCCCTCGCCGTCCTCGCCCTCCTGGAACGGATCCGGGAGGTCAGCGGCCGGGAGGGATGAGCAGGACCTTGCCCGTCGTCCGGCGCGCCTCGAGGAGCTCGTGAGCGTGAGCCGCCTCGGGCAGGGGGAGACGTTCGCCGATGCGCACCGTGAGAGACCCGTCGGCGATCCAGGAGAACAGGTCCCGGGCTCGTCCCTCGAGCTCCTCGCGGGTGGCGATGTAGTCCCCCAGGGTCGGACGGGTCAGATAGAGCGAGCCGAGCTGAGAGAGGCGAAGGGGAGGCACCGGATCGACCGGTCCGGAGGCGTTGCCGAACGTGACCATCATGCCTCGCGGCCGCAACAGCTCCAGGGAGGCGTCGAAGGTGGCGGCTCCCACCCCGTCGTAGACGACGTGGAGGGGTTTGGGTCCGGCGATCTCTCCGATCGCCTCGGCGAAGTCACAGGCGCGGTAGTCGATCACGTGGTCGGCGCCGGCCTCTTCGGCGAGGGCGGCCTTCTCCGGACCGCCGGCGGTGGCGAACACCTCGGCGCCCAGGCGTTTCGCCATCTGCACGAGGGCCAGGCCGACACCTCCGGCGGCGGCGTGGACGAGGCACCGTTCGCCGTCGGCGAGGGGATAGGTGTCGTGGACGAGGTAGTGGGCGGTCATCCCCTGGAGGAGGGCCGCCGCCGCCGTCTCCAGGTCCACCTCGTCGGGGACCGGCACCAGGTCGGCTGCGGGGACGACCACCTTCTCGGCGTACGACCCGAGATGCAGCGGCCATGCCACCCGATCGCCGGGACGGAACGTCGACACTTCGGCCCCGACCGTTTCGACGACGCCGGCTCCTTCCATCCCGGGGACGAACGGCAGCTCGACCGGGTACAACCCGGTGCGGTGGTAGGTGTCGATGAAGTTGAGGCCGGCGGCGGCGAGCTCGACCAGCACCTCGCCCGGCCCCGGGGTGGGATCTTCGACCTCCACCCATCGCAGCACCTCGGGACCGCCGGTCCTCTCCACCAAGATGGCGTGCACCTCGAACCTCCTTTCCGAACCTGAGGGTACCGGCCGGGTCAGAGCAGACCGCGGCGGCGCACCTCCTCCAGCAGCTCTTCGTCGGACAGGTGGGAGAGGTCGTAGACGACGGGCGGCGGGGCTTCGAGGAGTTCGCACACACGGTCCCGGAGGGTGCGGGCCCAGGCACGGCCCTTCGCCCGGGCGTGCTCGGTGAGGGTCCCGTCGCCGTTGACCTGGTAGACCCGCGCCTCGATCATCGGGTTGGCGCGCGACCCCCGTTCCCCGTAGACGACCAGCACCGCCCCCGAAGGGACGTCTTGGATGCCGCCGGTCGCCACGAACTCCCCTTCGTAGGCCCAGCCGGAGGTCTTGGTGGGGTCCACCGCCCGTACCACCTTCGCCCAGTTCTTCCGTCGCTCGTCGCCGATGAGGGGGATGTCTGCGGCCACGAGGGGCGGGTCTGCGGATTCCGGCCGCTCGAACATGGCCGCCAGGGTATCGGATGCCGCATGGCACGGGGAGGACACCCGATGCGGCGTCTGGGGGTTCAGGTTTCGGGGTCTTCGAATCGGCCGTCGATGCGTGTCGGATGGGACACGGGAGGGCCGAACAGGCGGCGTAGGCCCCGGGCGATCGCCTTCACGAGACGCCGAAACGCATGTCGAACCGTTCCCATCGTCCTCCCTGTCCGAGACCACTCCGCCCGAACGATCCCGGAGGTCTCCGTCTGATACGTCGGATCCGACGCCCGGCGAGGCGATGGGATGCGCCGGGGGACACCCGTCCGGTACATTGGGGCCATGGCCACCCTCCGTCTGTTCGCCGGGCTCCGTGACGCAGCGGGAACCTCCCGCCTCGACGTGGAAGGCGTCACCGTCGGCGAAGTGGTCGAACGGGCCGCCGAACGGTTCGGACCGCGGTTCGCCGAGATCCTCGAACGGTCCCGGGTCTGGCTGAACGGCGAGGAGGCTCGGCCGTCCGACCGGGTCGGTCCCGACGACGAGGTGGCGCTCATCCCTCCGGTGTCGGGGGGTGCGGGGCCGATGATGGCGGACGACCGGGTGGGGGTGGAGTCGGTGGCGGGCCTCGCCGTCGCCGGCGTCCTCGTCGTGGCGAACCTCGCCGACAGCCCGGCGGCGTGGGCGGCCGCCCTCGTCGGTGTCGCCGGGGCCT
>Ga0256830_1000043_pt1 | contig 105614 bp, 92 predicted proteins | sample 128326metaG_FD_190537 | JGI IMG/M metagenome (GOLD analysis project Ga0256830, IMG submission 190537) | Hydrothermal vent microbial communities from Lau Basin, Pacific Ocean - 128-326 | ecosystem: Environmental > Aquatic > Marine > Hydrothermal vents | place: Pacific Ocean: Lau Basin...
TGATTAGCGACAATTATAATTCCCTGCTAGCGACAATTAAAATTCCCGTTTAAAAGAGAGGGGAAAAGGTCCAAGATGGACAATTAGAGGAGGCATCTTGGATGGTTAAAGACAGTCAGGTTAGGAGGTTAAGAAAGATGGAACAGCAGGGTAAGAAGCTATACGAAAGTGCAGCGAGGAGTGGGATGGATGAGAAGACAGCGAGGAAATATTTGAAGTTAGGAAAACTTCCGAGTGAAGTTAGAGCTGATCATAGGTGGAAGACGAGGGAGGATGCATTTAAAGACGTATGGGAAGAAGTGAGGGTTAATCTTACAATCAATCCTGGATTGGAAGGGAAGACGATATTTAGGTATTTACAGAGGAAGTATCCTGGTAAGTTTGAGGATGGGCAGCTTAGGACATTACAGAGGAGGATCAAAGCATGGCGAGCATTGGAAGGACCTTTCAAGGAAGTATATTTTGATCAGAGGCATGTAGCGGGCAAGCTCTGTGAATCTGATTTTAGTAGTATGAATAAATTGGGTATAAGCATAAGGGGGGTGCCATTTAATCATCTTATCTATCATTTTGTACTTGTATATTCTAACTGGGAGACTGGAAATGTTTGTTTTTCTGAATGTTTTGAAAGTTTAAGTTTTGGATTACAGAATTCATTATGGAAACTGGGCAAGGTACCGGAGGAACATCAAACAGACAGGTTAACGACAGCGGTAAACAAGAATACGAATCCGGAGGAGTTTACCTGGAGGTACAATGCACTTCTTAATCATTATGGGCTAAGGGGAAGGAAGACGAATCCTGGGAGTCCGCATGAGAATGGAGATATAGAGCAGAGGCATAATCGATTTAAGAAAGCATTGGAGCAAGCGTTGATGCTCCGGGGGTCAAGAGATTTTGATAGCAGGGAAGAATATGCTGATTTTCTTGGCAAGTTGTTTAAACAACTTAATTCAGGGAGAGAGGTGAAACTTAAAGAAGAGTTACGTGTTATGAAGAATCTACCGGCGGATAAACTAGATATATTTAAAAGGATGAAAGTGAAGGTAACGAAGGGTTCTACTATCCGTGTGAATCACAATGTATACTCAGTTAACAGTCGGCTGATAGGAGAAAGGGTTTTGGTTAAGCTGTATCCGGAAAATCTTGAAGTGTGGTATGCGCAACGGTGTGTGGAGAAGATACCGAGGCTTCGAGGGGAAGGGAAGCATAGGATTAATTATCGACACATAATTGAATGGCTGGTTAGGAAGCCTGGGGCTTTTGAAAATTACAGATACCGTGAAGACCTGTTTCCTACTAGTCGATTTCGAATTGTCTACGATCAACTTAAGAGAAGGCATTCTGAAAGGAAAGCGAGCAGGGAGTATCTGAAGATATTGTATTTAGCTTTTAAGGAAGGGCAAGAGTTGGTAGACAGGATACTTCTGGGTTTAATAGAAAATGGAGAAGATATTGGAAGTGATTTAGTTGAACGATCTATAGAGCGTTCTAAAGGGGGAAGTGTTGGATTAGAAAGGAAGGTAAAAATAGAGGAGGTCAACCTTTCTGCCTATGACAGTCTTCTGGCTAGTAAGGAGGCTGTGTAATGGGAAAAGTTTTGGATGGTTACCTTAAAGAGCTTAAGCTTCCTGCAATACGGGAATGGTATGAGGATATGTCAAAGGAGGCTGAGAGGGAAAACAGTAGCTATGAAGAGTATCTGCTCGCGCTGGTCGAAAAGGAGAGGGAAGAGAGGAATATTAGGAAGCGGGAAAAGATGTTAAAGGATTCGAGGCTACCTATGGAGAAAAGTTTAAAGACATTCGATATCAAGCGGGTACCTTTAAAGGTAAGAGCGCAGGTAGATATACTGGTAGATGGGTCATTTTGTGACAGGAAAGAAAATGTATTAGCGTTTGGGAATCCTGGCAGTGGGAAGACACATTTGCTATGTGCTGTGGGGCATGAACTTATTAATAGAGGGAGGAAGGTACTATTCAAATCCTGTAATTTTCTGGTGCAGGAGTTACTTAAAGCAAAACAGGAACTAAAGCTAGCGAGGGTTCTAAAGAAGCTTTCTAAGTACGAGGCTCTTATTATAGATGATATAGGGTATGTGCAGCAGAATCGTGAAGAGATGGAAGTACTATTTGCACTTATTGCTGATAGGTATGAACGCTCTAGTATTATGCTTACAAGTAATCTGCCGTTTTCTGGTTGGGAAAGCATATTCAAGGATCCTATGACAACAGCAGCAGCGATAGATCGGCTTGTTCATCACAGTATTATTCTGGAGTTAAATATTCCTAGTTATCGATTAGAATGTGCTAAAAAAGGATAGATGTCTATGAATAGCAAAAGAAGGCTTTCGAGGATTGCCGTAGAGCCATCTTCTAAAATAAGGTGGTATTTAGATACCCCCTAAAAAACGGGAATTTTAATTGTCGTTAACCGGGAAAAATAATTGACGTTGATCACTTTTGTATTTTTCCCTTTACTAAAAATAAAATAAAGGAATAAAAGTAAACCAAGCAGTTTAAGTCCACCAATTATGAATATGGTATTTGAAACAAGATTACGGTAAAGTATAATTTGTATGCTATCATAAATAATTTCATAGATTATTACTGCTGATAGAATCATTTTTAGTAAAGAATCATCTTTAGATTTATTCTCTTTTGATTTTATAATAGTAATTAAAAGATAAAGAGCACTGAAAAAAAGAATATTTTCTATTACTATTCTATCAGCATCGCTATTTCTCATAATGTATATAAAGTTAAAAGCAAAAAACAATAAAATAAAAATTAAATACGGAACCTTTTTGCCTCTCAAAGCAAATATCAATAAAAGAAATATAATTGCTAAAACAATAATAAATAACAGGAACGTAATATAGTCATCTTTTACAAAGTATATTTTTTTATTGTATTGTTTGTATAGAAATGTATTGTCGGATGAGCCAGATGAAATGCGAAAAAGTATAATATTTTTATGAAGAAAAAATATAGGATCATTAAAGTTATTAGAAAAAGATTTTTGTCTTTAGTTTTAACCATTTTTAATCCTCATAAGAAAATATTATTAACTCCCAAGATAAAAATATTTGGTAATAGCACTATTGATTTATAACATTGCAGTTACATGGAAAACCATGTAACAACAGTTTTGCCCTGTTCGATTCACTTCCTTGAGTTAGCAACTCCCTGATTGGATGGGTGTAAGTTAAACCTTCTCTTCAGCTATTTTTTCTGTGCTACCTGATATCTTGTCGAAAAGTTTCAGGAGTTCCTTTCCCGAAATGAGGTCTATAAGGCGGGCCTGAACAAAATCGGTAGCTCCGGACGAATACTCCCCTGCAGTTATGCAAATACCGCGGCCTGCCTTTATTTCTTTCATCCGTGCATATAGGTCTCTCAGCATGAGTTCCCCTATTACGCCGGTCCCCCTTATGAATCTAAAGAGAACTATATCTTCCCATTTTCTGGAACTCACCTCGGCAAGGATATCGACATATTCATTCTTGTGTAGTGCAATATTTGTAAGACGGGTGATCGCTTCATCGAAAAAGCTGGAAGCCAGTCTCCTGCAGAGACCTATGAATTCTGATGTAGGCGACATGAGATATACCTGCAAATTTCTGTTAGCGCTTATCTCCTTATACTGCTTTAGCAGTTCCCCGACATCCTTGTAATCAGGTTTGCTCTTCACCATATCTGTAAGAACCGAGATAGCACTCTCGACATCACCTGTTTTTATGTAGGCGTCAGCCAGTCGGTACTGTGTCTCCAACTTGATTTCCTTTCTGATATTCTCATGTTTTAACCCTATCTCGAAATCAATTATGGCCTTTTCGAATTGTCCTTTCTTTGCCCGGAGACTTCCGGAAAGAAGTGATGCATGGGCTCCAAGCTTGGGGTTTGTTCTAAGATGCGAGAATATCTTCAGTGCATTTTCAACCTGGCCTAACTGCAAATAGCTCTGCCCAAGCACGAAGAGTGCGTCCATGTCTTCCGGTTCGAAATCGAGAAGCTTCTTGAAGTAGTTGATAGCCTCGGAGTATTTCTTTATTCGAAACAGTGAGTGGGCAAGGTAGCGAAGTGTCTCTATGCTTTCCGGTCTCAATATATACGCCTTTTTGAGGAGGGGATATGCCTTTTCATAGTTCTTTCTTAAAAATTCAAGGTATCCGAGGTTGTGATTCACCTCGAAATTTTCAGCATTCAGTGTCCTTGCAATCATGAAACCTCTATAGGCTTCCTTGAGTTTTTTCAGTTTGAGAGCGGATATTGCATGCCGTAAGGTAATTTCGAATTCATCGAGATCGGGATTTGTAGCGCAAAGGTCAAGAAGAATCTTGTAAAGCTTGTAGGATTTCTCGAAATCCTCTTCTTCAAATGCTAATTCTGCAAGTATCAACAGAGCCTTGGCATCCCTTGGATTCTGCTGCAGTCTTCTGTCTGCTTCTCGTTTTAGGGCTGCTTTATCCTTTTTCTTTGATTTTTTTTCTCTCTTACCAGACTCATTTCCTCTGGAGATAAAAAAATAGAGAACTGCAAGGCCCAGGACTGCAACCGTAATGGCAATAGCTAAATAGAAGGAGGGGTTGAACATAAGAACATTATAGGTGTGCTTTCTTTATTGTCAAGAAAGAGAAAAATCATTGACAAATCGATTGCTCCGAGATACGATTTTATTAAAGGTGGATACTGTGGAGAATTATCATATTGGTATCAAAATTGCAGATGGCTCTTTCTACCCGGTACTGGATTCTTCCGAAAAGAAAAAGAAGAAACTGGTTCTCACTACGGTAAAGGACAATCAAGAAAAGGTTCAGATAGACCTTTACAGGGGTGATGGAAAGGAGCTCAACGAGGCAAGATACATAGGCAGTCTTATCGTGGAAAATATCAAACCTGCTCCCAAAGGAGAACCGGAGATAGAGCTGGTAATTGGAATAGACGAAAATGGTACTTTGAATGCCACTGCTCATGACATCATGAGTGGTGAAAAACAATCTCTTTCGGTAAGTCTGGAATCACTCTCCGAGGAAATGACATACGATGTTCCCGATTTCGATATCGGAGAAGATTTCGTAAAGGATTTTTCCGAAGAAGAGATCGAAAGCTCGTTCATCGAGGAAGAAGGAGGTGAGGAGACGCCGGAAGAAATCTCACTCACCGGAGAAACATATCCTGTGAGTGAAAGGGACAGAAGAAGGGAACATATAGAAAAGAAGCGGAGAAGCCCACTACTATTGATACTCTTTATAATTTTTGGTTTATTGATAATCGGAGCAGCGGCGTACCTTATATTCACAAATCTCCACGGAGTGGAAGTGCCTCCTCTAATAGGAGGAACCCCCGGTCCTGTAAAAACCGCAGAATCTGCCTCCAGCGGGACTGCAGGTCAGGTACAGTCCACTGAAGCCGAGGCGAACAAGGCGGCTGACAAAGGGACAAGCAAAGAGGGAGAAAGCACGGCCAAGAAGTCCGGTAGGACAGGTACAACAGGCAGTACCACGGAAAAGGTCGCCCAGGCTAGTTCTGCGGGAAAAAAAAAGTCTGAAACCGGTGTTTGGTATAGTATAAAGAGGGGAGATACCCTGTGGGATATATCTGCAACCTACTACAGAAATCCCTGGTTATATCCGAAAATAGCAAGGGTAAATAAAATCAAGAATCCGGATCTCATATTTGCGGGTACGAAGATCTTTATTCCAAAAGAATAAGTTGAAAAAAGGATTAGTTCTGCTCCTCATTTTGGTTACAGCTCTCTCCCTTGTAAGCTGTGATTCTGGAGAGATTTGGGGAATACCCATATCGGTTTTCAGAACAAGGATAGAGAGCGGTGAGTATGCCTTTCTTCAGCATATCGATTATCAGAAAATCAAGCTCAGAGAAGTAAAAAAACTGAATCTCGATGCACCATATTACTTTTATTTCATTTTCAACAGGATAAAGCTTAAGCAACTGGCCCGTAAAATGGCTGAAATCGAATGGAAAGACGGGAAGGGGTGGTACAAGGTGAAGGCAGGTCTTCTGTTGTTGAAAGATTTGCTTGAAGAAGAGAGATACGAAGATGTGATTTCCATATCGGATAAGCTCTTGAGGCTTTTGAAGGGTTTTTCGACCAATACGTATGAGATTAGCAAGGAGGTTACAAGGGCAAGGGTCGAAGCTTTTTACTGGTTAAAGCGCGACAAAAAGGTCTTGAAGCTTCTTTCCAGGGAAAAAAAGTATCTTCCAATGGAAGGTGATGCAGAATTAAGGCTGTTTCAGGCGGTTAGCAGCTTCAGAGTTGAAGGCGTATCAAAACCGGAAAGATGGAAAGGCCATTTCAAGGAACTCTTTTTTGGTTATCAATCTTCCTTCGTTCATAGCAGGGCATATGCCTTTCTGAGAAAGAACAACCTCCTTGAGCCCTATTTCAACGAATGGGAGAGGGATGTCTTCACCGTTAGAGACCTCATGGGAAGGGGACAAAACAGTCAGGCTGTAGAGACAATGGAGAAGTTTTTAGCCGAACATCCGGCAGAGGCTTCGGAATATGTACCGGAGCTGGTTAAGGAATTGGGGTTCCTCTACCTTTCACTCTCCAAGTATTCAAAGGGGGGTATTTTTCTGGAAAAGGTATCCTCGAGTATGTCAGGGGAGGGGAGGCTGTATGCGATGGAAATGGCCGGAAGAAATTTCCGAAAGGCTAAGCAGTACAGAAGTGCCATACCCCTCCTTGAAGAGGTATTACTTATTACAAAAGATCCACTTCAATACGACAGGGTCTTGTGGTTCATACTTGACATGAAGCTTCATTTGAATAGTGACGATTTCTTGAATTCTTTGAGAAGGACATATGCACATTGGAACAATCCTGCATATTTTGAAGACCTTCTTGATAAATATATTACAGAACTCGTAGAAAGAAGAGATTGGCCTGTTATCTATGAACTTTTCAGGATGATTTCCGTAAAGGGGCCTTATTCAGTGAGATTCCGTACCGGTTATATAGTTAACCGTGTTGTGTCACTCGGACTGTTCAAGCTGACTACCGATGAGTTGAAATCTCTCGATTCATGGTTAGGCTCCTTAATTTACAATGGAAAGTCGGATAAATCCGGCAGTATTGTGGGAAAAGAGACTGCTGTGTCTCGAAATTCCCTCTACTACATTATGCTCCTCTACAAGAATAATAAGAGTTTGTACGACCTTTCATCCGGGGTTTATGAAAGGCAGCTCTTTTCCGAGAATTCTGTAAAAGCTACCCGGGAATCATCTTGGGATTTTCAGGAGAAACTTATAGAAGGTTATTTCGATTTCGGCCTTTCAGATGAGGTATACAGGGAGGCAATGAAAGGTAATCACACCCTTTCGTATTCTTTCTTGAGCGAGGTTGCTACAAAACTGCAGGTAAGGGATATGTTCAGAGAATCACTCAATATCATAAGAAAGTACCTTTCGGAAAAGGGGCTGAGGCCGGATAAAAAATTAGCCATGCTTTATTACCCAAGAGCCTTCATAGAGGCAGTAGACAATAATGCAGAGAAGTTCGAACTTCCACCGTATATACTGTTTTCACTAATTAGGGAGGAGAGCCACTTCGATAACAGAATTAAATCGGTTGCCGGAGCCGTAGGACTTACACAGTTACTCCCCGCCACGGGAGAGGACATGGCAAAAAGGTTGAGAATTGACAGAAAAAACCTGGATCTCTATGATCCGGTTTTGAATATCACTCTGGGTTCCAAGCACCTCTCCGACCTGTATAATAGACTGAAAAGCATACCCAAAGCCTTGATTGCATATAATGCCGGGTTGAAGCGCCTGAGACAGTGGGAGAAGCTTATCCCCGGTCTTCCGGACGATCTCTTTGTCGAGGCAATTCCATATGGTGAAACGAGAAGTTATGTAAAAAAAATTCTACTCTCTGCCCTCTATTATTCATTACTCTATTATGATAAAAAAGCAATTGAAACTCTTGAATTTTTCTATGAATGAAAGGTAATAAAGAATAACAACATGGGAGGGGATAAATGAGTATCATCGATTCAATCTTTCTTGGTATAGTCCAGGGGCTTACCGAATTCCTGCCCGTATCTAGTTCGGGCCATCTTGCCGTAATGAAATATTTTCTGGAGTTGAAGGATGTCCCAATTCTCTTCGATGTAATTTTACATGTGGGTACATTGATTGTCGTGCTGATATTCTTTAGAAGGAGGATAGCAGCTATTCTTGTTTCGATTTTTCACCTGATAGTCGGAGAGAGAAGTGAGGAAGACAGGGAAAACCTCTGGCTAACAGTGCTCATTATCTTTGCAACACTGGTGACGGGGATTGTGGGAGTATTCCTCTCCAATTATGAGAACACCTTTACACGTAATATGCCATTCGTTTCACTGATGTTTCTCCTGACAGCAGTAATTCTCCTTGTAGGTGGAAGGAGGAAGCTACCTGAAGGGGAGGCAAAGGGCTATAAGAAACTCTCCATTGGAAATTCTTTACTGGTAGGCCTTGCACAGGGTATAGGAGTTCTTCCGGGTATATCGCGCTCCGGGATAACGATATCCTCCTCTCTATTTCTCGGTATGGAGAGAGAAAAGGCTGCGGAGTTTTCCTTTCTGATTTCCATACCGGCAATTCTGGGAGCAGTCATACTGGAACTCAAGGATATTGGAAGATTGATAAAATTGGTCAGTGTAACCAATCTTCTGGTCGGATTTGTTACCAGTTTCATAACAGGATACCTTGCACTGGCTTTTCTCGTTAGGATCGTGAAAAGAGGAAGGATTTATGTGTTCAGTTTCTATCTTGTTCCTCTTGGAATAACGGTTTTTGTTATTTCCATGATCATCCGATAAGATATATAACCGAAGTATGAACGAAAGAAATGATATCAGAGAAATATTGATATTCATCCTCATAAGCACGGGTATGTTCCTCCTCTTTTCAATCGGATTTCGTTGGGTGAGTTCGGATTACGATAAACTCACCGGAATAATACGAATAATATCAGCGCCGGGAGATTTTCTCTTTTCCGCTTTTCTATGGGTATCTTTTCTCGTTCCGTTGTATCTATTTGCCTATGCATTGATTCTCTCTTCGCCTTCCCGTGGTTTGAAAGAACTGCTTTTGCTGAATGCTTCACTGGTGCCATTCCTGACTCTTGGCATACTGGTAAAGTTGATGTTTGCTACAGAGAGTGAGGGATCAGCTATCACGCTGTATCTCATTTTCCACTTCGGCAAAATTCCCTCATCGGTTGTAGTACTTCTTGTTTTCCTGATAGAGCTAGTTTTCATGTACAGGCTAGCAGTGGAATACGAGCCGGGGAAAGCGGATGGAAAAGAAGGGGAGGAGAGGAACTTCTCTGATGAGTTTTTTGACAACGATACGGAAACGGAAGAGAAAGGTGTCGAAACGGATAGTGTTGATAGAGAGTTGATACTGCTTGAAGACAAGAGGGACGATGGAAAGGACTGGCAGGAGAAACGACAGGATGAGAGAGAAGGGCAGACAGTGAGGGAAGAGATAGCCGCTGAAGGTGTAATGGAGAATACCTCTTCAGATATCACTCCGGATAGCAGGAGGGAAATAGTTTCATCTACTCTACCGTATAAACTTCCAGTGCACAATGTTCTGAAGGATTATCCCGATGGCCGGTACTGGGAGATAGACGAGGAAACAGAGAGAGCGGCAGAGATACTGATGCAGACACTGGAGGAGTTCAAGATAAAGGCCGAATTGACAGGGATAAGGAAAGGGCCTGTTATTACGATGTTCGAAATTCTGCCGGCTCCCGGAGTAAAGATATCCAAGATAGTGAATCTTGCAGACAACATAGCGCTTCGGCTTGCGGCACTGCGAGTGAGAATAGTTGCCCCTATACCCGGAAGGCATGCCGTCGGGATAGAAATTCCGAACAAGAAGAGGAATGTCGTTTCCTTCAAAGAGATAATAACCCTGAAGGCATTCGAGGAAAGTTCTCTTGAGATACCGATAGTCCTCGGTAAGGATATAACAGGTGAGTCACGAATAGTAGATCTCGTTCAGACCCCTCATCTTCTCATAGCTGGTGCCACTGGTTCCGGTAAGTCGGTTTGTGTGAATTCGATAATCAATTCGATTCTCTTTAAAAAATCGCCGGAACAGGTGAGAATGATTCTTATAGATCCCAAGATAGTGGAATTGAAGGTTTACAACGATATTCCGCATCTTTTGACCCCTGTGATAACAGATCCGAAAAAGGCATTTCAAGCTCTGCAATACTGTCTCGATGAGATGGAGAGAAGATACTCACTCCTCGATTCTCTCGGTGTAAGAGACATTCATTCCTACAACAGTAAAGTCAGTGAGGAGAAGCTCACTGTAAAGCCACTCCCCTACATTGTTATTATAGTGGATGAATTCGCCGATTTAATGGCTACTTCGGGAAGAGAGATGGAAGCTACCCTTGCAAGGCTTGCAGCGATGTCACGTGCTGTTGGAATTCACCTTGTTCTTGCCACTCAGAGGCCCTCCATCGATGTTATAACAGGACTTATCAAGGCAAATATTCCATCAAGAATAGCATTCATGGTTGCCAGCAAGTTCGATTCCAGAATAATCATAGATACAGTCGGAGCCGAGAAGTTGCTGGGGAAGGGTGACATGCTTTTTACTGCGGCATGGGACCCGGTCCCTGTGAGGATCCAGGGTGCCTTTCTTTCCGAAGCGGAGGTGGAGGCGATTACGGATCACCTGCGAAGCCTTGGTAAACCGGAATACATAGATGACGAGATTTTCTTCGATGAGGATGGTGAAGAACTCTTCGAGGAAGCTGTCGATGATCCGCTCATCGACAAGGCTATGGAAATAATATTTGCGGCCGGCAAGGCCTCTGCATCGTATCTGCAGAGAAGGTTGAAAATAGGTTACAACAGGGCTGCAAGGATAATCGAAGAATTAGAAAGAAGGGGAATTGTAGGGCCGCAGAATGGCAGCAAGCCGCGAGAGATAATCAAGGCACCATAAATTTAGCTTTTGCTTCAGCGATCACTGCTTTATCGGCATCGAATATCTGCCCACTCGTACTTATTATTTTGGAACGCACGCTCTCTATTTTCCCTTCTACATGGATGGATTTTCCCACATCAATTGGCTTTTTGTACCTTATCATTATTTCGGCGGTAAAGGCTAATTTACCGACACTTGCACATGCATGGGCCATTGTTTCATCGAGAAGCATTGCAAGGTATCCGCCGTGTACGATGTTTTTCCATCCGGTGTAATAGGATGGAATTATCGTCGTGGTAATGGCTTTACCCTCTTCCGGATAGGCAAACCTGAGGTGTAACCCCTTTGCATTTCTGATTCCGCAACAGTAACAGTACTGATCGTCTTCGGGTATCTTTTCCATTATTTCATCTTGCTGCCAAAAAAAAATGGGCCCACAGGGACTTGAACCCCGGACCAACGGATTATGAGTCCGCCGCTCTAACCAACTGAGCTATGGGCCCCGATTGATAATAGTTCTATAGTATTGACTATCTCTAATTCTCCCTGTAACAGAGTTTACCACAAACGAGCTTCCTGCTGTTCAGGTAAGATAAAGATACAAAAATAATCTTTCCTGTCAAGACCTCTCATGCATAAAAAGGTTATATTTTTTCTTCCAATTCACGAATCTTGTCTCGCAGTCTCGCTGCCTCTTCGTAATTCTCTTCGGCAACGGCTTTGTCGAGAAGCTCCTTCAGGATTTCCAGTTGAGATTTTGTTGAGACTTCCTGTATCTCCTTCGCCTCGGTGATGTTTTCCTGGTTCTGGTTTATCACATTTATCGATATACCTGCCTCATCGACAACTTCTTCGTCTATGTATATGGGGCACTTTACGCGTACCGCTATTGCAATGCAGTCAGAGGGTCTGGAATCAATGCTTATCTCGTTACTGTCCCGTTCGAGGACGAGCCTTCCGTAGAAGGTGCCCTCCTTTAACTCGGTTATCTCTATCCTGTTCACAGTGGCCTCAAGATGTTCCAGTACGGATATCAAAAGATCGTGTGTCAATGGTCTTGGCATCTTAACATTACCCAGACCTATCAGAATAGATTGAGTTTCCGCAGTACCTATAAAAATCGGGACTGCCATGTCTGAACCTACAGGTCGTATCAGAACAGCATTACCCTGTTCCGCCTTTGCCACAGTCCAAACTTCAGCAGGAATCAACATATTCCTAATTCCCCTTCGACTCTATGTATTTTCTTATTGCTTCATCATCGATATAGCCAAGAGATATGGCTATTTCACCAAAGAGCCGTTTATCCCCCTTTTTCTGGAGCTCGAGCACCTCGTTAACCTGCTCTTCTGTCATGGCGCCTATTCTCTTAAGACCTTCTCCGATCTTCTCAGCGGTGTGTTCTTCCATACATATATAATAGATAAAATAGTTTGAGAAAGCAACAGGATGTTAAGCCCTGGAACCTATTTTTAACTTGATTTTCAGGAACCCCTGCAGAGGTACAGATAGATGCACTTTGCGCATACATCCGTATCTTTTGTTTGTATAAAAGGAATTTCAGGGGATAGAATTTCACGAAAGATCATGGAGAGGAGGTATTCGAAGTCATCGAGGAGCACCATTTTATCAGAATTTGAAAGTCCCGCGACGACAGGAAGGAGGTAGGGGGAGTCCGGATGAGAGGATTCTTTGATATATTTCTCCTCTATTGGATCGAAGAGAAAAAAGTATCCCTCCGGTACGGAAACATCCCCCTTTCTCTTTTTATCCCCGGAATTTACATAAATATAGATATAGAAGAGTACCTGTAAGCCGATAATCTGTTTTGAAATAACCTTGTGCCTCTCCAGAACATCATCCGTATTATCCAGTTCGGAAAGAGTACTATTCAACCTTTCCGGTTGAATAAGGGCTTCTTTGTCACGAAATGAACTTCCCGTTTTGTAATCTATTATACTTTCGGAATTGCTGTGCCTGTCTATCCTGTCTATCGTACCCTTGAGACTGATATTCTGTCTAGTACTGTTGTGAAGGTTATCTCTGTCTATCTCAAGGATTGACCGTACAGTTGTTTCTGTGAGGATACCGGTTATCTTCTCTGACTTCAACCTTTCAAGTTCGCTGATAATGGGTTCGGTTATCTTTGATGTCATATTCCAGGCTTTAATCCTGTTTATCCCTCTTTCAGAGCTGAAGCCGAATAGATTGAAAAACTTTTCAACGAGGGATTCGATGTACGGTTCCAGATTCTCATATTCGGGGCCTATCTTGTAGAATAGAGAATCTTCAGAGTTTTTCTCTTTCGCTATTGCTTTTTTCATGATCTCTCTCATAATTGAATGAACTATCTGACCCCAGATTTGTTGATCTACACTCTCTATTAGTTCATCTCTCTGAGAGATGCCCGCAATCTTTTCATAGTAGAGTTTAAGAGGGCAATCCAGGTATTGCTTCAAAAGCGAAGGAGAATACTCAACCTTCAAGATGCGATCGATTATGTCTTGGTTCTTTTCAATCACTATCTTCCTGGGCCTCAAGGGTTTGAAATTCACATTAACCCTGTTGATTGGGAAACCCTCATTCTTTTCTCTCTCATAGGAATAAATTAGGCTCTCTATGTACCTGCTTCTCGTAGTTTCTTTTCCGTCTCTCTTCTTGGGGTAGAATATTCTTATCCTATTTGCATTTGCAGTAAGTGTGAAGAAATTATATGCAAAGAGAGCTTCCCACTTATGGTAATCCCGCATGCCAAATATTCTCTTTATATCAGGGGGAAGTATTGGATCGTACTTTCTGTTTTCAGGTAGGTTGCCCTCCAGTGCATCCAGAAGGAAGACCTCATCAAAATTTAAACCCCTGGTCTCCAGCATTCCGAGTATCTGTATACCCTTCAAGGGTGAACCTTCAAAGGGAACCACGGCCTTTTTTAGATAGTATCTTATGAAAGAGGCTATTCGTGTAAAGTCTGTTTTGCTATCTGCAGGATGGCCTGTCATATCTTGTATTCTGTTATCCAAATACTTCCAGTGATCGTCCAGGAATTTCTCCAGGTTGAATAGGGCGCGATATGCAATTGTGCTGTACTCCTTAAGAAACATTCCGCCACTTATCGAGTCGAACAGAAAGGAAACGATATTTTTCAAAAAGAAGGTTGTTGTACGGAGATTAGCAATTACGGGGAGAATAAATATATCGTTGATTCTTGAAATTGATGAAATGATACTGTCTTTCAGGTTTTCATCGATATCCAGCTTTTCAGTATCGAGCCTCTGCAATTCGGAAATTATGTCTTCGCAAGTTGCACGTATGACGTTGTTTCCGGCAATGATATTCTCTACAAGATGAATGGCCTGCCTGAGCACCTCGTCTTTGGAGGGGTCAGAAAGTTTAACATACGGATGCCTGATGATTGCAAGGTAATCGCCAGTTCTGAACTTTCCCTCTTCGATGTTTTCCGTAAGTTTGAGTACCGAATCGAGAAGCTGAAACAGTGGTGTTCTGGAGAAGGGATACTGAAGAGAGATGTTAAATGGTATTCCGGATAACCTTGAAACAATATGGTGAATAACAGGAATTAGACTGGTAGGATCGGGAAGTACAATGGCTATCCTCTTGAGGGCAGCCAAATCTTCATTCTTCTTGAAAAGATCTTCGATCTCCCTCGCTACGGAAGCAATTTCAGTTTCCTTATCCGGCGTCTCAAATAGTGAAATATCTGATTTACAGAGCCACTGTCCGTTCCCCGCATTTATCTCTCCGTGAAGGCCGAGCTCTTTCAGCATTTCTGACTGAAGGTGAAATGGTGATTCAGGGTTGTCCAGGCTTTCCTGATCCGTTCTTACTATGAATGTTGTATGAGGCCTCTTTATGAGATACTTGAACAACTTTTTTTCTGCATTGTTGAAAGAATGAAATCCTGTGATGAAAACTCTGGAAAATCCGACTTCGATTTTTCCCTTCTCTGCATCTGCAGAGACGAATCTGTAAGTCATTCCTCTGGTGAATCTTTTCTTTTCCTGCATAATTCTGTTGTATTCGCCGGTGATCCTGGGAAGTATCTCGATGAACATCTTGTACTCTCTCTCGTATTCTCCCAGGTTCACGAATGACTTGTATTCTTCGAAAGGAGGATCCGTTTCCGATGCTTCTGAGTTTATAGATTCAACGGCATTGAGCATTTGCAATGCCCAGGGAAAGAAATCTATAAAGTTACTTCTTCCTTTAAGTAGTTCAGGATACTGCTTTTCCACTATTTCAAATATCCGGAAGGATGCCTCTACCTCGTCTGCCCTTACAGAACCGGTGTTCTCTTTCTTGTAGAGGTATTCGAACAGGTCGTCTGCAGTAAGCATCCTGGGTGGAATAAAGTTTTTTCCGTAGTATCGGGCAAAAACATCGAGGAGGAAGTATTGCATTCTTCTTGTGGGGAATACAAGAAGTACATTATCAATTTTTTCTCCGCAGGTATCTATTATGCATTTGACCGTTTCTTCTATCAGATCTGCTTCCGGCGGTACGATTCTTAGCATATTCTATATCTCCATCCTCTCATTCTCCGTGATGTAGAGAAGGTGGCATTTGAATGTGTAATCGGGGTATATTTTCTTGAGTATTTCCAGGTACTCCTTCATCTGTTCGATATTTTCCGGTTCCTTTTTACCCAACTTGTAATCGATTATCTCCATAAGCCTATCAGCCTGGAAGACTATTCTGTCCACTCTTTTCAGGGCTGTCTCGCCTTTACCTGAATGGGCAACTATATCCAGCTCATTTCTAAAGTCTATATCTCCGATATAAAACCTCTTTATGTCTTCCCTGGAAAAGTAGTCGGTGATTCGTGCTTTCTCCTCTTTAGCTATCATGTAGGAGTCTGCAAGTTCTTCGAGGTGTAGGAGCAGTTCTTTTTCGTTACCGTATTTCTTTAGATGTGATAACAATTCATGTATCAATTCTCCGTGCCGGGCCAGTTCAGGATCTTCGGGAATACTATGTGATTTGAATACCAGGTACCTCTTTTCTATATTACGCGTTAAGGTCCTTTTTGCACAGAATACAGAAAGGGAGAGTTCACCTTCGGTGCCTTCGTCCTTATTGAAATCCCGGTGGATGCTTTTTACTTCACCATACTCCAGTTGAAGATCCGTATTTTCCTCTTTTATCTCTTTCCGGACCAGGCCGTTTCCAAGTACCAGTGCCGGAAGTTGGAGTGACCCGTTTTTCAACTTGTCGGCCAGTACAAGAACGGACAGTATATCTTTCGCTCTTGTGAAGGCAACGTAGAGAAGGTTTAGTTCAGCTATGAATCTCTTTTTCTGTTCCTCTTCGAATATTATTCCCAGATTGCTGCTGATCTTTGCAAAGTTTGCCGGTATGTAATAGATTCTCCCGTTGTATACATAGTAGTTGTCGGTTGCATTCTTTTCCTTTGCAACGGGGATAATTACAACCGGAAATTCCAGTCCCTTTGCCTTGTGCATTGTCATTACATGAACACTGTTCCCCGCTTCTCCCGGTTCGATGGAATACTTGAGGCCGGATTGTCCTCTCGAAGACCATTCTTCAAGGAAGGATGAGATAGAAGATATGCCTCTCTCCTCGTAATCATGTATCACTTCGGCAAGCTTGAGCAGGAAGGGGGCCTGAAGAGGGAAATTATCGAATACCTTGAAAATAGAATAGAAATCCTGGAGGAGGTCATAAGGGGGAAGAAGCCCTGCCGACCTGAAGAAATAATCGATATAGGTATCCCATATTTCACTGAAATAAGAACTGAAAGCCTTGTACAGTGGACGTGATTTACCCATGAAGAATGATATGTCGATTTTTCTCTGCTTAATCGGAACATGTTCTGATAAGGGTTCTGTTTTTTTTCTTGATATTTCAGCATTCAGGATGTCGCCGGTAACAAAGGTAACGAAACTCAGGTCATCGGGAGGGTACTCGAGAAATTTCATAAATGCCACTATTTCATTTACCAGGTTGGAAGATGATAGGGAAAGGGATTCGTCGGTTGTAGTTTCAATTCCCCTTTCTTCGAGGAGGTTAACTATATCCCTTATCTCATCGTTCTTTCGCACAAGAATGGCTATGTCTCCTTTTCTGTAGCCGTAATCGATGTATCTTTTCACCTCTCTCGATGTTTCTTCATAGAGGAATGATTTTTCTTTTTGAGGAATTCGAGTGATCTTTACGTATCCCCTGTAGTCCGTTTCGTCCGAGACGGCCTCCTGAGTGCTGTTTGCGAAATTCTTTCTTATTGCATCCTGTATTGTCTGATTTTCTGTAACTGCTTCCACATTTTCGGGTGACCAGAATTGATTGTTGAATCTTATTATCTCCCTCCTGCTTCTGAAATTTTGGGAAAGAGTAAAGGTCTCCACGCCGTGGTAACGGGCAGGAAGAAATTCGTCCATCAAGGTTGAAGGCTCCATCAGTTCTGCTCTTCCGCCCCTCCATTCATATATGGCCTGTTTCTTGTCTCCCACGAGCAGCATTGTCGCGCCTTGATATGACGAAAAGACCTCTTCTGTCAGAGGAGCCAATGCCTTGAATTGAAGTTCACTTGTATCCTGGAATTCGTCGAAGAGAAAGGATTTGAATCTGTCAGATAGTTTAAGGTAAAGATACGGAACTGCTTCCTCGGGATAGGGGAGTGAATCTTTGGAAATCGAGCTCCAGCGCTGGAATAGTTCCCTTATTCTGTTGCTCAGCTCACTCACATAGAGGACGTGATTTCTTCGCTCTCTCCACTGTTTCATGAAACCTTCGAACAGGTAAGCCACATCCGAGGCCGAATATACACTTAAATCTTCGAGTAGTTTATCGAGGGAATTATGGACATCCTTCCACAGTTTTTCCCACACGGAAATAAGCATATCTCTCTCCGGGGCTCTCTTTAGAATGAATTTATCAAGCATGAGGGACTGCGATCCGGAAAAAATTGCTTTGGAAGTTATACTCTGTATGAGTCGTCTGTTATATTTTTTTTCTCTTTCCAGCAATTCGAGCTCTCCGCGAAGGGATGCTCTAATCTTGTTGCCATTGAGGTAGTTCGAGTACCTTGCAATAAAGTCATTAAACGGCTTGAGATTCTTTTGAAAGTTTCCAAGATCGGTAAGGATAGTCTCCCATGTAATTCCTCCCGAGAGTGCTCTGTCGATTCTTAAGTCGTGTTTTAGGGACTTTTCGAAAAATTCCCTCAGTTTCCCTTTGATGATGTTTTCTATGTCATTTCTATGTTTCTGTTCCGTTGCTTTCAGCCTTTTCAGAAGTCTCTTAGTTTCATTCCAGGTTCTCTCTTCGAGAGTAAGGCTTTCCAGGTAATCATTGAGGAAATTGTCCAGTTCGGTATCATATTCTATCTCAATCGATGTGTCGGGGGCTATACCGAGTTCAGGAATCAGTACACGTATTATGGATGTCATAAGGGAATCTATTGTTCTTACATTGAAATCACTGTAACAGAGGAAGAGGTTTTCAAGTAAGCGGGCTGCTGTTTTTGAAATGATTTCGGTGAAGTCACCCTTCTCTGCTTGGGTCCGTGACCTCAACAGGTTCTCTCTCTCCGAAGAGAAAAATCTCTCCCGTAGGAAGGCCAGAGCTATTTCCCTTTCCTTGGCGCGTTTGCTGTCGGTGAATGCAAGAGCTTTGAGGTACCTGATGATTCTTTCACGCATTTCCCCGGCAGCCTTGTTTGTAAATGTTATTGCAAGGATCGTATTGAATGGATATCCCTCTTGAAGTTCGGGAGAGATGATGTAACTTTTAAAGAGTTGATAGAGGTATTCAAGGGTCAGCCTGTGAGTCTTTCCCGAGCCGGCCGAAGCCTCTATCAGTGTTATTTTCCCCATAATCTTTCCCTGATACTATCTATTGATACCTATACTTGACTTCCTGTTTTTCCCGGTATTTCTCCAGGGCAAGGGCAATAAGTCTGTCCAGTATCTCCGGATATGGCATACCTCCCGCCTGGCAGAGTTTCGGAAACATGCTTATCGATGTAAAACCAGGGATGGTATTGATTTCATTGATATATATCTTGCCCGTTTTATCCTCCACGAAGAAGTCGACTCGTGAGAACCCTTCCGCTTCAACCGCTCTGTACGCCTCTCTGGCAATCCCCTGTATTTCCCTGGAGAGTTCTTCGGAGATTCTGGCTGGTATAACGAGTTGTGCTCCCTCCGGGTCGGTATATTTGGCACTGTAGTCATAAAAGCTGTGCTTGGGAATTATTTCTCCCGGCGGAAAGGATACGGGTTCCCTGTTTCCAATGACTGAGCATTCGATTTCTCTTCCCGTGATTGCTCTTTCAAGAATAACCTTGCTGTCATAGATAAACGCCTCTTTCAGGGCATCTTCCAACCCTGAAGTGTCTTCAACCTTGGTGATTCCCAGCGAAGAGCCGGTTCTTGCCGGTTTTGCGAAGAGGGGAAAACCAAGCTTCCCCGCAATTTCCTCAGCCTCTCCCTCATTCAAATGTCGCCTTATTGTGCCAAAATCCACAACGGGAAGCCCCTCCTGTCTCCAGACCTTCTTTGCCTTCTCCTTGTCCATGGAGAGCGAGCTTCCCAAGACACCCGAACCGATGTATGGGATATCGGCTATCTCGAGCAGCCCCTGTATTGTTCCGTCTTCTCCGTAGCTCCCGTGGAGTATGGGAAAGACCACGTCGACTGAAATACTCTCACCCTCGCAGAACAGGCCTTCTCCGGGAACGATAGAAACCTTCTTCCCGGTTTTCTCTAATAGCAGTGATTCCCCCTGATTCTCGATCTTCACAATCGATGCCTTTTCCTGGAGGTGCCATCTCCCCTCCCTGTCGATACCCACAAGTATTGTTTCGTAGAATTCCTCCTTCAGATTCTTCACTATGGAAGCAGCAGATCTCAAAGATATCTCGTGTTCACCCGATTTGCCGCCGTAGAGAATACAGATCGTGGTTTTTCCCCCATTGTCAGCAGAACTTTTGGTAGTACTCATAAATCCTTACTCCTTTGATAATTCAGTCTTGTTTTCCCCTGATAGTTACGGGGATGGAAATAAAATTGCTTTTTTCCCTTTCACCGGAATGGTAAAGAATAAGTATATTGCATTTGCTCTTCATGGCATAATTCAATTTTATCGATCTTGCAGAGAGATAAACCGAAATATCCACAGTCTTCTCCGCCTCTCTGTCGATAGATTCTACCACACTTTCTGCCGGTTCCGAAAGCAATCCTTCGATATAGAGAAGAACCTTCACCTTGGTGACCGGTTGGACAGAGTCGTTTACTATACCGAGGTGTAAGAGCCCTTTACGTTTGTATCCCTTGCTGGAGTAATTTCCGAGAGGGAAGGGGTCTATCACTTTCGATTTCAACCTTATCTTCAACCTTCCTCTGTTCTTCATTCTCTCGAGCATGCTGTTTCTCTCTGATACCAGTCTCTCCAGAGTAGGTGAATAGGAGGGATTTACAGGGTCATACCTCCGCAGATCCTTAACCAGAGAGATGGCGTTGTTGATATATCGAACAGCCATAGGAAAGTCCAGTTTCTCTACAGAATCTCTGTATTCCTCTTCGAATGCCTTTTCTAAGGCTGATTTGAAAGAAATACTATCCTGATACTCGCCGCTCCGTATCCTCTTCGCACTTTCTCTGTAAGGCCTCTCTCCGAATATGAGAAGCTCTCCTCTCTGCGGGTCATAGAGGTAAATGTTTCCACTTCTTTCGTGAATTCTTAATGTGAAGAATGGCGGAAGTGAACGAATTACCGAATCCCTGTAACTTTCGATTTTCCACAGGGGGATTCCATACCTGTCGAATCGGACAATTATACCGTTTCCGGCAAGTATAAAGCCCCCATCCGAGTAAAGGGCTATCTCCTGTGGAAAGAGCATCTTTTGGGGTCTGTAGAGGGGCTTTATCGTTTCGATTTCTCTACCTTGGGCACCGATTATCCTTATCTTCCTCTCAATCGAGTCGAATACCCAGATGTTACCTGACTTGTCACTGCTACATGCAGAAATATATCCGGAATAGAAGTTTTTTCCCGTTGGATTCTTCTTGGTTGAGGTAAAGATTCTAAGGGTTTTTCTCCCGATGAGACTTGCACCTTCTCTCTGCTCGATTAAGGCAATTCCTCCGCCATAAAGCCCTGTAACGAGAAAATCTCTCGTTACCTCAGTTTCTGTCTTCTCGACTTCATCGCTCCTGTAATCGATAAAAGAGAGGGTGACCTTACTCTTTCTGTTGTCCGGTGTAAGTATATACGTTTCATCAAAAGCATCGGTGAATATGTAAGTGGGAAAACCGTCGTAGAGAGAATGGTTATCCCTCTGAAATAGTATGTCCCTTGCCGTTTCACCTGTTATCTTGAGTTTATCGTCGAAGGTGAGATAGCCCTTTGTAGTAAGAATGGTAATGCCCCGCCAGCCGGTATCGATGGAAAGGATTTCCCTGACTTTGTCTCTCCTGGTCAGGCTTCTGTCGAAGAGGGTAAATATTTCCCGTTTACCGAATTTTTCAAGGAAAACCGGCGGTATGGAGAATTTCAGTGTCTTCCATTTTGTTGCCACCATGTAAAGGTATGCAATGCTTCCGGAAACAGAATCAAGGAGCAATTTTTCGGTCAGGTCTTCCTCGTTGCATGGAATGCTTGTAACGTCCCTGTAGGATAACCTTTGATTTTGGGATTTGACTGTAATTGTTACAGTGGCTCTTATTATCTCTATATGGTCGATATTCATGAGGCGAAGGCTTATCCTTAAACCCAGGTTTTCTTCCATTCCAATGGCCGGGGCATACCTTTCAGCCATTATTCTTTCAAGCCTTTTGATGAAATCTTTCCTGGATGCCTCCTTGTCGTATTTTTTCGGAAACCCCTGAAGCAGGAGGCTGTCTACCTCTATGATGCCGGCTCTCGCTTCTGTGTCCGAGTAAAAAAGAATGATGAAAAGCAGGAGAGAGATTAAAAAGCTTCTTGTCCTATTCACCGTAACCCATCTCTTTCAGTATCCTTTCTGCCACCTTCTTCTCGTCCCATTGTATCGAGTAACCATCGTAGATTATGCTTTCCTCATGTCCCTTACCAAGAAGTACCACAGTATCATTTTCTCTGGCAATAGCAAGTGCCCTGCGGATTGCCTCTTCCCTGTCGGGAATCAACAGCAGGTTTTCACTCTCTCTGAAACCCTCGATGCCGGAAGCTATCTCATCGAGTATTTTCATTCTCTCTTCACCCCTTGGGTCCTCGTCGGTAAGTATCAATATGTCACTGTATTCTCCTGCAATCCTTCCCTGAATGGGCCGTTTTTCAGTATCGCGTTCCCCTGCAGAACCGAATACAGCTATCAGTTTTCCATTGGTGTACCTCCTGAAGAGAGGGAAGACTCGCCTGAAGGATTCGGGGGTGTGGGCATAGTCCACTATCACGTTGAATGGTTGGCCCCTATGAACCTGTTCCATCCTCCCGGGAACTCCGCTGACACTTTCAAGTAAGGGGGCTATCTTCGAAACTTCCTTCTTCGTTGCGATATGAACGGCGAGAAGGGCGGCCATCGAGTTGAGTATGTTGAAATTTCCCCCGAGAGGCAGGCTTATCTCTCTCTCGAAGTCGACGATGTGTATGACGAATGTGGAGTGGAAGAGGTTTCCCCTTATCTCCGTTGCATATATATGAGCCTCATGATTCTCCAGACTGTAATAGTGAATCGGGGGATTGATTGTGTCTTTGCCATTAAATTTTTCCAGAAAGCTCGATGCAAAGTAATCGTGGTACATGTCGTCCATGTTTATGACAGCAGCATCCCTGCTCATTCGGAAGAGGTTTGCCTTGTCATATCTGTACTGTTCCTCGCTCCCATGAAACTCTATGTGTTCATGAGTCACGTTCGTAAAAACCGCTATGTTGAAATCCACGTCGATCAGCCTTGCCGTTCTATCTGAGAGGCCGTGTGAGGTAGCTTCTATGACGGCGTAGTCCTTTCCGCTTTCAAGGATATCATAGAGCATGGCATGAATCTCCGGCGATTCCGGGGTCGATTGTCTTAAGGGATTCTTTTGCATGTTTTCCCCGGTAAGAAAATGAACGGTGGATATGAAACCTGATTTTTCTCCCAGCATGGAGAGAAGTTGGTGAATCAGCCACACCGTAGTACTCTTTCCGTCAGTGCCCGTTACACCTATGACCTTCAGTTTCTCGGAGGGATTGCCATAGAATCTTGAGGCGACTCGTGAGAGCACCCTTCTTACATCGGGTGTCTTCAGGTAGGCGATGTTTTCCCTGTATCGGGGAAGCTCTTCTGAATGCACTACTGCAACCGCACCCGTACCAATGGCATCATCTGTGTAGAGGTGGCCATCGGTATGGAACCCTTTTATGGCAAAGAAAATACAACCTTTCGTTACCCTTCTCGAATCGTAGGCTATGCCCCTGATGAGGTGGTTTTCAGGTATCCTTTTTGAAACGAAATCGATTCCTTCGATAAGTTCTGAGAGTTTCATGCCAATACCCATGTGGAATATCGTATCAGCAGTTGTTTCAACTATCAATATCTGTTAGTATCAAATTATCATGTACTATGTTAGAGCGGAGGATACATTTTCTGCTGCCCATTACCTCAAGAACTACCATGGTAAGTGCGAAAGGCTGCATGGCCACAACTACAGGGTAAGGGTTACCGTGAGAGGAGAGAAACTGGACGAGGGTGGAATGCTGCTGGATTTTACCGTGCTCAAGAAGAAACTGAAAGAAGTTCTAAGCACCTACGATCACATGAACCTCAACGAGGTGGAAGATTTTAGCAAGACGGATCCCAGTGCGGAGAGGATTGCAAGGGTAATCTTCGAGAGGTTGTCCGCCTCGATGCCGGATGTCGAAATCGACCAGGTAGAGGTTTTTGAAACGGATAAGAATCTGGCAATCTACAAACCTTGAAAAATCATTCCTCCATGGACCGTTACCTGACAAACCAGCTTATCGCATATATTGGTAACAAGAGGGCACTTCTCCCCTTTTTAAAGGATGTATTCGCACAGTTGGATAGCAGGGGCAGGATAAAGACTTTTCTCGACCCTTTTTCGGGAAGTGGCGCAGTGTCGAGGCTTGGCAAATGGCTCGGTTACAGAGTATTTGCAAATGATTGGGAACCGTACTCCTTCGTTGTAAATCTCGCACATGTAGAGATCGACAGAAACGAACTGGCTGAACTCTTTAAGGATGATGGCGGAATCAGCAGAGTGGTCGATTACCTTAATCATTTACCGCCCGTCGAAAAGGCAAAACGCTATGTTTCGCATTACTACGCTCCAAGGAATACCGATAATGCGGACTATAAGAGGGAAAGGTTATTCTATACCACAGAGAATGCTTTAAGAATAGATACCGTAAGGGAGAAAATCGAAGAACTGTACCCCTTGCCATGTTCATACCGGGAAGAGGAAATCGAGAAAATTGAGAGCTCGGAGGCCGAATTCAGAGTATTCAAGAAGAAACAACTGCTTCTAGCTTCTCTACTCTACCAGTGTGCAACCCACACCAATACATCGGGAGTCTTTAAGGCGTATCACCGTGGGTTTGGTGGTTATGGCGGTGATGCACTGAAGAGGATAATGGGAAGAATCTGGCTGGAGGAACCCGTTGTAATTGATTCAAAGGCAGAAAAATCATCCGTCTCTATCATGGATGCGAAGGATTTCGTAAAGGATAAGGTTGCCGATCTCTGTTACCTCGACCCGCCCTACAACCAGCACCAGTACGGAAGCAATTACCACCTCCTAAATACCATTGCGATCTGGGACAAGCCCGATGCTCCGCTGAAAGTGGGAAGTGACGGAAGGTTGGTTGACAAGGCCGGCATACGGAAGGACTGGAAGAGGACGAGGTCTCCCTTCTGCTACCGTGATTCTGCCATTTCGGAACTGAAAGTCCTGGTGGAAAGAATCAATGCGAGGTTCATTGCAATCAGTTACAACACGGAGGGGATAATACCTCTGGACATTCTTTTGGATGTCTTCGAAAGAGAGGGTAGAACGGATATATATACAAGTGACTACACGAAGTACAGGGGAGGAAAGCAGAGCATAGCCAGAGAGGTAAGTAACATGGAACTCCTTATCGTATCTGACAGGTCGGAAAGGGGAAGGGGAGACAGGAATGCGCTAAAGAGAAAGCTCCTTGTGAGGGAGATTCTTCTTGCCATGAAGGCATCCTTTAACCCTGAAAAGGTGGAAAGCCTCTTCAGGGCAGAGGGAGGTAGGGATGGAAGAGTATTTATGGAGTGGAAGGACAGGGAAAGAACCGAGCTGCCGATGCCCTTCCTCTACCGGTTTTCTCCCGTTTCCTTGGAGCGTGTTACAAAGGTAATAGATTTTTTTACTTTGTCAGAGCTTGAGGTATTTAATGATAAACTCAAAAGATCACGCTGCAGGAACAGGAGGGAGGAACTGGAAATAGTACTGGGTATCCTAAAGAGAGACGGAGAGGAACTATCCCTCTCAGCGGAGTATACCGTGTATCAGCGGAGGGTTCTCTGGCTCTTGAAAAAATTTGCATTCAAGAAGTACAGGGATGTTTTCCAGGAGGCGGTTGCCAGTGTGGAAGGATTAGTAGCTGAAAATCCGGAAAACTATGAAGTAATCGGTAGGGGACTCAGAGAGATAAAGAGAATCGCTTCTCTGAGGTTCAACGGATGAAAGTTGAGGCAGATCAAAGAGCAAGCGGTATTGTTTATGAATCATCGGTTACCGGGAATGACAAAAAACTTGAAAAGGAGCAATTCTTTTCTTACATTTTATTGAAACAGGTTATACAATCATTACAACTTTATTGGTATGGAGGAGATTGATTTGAAAAAGAGATGGTATATCTTTCTGATAATCGCCCTTGTGGTGATTTCACTTTCCGGCTGTGGTTACAATACCATTCAAAGGAACGAGGAGGCCGTAATGAAGGCCTGGGGTGATTTGCAAGCACAGTTGCAGAGGAGGGCTGATCTCATTCCCAACCTCGTGGAGGTAGTAAAGGGTTACGCGGCTCATGAAAAGGAGACCCTTCAGGCTGTAATAGAGGCTCGGGCGAAGGCCACATCGATAAACATAACGCCTGACAAACTCAGCGACCCGGAGGCCATGAAAAAGTTTCAAGAGGCTCAGGGTAGCCTTGCTTCGAGTCTTTCCAGGCTGATGGTAGTTGTGGAGAGGTATCCCGAACTGAAGGCAGACCAGAACTTTCGGGATCTACAGCATCAGCTCGAAGGTACGGAGAACAGGATAAGTGTTGCAAGGCAGCGTTACAACAAAGCGGTTGAGACATTCAACTATTCGATAAGAAAGTTTCCAAATTCAATTACCAACAGCCTGCTACTTCGCCTGAGTAGGAAGGAGTATTTCAAGGCGGAAGAGGGAGCTCAAACGGCTCCGAAGGTAAAATTTTAAAGTCATGGTAAGAAAAAACAATCTTCTGGTCGTTGCGGTAATCTCCCTTTTCTTGATTTTGCTGGCAAACCTGGCATATTCACTTGAAGTTCCGCCACTAAAAGGGAGAGTAAATGACTATGCGGATATGATATCCCCCAAGGCGGAGACGATACTGGAAGAAAAGCTAAAGGCCCTGGAGGATACCGATTCTACCCAGGTAGTTATCCTTACGATACCCTCACTGGAGGGTGAAGCGATAGAGGAGTACTCGATAAGGGTAGTGGATAAGTGGAAGCTGGGACAGAAGGGACTGGACAACGGGGTTCTTCTGCTCGTTTCCAGGAATGACAGAAGGGTGAGGATAGAGGTTGGCTACGGATTGGAGGGAAGGCTTACAGACCTTCTTTCCGGTAGAATAATAGACTACGTTATTGTTCCCCAGTTCAAGAGGGGTAATTTCGATGAAGGTTTCATAGAGGGGGTCGATGCAATAACTGCCGCGGTAAGGGGTGAGTACAAGGCCATACCAAAGAAAGAAAAAGAACCTGAAAATGAGGGTGCCAAATTCTTTCCATTTTTCATTCTGATTGTAATAATAGCGATGCTTGGTTCACGAAGAAGATGGCTTGGCGGTATAGTCGGTGCGATACTCTTTCCGCTAATAGCCCTCTTCATGTTTCCCCTTGGCTGGTTATTTCTTCTGCTCCTTGCCCCTGTGGGCTTCTTTGGCGGACTCCTGCTTCCACTGTTCTTCTTTGCAGCAGGTTCGGGGAGGCACCATGGTGGCCCCTTTATAGGAGGAGGATTCTCCTCCGGGGGGTTTGGCGGTGGCATCAGCAGTGGCGGTTTCTCCGGTGGCGGGGGAGGTTTTGGCGGAGGCGGTGCCTCCGGCGGATGGTAGAAAAAGGGTTATGATATGGAAAAACTTGTAAAGAAATTCCTCTCCGAAGAGGAGAAAAAAAGAGTTATAGAAGCTGTCAAAGAGGTAGAAAAAACAACCTCCGGGGAAATCGTCCCGATGATTGTCGGTTCCAGCTATCATTATCCTCTGGCCGATATGATAGGCGCGCTTATACTTGGTGCATTGACAGCGGTCGTTGCAACCCTTGTTGTAAGTATGAGAAAATCCTGGGCTGGTTTCAGTATCTACGACCTATGGCTATTTCCGGCAGTATTCGCCGTGGCTTTTGTTGTTTTTCATGAGATTGTAAAGAGGATACCATGGCTCAAGAGATTCTTCATATCGAAAGAGGAGATGCTGGAAGAGGTTGAAGAGAAGGCTCTCACTTCCTTCTACAGTCATGGGCTGGGTAACACGCGTGACAGGACAGGGGTACTCATCTTTATCTCGGTATTCGAGCGTCTCGCATACGTTCTTGCAGACAAGGGTATAAATGAAAAGGTAGATTCCGGTGTATGGCAGGAGGTTGTCGATATCATTATCAAGCATATAAAATCCGGGAAACAGGCCGAGGGTATTGTAAAAGCAGTAAAAAGATGCGGAGAACTTCTAAGGGACAACTTTCCTATAAAACCAGATGATACCGATGAACTTGAAAACCTTATAATGTAATTTTTTTCATATGAAATAAAATGAAATAAAACCGTATAAAATAAAGCCGTACCTTCCGGTACGGCTTTTTATTATGCTTTCAAAAATATGTTTCTTCCGAAACTTTGTTTCTATTTCCCGAACTGGTTGTAGAGGAAGTTGAAGTATTCAGGGTCTGTTGTAATTGTCTTCCTGAACTTAGGAAGCATCTGACTGTACGAATCTATCGCCTTCCAGAACTTGTAGAATTCGGGATCCTGGTTGTATGCTGCAGCATAGATGGCAGCGGCCTTTGCATCCGCTTCACCCTTTATCTTTTGTGAACGTTCGTATGCACTGGAACGTATCGATGCCAGTTCTCTCTCCATCTTGCCAATCCACTTGGCTTTTCTTCCCTCGCCATCTGACCTGAATGCCTGTGCTATCTGATTCCTCTCCTTGATCATCCTATTGTACACACTCTGTGTAAGATCCTCCGAGTATTTTATCTGCCTTATGATTATGTCTATAAGTGCGATTCCGTACTGTGGCGTTATATTTCTCGCAGAGTCCAACATCTCCTGGGAGAGTTTGCTACGGCCCTTTTCTATTTCGTCATATACTACCGTGGTAAAAGTAGCTATCGAAACATCCTCTATTCCCTCTTCCTGCTCGGCCGAGGACTTGAATACATTTGTACGTTTTATCTGATTAATGACATTGGAGTCCCTGACAGCCTCGCGCAAGGGATTCTTGGCAATCACCCTTCTCACCTCGGAATCGATAACATCGTCCAATCTGGATTGAGCTTGCTGAATCGTTCCGACAGATTCGTAAAACTTCTTGGGATCCGTTATTTTCCATCTTGCGGTGGTGTCTACCCAGATGAACTGGTTCTCTGCCGTGGGGAGCCTCTGTGCCTCGCCATCCCATGAAAGGATCTTCTTAGAGTACTTCACGACATTATCGACGAAGGGAATCTTTGTCTTCAACCCGGCCTCTGTTTCGACCTTCACGATTCGGCCAAACTGTGTTACCACTGCCTGTTCACCTTCCTGAAGGACATAGAATGGTCCCAGGAGGAGGAAGATAAGGAGTATTACTGCTATTACCACTACGATTGTTACTAGTTTTTTCATTTCTGCACCCCCTGTGTTGCCGATCCGCTGTCCAGAGATTTGAGTGGTAGGAAGTTCTTCAGATTCTTGTCTATCAGATCGACATTCTTTGCATCCTTGAATGCATTCTCGAACATCTCGTAGTAGAGCCTAGTTCTTGTGACCTTTGGGTTCTTCCTGTATTCTTTCAACACGGCCAGAAACCTCTCTACATCACCTTTAGCCCTATTTACCCTTTCCGTTGCATAACCTTCAGCCTGCTGGATCATTCTTTGCGCTTCACCCTGGGCTTTGGGAATGCTCTGGTTGTAGGCTTCCTTACCTTCGTTTATCAGCCTGTTTCTGTCTTGGATTGCCTTGTTCACGTCTTCGAAGGCATTCTGTACTTCACCCTTGGGCGGTACCACGTTCTGTAATTTCACCGTGGTTACCCTTATTCCGAGATCGTACTTCTTGAAGAACTGATTCATCATCTGTTGGCCGAGGTTCTCGATGTTTGCCCTCTCCGACCCGATTACATCCAGAACCGTCCTGTCGCCGACGAGCAGGTTTATAACGGACTGCGAAATGTCCCTTATATTCTTCCTCTGGTTTTCCACATGAAAGAGCCATGCTCTCGGGTCTGTTATCCTGTACTGAATTATCCATTCCACATCGACTATGTTGAGGTCGCCGGTAAGCATTACCGATTCCTCGGGGTAATCCCTGCTGGAGTAGATAGTCGTTACTCCGGGAGTCTCGGTTCTGAAACCGAATTCCTCTTTCAGTATTCTCTGTGTGGGAACATTGAAATTCTTTTCGATGCCGAAGGGTAGCTTGAAGTGTAAACCTGGGCCTGATATTCTATTGAATTTGCCAAGTCTAAGCACTACGGCCTCTTCCTTCTGGTCTACCGTGTAGAACGATGTGAATATAATTATCAGGGCAACTACGACCAGAATTACCATACCGAATGCTTTCGGACTCAACCTCCTCGGAAACTTTCCGGGGGTTACGTCACGTTCTGACATATTACCTCCTTAAAAGTAATAAAGTTTTGTTCAATTTAATTCTAATGCATGGCATAGTCAAGATAATAAGAAATGTGTTAATCTCTATATCCGGGAAGGAGGATGCAACCCATATGACTTCAAGGGAAAGGGTAGTAAGGGCACTTTCACATGAAAAAACTGACAGGATACCGATAGACCTCGGTGGTTCCATTGTTACAGGTATAAATTCGATGGCCTATCAGAATGTAAAGAGGTACCTGGGATTGAGTGATACCAGGTCCAGGGTCACAAATATCATTTTGATGCTTTCCGAGGTGGAAGGGGAGTTCATCGGGAGGTGGAAGATAGATGTTCTTCCTCTGGACAGGTATGAAGCGGCCCCCGGTGTTCCCCTCTCGGGGAAATGGATCGAACATCCTCTCCCGGACGGGCAGCCAGCATGGTTCCCCGAGGGGTTCAAGCCTGAGATAAGGGAGGATGGTACATGGGCACTGCGAAGAGAAGGAATAGTAACCGATATATTGAGTCCCGGAAGTGGTTCCTTTGTTCCTGCGCATCATCCTCTTAAAGATGCAACGGTTAAAGACCTGGATAGTTTCGAGATACCAGTAATAAGCGATGAAGAGCTGGAGTACCTCCACAGGAGGGCAAAGTATCTCTACGAAGAGACGGACTATGCAATCTTCGGATGGTTCAACGGGAGCATATTCGAAACTTCCCAGTTCCTCTGTGGTTGGGATGGTTTCATGTTGAGGCTTGCAGCGGAGAAGGATTTTGCATCGAAACTGCTTGGAAAACTAACAGACGCCGTTATTAGGGATTTGAAACTGTATCTGGATGCAGTGGGGGAATATATCCAGGTAATCGGATTCGGTGACGATTTCGGAATCCAGGATGGTTTGCAGATATCGAAAGAGATGTTCCGAGAAATGATAAAGCCACACCTTAAGCGGATATATGGCTTTGCAAAGAAATCTACGGATGCCTTTCTTTTTCTTCACTCCTGTGGTTCGGTTTCTGAACTTATCGAAGATTTCATTGAAATGGGCATAGATGTATTGAACCCCGTTCAGACTTCTGCACAGAACATGTCCCTCCCTTACCTCAAGGAGAAATTCGGTGAGAGGATATCTTTCTGGGGCGGCGGCTGTGATGTACAGAAGATCCTGCCCATGGGGAGCGAGGAGGAGATAAGGAGGGATGTCAGGGAAAGGCTCGAGCTTTTCAGGGATAGCGGTGGTTTTGTGTTTGCTCCTATCCATAACATTCAGGCGGATGTCCCGCCAAAGAATATCGTTGCAATGTACGATGAGGCGGCAGGACAATAGGAGAGGGAAAGCCGTAGCTTGACATCGGGCTGCATGACAAATTATAGTAGTCCAATCATGGAAAGAAGATTAATAACATCCGCTCTGCCCTATGTAAATAACATTCCCCATCTCGGTAACCTTATCCAGGTGCTCTCCGCAGATGTTTTCTCGAGGTACTGTACCCTGAAGGGCTATGAAACCCTCTATATATGTGGCACCGACGAGTACGGTACTGCTACGGAAACGAGAGCTCTGGAAGAAGGAATTACACCGAAAGAACTCTGTGACAGGTACCACAGGATTCACAAAGAAATATACGACTGGTTCAATATTGCATTCAGTGATTTCGGAAGAACCTCCAGGCCTGAGCATACAGAGATCACCCAGCATATATTCAAGAAACTGGATGAGAACGGTTATATCACGGAAGATACCATAGAACAGCTCTACTGTGAGACATGCAAGAGGTTTCTGGCAGACAGGTATGTAAGGGGGACCTGTCCGCACTGTGGTTATACCGAGGCGAGGGGTGACCAATGCGAAAATTGCGGGAAACTCCTCGATCCGACGGAACTGATAGATCCGAGGTGCAGTGTCTGTGGTAATACTCCCGTAATAAGGGAAACGAGGCATCTCTATATCGACCTGCCTGCAATTCTTCCCAAATTGAAGTCATGGATGGATGTTGCCGCAAAGAGGGGATTCTGGGCCAACAATGCTGTCAAGATGACAGAGGCATGGATACGTGACGGACTTAAGAAGAGGTGCATAACCCGGGACCTCAAGTGGGGAATTCCCGTTCCAAAGCCCGGCTTCGAGGACAAGGTCTTTTACGTCTGGTTCGATGCACCGATAGGCTATATATCGATGACGATGCACATAAGAAAGGATTGGGAGAGCTGGTGGAGGAATCCCGAAGGGGTAAGATTGTACCAGTTCATAGGTAAGGACAATATTCCCTTCCATACTGTAATCTTTCCATCTTCCCTCCTTGGTACGGGTGAGAAATGGACCCTTCTATATCACATGTCTTCCACCGAGTACCTGAACTACGAGAGTGGCAAGTTTTCCAAGAGCAAGGGTGTGGGTGTTTTCGGAACCGATGCAAAGGATACGGGTATTCCGGCCGATGTATGGAGATTCTATATATTCTACAACAGGCCGGAGAAATCCGATGCTCTCTTTACCTGGAAGGATTTCCAGGTAAAGGTCAACGGTGAACTTATAGGGAATCTCTCCAATCTGGTGAACAGGACCGCTACCTTCATATCGAGGTATTTCGATGGTAGGCTGAAGGAAAGCAGCAAGGATGAAGAGCTATGGGAGAAGGCTTTGAAGCTGGAGAGCGAGATAGAAGAACACTTCGAGAGAGTGGAACTTAGAGATGCTCTCAGGAAGATACTCAAGTTATCTTCTCTTGCCAATAAGAAGTTCCAGGATTCAGAGCCCTGGCGCCTTGTTAAGGAAAAACCGGAAGAGGCAGAGAATCTTCTCTGGAACTTGAGCCATCTCATTCGTGACCTTGCCATAATGTTATTGCCCTTTCTTCCCGAGACCTCGAGTCGGATAGCCTCTATTTTGGGTGTCGAGAAACCAGAATGGTCGGAATTGGGAAAACTCTCCGGTGTGGGACTTGTTAGGAAACCGGAGTTACTCTTTAAGCGTCTCGAAGACGATGAGATAGAAGCTTTTAGGGTAAGATTCTCCGGAAGCCAGAGCGACCGGAGCGAGGCTGTGATAAAAAGCTTCAGGGAAAAAATACGGCTTAGAGTGGGAAAAATAGTTTCCATAGAGAGGCATCCGAAGGCTGACAAGCTCTACATAGAAAAGGTGGATCTGGGAAACGAGGAGAGACAGATAGTATCAGGGCTCGTGCCGTACTACAGCGAGGAAGAACTCCTTGGAAAGAATATTATACTCGTTGCCAATCTCAAGAGCGCCAGGCTCCGAGGGGCCGAAAGCGATGGGATGCTTCTTGCTGCAGAGGATGAGGAAATTGTAGAGGTGCTCTTTGCAGACTGGGCAGAACCGGGAGACCCCGTTGTTGCGGAAGGTGAAGAGGAGAGCTCTGCTGTGGATTCCCTGGGAAGTGATGCTGCGTTAAAAATCAGTATAGAGGATTTCTTCGAGATACCAATAACAGTTTCGGACCATGTTGTAAGGGTTGAAAACAGGGCCCTCCTCTGCAGGGGAAGACCGATCGAGGCCAAAAAGGTGGAAAGAGGGAAGGTACGATAGTAAAAAGGCGCGCCGTAACAGTTTCACTACTCCTTCTTGTGCTGCTGGCTACCCTGGAGTTACTGTTTGTAAGGTACGGAATACTGGATGATGTCCGTAAGATTACGAGGTTCTCTCTTTTTGCAGTTGTTGCCTTTATTGTCAATTCGCTGGTTTTCCTTGTAACAATGCTTCTGCTCATGGGGAAAGGCAATACCGTTTTATGGACCCTTACTGCATTCATTATCGATGCTTTTATTCTCATAAGTATCATGAACCTCTACATGGTATTCTACCTTGCCATTCCCTTGCTGCGTGCGGTATTTTCCTGGATCCTGCTCGTTTCCGTTATACCCTTCGCTGCCGGAGTACTGATCCTTGTTTTTGCGGTTACGATAGAGGGGGCTGATAGGGAGGAAATGGTATCGAGAAATGTGATAGGAATCAAATTGAAGAGCCTTTTCCTCTTTGCAGGTTTTTCACTTTTCTCGCTGAATCTGCTTGCCTCGCTTCTCTATATCTTTCTTGAACCTCTAAATGGAAGATTCTTTGTTGAGTTCTTCAAGGTACTCATGTTGGCAGAGGTTGTGACTGTTGTGGTAGCAGTTCTTCTTTCCCTTGTGGCAGGGAAGCGCTACATAAAGGCGTCTGAAACACTAATGGAGTTCTGGCGTGATTACATCGCCAGAGAGGGGGACCTTACGAGGGAGATTCTCATAACCACCAACGATGAGTATCACTTCGTAGGATGGCACATTAACACATTTCTCTCTTCACTGAAAGGGCTCTTCACAATTTCCAAAAGCAGTGCAGGCGAGGCCGGGGATAACAGCATCGAGATAGCCGAGGTTTCCGAAAGTGCGGTGGGTCTTATAGATACGACTTCTGGGATGCTCAGAGAGATATCAGCCTATGCCACGGAGGATATGAAGAAAAAGGATGGGATGAGTACCGATATTTCACGTGTGGCGGACCAGGCATCTTCCCTCCTCGGGCAGATGGATCGGCGGTTGAAGGTGATAAAGGCAGCGCTGGAGAAGGCAAAGTCGGCCAATAGGGAATTGGAGGAGGTATCTGCAGTTGCAGAGGAGGCGCTTGCCGACGGAAGAGATCTGGAGAGAATTTCCAACACCAACATGGATACGCTGGATTCTTTTAATGAAAAGATACTTGGAATCAGAAAGATGTCGGGAGAGATTGCGGAGATTTCGGAGATGATTGCCGGTATATCCAAGCAGACGAATCTCCTAGCAATGAATGCGGCAATAGAGGCGGCTCATGCGGGGGAGGCGGGGAAGGGTTTCTCCGTTGTTGCCGATGAGATTCGAAAACTTGCCATAGAGAGTGATGAGAATGCCAGGATGATATCAGAGTCCCTCGACAGCATTCTCGATTTTACAATGAGTGTCAGTGATGAACTGGAGAAGATAAACTCCAGTTTTGGCGAGACATTCGAAAAGACAAAACTGATAAACTCGAGAAACCAGTCTATCAAGAGGATTCTAGAATTGCAGACAGGCTACATGAGGGACGTTCTTGCCGGTGAAAGCGAACTTGAATCTATCCTGGAGGAATCGAAAAAGGTAATAAGAGAGCAGAGCGAAAAGCTCGATGCGGTTATGAAGAGTATTTCCGAGGAGAGGGAATTGTCTGAGAAAAATATGAAAAGAGTAAAAGAGGGAATCGAAATACTTTTGCAACTCAATGATAAAATAGCTGAAATGAAGAGATTGAGCGATACTATTCATGATACTACGAACCTTTTCTTGAGTAACTTTTCAAAATTCAAAGTATAGAATGAAACACATCGGAATTGAGATAATCCCATGGTCGGAATAGCGGTAGACATAACAGAGGCTGAAACTCTCGATAGTAATACAATCCTTCTTCAGACAGGCTTCTGGGGGCGTTTTAAATCGATGTTCGGTTGGAAAGCCTATCCGTTGCTCCTCCGCTTCGAAACCGGTGAAATTGATAAAAAGCACAGGGTTGTATCGCTAAAGCTCCTTCTTTTAACAAGGAGGGTTGGAAAACTTATCAGTTTCGGTTACGTACCCTTCGGGCCGGATGGCAGTCTTATCAGGTCTCAGGGTGATAAATCTATCGAACCTGGTAACTTTCTTACCGAAATATCCGGGGCAATCTCTGATTTTCTTTTGGAACATGAAGGAGAAAGACTCTCATTCATAAGGTATGATCTTCCATGGGGTTATTCGGTAGGGCAACCATCCGAAAGGGCTCTCTATTCAGGCCTTCTCTGTTTTGACTCTGTCAATCTAAATCCGGGGGAGAGAGATTCTGTACTCTTTGCCCTCTCTTCAATACCACGGGTGCAATTCGGTAGTGGGATGATTGTTCTTAGGAAATCCCCAGTTGATATTCAGCCGCCCAGCACGGTAATACTGAGTATAGACGGGGAGGAAGATGAAATACTTGGGGCAATGAAGTCCAAGACACGTTACAATATAAGGCTCTCCATGAAACGCGGTGTGAAGGTGAGAGAAGGGGGTATAGAGGATATTCCGCTGTGGTATGACATGTACTCGGAGACTGCGAAAAGGGACAGAATCGCAATTCATAGCAGGGTTTACTATGAGAGTCTCTTCAAGCTTGCCGAAGGCTATGGAGATGATGCCCCTGACTTAAGACTTCTCCTTGCCGAAGTCGACGGAGAGGTTGTAGCAGGTAACATAATGGCAATTAAAGGGGAGGCGGCATGGTATCTATACGGAGCCTCTACGAACAGATATCGTAACCTCATGCCCACATATGCCCTTCAGTGGCAGTCCATACTTACTGCAAGGGCTAACGGTTGCAGGTACTATGACCTTTTCGGGATACCTCCCGAAGGTGACCCTTCACATCCCATGTACGGATTGTACAGGTTCAAGACAGGTTTTGGGGGAACGATTTTTCACAGGTTCGGATGCTACGATGCCGTACTGGACACTTCGAGTTATTTTGTCTACTGTTTCATTGAAAGGTTACGAAACGGATTTTTCAAAAAGGTGAAGAAGCTGGGAAGAAATGGAAAGGGTTAGGTTGCGTGCATGCCTCGTTTCCCGGATTTTGATTTCCGTGTTATTGCGTTTTATCTTGTTTTCTCCTGTACAAGTTCTTTGAACACCCTTCCCCTGTGAAATTCATTGTCGAACAATTCGAAAGAGGCACAGCCGGGAGAGAAGAGAACCTTGATTCCCCTTCGTAACTTACGGAAAAGCCGCTCTACCAATCCTTCCAGATCCGGGTATGGGCCATGGTAGGGTACATCTTCTTCTTTGAGAATCCTCTCTATCTTGGTCGTTGCAGAACCGGCAAGGAGAAAGATTCTCTCCGGTTTATCTGCAATCTCCTTGAATGGTGAGAAATCGAGCTTCTTATCGGTACCCCCCGTTATGAGAAACAACGGGGGAGAAAGGCTTTTAACTGCTTCCACGGTGGCTTCCGGTATCGTTGCCGCCGAATCATTGTAGAATTTTATCCCGTTGAAATCGAGGAACATCTCCATTCGATGTTCAAGGCCGGGGAAAGTCGCCATGGCACGGGAGATGAGTTGTGCCCTGATATCAAAGAGTGACAGAGCTACAGATGAAGCGAGAAGGTTGAGCCTGTTGTGTCTACCCTTGAGCATGGTATCTTGAAAAAGCTCTGTGATGCTACCCCTGTCAACAAGAAGAGCCCTGTCCCCATTTAGATAGCCGCCCCTGAAATCCGAATCTTCAACGGGAGTCGATGAGAAAAAGTAGATATTCGAGGAAGTTTTGTAAACGAAGGCATCCCTGTACCTATCCCGAAAGTTGAGGATCGTATAATCCTCGCTATTCTGGTTGGAAACAATTATCATCTTGTCCCTTACGTATTCCTCCATGCTGTGATACTTGTTCTGGTGGTCGGGCAGTATGTTGGTTACAATGGCGATCTTGGGTTTGAAGTATGGGTTCCCTCTAAGATCGGCAAGTTGCCATGATGACACTTCGAGTACAATAGGATCTCCCTCTCTTAGTTCATCCAGGAAGGTAAGGGGTGATACCGTTATATTTCCGCCAAGTTTTGCATTCTTGTAAGTTGTCTTTAGCCCATGGTGAATTGCAGCGGCAGTTGTGGACTTTCCCTTGCTACCCGTTACCGCAATTAGAGGGTTTCTTGAATGTTTCAAAAAAACAGAGATATCCGTTTCTATAGGTATACCCCTCGCCTTGGCAATCCTTAAGAAAGGAGAATCAGCGGGAACTCCGGGGTTTTTTATTACCATCTCGGTGTCTTTGAAATCCTCTTCTCTGTGCCTTCCGAGAACAAGGCGCAGATTCCCTTTGTCTATGTACCTATTCAGTTTCTCCAGTGAAGGGGCGAGATCATCTCTCTTTTTAAGGTCGGTTATAGTTACTATTGCTCCCGATTTAAGAAAAAAAATGGCGGATGACAATCCACCGCCATGAAGGCCAAGCCCCATTATCGTTACTCTCTTGCCCCTGTACTCTTCCCTTCTATATATCAACCTTGAACTCCTTCATATCCTCTTCGTTGAGGTAAACTTCGATGTTGAGATTTTCCCATGGTTGTGAGAGGGCCGGTGGTACTCTGGATTTCAATTCCTTGAAAATCGGAAGATTTTCCGAGAAATCCGCATTCTTAAGGGCATTCTGTATCCTTTCCATCTCGGGAAGAAGGAACTGTATTGCCCTGTGCAGATATGGGAGTTGCTGCTTACGGCCAGTTGCAGAGAAATCGATTATGTTAAGACATACCGTTTTGTACTTGCATATAAAGGGGTAGTATGGGTACGTTCTTTTCCCTTGCGGTAAGAATAGTTTACTGAAAAATTTCGTCAAATCGTCATCGATCCATATACCTTGAACAAAGTATCCCCTTCCCCTTTCACCAATCCATGTCTGTGAAATGGTCTGTTTGATATGAAAGGCTTTTACTTTGCCTCCGTCCAGTTCGATATGGGCAAGGGGAATCAGATTTGCTTCGAGAAAGAGGTGGTTGGTCCTGTATGAAGGAGTCGTATCGTTGCTTCCCTGCGTAATAATCTCGTCGTCGCGTGCCCGGAACAGCAGGTCTATCTTTACAAGGTAGAGATAGTTTTCACCGTTTATTCTGTATATTTTGAAAAAATTTGGTTTTAGTATCTCGGTTGGTTCAAAGAGATAGGTGAGATCCTTGAAAACAGAAGGTGCATGCTGCACGAGTGTGGAAATGAGTTCTCTTATCTTTACAACATAGTCCCTGGTTGGGTAGGGGTTTTTTACATCATGGTGAATGGGAAGAGCAGGAACAGTAAAGCTCTCTTTCAGTTTCAAGAAGAGTTCCTCACTCTGGTTGTAATGTTTTGTGAAGGGAGAGCTGTCGCTGCCGATCTGTGAGAGTATCGAATTTATCTCTCTATCCGTGTAGAAGAGCTGTATTGTTCTTGAGACGTTTTCCACCCTTGGCATATTAACTGGAAACTATTCGATTTTCAATAGATAAAATCACATGTAAAATTGACATATCATTAGGTCTACGCTATTATCCTCCCTATGAATAGATTAGCAGAGGAACTCAATGAAATTTTGAAGGGAAGTGTTGTTATAGAAACACTCTCGGAGATGGGAAAGGAATTCTATTTCCCCAAGGGAATAGTGGCACAAGCCGGAGAGGCTAAAAAACATGCAAAACGGTATAATGCTACCGTAGGAATGGCATACAGCAATGGGAAACCGATAAATCTTGGTGTTATCAGGAATTATATACCTGAGTTGGAAGAAGAGGAGATCTTTTCCTATGCCCCTACACCCGGGCTTCCCGAACTGCGAAGGCTTTGGGCTTCCGAGATGGAAGAGAAGAATCCGAGCCTGAAACACAAAAACCACTCTCAACCCCTTGTCGTTCCCGGACTTACCAACGGGATCGTGAATGCGGCAGATTTATTTGTGGATAGTGGGGATATCGTTGTAATACCCGATATGTTCTGGGGAAATTACAAATTGATATTCGAGGTCCGGCGGGGAGCAAGGATCGTCAACTACCCATTTTTCAATGAGAAGGGAAGATTCAACCTGGAGGGTTTCGAGGCTTCACTTAGGGAGAATTCCGAAAAAGGGAAAATAATTACAGTACTGAACTTTCCAAACAATCCGACAGGGTATTCACCCAGTGTGGAAGAGGCAGGCAGAATCATCAGGATACTCAAAGAAATCGCATCTGAAGGGACAAATGTCGTAGCAATTACAGACGATGCATACTTCGGCCTGTTCTATGAAGAGGAGACATACAGGGAATCCCTGTTTTCAAGCCTTGCAGATTTGAGTGACAGGATTCTTGCAATTAAGGTGGATGGTGCAACGAAAGAAAACCTCGTATGGGGATTCAGGATTGGTTTTATCACATTTGCCTCCAAGTCTCTCGGTACCGATCAGTATGATGCCCTTGTGAAAAAGGCAATGGGTGCAATAAGGTCTTCTATTTCCAATTCAAGTAGGCTCGCACAGAGTCTTCTTATCCGGGCAATGAAATCGGAGTCTTATAAGAAGCAAAAGGACGAGGCATACCATGTTCTTTACGAGAGATACAGGAAGGTCCGTTCATTGCTGAGTACCGCGGAAGAGGAACTAACCCGGAAAAAGATTTCCCCGCTTCCCTTCAATTCGGGATACTTCATGACTTTCAAGGTAGAAGGCGGAAAAGCAGAGGAATTAAGGAAGAAACTTTTACTGGAAAGGGGTATTGGTACAATTTCGATAGGTAATGATTTTCTCCGGGTGGCCTATTCGAGTATAGACCTTGAAAACCTCGAAGATCTCTATGGAGAAATCTTCGAGGCCGCTGAAAATCTCTGATTCAAAATCATGGAACTGTATTTCGGAAGAATATGAAAAACTGTAACCAGAGCGGGTTACGGTACTATGTGGGTTCCGGTCTTACCCTGCAGGGCGTCCAGTGCCTTGTCCAGTGAGCTGATAATGGCCTCTTTACCGCTCCACTTGACAAACCTGATTGCTGCCTGCACCTTAGGCCCCATCGAACCCATAAGGAAATGGCCCTCTGCCATGTACTTTTCAGCTTCTGCAACTGTAATTGTATCCAATGCTTTCTGATCCGGTTTATTGAAGTTTATGAAAACCTTTTCCACATCGGTCAGGATCAGGAACTTGTCGGCCTTTACAGCCTGTGCAAGCTTGAAACCTGCCCTGTCCTTGTCTATAACCGCTTCCACTCCCGAATAACTGCCGTCATCATTCTCCTTTACCGGGATTCCGCCGCCTCCCGAAGCTATCACGATTACATCGTTGTCCACAAGGATATTTATTGCCTCTCCCTCTACGACCTTGATTGGTTCGGGAGAAGGAACAACACGGCGCCAACCCTTTTCCACTCCCGGTTTGACCTCTTTTACTATGTAACCCTTTTCATCCCTGTGTTTCAATGCTTCTTCTTTCGTATAGAAGGGTCCTACCGGTTTTGTAGGGTCCTTGAAATCCGGATCGTCTTCGCTTACCACAACCTGTGTAACGACAGTACAGACAGGGGTATCTATTCCGTTTTCTTTGAGACGGTAGGATATTCTATTCTGCATCATCCAACCTATCTGGCCCTGGGTCATAGCCCCGCATACTGCCAGTGTCTGTGCTGGTACAAGGCCGTTTGCCTCTTCCTGCTGGATAAGGAGGGCACCTGCCTGCGGACCGTTTCCATGGGTGACGACTATCTTATATCCTGCCTTTGCTATCTTGGCTATCTGGTTTGCCGTGGTATCTACGTTCTTGAATTGTTGTTCCGTGGTACCTTCTTCATGAGCCTGTTTGATTGCATTACCACCAAGTGCAATCACGAGAAGTTCTTCCTTCATTTTACTACTCCTTGTTTGAATTGTATTTGTTTCATATGTGTCATATGTAGAAAAATTAGATTATAATGATTTGTGAAAAAATTTCAATAGGATTTAAGCTTCGATTTGAAATGATATTTGAAAAACTCCGTTTTTCTGCCTATGAATCTATTAGAAGCTGCCCAAGTTTAGACAATTCGGGTATCTTCTGATAAACAGGTTTCTTGCCCTGGTGTTGTTCCTTGTCCAGTTTAACTACCTTCACATAGAGTTCGTTCAACATGTCTGCAAGGATCTGGAGGTTTGCCGAGAAGTTGTTTATTGCCATGTCACGGAGCACCCTGTCCTGGTTGGAACCGCCCTTCTCCCTGGAGAGGATGGTACGGCTACCCTGCGAGAGGAGCAGGCGAAGGTTGGGCTGCAGTTCCTTCCTTGCCTTGTATATGAAATTTGCAATGGCCAGTATCTGATCGTAAAGTTCGTGGAACTGGTAACCTTGTGATTTGTAGTAATCGGATTTGTTGGTAAGTCCCTCTATCAAATCCCACTGCGATTGAGGGATATTCATGGTAAGCAGTGCCTTTCTTATGTAACGGTTGTTGATATTATTCTGATAATGATCAGATATTTCTTCTATCAACCTGAATATCTCTTGATTTTTAACTGACAATTATCTCTCCTCCTGAATGAAATCCTTGTACTTCTGCTAAGGCTATGTATATATTGCAGCTTGTAAATCCAAGTAACGCCAACCGATATACAGTAATATACAATATATCACTCAAATATACCAGTGTCTGTGAACCAAAAAACTCAAAAGTCTTCTCTGTACATGTCACCTTGATTTAAGCCCTTCTCCATCATGGTTTTTCTTACCAAACTGTAAAAATCAGCTTTTCCCATGAAGGATTTTGGCAGTGCCAGTTTCCCCTTCAATGTATCTGTTGTTATGCGCATTACGATGGTTTGAGGAGGAATCCTTCGAAGTGCTTCCACCGTATAACTTGCATGTCGCAAATCGGAGAGCTGGGTGATTTCACCCATCTTTGTTTCCATGTAAAGAACCGTATCGAATGGTATGTGAAGGTTGTGAATCTTTATACCGTCCGGTTTCATCTTCGCAATATATTTTATCGTATCCATTATATCTTCCCTGTTTTCACCGGGGAGACCGAATATGATGTGGATAGCGACTTTTATTCCCCGCTCTTTCACCTTTGAAAAGGCTCTCTCGAAGCTCTTCAAGCCATGACCCCTGTTTATCAGTTTAAGGGTCTTCTCGTGTGAGCTTTGAAGTCCCAGCTCGACCCACACATCGATACCTGTTTTCATGTAACTTGAAAGCAGGTCGACTTTTTCCCCATCTATGCAGTCAGGGCGTGTGGATACGATGAATTCCTTGAACGGAGCAAGGCTTAAGGCATAATCGTAGATCTCCTTCAGCCTTTTCACACTTGCAAAGGTATTGGAAAATGCCTGCATATACAGGATATACATTCTTGCATGGTACCGTCTCTTAAGGAATGCCATTGCATTCTCAACCTGCTTTTTCAGGGTTTGTTCATCTCCCAGGTATGGAGCACGTGAACCCATTTCATCACAGTAGGTACACCCGGGTTTTAAGCGATTCTTGCCCCTGTTGGGGCATGAAAAACCTGTATCGACTCCTATTCTGTACACCTTGTCACCATATTTGTCTTTCAGGTAACTTCCGTAACTGTAGAAGGGTTCTCCTCTTCGATTCATCGATTTCCTTGCCTAAAAGATGGATCAACGATTGACAGTGTATCTTCAATCAATTTAAATTACTCTACATTATGAAAATAGACAACGGTAAAGCTTCGGACAAATCACTCCGGCTAAAACGGGTTTTGGTATCACTCCTGATAATTTTTCCCATTACAGTATCACTTTCGGGATGTTTCTTGTTCGATCAAACGATCATTCACCTCTGGACGAATAGGGCTGAATTTGCCGCATACATAGAAAACTACAACAGTTTCCAGAATAAATACAAGGTGGAGGTTATATACAGGGAAAATCCGGGGCTTGAACTTGAAAGAACAAAAGAAAAACCGGACATTGTTATAGGAGAATACCTCAATTCTCCGATGTTGATAGACAAATTCCGATCCCTGGATTCTCTGTTCAAAAAGGAAAAACTAAAAAGTGATGTTTTTTACAGTAGGGCTCTGGCTCTCGGTGACAGTGGCAATAATCAAAAATTGCTTCCCCTTTCCTTTAACCTTCCTGCTGTGGTCTTCAGAAAGGAACTGGGAAGCGGGATAAAGTCCGGTCTTGTCATCTCTCTGGAAGAGCTTCGCAAGGAGAGCTTTTCCTTCAACAGGATGAAGGGTAAGAAGGTGGTTGCCATAGGTTACTCACCTCTCTGGAATAGAGACTTTCTTTACCTCTCAGCTCAACTTATGGGGTCCCGCATAAGAGAAGGTGATGCAGGAAAGGTTCTCTTCGATGAAGGAGGTGTGAAGAAGGCAAACCAGTACCTTGAGTCCTGGTTTTCACAGGAGAATTATGGTTATGAGGTGCAAAGATTTTTTACGGATAAGTACCTCGTTGTTCCGAAGTACAAATTGATACTGGAAAATCGGATACACTTTATGTTGTCCAGTTCATCGGAGCTGTTGAACATTCCGGAAGAGAAGAGGGAAAGCCTCGATTTTCGATGGCTTTCTCGGAACAACAGGATACCTGTTGAGGATGATATGCTCTTTGTGGGGGTATATTCAGAGGCCCGTAATGCTCGCGGGGCTTTGGATCTGATCGAGTGGTTGTTCAGAGAGGATACTCAGGAAAAGCTTGTAAAGATGAACCTTTCCAAGCGCATAAAGGCCTTTGGCATTGGAAATGGGTTTTCCGTTATAAAAGTGGTAAATGACAAGCTGATACCCCGCTATAACGGGTTGTTCCTCGGCCATATTCCTCCGGAGAGTTTTCTCCAATTCCCCGAAAGGATGCCGCCGGACTGGCAGGCTGTGAAGAAGAGATTTGTCGAGGATTTGTTTCCCATGAAAAATCCAGGTGATTGACAATGAGGTATTAGTATACTAAAATCTCCAATATAAGATAAACTAATTGGAGGTTTTATATGGCCACAGTAGAACTAAAAAATGTAAGCAAGGTTTACGAGGGTGATGTTCACGCGGTGAATGATGCGAACATTACTATTCAGGACAAGGAGTTCGTTGTTTTGGTAGGACCTTCCGGCTGCGGAAAATCAACTACCCTAAGAATGATTGCCGGTCTCGAAGAGATTACCAGCGGTGAACTGTACATCGATGGCAAGCTGATGAACGACGTTGCTCCCAAGGACAGAGATATAGCAATGGTATTCCAGAACTATGCTCTGTATCCCCATATGACGGTGTACGACAATATGGCTTTCGGTTTGAAAATCCGAAAATATCCGAAAGCCGAGATAGATGCCAGAGTACACGAGGCAGCTCAGATACTCGATATCGAAGAGCTTCTCGACAGAAAGCCCAAGGCCCTTTCCGGAGGTCAGCGGCAGCGTGTCGCCGTAGGGCGTGCCATAGTAAGGAAACCAAAGGTCTTCCTCTTCGACGAACCGCTTTCCAACCTCGATGCAAAACTCAGAGTTCAGATGAGAACGGAGATTTCCGCCCTGCATACGAGATTACAGGCTACCATGATCTATGTTACGCACGACCAGGTAGAGGCAATGACGATGGGTGACAGGATCGTTGTACTGAAGGATGGTTACATACAGCAGATTGGTACCCCTCTGGGATTGTACAATCACCCGGTCAACAGGTTCGTAGCAGGTTTCATAGGTTCACCACCGATGAATTTCTTTAAGGTTACCGTGAAGAAAGATGGAAGCAAGACCTACATAGACGAGGGAGGTTTCAAGGTAAGTCTGGCCGGAAAGAATGAGGAGAAGCTAAGAGCCTATGAAGGCAAGGATGTAATCTTTGGTGTAAGGCCGGAAGACCTTATCTACACGGAAAAAGCGGAAAAGGTCAACAATATCCCTGCAAAGGTGGAAGTTGTAGAACCCCTTGGTTCGGAGATTCACCTCTATGTAAGTACGGAAAACAATCAGTTTACCGTAAGGGTTGCTCCGAGGTACGAGTTCAAGGTCGGTGATACGGTGAATTTCCATCCCGACATGGAGAAGATTCACTTTTTCGACATCGAAAGTGAAAAGGCTATCGTATAAGATCGTATAAGGTAAGATCGCATAAGACAATAGAAAATGCGTATATGAAAAAAAGGGCTGCCAACGAAAATGGCAGCCCTTTTTTTAGCCGTTTTCATGGTTTTTAAAAATCACATGGTTTTAAAAATCGCTGTCATCGCCCGAGTCGTTACCGAAATCATCATCGTTTCCGAAAAAGCTTTTATCCGATTCTTCATCGCTTGAAAATCCCTGCGAAAAGGCACTGGTTGGTACAAACCCCCCGTTTCTCTTTGCATAGAGCTTCAACACGTACCTTACCATCGACATCTTTCTTGAAAGTTCCCGTTTCTGTGCATTGAAACTTTTGAAAAAATCAGCGCTGCTCGTATTTGAATCTATCATACCCCTTCCATAACCCTGTCTGTAGTACTCGTTCAACTCGGCCAGCCTGAAATATATTCTTTCGAAAATGAAAAGGATCCTCCTCAGCTTGAAAATATGGCCGATTATTCTTTTCTTCTCCCTCATGACTTCCATTCTCGAACCAATCTTATGATTGCGGTCTTCATTTATCCACTTGTTTATAACCTCTCTCTCGGAGATCAGTGCACGGTACTCCTCGTTGAACTGGTCATAGAGCCTGTAATACCTCTTCGAAAAGTCCCTTATTGCCTTGAGTGCATTGGCCTTAAGCACTTCGATTCGCTCTGCATACCAGTCCCTTCTGAAATCAGCTAGAGAGGAAACAGAAACTGGAATTTCCCTGAACATTTCACCGACCTTCTTCTCTACTACAGTACCGGGTTTCGCTATGGCACTGTTACCCTCATCGTCGGTGCAGAGGACACTTCCCTCTTCGCAGGTGACAAGGATATCTCCGGAAGGAGGTGCCGTGACGTTGAATGTGGTTCCTCTTACTCCAAGGACAGCCGTATCCGAGGTGACTCTGAAACTCTGCGAAGGTTTCAATTTATTGACCTTTGCTTTAAGAGAACCTGTTATTATTCCTATGGCGGTATCACTTTTCCCCTTCACCTTGCTGATTTCAAATACGAATACCGTATTTGGCGCAATTTTCACTGTTGTTTGCGGACTGTCTTCCGCGTTGATTTCAGCTTCCAGCAGTCCGTCCCGGTGAGTCGTGATAAGGTCTTCGTTCTCTATCTCGTCACCAATATTGAACTCATCCTCCTGGTACACTTCCCCGTTACGCATCAATTCGACACTGCCCTCTTTGTAAACGACATCACCTATGACGGTCTGTGCAAATGTACCGGTAATCAAAAGAGAGAAAAGAACTGAAACGGATATAAAGATTTTTTTGAAGGACATTTTTACCTCCTTTTAGCAGATTCTTCTACTCAAAGGCCCCTTACAGGTTTGAATATATCACTTAATTTGGGTATTTCATACGGATTGTTGCCAAAAACATTGTTCCAGAGTGTATCACTCTCCATGCACATGTATATTGGTACATCGGGGTAATGTTCCTCGATACGCTGACGTATCGAGCTGTATATCCGGCTTCTTACCTTCTGAATGTACCGGAACTTCCTGTCCCTTGAAGGAACGAATTCCTCCAGAAAGATTTTTCTCTCCTCCGCTTTGTCCTTAAGTTCGGGTGTGTATCGGAATGTTCCCATACTTATCCATGCTATTTTGTCTTGAGGGATCCTGTATCTTTCCTCGATGCTGTCGATCAGATCGAAGTATTCCCTCTGCCACTCGTCGTATCGAAATATCGGATCGAAATGGAAGGATACGAGGTAACCGGCTTCTACCGCACGCTCGGCTGCCTCCAACCTCCTTTCTATCAGAGCTGCCGTTCCTTCCTCGCCTGTTACCACACCCTGGGGATTGAGAGAAAATCCTATTACGGCATTTCCCTTGTTATTAATATCCAGAAGATGGTCCACGAAATCTGTTTTCGTCTTCAACTCGAAATAGACATTATCCAGCCCGGAAAAGCTCTTAACCAGCTCTCCTGAAATTTCGAATAGCGGATCATAGAGAAGAGAGTCACCCACCTCTCCCGTTCCTATCCTTATTACTCCGTCTGAATTGATTCGTGCAAGCCTTTTCACTCTTTCGATTACCGGTCTGGTATCCACGTAAACGGTTATTGGTGAGAAGTTGAGGTAGTCCTGTAGGATACAGTATGAACAGCCAATGCCACAGCCGATATACAGGTCTATGGTAAGGTAGTTGCAACAGAGATGTCCCCTCGTTCCTGGGCATCTGTCTACCGTGTTACCCACGGGTGAAGTTACGAAGAGGCTCCTGCTGTTTCTATGCTCAGAAGGAATATCCTTCTTGGTCCCTATCACATGTAGGGGAAGGCTCTTTAATCTTTCCGTAGCCCTGATGGTGGCAGGATGCTCTGTCACATCAGAGGTTACATATATACGGTCGAAAAGCCTACCGTAGTAATTCGAGAAATTCATCTATGACACCTTTCAATTTTTCGAGGTATTCGATTTTCTTTTCAAAGTTCCTCTTACCTGAAAAGTTGAACTGAAGGGTAAAATCGGAGCCTTCAAAGTATGGGGGAGGGTAAAGCCTTATCTTGCTTCCTGAAAGGTATTTTTTGTAGAGACTATCGAATCTTTCCCTCATCCCTGTAAGTTCAGGGTACCTCAAGCGTTCCACGTAAGAAACCGGATCCTTGTGCTTCATGGCGGATTTCAGTGTTTCGAGAACCGCCTTATCACCGAGTTCGTCTCGCTTCGCTATTTCTTTGAGCAGACGAAGTATTATCCTCCGTTGCGAGAAGGTGATTTTTCCCTCTGCAATAGTGTCAAATACACCCGGAGGAAGCCCCTTCACATCATTGGCGGTTTTCAGGTCGAGTTTTTCTTCTTCCACGAGATGCTGCAGTGTTTCGGGCAATGATTCAAAAAGTAGAACTCGTTTGTACCATTCGGGGTCATCTTTCCCCTCCACGAGATTTCCGATTTCATCAAGTTGATTCTTGCCACTCGATAACTTAACGATCCTGACCTTCTCGAACCACGAATATTTCCGGGGCCTGTTCTCGAGTTCCAATGACAACTTCAAGGCCTCGAACATTCCCTCTTCTCCGGTTTTGTTACAGAGAAGGAGCTCTTCTCCCAGATGTCTGGCAGATCGGATTATTCCAAACCCCCATACGATGCGTTTATCGGTTACAACTACGGGAGGATAAAGTCTCTTCCTTATGATATCAGGATGTATTTCACTCGTTCTGCTATGGGTATATATATCCAATGACCTGTCCAGATACTCAAGCTCTCTGACCGATCGGAGTTCGATTTTAGTTTCAGCTTCCATTACCATTTGAAATTAACAAAAAAGACCCTTTTTTCCAAGTATATTGTATTCTTGACGTCTAGTCGGTAGCGTGCTAAACTTTTTTTATCGAGGAGGAAAAAGTATGAAAAATATTATTAGGTTGTTAATTATTTTCACAATAGCTTTTTCCCTGTTGAATTGTCCTTCTGCACCAAAACCTGTGGAAAAAACACCGGAGGAGAAAAAACCTGTGGTGGAGAAGCCGGTAGAAAAGAAGCCGGAAGAGAAACCTGTGGAAAAGAAACCGGAAGAGAAGGTGGTAAAGAAGGCAACTGTAGAAAAGAAGCCCGTTATTCAGCCTGTAAGTGATGAAGAGGTGAGAGAGGTAAGAAATGCCATTGCCAGGGCAGAGGAGGCCGATGCCAGCTACTATGATCCTGATACGATAAAGGCCGCCAAGGCTGACCTCGATATGGCTTTGACTTTGAAAGATAAAGACCCTAACAAGGCAAGGGAATACCTGAAAAGTGCCAAGGAAAAGGCAGCCCTTGCTTTTGATAACTCGGTAGAACGTGCCGCAGTAGTTCTTTCCGACAGGATGGAGAGAATGAATGCAAAGCTTCAGGAGATAGAGGCTGACAAGTTTATGCCTGATCTTTACAGAGAAGCTGTGGCAGGGATAGAAGAGGCAAAGAAGCTCTACTCTGAGGGCAAGCTTTCCGAGGCGAGGGATGCAGCATATGCTGCACTCAAGAAGATGTCCGATCTCTACGATCTCCTCGATAAACGGATCAGATGGGTGAGAATACTAAAACGTGATACCGAGCAGTACCTAGATGACTCGGAGAAGGTAGATGCCGCAACGTGGGCACCCGATGAACTTGCAAAGACGAATGAACTGTACTTCAAGGGGCTGGAGGCTTTTCAGAACTACGACCTTGATTCCGCGGAACAGTACCTGGGAAGTGCAAGGGAAGCAGCGAAGGATGCCGTAACACTTGCCAGGGAGAGGAAGGTTGCAACGGTAAAGAAGAAAACCGAGGACCTGATGCTGGAAGTGATGAAGGAGATAGAAGAAGCCTCGAAACTCACGGTTGTAACGGAAGAGGGAACCGTTATAGAACCTGAACCCTGGAAGGGGGAAGAGATTCTGAAAGAGGAGGAGAAGAAGCAGAAGGAGGAAAAGCCAGAGAGTGGCGATCAGTCACTGCTCATACCAAAAGACGACGGGGCAGCCGTTCTCGGAGACGTTTCCCAGTTGAGTTTCCTCGATCAGGCTAAAAAACTGTGGAAGCTCGGAGTAGTGGAGAAGAACAAGGGCAATTACGAAAAAGCGATGCAGTACTTCCTCGAAGCCAAGAGGTATATTGCCGCATACAAGGACCTTGCTGTACAAACAGTCTACACGGTTCGTCTTATTCCCGAACGGCGGGACTGCCTCTGGAGAATAGCTGAATACGACTTCATCTACGGTGATCCCTATCTGTGGCCAAAGATCTGGCGACGTAACAGGAAGTTAATTCAAAATCCGGATCTTATATATCCGGGGTGGAAACTGGTTATTCCGCCAAAGTAGAAATCTTTTCTTTAAGTTCGTCGACGCGCCGATTCAATTCATCGGCTGTTTCCGCCTCCACGACGAGACGGAGATAGGGCTCTGTATTAGAAGGGCGGGCGTTGAACCACCAGGTTGGAAAGTCAATCCTTATTCCGTCCAGCGTATTGAGTTTGCCCTCTCTGTAATCTCTCTTTAGAGCTTCGAGGATTCCTTCCTTGTCCTTGACTTCGAAGTTTATCTCCCCAGAGTAATGGTACTTCTTTATTCGGCCCATCAGCTCGGAGAGACTTTTCCTTTCTCTCTTCAGCACTGAAAGAACGGTAAGGGCAGCAATCATTCCCGAGTCACAGTAGAAGTTCTCCCTAAAGTAGTAATGGCCGGCAAGTTCGCCACCGTATATTCCATTCGTCTCTCTTAAAAGCTTTTTTGCATGAGAGTGACCCACCTTGCACATAACAGGGTTGCCGCCGAGTTCAGTAATGAATTCGGGAACACTCCTGGAGGATCTCACATCGTAGAGCACAGTCTTGTCTTTACCGGGTTTCTCGGGGAAATGTATGAAGAAGTGATATCCAAGGAGTGCCGTAATGAGATCGGGAGAGACGAAGTTCCCTGTTTCGTCTATGAACATCACCCTGTCCGCATCTCCGTCGAAACATATTCCTATTTCAGCATTGTCGGCCCTGACAGCAGCTTTCAGGTCGGCCAGGTTGGATTCAATGAGTGGATTTGGTTCATGATGGGGAAAGTTTCCGTCGGGCTTGTCATAGAGGAATCTGATCTTTGCTCCCGTATCACCCAGAATGTCGTGTATGAAAACACCGGCAACACCGTCGGAACAGTCTATTACAGCATCGATACCACTTATATCATCCTTGAACTTTGCTATGTGATTTAGGTAGTCCTCCCTTATGTCGAGCTTTTTAATACTGCCCCTCCTGCCCGCACCGACACTGTGCGGTTTTTCATTCCGGGTTACCATTTCTTCCAGCTTATCGAGACCGGTTTCATATCCCACGGGAACGGCATTTTTTCTTGATATCTTCAACCCGTTGTACTCCTTTGGGTTGTGGGAAGCTGTTATCATCACACTGCCACTCGCTCCATAGAAAGCAGTAGCAAAATAGCAGGAGGGAGTGGAACAGAGGCCGATATCGGTTACATCACAGCCAGCCTCGGTTATTCCGGAAGAGAGAGCCTCGAATATCTCCTTGGAAGAAATCCTTGCGTCTCTTCCCACTATTATGTTATCGGTACCAAGCAATTCGGGAAGGTGCAACCCAATCCTGTATGCGGTATCCTTGTTCCAGTCTCTGTCATAGATTCCCCTTATGTCGTAAGCTTTGAAAATTCCCATATAACCTCCCTCAGAAAATCATTTTTTAACGGCAGCTTGATATTAGCAGAAATAGGATTTATTGTTAAATACTTTGAACAATCAATCAGATAAATAATACGAGGGAGAAAATGTTGTCAAGTTTTATTGATGAGAACTCAATAAGTGAAATAGCGATAGAAACAGATCTTTCTGGAAAAATCGTACAATGGAACAAAGCAGGAGAGGATATAACATACTATTCCGATTCCGAGGTGAGAGGGAAGGGAGTTGAAAAGCTCTTTACATCCGAATCTACCAGGCGCCTTCTCCGTATAATGGAATTTGTTAGGATGGGAAGTACCTTTCCCGCACTGCAATTCGAAATGCGGATAAAAAACGGACAGATAATGCCCGTGGATGTCTCTATCTCTCCGCTCAAAGAGGGGGAAAAGATAACCGGTTTCACCTTCATAATAAGGGATGTAACACTGCGTGAACTCCTTCAGAAAAAGCTCGATGAGATGAATGCACTGTACAGGGGACTTGTCGAACAATCTCCTTCAATGATATACCTGCTTGATACCGAGGGTAAGATCATCTTTATCAATGAAACGGGAGAAAAGATGCTTGGCTACAGTCGCGAAGAGATGATAGGGAGAGAGCTGGTGGATTTCGTGTATCCCGAAGACAGGGAGAGGAATTACTGGAATGTGAGGGAGCGGAGAAGACCGAGCAGGGCAACGAGAAGCCTGGAATTAAGGCTTGTCCCGAAGGAGAGGAAGGAGAGAAGATTCGAGCTGGATTTTATATATGTATCGTTAAACAGCTTTGGTGTATATGTTAAGGGTAAAAAGAAGAAGGATGGCCAGTTCATAGGCACAGAGGGAATTGCACGAGACATAACGGAGCTGAAGGTCTTGAAGAATTTCATAAGGAACGTACAGGGTATCATTCCGATATGCAGTGTCTGTTACAAGGTGAGGGTCGAGGAAGAAGGAAAGGAGAAGTGGTTTCCCATCGAGAGGTATATAGGTATCAAGGGAGGGGCAAAATTCTCCCATACAATCTGTCCAGAATGTGCCAAACATATAAAAAAGGAGGGTTTCTAAAACCCATTTTGAATAATTCTTTCGAAGTAATCGACTATCATTCTTCCGACTTTTTCCGTATGTGTTTCACCCGAGGCGGCAATCTCTCTATAGCTTGAGAGGGGGATTTTTTCTGCAAGTTCCTTCACTGTGGCCGACTGGTGCATTCTGTCCAGTACCGAGCCTATCAAGAGGCAGGGAATATCTATCCTGTTAAAATCACCTTCCAGTTTGTAAGTAACAAGGTCTCTTGCCGAAGCCTGCAGCCTCCTGGGTTCTGCCTTATCCAGGCCGTCGAAGATGTAACCAAGCATGCTCTTCTCCTTTCCCCTGTCGCTCTTGAAGAGATGGAGGTATCCCTTTATTACCGGTTTCAGAACGGGATATATCCAGTACGGAAGATAGAGGAATGGCTTTCCCCATACCGGTATCCTGAACTCGGCATTGGGAAGCATGATGACTGCAGCTTTAGGTTGTATTTTCCCCTGGAGGAGGTACTGGAGTGCAATATTTGCACCGAGTGAGGTGCCTGCAAGAAAGAACCTTCCCTCTTCAAGGCCGAAGTGGTCTGCAACATGCATGATATCGGTAGCGAAACGAGACATGGAGAAAGTGGTTTCCCACTTTTTCGGAAAAATAGCAGAAGGCTTTTCTCTGGACTCTGTGTAGAGTATTCTGAATCTCCTGTTTAGAAGGGGTAGCAGCCTGTCCCAGGTGTGAAACTGTGATATCCATCCGGGTATGAAGAGGATCGTAGGTTGATAGTCCCCGGTAGGTCTTTCGGGAAGGATCTCTATCACCCGTATGGAAATACCCCTTTCGACGGTTACGTAGTGCTCTCTGCTCCTTGAAAGCAATGTCTGCAGCGACATGAATCAGGTATCAGCCTCTGTGTTTTGCCTGGAGCCACAGGTGTGAGGTTTTTCGGAAAGCCCGCTTCCTCGAAAGGAGAATGTATGAAATGCTTACAAAGACCAGGTAACCGAAAAAGATGGCAAATGTCACGTAGTAATAAATGGGGTTACCCGACCTGTACCCGTAGGCTGGCAGGTTGATCATTAGAATAAATGGAATTGCAAGGAAGAATGTCAATCCCGATGCATACATATAGTCTGCAGCTACCGGAGTTTCGAATTCCGGGTCGACAACCCGGAGCAGGGCAAGCCCTGTAGGTAGTGTCCCCGTTAGGGCTCCGTACAGCATAATGGTTCTGTGAAAGTGGTGATCTTCGAATATTCTGGATGATATCCAGATGAGTGTGAAAATCGTTACTATCCCTCCGAGAATGCCCATTGTTGCAATGGGGAGCCAGTACTTCGTGACTACGACAAGTGAGATTGCTCCTATCGAAGCGGCAACCATGATATCCACAGAGGTTCCTGCTATCCTTGTCATGCTTCCGTTGTCGAGAAGATGCTCTATTCCCAAGACCTTGAAAAACTTCTTTACCACCTGGGCAATGAGTGCCGCAAAGATGAAGGAAATGCCCCAGAGATTTACCGCAAGATCATGCCCCGCAGATCCGGCAAATGAGAGGAGGTATGTCAGGCCTTTTAGAAAGAGGAAGGCAAAGAGATAGACTCCCAGAATCACGGCAAGGTTGAAAGACATCGAATCTATTGCCTCTGTTTCCGTCGTAAGGTGAGCCCCCACGGGGTGCTCTTCGTCCTTACCATAGATTCCTACTCGAATTCCTCTCTTCTTGAATACTTCGATATGCTCCTTTTCCAGCCAGCCCTTTCTTATACCGTAATTTATCAGATATACCCCGCCGAAGCATGCCCAGAGAAATCCTATCGCTGCGAATGTGAGCCCGATACTCCCTGCTCCGTCGAAGCCAAAAGTTTCCCAGCCCTTTCCGATTGCAAAGGACTGGCCTGGTCCGAGGGCAAAGCCCAGCGGAATGAAAAGTCCGAAACTGGGAAAGAGATTTGGAATTATCGTTGCTATGAATAGAAAAGTCAGTCCCAGTCCGACAAGCCCCTGGAATGTGTACTGTGAAAGTATTGTAACGGTTGTGGAAAAAACCCTTTTCCCGGAACCCTTCAGGTTCGACTTTCTCAGACTCATTGCCACGAAAGATATGTTGAGCAAGTGAAAGACTAGGTTTTCGAGGCCGTTGGTATTCAAACCGAGAGTATGTGAAAGAAAATTGTATATTGGCAGTACCAGGAAACCCGCTGTAAGGGAATTCGGTATGAGGAATCTCTGGAAAAAAGGCACTTTTGCCCTGATAAAGGTTGCTACCAGTAATGCCAGTGAGATTATTCCAAGGTCGACAAATATCATCCAGGAAAAGTTCATTTGAAGGCCCCCTCGATATCGGTTGAGTATAGAAAGAATATATCAGTTCTTCTATTTAATGTCGATAAGTAATTGTCAATAAACGAATAACGATAAACAGTCCGGCGGTTATCGGAGGTTTCTCCTGCCGGCTACTCCCTGTCCCTCTCTTATCATTTCGAGGACTATTCTTTCGGGTTTCTTAAGCCGCCTGTTCATTACGGTGCCTACCAGTTTCAAGAAGTTGTCCTTTTCTTCCATTATCTTCAGGAAAGGTATCTCACGTTTCAATACCTGGTAACCGAAGGTAGTGTTTACCTTGAGGCTCGGTGTCCTGGAGTTTCCCCTTATTCCGCTCTCCAGGCTCTTCAAGTACCTGTAATGTCTGTCAAGTTCTCTGGATACCCCTCTGCCTGCAATCCGTTTAACAAAATCCATCCTCACAAGCTCCATCAGCCTTTCAGTGTTGTTTCCCGAATATATCCTTACCGGTACAGGGACGTTAACGAGCATCTCACCATCCCTTGTGAAACCGGTGAACCATTCGTCGTAGAATCCCTTCTCCATTACTATGGGGGTGGACCTGGGAATGAATTTCATTTTCTTGTATTTCTCTACGAGGCTCATTATCCTCTCGATTTCCCCCTGGAGCCCTCTGTTCCCCGGATTCGATTCGAGCTTTTTCTTTAGCTTGGGAAGAACCTCCTCTTCATAGAAGAGTATTGCCTGGCTCAGTGGCATTCGCATGTTTTTTGAAGTGTAGAACCGTTCCTCTCCCTCCTCTATGCCGTAAGGGGGTGGTTTCTGGTTTTCTTTGAGAAGAATCGGAAAGAAGAGATTTATTATTCTCCGAATAAGTGGGGGGTACTTTTCGATTTCAGGGGGCGGATAAAGGTCATCCCTCTTTGTGAATTTCCGAATCGAAGAGACGAGTATCTTGGATACAAGCCTCAATTTCTTCTCGTCGTATTCATTTCCCTCGAAGAATATTCCTCCCCCAAGAAGAATTATCCGCTGTATTTTTTCCCTTGCATCCCTGTAGAGGGGATGTTCCTTGATTGTCTTTCTGTCATCATCATCGAGGTCTCCTGTCACGAGATTTTCGAGCTCGATCGTGGCCTTTACGGCCCTTTTCTTTGATTCGAGGTGATACTTTTCTACCTCTTCCCTTGTAGACGAGGACATTCTCTCGACCAGCATGAGGGCAATGGAGAGGCGAGTGTTTACCAGTTCCAGTGTGAGATTGATGTCTTTCAAGCCCGAATACCTGTTACCGATTTCAAAAACCTGTTTCTCGAGAGAATGCTCCCTCTCCTTGAGCTTCTTGAACCGGATGGACCACTTCTCTTCTATCGGGTAATTCATGCTGTTCCCGTCAAATCCTTTACACAAATATACCGCCCGGTTTATCATATGTCCACCTGCGGTTGAGGGATCATTGTTTTTAAGGAACATGGGGAGGTTTTTAATGATTGCCAGTTACGACGATTTCCTTAAGTTAGATATACGTGTGGGAAGGATACTGGAAGCCGAGGTTTTCAGCGAGGCAAGAAAACCGGCATATAAGCTGTTAATAGACTTCGGCCCGCTTGGTACGAAGAGGTCCAGTGCCCAGATAACGAGACGTTACAAGCCGGGGGAACTTACAGGGAGGCTGGTGGTGGCCGTTGTAAACTTTTCTCCCAAGAGGATAGCGGGATTTTCTTCCCAGGTTCTGGTTCTGGGAGCTGTCCCAGGGGAAGGAGACGTAGTACTTTTGAAACCGGATGAAGAGGTAGAACCTGGAACGAGGATACTGTAGGTGAAATGCGGGGAATAATCAGAATGGCGGAGATGGCAGGTATGGATTGATTGCAACAAAAATCACTATCAGTATCAGTGTGGGTATGAAGTTCGCGGTCTTTATGTTCTTGAGACCGAGGAGGTTAAGGCCAATCATGATAACGAGGACGCCTCCTGCCCCTGTAAGCTCGGAAAGAACGAGGTCAGTTACCATGGGTTGAAGCCACATGGATGCAATGGTAAGGCCTCCCTGATATAAGAGTATCGTGATAGCAGAGAAGGCTACTCCTATTCCCAGTGCAGAGGTGAGCATTATTGCCATGAAACCGTCCATAACCGATTTCGTAAGTAGAAGTTCATAGTTTCCCTCTGCTCCTGCCTTGAAAGCACCGACCAGCGTCATCGCTCCCACACAGAAGAGAACAGAGGCATCTAGAAAGCCATACGCAAAGCTCTCACCGGATTCACTCTTGGCGAATCTCTTTTTCAGGAAATCTCCGAATTTCAGAATTCCCCCTTCGATGTTCCACCATTCACCAAGTATGCCGCCGAGAATCAGAGAGAATGCAAGAAAGATTATCTTCTGGCTTTCAAATGCCATCTTGAAGCCGAGAACCATTGCTATCATCCCGGTAGCGGTAAAGACGATCCCTTTGAAAGATTCGCTTATATGCTTGTGTAGTAAGAGGCCGATAAGTGAGCCGATGGTAACGGTTATTGCATTTACTATCGTTGCTATCATGGTCTGTCCAATTTAAATCATTTTTTTCAAATTGAAAAGTCAAAAAAGTGGCAGTATGGCTTGTTAAATACCGTCATGATTATTTAAAATGAGCCATGAAGTCCGGGAAAAGCCTTTTGTGCCTTTCACTCACCGAAGATACACTAGAAAAAAATGAAACCCTTGCCGGCAGGTATGCCGGGCTGGTGGACCTGGTGGAGCTAAGGGCCGATTTTCTCGAAGAATCTGAGCTTCGGTACCTTGACCGGTTCAAGGCACCGGTTGGTATTGGGAGCATCCTCACTGTTAGACGGGAGAGAGACGGGGGCAGGTTCCGGGGCGAAGAAGAGGCCAGGCTGAAGATACTGGAGAATGGTACCGGTGGAACGTATCAGTTTATAGACCTGGAGAGTGACCTGGGAGAATCGGGAAGGGACAAAAGGCTTATCGAAAAGGCGGGAAGGAAGGGAATCAGGGTGATACGATCTATGCACATTTTCGATAGTTTCCCGGGTGACATCCTTTCACTGATAGGAAGGCTCTCAGGGAGAAAGGGAGAACTTCCAAAACTTGCCCTTCATCTCGCTTCGAGCGAAGAGCAGTTAAGGTTCATCGAGGCTGCAAAGAAGTTACGGGGGAGGGAGAAGATTCTGATCGGAATGGGAGATTACGGGGTGCCATTGAGAATTCTATCATCGAAGCTTGGTTCCTACCTCACATTCACCTCTGTCAGAAAGGACGGGGCTGCGCCGGGGCATATCTCTGTGGAAGAAATGACGGGGCTCTACGATTACCATGGAATAGGGGAGAAGACCGGGGTTTTCGGTGTAATCGGAAACCCCGTGATGCACACGAAGTCTCCCTACATTCACAACAGCGGGTTGAGGGAGCTTGGAATCGATGCGGTATATCTTCCCTTTGTTGCAGACGATTTGAAAATATTCCTGAAGAGTGCCGATTCTCTTGGGATTTCAGGTCTCTCAGTTACCGTTCCATTCAAGGAGAGAGTTATTCCTCTTTTAGATGAGGTTGACGAGTCGGTTACCTTTATCGGGGCGTGCAACACTATTTTCAGGGATGGTAACGGCTGGGCGGGTACCAATACGGATTGGGAGGGGTTTCTTGCTCCCCTGGACAGGCTCCTTGGCGGGGATTCCGAAAATTTTCTTGCAGGGTCAAGGGTAACCGTTATCGGTGCCGGTGGTGCGGCCAGGGCAGTTGTTTATGCACTCAAGAAGCGTGGGGCAGAGGTTCTCATTCTGAACAGGAGCGCAGATAGGGCTAGGCGCCTTTCAAAAGAGTTTGGCTGTTCCTTCGACGGGCTTTCGCCTGAGGGAATAAAGAGAATATATAACTTTAATGATATAATTGTTCAGGCCACTACTGTGGGAATGGCACCGCACGAGGGCAAGAATCCCATAGAGGGCTATGCCTTCAAGGGTGATGAAATAGCCTACGACCTCGTTTACAAACCGGAAAATACGGCTTTTCTCGAGGAGGCAAGGAAAGCAGGCTGCAGGACGGTAAAGGGAAAGGAGATGCTCCTCGCACAGGCAAAGATCCAGTTTAAAATTTTTACGGGAAGGGATTTCCCTTTTTCCGATTTACCGCTATAATCCCTTCAATCAATCACAAATCAAAGATATTAAGGAGCAAGGGACGAGCATGAAGCACAAGAAACTTTTCATACCGGGACCGGTAGAGGTTGATAGTGAGGTACTAAAGGCCATGTCAACCCCGATGATCGGACACAGGACGGCAGAGTACAGTGAACTTCAGAGGGGTGTTACGGAAAAGCTTAGGAAGCTCATGTACACGAAGAATGATATTGTTATATCAACTTCCTCGGGTACGGGGCTGCTCGAGATGGCTATCAGAAACTGTACCGCAAAGAGGGCAATCGTCTTTTCCGTCGGAGCTTTTGGCAACAGATGGTATCAAATTGCAAAGTCCAACGGGATTCCCGCGGACAAGCATGAGGTTGAGTGGGGAACCCCGATAAAACCGGAGATGGTGGAGGAATACCTCTCTACGGGTAACTATGACCTCGCGACTGTTACTCACAACGAGACTTCGACCGGGCTTATGAACAATCTCGAGGAGCTTGCTCCTGTTTTCAATAAATATCCCGATGTCGTATGGTGCATAGATACCGTTTCCTCCCTCGGTGGGGTGAAGATAGAGGTGGACAGGCTGGGAGTCGATATCTGTGTATCATCCAGCCAGAAGGCACTCGGGCTGCCGCCGGGGTTGAGTGTTGCCTCGGTATCGGAAAAGGCGATCGAGAGAGCCGAGAAGGTGGAGAACAGGGGCTATTATTTCGATATGCTCCTGCTGTTGAAGTACATAAGGGAGAGAAACTTCCAGTATCCCTCCACGCCTTCGATAGCGCACATGTTTGCCCTGGAATTCCAACTGAATAGAATACTTAAAGAGGGACTGGATGAAAGATTTGAGAGGCACAGGGAAATGGCAGAACGTGTTCGGGCGTGGGCCAAGGAGTATTTTGACCTGTTTCCGGTGGAGGAGTATGCATCCAATACTGTGACTTGCATAAGGAATACCAGGGGAATTTCCGTAAAGGAACTGAGCAATGAACTTGGCCAGAGGGGATTTCAAATATCCAACGGATACGGAAGCCTTAAGGAAAAAACTTTCAGGATAGCCCACATGGCCGAGATGAAAATGGAAGATATCGACGAGTTACTTAAGAACATCGAGGAAATATTGAAACTCTGACCTGTTAGGATTCTGTTGAATCTTCTTAGGTGTTTTTCAAGAGCTCGTTTATTATATCCCTGTTGTCGAGCAGTGAACTCAAGCTTCTGTTGTAGTGAAGTCGGTAGATAGCCTTTGCAAAGAGGTTGGTTACATCGGCCGAAAGGTACCATTCCTTGTTGAGTAGCCTCTCTTTCGTGTGAAAGACTGCATTTGTACCAATGACCCTGTAGAAGAGCCCTTCATTGTAGGCGGCATCGAAGACATCTATTGCATCGCCACTGAAAAAGGGAAGACTTACAGCAGCCACTATCTTTTTTGCACCTCTCTTCTGTAGAAGGCGCATAGCCTTAAGGAGTGTGCCACCGGTGCCTATCATGTCATCACTCATGAATACATTCCTGTCCTTTACGAATCCGAGAAGCCGCATGTTTGTTATATTGTTCTTCTTTGCATTTCTTGAGGCACGGGAATAGTCTCTCTCCTTGTAGAGCATCCCAAGGGGCCGTTTCAGTGTTGTGGAATAGAATTTGTTTCGCTGAACCGAACCCGCATCAGGTGAAACTATTACTAGTTTCTCATCTTTCAGGTTAATGACAGTGGAGAGAGTTTTCAGAATCTGGTATGAGGCATGAAGATTTTCCAGCCTCAGATTGTTGAAAGTATTTTCTATCTCCTTTGAATGGATATCGAGGGTGATAATTCTTGAAACTCCGAAGTATTCCAGTATCTGTCCAATCCTTGCGGCACTCAAACCTTCCCGTCCCTTTTTCTGATGCTGCCGTGAGTAGGGATACGTGGGCAGCACCACAGTGACACGCTTTGCTCCGGCCTGCAGTGCCGCATCGACCGTTACGAAGAGGCACATCAAATGATCGTTAATCGAGAGTACCTGAGGTTCATCACAGTTATCGAACTTCAGAGGATAGTGATTTTCCACATCCTGAACGATGTAAACATCGAAGTTTCTTACCGTTGCCTGAATCTCTGTCTTGAACTCGCCATTGGCGAAACGTGTGAATTTAGCGGGAATGGCAAAGTGCGGTTTTCTGTACTGATCCGGGTCCCCGGAGGCCTCCAGATTTTCCTGCCTGAGGTCCGATGCGAGATTCATCTCTCTTATTACATCATTCCTGGTCATCTTGTACTTCTCTGCTATCAAGCTGACCTTCTGTTTGAATTTCTGATAGGAGATAGTATTGAGATGAGAAATTATGTTTTCGGAGAAGTGTTTACCGCCGGGGCATGAAAGAATACCTATCATGAAATTTTTCCGAAAAGTTCCTTTCTTAGATCGATTACCTTGTTACGCACATGCATTTTTCTGTCGCAGCACTTTGGAACTCTCATTTCCCTTCCACAACTGGAACAGAAGAGAACACCATCTACGTACTCCATCTCCTTGCCGCAGCATTGTGGAATTTCCCTCGTTTTCCCGCAGGTGGAGCAGTATAGCTCCTGCTCTACAACCTTTGTCATTGAAATGACACCTCCTTTTCAATCTTTTTTTATCGTTTACTTCGTTTTTCGAGAGCTTTGCTGTCCTTATTAATCTCTACCCTGTAAGTTAAGCCTATATTCTTGGATTCCAGATTCTTGAAACAATTCTTAAAGACTTTTTTTAAAAAAATCTACCGTCTCCTTAAGACCTTTTTTAAGATTCACCCCGGGTTCCCAGGATAGCATTTCCCTTGCCCTGCTGTTGTCAAGGCAACTGGCCCGTAAATCCCCGGGTCGTGCTTTTCCCTTCTCCGGTTCGAGATTTGTTCCTATTATCGAGGCAATTTCATCATAGAGAGCCCTTGTTTTCGTTTCTTTGCCTGTTCCGATATTCACCACTGTATTCTCACCCTTCTCCAGTGCCATCAGGTTTGCTCTTGCAACATCCTTTACATAAACGTAGTCACGTGTCATTCCTTCCGGTTCATCCGGGTATGCGTAGATCGTTGCCTTTTCTCCTCTTAGCAGCCTGTTTATAAAGATTGCTACAACTCCAGCCTCTCCAAATGGATCCTGTCTTGGGCCATAAACATTGGCATAGCGTAATGAAATAGACTTCAGGCCATACTCCTCGTTAAAAAATCTCAAATAATTCTCTCCGAGGAACTTATGAATGCCATAGGGTGATAGCGGTTGAGGAGGGTAGGTCTCCGGTGTGGGCATTACATCTGCCTCTCCGTATATAGCTCCTCCGGAGGAGATAAAGATAAATTTCTTTACCCCGCTTTTTGAAGCGGCATTCAGGACATTCAGCAGTCCTAAGGCATTTATCCTTGCGTCCGTTATGGGATCCCTTGCCGATACGGTAACACTGATCTGTGCCGCGTGATGGTTTACGATATCCGGTTTTTCTATTTCCATAACCCTTTCGACTTCTTTCGAGGTTATGTCCAGGAGGTAGAATTTGACACCATCAGGCAGGTTTTCCAGTTTTCCAGATGAGAGGTTATCTAGCACTATCACTTGATGTCCAGCTCTGAGGTATGTCTCTGCTACGTGAGAGCCAATGAAACCGGCACCGCCGGTAAGAAGTATCTTCATCAGGCAAAAAATAACACGTCAAGTAGAGGTGGTCAATAGTTTAATTTTTCAAATTCGTTGTCAAAGATATTTTCTGTATATATTATTACCTTTATCATTACCTTAATAATTACCTGGCATGAAGATGGAAAAGAAGGAAGGACCGGCGAATGAATATGTCAATTTCCTCGAACGGATAAGGAAAAGACTCGGTGAGAAGGCTTGCTCCGATGAATTGGTTAGAAAGCGGTACAATGCAGCGGTACTGATTCCTCTGATTCCCAGGATGGGTGAATGGCGTATCCTATTCGAAGTGCGTTCTGACAATGTATCAAGACATCCCGGGCAGATCGGATTCCCTGGCGGAAGCATCGAGGAGGGCGAAGTGGCAATCGATGCTGCAGTTCGTGAGTTGGAGGAAGAGTTAGGCATTGGTAGGGAGGATATAGAGATACTTGGTAAACTGGGACGTGTGGAGAGCATAACCGGCGCAGTTGTGGAGGCTTATGTCTGTTCCATAGATGGAGGAAAAGAACCGCTACCCGACGGCAACGAGGTTCGAGAGATATTCGAGGTACCGCTTGAAAGGATTTTGAAAGAGGGACTCAAGGAGTCTGTCATGTATGAACATTTTTCCCTTGCAGAAGATTTCCCTGTTGGTTTCCTTCCCGGAGGACGGTGGGAGAGGAGCTATGAGATACCCCTTTACTATTTTATTCATGAAAAGTGGCTTATATGGGGTTTGACTGCGAGGATACTGAAATGTTTTGCAGATTCCCTGGTCTAAGATATGCGTCAAGATATATGATAATATGCCGAATATCTTAATGAACAGAAACATGGCATGTGTAGCGGTGTTTTATTAGAGGGGTGTTTTTTTGAAAAGGCTCTGGTTGTATCTATTTCTCTTTTCATTCCTGGTATCGGCTCTCTTTTCATTCGGTGAGGTAACCTTTAAGAACCTGGATCTCACCACTGATGACAAATTGATCGTGGAAGCCGTTGCAGAATCACCTGTTTTCGGGAACTATACCTCACTGTTCTTGAGTGATCTTAAGAAGAAGAGCATAAACCAGATTACCTTTTTCCCCGAAAGAGCACTCTTTTTGCGTGACCGCGGGGTGCTACAGATACAGAACAGATTTGGCGTATTCAGGTCGGACGAGAGTCTGAAAAAAATACGTGCTGTTTCCAATTTCCCCTCCTTTACGGATGGGAGTGCAGTACTCAACGGAAAAATCAATCCGATTTCCAGTTCTCCCGATGGCAGATTTCTCCTCTATTATTCGGAGACCTCGGATGCTTTCGGAAAGCTTGTCATGTACGATCTTCGAGAGTCCAAGGAAATTGTAATATCAGAAAAAGTGGAGCTTTCTTTAAAGGGTCCCGATGCGATCTGGTCTCCCGATTCCAAGTATGTAGTGTACTATAAAGGTGGGAACCTGTACTACTATTCCGTAGACCAGTATCTTGAATCCCGAGTGCTTGCGGAACTGTACAGAAGGATAGGAGAGGGCAGGATAGTAAATGTCAAATGGGGAAGTGAAAATTCCCTTTACTATATTACAGGAAGCCTCGTTTACAAACTCGACAGCAGGGAACTGTTTACCAGGGCTCTCTATTCGGGTTTCCTGAAGATAGGAAACATTACGGGAAAGATACCCTTTAGGTTCGACCCCAATTTTGACAGGTTCTGGATTTCACCTGACGGGAAGAAGATAATCTTTGACAAGGGGGGTAGAAATGTTTTTCTCTATTACCTCTCCAATAAAGATTTTCTTTCGATAGGTTCCACACAATCACTACCTTACCTGTATTTGCCGAGAAATACAGAGGTAAAGAAACTGCTATGGAGCAAAGATGATATAATTACCCTTCTTACCGTAGGAATTGAGAGCGGAAAGAAGTTTGTTTCGCTGTTCAGGCTTGATATAGGAGAAAGAAAGGATGACGGTAAAAACCGAATTCTCGCTTTCCAGAAAACGAGTGACCTTGATGTAACGGGGATAGAGCTTTCTCCCGACGGAAGGAAGATAGCCATACTCAAGAAAGACTCGGTTCTTTTGAAGGACTACAGGAAATGGAAGAATATTAATGAGCTGAAATACCTCGACCCGATTCATGCTCTCTGGGTAGATGATTATAACCTCCTGATATGTGGGAGGTACCTTACTTCTCTCTACAATCTGAAAGAGCAGAGCAGTTCGCTGATTACAATTTCCCAACCTCAGGTTTCCGGTTTTTCAAAGGAATCTTTAAAGCCAGCAGTGAAGGTCGGGGAAGACTACTATACCTACGATACGAAGAAACTTGTATGGCAGAAATACGGGGAAAGCGGTAAGAAAGTGGCCGATAGTCCGGGCGGGGAGAAGGGAGAAGCCGGGATTCCTAAAGCTGAGGGAGTAAAAGCAGGGAATGGTGGCGATAGCGCTTTTTTCAAGAATAGGAGCGTAGTTTCCACCAGTTACAGAGCCTACCTGGAAAATGTTACCATGGGTAGTTACAGAAACATGGTAATGATAAGGGACATTCAGGGTTACGGAACGAAACCCCTCTTCCATATGGCAGAGATAAAATACGAGCCCTTCCCTGCAAAGGAGGAACCGGTCGATTTTACCAATTTTACGCACGGATCAAGGATAAGACGACGTGAGGTTGCTCTGGTATTCAATGCAATAGACTCATCCGAGGGGCTTGCCGATATCCTTAAGGTACTCTCCGAGTATGGTATTAAGGCAACATTCTTTGTGAATGGTGAGTTCATAAGGCGATATCCGGATGCTGTAAAGGAGATTGCACAATCGGGTCATGAGGTAGGTTCCCTTTTCTACATATATTTCAATATGACAGATGCCAGATTTCACCTGGATGAAGAATTCATAAAGAATGGATTGGCAAAAACAGAGGATGAGTATTTCGAAGCAACGGGCAGAGACCTCTCATTGTTGTGGCATGCACCTTACTACTTTGTAAGTTCGGAGATTATTGCAGCTTCACGTGAAATGAACTATACTTATGTTGGGCGAGATGTGGATTCGCTGGACTGGGTTACAAAAAGTGAGAGAAATGTAGCTTCCGGTATCTATATGTCTTCGTCGAAACTTGTAGAGAGGATATTGAAAAAGAAGAAGCCGGGTTCCATAATTCCTATCAGGATAGGGGTTGGGAAGGGTGAGAGAGATGATTACCTTTTCCAGAAACTCGATATCCTTATAAATGGGCTGATGCGCCGTGGTTACAGGGTGGTATCCGTTACAAAATTGATCGAGCATGCAAGATGAAATAAATGATAAAATGATGGAAAAAAAATATTTTTTCAATAAAATGAAAGAAATGGACGATATATCATAAGTAAGGGAGGGTGGTAGAAACCTTGAAAGGAAACAATCCATTACAGGCTTACAGAGAAACTCAGATAAAGACGGCAAACCAGGGGAAGCTTATTATAATGCTCTACGACGGTGCCATAAAGAATATCAACCTCGCCATGGAACTTCTTGACGAGAAGAAAAAACAGTACGACAGGATAAGCAATAGCATCATTAAGGCACAGGATATAATAACGGAACTTATAGTTTCCCTGGACTTCGAGAAGGGCGGAGATATAGCAAAAAATCTCTTTTCCCTCTACATATTCATGAACCGGCAGCTTCTCGATGCGAATATTAATAAAGACAAAGCCCCCCTCGAAAGTGTTAAAAAGATGCTATCCGACCTGCGAGAGGCATGGGCGGAGGTGGCAAAAAAAACCGGCGGAAAGATAGCAGAGAACAACGGAGGAGGAGTCAATATAGCCGGTTAGAGCAGTCAGATGGGACAGTAACATTGGCAAACAATACAGGCTGCTCGAGGTGAATAAAAAAAGGCGTAAAAAGGCGGATTATTCTTATGGATGATAGAGTAAAAGAGATAGATGAAAGGGAACTGGAAGAAAGGGTCAACCTGCTGAGGCGTTTTCGCCAGATGCTGATTGAACAAAAAAAGCGTTTTATTTCATACCTGGACTTACTGGATCACGAGGAAGAGGCTATCGTTAACGGGGACATGGATAAACTGGAAAAACAGGTAGAGATAGAGAAGGGAATAGTACAAGAGATAACCGATTTTCAACGCGTCATAGACCCTCTGGATGCAATGTACAGGGAACTCTCCCAGGACACGGATGATTCTATCCCCCGGCTTAAAACATCCCTGCAGAGAATGAAACAAAAGGTTCTAAACAGAAACAAGCGAAATCAGAAGCTCTTGAAGGAAAAAATGGGTGAGTTGAGAAAAGAGATAGAGTCGTTGAAAATAAAGAAAGATGCTCCCTCACCTTTTGCAAGTATCGGTGTTCCCACACTGATAGATATCACTACATGAATGAACCTGTCTATCTGATAGATGCATACAGCCTGATTTACCGTTCCTACTTTGCCTTTATGAGAAACCCCCTAAGGAATTCCGAAGGGAAGAATGTCTCTGCCGTATACGGATTTTTCAGAACGCTGTTGAGCCTACTTAAAGAGAAGAAACCCAGAAAAGTAGCGATCATTATGGATTCCAGGGTTCCTACATTCAGGCACAGGATGTATGAGCAGTACAAGGCAACACGCCAGAAGCCTCCTCCGGAGCTGCATACACAGATTCCCATTATAGAGGAAATACTAAATGCGATGGGCCTCTTTACCCTTAGGAAGGACGGGTATGAGGCGGATGATATCATTGCGAGTTATGTGGAGACACTCTCGAGGGAGGGGATTCCATGTTATATACTCTCCGGTGACAAGGATATTCTTCAGCTTGTAAGACCTGGTGTAACTGTACTCCACCCCGAGAGGGGAGTCGGAAGTTTGAGTGCCTGGGGTGAAAGAGAGGTGCTGGAGAACAGGGGAATCAGACCCGACCAGATAGTGGATTACCTTGCCCTCGCAGGCGACCAGGCTGATAATATTCCGGGTGTAAAAGGTATAGGTGACAAGACAGCAGTAAAACTCCTGAATAAGTATGGAAACCTCGACGGAATTTACGAACACATAGAGGATGTAAAGCCTGAAGGGCTCAAGAAGAAACTCATAGAGGGAAGGGAAAGTGCCCTTTTAAGTCGAAAACTTGCCACGCTCAAGAGTGACATTGATGTTAAGGAAACCCTGCCAAGTCTTGAAGTTACCGGTTACAAGACGGACGAGGCAGTATCCATATTTGCCCGTGAAGGTATGAAGAGTATTGTGGAGGAACTTGGTGGTTCATTTGAACGTGAGATATCAATGGAGAGTGCCTCTGACAAGTCGATGGGGAAAAACTATATTCTTGTCGATTCCGAGGAACTTCTTGATGAATGTATCGAGAGAGCAGGTGAAAGGGGCATCTTTTCCTTCGATGTCGAAACGACCAGCCTGGATGAACTGGAATCGAAGCCTCTTGGTTTTTCGATATCCTATGAAAGAGGAAATGCTTGCTATATTCCTCTTAAGGCTGATGGCCAGCAATGCATACCAGAGGATACTGTAAAGGAAAAAATAAAACACCTCCTTGAAAACAAGGATAGCAGAATAGTAGGCCAGAACATTAAATTCGACTACAAGGTGTTGAAACGCTGGGGCATCGAGATGGCTAATATCTATTTCGATACCATGATAGCCTCATGGTTGATAGATGCGACATCTTCCTCGTACGGTATGGACAGGCTGGCAGAGAGGTATCTCAACTACAGAACCATACATTACGGTGAGCTTTTCGAAGAGCGCATTGGAAAGGGAGGAAAGGGAGGGAAGAAAAAGCTGGACGGGCATTCGATAGACGAGGTGCCAATTGAAAAGGTCGTGGTTTATGCATGCGAGGATGCTGACATCACCTTGAGACTCTATGAAAAATTCAAGGATACACTCAAAGAGGAGAAGCTTGAAACTCTCTTCTACTCAGTGGAGATGCCCCTGGTTAAGGTTCTTGCAGAGATGGAGCTTGCCGGGATCAAGTTGCTTCCCGGAAGGTTATCAGAGTACGGGAAGGAACTTGCAGAACAGCTTAATGAGATAGAAAAGAAGATATTCGAACTGTGCGGCAGGAGTTTCAATATCAATTCCACCAAGCAACTTCAGACTGTTCTTTTCGAGTGGAGGGAACTAAAACCGGTCAAGAAGACGAAAACGGGGTATTCCACGGACATGAATGTATTACGGGAACTGGCCTCGGAGGATCCCGTACCCGCACTCGTTCTTGAGCACAGGATGCTTTCGAAACTGAAATCGACCTATGTGGATGCACTTCCTCTTCTTGTTAACAAGAGAACGGGCAGGATACACACTCACTACATTCAGACAGGTACGGCAACGGGAAGACTTTCCAGCAAGGACCCAAACCTTCAAAACATCCCCATAAGGGAAGAGGAGGGGAGGCGAATAAGAAGTGCCTTTGTTGCCGAGGATGGTTATACTTTTCTAAGCGCCGATTATTCACAGATAGAGTTGGCAGTGCTTGCATACCTCTCGCAGGATCCCATGCTTCTAAAGGCTTTCAGGGAGAAAAGCGATATTCACAGGCAGACTGCCTCGCTTATTTTCAATGTTCCGCTGGAGGAGGTGGATTCCAGACAGAGGAGAATAGGAAAAACTATCAATTTTGGGGTAATCTACGGGATGTCAGCATACAGGCTGGCAAGGGATTTGAAAATCAGCAGGAGTGATGCTGATAGATTCATAGCAACATACTTTGCAAAGTATGCTGGGGTAAGCAGGTATATAGAGGAATCGATAAGGGATGCCGAGAAGAAGGGGTATGTAACTACGATACTGGGAAGGAAGAGGAGAATCCCCCAGATAAACAGCGAAAACAAAACGGAAAAGATGGCTGCAGAGAGAGTCGCAATCAATACCCCCATACAGGGTAGTGCGGCGGATATTGTTAAGCTCGCCATGGTCAATGTTCATGAAATGCTGGGAAATGGTGATAGCGGAAGCAGGTTGATCCTCCAGGTACATGATGAACTTGTTCTGGAGGTACCCGATGAAGAACTGGAGGAAATGAAAGTTCGAATAAAGGATGTAATGGAGAATGTTATCGACAAACCGATTCCCCTTGCGGTAAGTATTGAAACCGGAAAGAGCTGGGGGGACCTGCATTGAATGAAAAAAACGAGTGAAAAAGAGCTTAAGAAAATCGGCAGTCATAAACCTGTGACCGGGCGAAAAATTGTCGGAATTGCAGGCGGATACTGTGCCGGCAAGAATGTTCTGGCAGAAATTCTCAAAGAGAATGGTTATCTGGAAATAGATGTAGACAAGCTGGGGCATGAGGAACTGGAGAGATCGAGGGAAAAGATCCTCCGGGCATTCGGGAAATCTGTTCTTGGGGAAGATGGTGCCATAGACAGAAAGAAGCTGGGAAATATTGTTTTCAGGGATAAATCAAAGCTCAAGATACTGGAAAGCATAGTACATCCGCCTATGAAAGAAAGGGTCAAAGCGATGGTCGAAGGAAGCAGGCAGAATATCGTAATAAATGCAGCACTTTTGTTTTCCATGGAGTTACACCGCTTTTGTGATGTTGTGATATGTGTAAAAGCTCCCCTTTTGAGCAGGTTAAGGAGAGCCACCAGGAGGGATGGAATCTCGCTATTTCAGGCACTAGGAAGGATTTACAGGCAGAGAGGAATATGTTTTAACCCATCGGAAGATAGAGTCGATACTTATATTGTGTGGAACAGTGGTGACCTTGATGTTTTTGAAGAGAAGGCGGAAAATTTGATGAGAGAAATGGGTTTGTTTTAGAGGAATTAGAGGGATATCTATGGAGAAGAAAAAGCTTATCTGGGTAGTTCTTTCGGTGACACTCTTTTTCGTGGTCGTGCTGGGTGGTGCGTTGTATATTCTGAGGCCGGTTCAGACGACATCTGCCGGGAAGCAGAGTAGCGAAGAAAAAGTTCTTGCCGATTCGGGTTTCGATGCCTATGAATACATAAAGAAGAATGAGACTCCTCCGGGTCTGGAACCGGAAAAGAGCAGTACCGGTGCGGAAGAGATGACGATAGTGGTGGGTGAACCGGAAAAGACCACCGAAACGAAAAAAAGCGTGCCTGAAACGATCAACGTTACGGAGAAGACAGTCAATGTCGTCTCATCCGGTAAAACAGCCAAAACCGTTAAAAAGAGCCGGGTGGAGAGCAAACCCAAAAGGACCATTAAGAAACCAAAGGTCGTGAAGGAGTACTGGATACAGGCTGCTTCATATAGCTCGCTGGCAAAGGCAGAAAGCCTGAGGGACAATCTCCTTGCAAATGGAGTAGGTTCCAGAATCTTATCCAAGGAAATTGCCGGTAAGACTTATTACAGGGTAAGAATCGGACCGTACGGGAGCAGGGAGGATGCCGAAAGGTTTCTCGGAGAGTTAAAGAAACTGAAAGGCCTGGAGAAGAGTTACATATCGATAGTTTACGTCCGAAAGTAGTTAATATCCATGACCCGTTTCCGCAGGCAATTCATATCTGAAAATCTTCAGCCTGTCCATCTGTGGTTTTTACCACGTAACCTGCGGGTTTGTTGTATATCTTGCTGCCGGGAGGCACCGAGGAGACTAGCCATACATTTCCGCCTATCGTCGAACCACGTCCTATAATCGTGTCTCCGCCGAGAATAGTAGCACCGGCATATATGGTTACATCATCCTCGATGGTGGGGTGTCTTTTCCTGTTGCTCAGCTCTTTTTTAACACTCAAGGCGCCAAGGGTGACACCCTGGTAGATCTTCACCCTGTTCCCTATTACAGTCGTTTCACCTATTACAACTCCTGTACCGTGATCTATGAAAAAGGATTCCCCTATTGTTGCTCCGGGGTGTATGTCTATGCCGGTTTTCCCATGAATGTATTCGCTCATGATCCTAGGGATAAGGGGTGCACCGGAGACCCAGAGCTCATGTGCTATGCGATGAATAATAATTGCCTCAACGCCCGGGTAGGAAAGTATTATCTCCTCATGAGACTTTGCAGCCGGGTCACCGACGAATGCTGCCTCGACATCCTTCTTTATCGTTTTCCTTATCCCGGGAAACTTTTCAAGCAGATTCAGCACTATCTCCCTGGCTCGATCTGCAGGATTATCACCCTTTTCCATGTATCTAAGGCTCTTTTCCAGTTCCAGGGTTAGGTTCTGTGCAACATGGGTTATCTTGGATGCAAGGAGATAGGGATAGTTCATGGAATCGAGGTTTTCCTCGTCTCTGAAACCGGGAAAAATGAGGGATTCCAGGTCGTCAACTATTCGTATTATACTCTGCCTGGAGGGAAGATTGGGGCCCTCCAGATGATTTATGCCGCCGATGCTCTTGTAAGATTCGAGAATACCTGAAATTAGGTTTTCTATTTTATTTTTCATTGTTACCTACCGCCTTGTTAAAAAACCTTCCATTCAAGGGAAACGCCGAGATCCACCGCCTGCACATCCCTGTTTCCCACGTGATGGTCGTTCTCCGTGTAAATATAAGAAAACCAGCCGGAAATATCCATTCCCCTCAACGGATTTAAAGTAACACCAATGGTGTAGAGGTTTCTCCACATTACATAGATATGGCTAAGCCCCTCGTCTATCCCCGTGGAAAGAATGCTGTCCCTCTCCGTCGGGGCGCCGGATAAGGGAAGGTTCCCTTCCGTCGTGTGGGAGAAGAGGCTGTTGTCACCCCATCCGTAGAGATTTATGGAACCGATACCGCTTCGATTCCAGTGAAAGTAGATATCCCACTTTCCAGGCTTACCGTACGAGAGCCTGGCATTGATGTCCATGACATCCGGCCCCAGGTAGTATCCCAGGGGGTAATCGACCCAGTTTCTCTTGCCTGCTCCGGTTTCCACGTACACTATCCTCGATGTGTACTTCTTTAGGTCGTACCACCTTGCATAGCTCCATGGGTCAACCAGTGAAAACTCCCCGTCTATTCGTATCCTGCCGGGGCCTGCGTTGAAGTACGGGGTGGAAAGCAGGGTCAAACCCGCCTGGTAGCCCGATGCACCCGGTTTGTAGGAGGGGTTCTTTTCATCTGCGACAACAGCATCGTAGAGGTAGTATTCCCCGTAAAGTTCGATACCGGGAAGAGGAACGAGGCTTGCAGTGACGCTCATCGACTGGTTGTTGCAGCCCTCTGCAAAGTTGTTGTGAAATATGAGTACGGGGTTGAAGTCTGCAAGCTGGGGGCTCCTTCCGCCTATCATGTTGAGTTCGGCAATTCCAAGGGTGAACCATGGAAGGGGTTTCAAAAAGAGCTTGTGTATTGCCAGGTGTTTCGATTTCTCGGAAAAGGGAGTCTCGTACCGTGCATTTACCTCGGGGTTCGCCGATGCATCCATACTCTCGAGGGCATTGCTCTCTACAGGAGTAATAATCGGATTTAACCTTATGAGGTACGAGGAGAATGCAAACCAGTCAAGGTTCAGCCTGAACCGCAAGTAATCGAAGTATGGCATGTTTTTATTCACCGACATGGAACTCCACCTGCCCGGCCCGAGCTGGAGCTTGTCCCTTGCCGCGGTAAGGTTTAAGGCTCCCCTCTGGTAACTTATGAAGCCCCTGTAGGGAAAGTTTTCATCGAGGTCGAGGAAACGCTTGGGAAGATTCGTGTAGCTGTCCTGTGACAGGAGTGATGGCATTGCCTCCCGAATTTCCGGCTGAAATAGAACAGACCAACCTCCCGTCTGCATGATAAAGCCGGCCTTGAGTATCGAGGGAAGGCTGTTTACCCTGTACAGGGGAAGGTAGTCCAAAAAACTCTTGTCCCCCGTGTTTATGTAGTGAATCTTGTCCTCCTCCGGCTCCGAGTTGTAACCGGCGTAAAAGCCTGTCTCCAAAACAGGTGAGACGGGATAGAAGGGGAGGGCTATCCCGGGGTCTTCAATGCCATACCGCTTGAGGGAGTCTTCCAGTTCTCCCGAAACAACCGGTGTATCCTCGAATGGCGGCACAATCCCACTTTCAAGGAACTCTTCCTCGGTAATCCCGTATATCGGACTCCCGTAGGGGATGATCCATGAATCCCTTGCCGCCCCCTGGGCAGAAAGACAGGAGGGGATAAGAATTAAAAGGCCAAGTATCAGTAGAGTTACTGTCAGAAGAATCGATTCGTTTCTCATGCCTTATTTGTAAAACTTTTTCATGAGATTGAAAAGTGACAATTAATGTTCTATCCTGATTATCTATGGTGAAGGTGAGTATTTCTTTGATAATTGCAATTTCGGTTCAGTTGTTGTGCCAGCTTTTCAAGGTAGTTCTCTATTCGATAAAGGACGGAAAGCTGAGCTTTCACTATTTCTTTACACCGGGCGGAATGCCGAGTGCCCACTCCGCCTTTGTAACCTCACTTACGACCTCGGTTGCGGTGAACTCCGGCATAGACTCGGAGGTCTTTGCCGTCTCGGTGGTATTCTCTGCGATAATCATCTACGATGCTCTGCGTCTTCGAGGAACCGTGGAGAGGCATTCCAAGGCACTGAATATTATTTACAGGAAGTTTCTTCCCAATGAGGAGGCAAATTTCTCCGAGATGGTGGGCCATTCGCTCGACGAGATAGTGGCAGGCATTGCGGTAGGAATTGCGCTTCCCCTCCTTTTCCTGTACCTCTTTCCGATTTTCCCGAGATGAGAGCATCGAAGTTCTTTTTCATTCCCGTCTTTTTTTCTCTCTCCATATTGATATTTGCCGAGGCCGAGATAACCCTTACCTTCGGCGGAGATATCATGTCTCATTCGGTAAACCTCCTACCCGGCGATTTCAGAACTCCATACATTGGTATCAGAGGTTTGCTTGAAAGTGATGACCTGAGTTTTGCAAACCTCGAGTTTACCATAGACGATATGGAGCCGATGAGGGGTTATCCGCGCTTTAACGTACACAGGGAGTATGTCGAGGCCGCGATAGACTCCGGTATCGAGGTTTTTTCACTGGCAAACAACCACGTGAATGATCTTGGCGTTTCGGGAATATTTCAGACGCTTCGTGCCGTCAGGGACCTGAAAACGGAGTACGGCGAAAGGGTGCATTTTTCGGGCCTTCGAGGGAATGTCAGGAGGGGCTTCCGGGTGGAAAGTATCAACATAAAGGGCTTCGAGGTGGGCTTTATCGCTGTTACACAGTTCCTGAACAGGCTGGAAGAATCGCCCTACGTGTTCAAGGCGGATTATGAAAGGAAGGCCGAGCGCAAGGCGCTCCTGGAGTTTGTCAGGAGGACTTCCGGGGGGTATGATATCTTCATCCTCTCGTATCACGGGGGGGTGGAGTATTCAAGGGTGCCGGATCCCAAGAAGGTGGCATTTTTTCACGAGGCTGTCGAGGCCGGAGCGGATGTCGTATACTCCCATCATCCGCATGTTAACCAGGGCTATGAGATAGTGAGAAGGAGGGGACTCAGGAAACTTATAATCTTTTCGGCGGGTAACCTGTTGTCGGGAATGACGGGAAATGGGGGGCGATATGACGGGGCGCTCTTTCGTGTGGTTTTTTCTGTAGGGCATCGCCTGGGAGGTAGTGCGACGCTGGAAAGCCTTAGGGTGATTCCGGTAGCAAGCAGAAAGAGGAGGGACGGGCTTGTCGTGGTAACTTTAACCGAGGATGCCGGGAAGATTAAGGAATACCATGAGGTAGAGGGGAAGTAGTATGAGGTATGCCAGGTAGGTGAAGAGGAGGGAAAAGGAAACGGAATCCTCGTTTACGCCTGCCTGCTGGGCCATTACGGAGAGATTTGTGGCGGGGGGTATGTGCATTTCAAGGAATATCACCCAGAGCATAACGGGATCCCGCATGTATTGCCTTAAAAAGGTAAAGTAGGCAATCAGGAAGATAGCCGGAAAGATTACAAAGCGTATTCCGGAAATGGTAAGTGCTGTCCTGGCGAGTTCTCTTCCCTTCTTCGACAGGCTTTTTCCTTCGAAGTGGGAGAGGTTTGCTATCATGGAACCGAGGGAGAGCATTATCATTGGGAGAGTGACCTGGGATAGCCTTTCCAGTGCCCTGTATATGTGCAGGAATGGCAGCCTGGGATTAAAGAGCGGGCCCTGGATATTGAAAACCACCACGAGGAGTCCGGCAAGTATCCCGAGGAGTGGGGCTGATATGAAGTCCCTGGGCTTTATCCTTTCACCGCTTCCGCTGACCAGGAAGTTCCCCACCGACCAGAGAAGGGGCGACTGCGCAAGGAGGTAGGTTCCCACGTAGAGGATGGAGACCTGTACATTGAAAAGTTCTGTAACCAGGGGAAGTGTAAGGGGGAATATCTCGATAAGGGTTATCGGTATGTAGCCGCTGTTTCCGAAGGAAGAGAGGCCGATTGCAGCCCTCTTGTCGGTCTTGGGAATCTTGATGAAGCTGAAGATAAGGGAGGAAATCAGGATACCAAGCAGGGTAAGGATAAGGGCAACCAGGGGCAGAAGCATCCCTCTCTTTACATCCACTATATCGGTTCTCGATACCCTCACGAAGAAGTAGAGGGGAAGGGCTATCTTTACTATGAACCTGCTTAAGGGTTTGAAGAATTGCCTGTCCCACCCCCTGTACCTGGCAAGGTAGAATCCCAGTGCCATGAGGAAGAGGAGTTGCAGGAGAGTGTAGAAGACCGGTATAAAGAGGCTCGGGAGATTCATGCGTGTCAGGGGAGGCTCCTTCGCATGGTAACTAGCCTGTGCCTCTCACCCGAGATAAGGAGGTAATCTTCCTCCTCTCCCGTTCTCTTGAAACCGAGGGCTTCCAGAAGCTTTGTCTTTTCTCCTTCAAAGCCTTTGAACTCAAGTTTAAGAAAGGGGTTGTCGGAGAGTTCTGCAAAAACCTCCTCTGCAAGCTGAAAGAGGCCCTTTTCGAAACCTGGTATGAAGTAGAAGTCGAAGTCGAGGACGCTCTCTATGGGAAGGTACCTGTTTCTCACCGTTACGATGGAGCGGATGAGGTTTGCCCCGAATTCCACCTTGTTGAGGAATGGCAGTCTTCCCGTTATCGGATTTACCCGAAAGAGGTCTGCAAAAACGGCTTCCGCTTCGAAGCCGTAAAGCACCCCCTGCGGCCGGTTTTTTATGGAATTTTTCAGGGAATTCATGGAAATCGTGGAATTCGTGGAATTCGTGGAATTCGTGGAATTTTTTTTGGAATTGGAAGCTGCGGGCTCATCACCGGCCCCCATCTCTTTGAGTTGTTCTGAAACAGGCTTTTCCGGAGGCAGTTCGTGTGAAATGCTGTAGAGGAGGATAAGATACGGCAGGTCTCCCGTGTTGAGATGCCTCCTCTCTATCCAGTAGGAGTCCCTCTCCTCGTCGAGAAGCCTCGTAAGCTCCCCTTCCTCCCGCTCCATGCACATTACCACTGCCTGGCCGGGGGATATGTCCCCGCTTAACCTCCTGTATCCGTGCCTCCTGTAGTAACCGTAGGCAACCGGGTTTTCCGTGTGGAGAAGCATCAGCCTTCCGCCGTTTTCGAAGAAGTGCCTGTGTGCAACTTCGAGCAGTTTCGAGGAAATTCCCTTCTTTCTGAATCGAGGCTTTGTGTAAACATGTCCCAGCAGGCCGAGAGAGGGGTTCTCGGCAGAGGTGGTAAACCAGAGGTGAGAAGCCGGTTCTCCCTCCACATGTGCGAGGAAATAGTAGTTGATGCTCTCCACGAAGTCGCCCCTTGTCCTCCTGGCGATATCGTACAGCCAGCCCTCGTTCTTGTGGGAGAGAAAGGAGAGAATTGACTCTCTCTCTTTTCCCAGAGGTGCCTGAAAGAGAGCCACTCTCAGTTCAAGGCCATCCTCCGTTTTTAAGAAAAACTCTTCCATCCGTTACCTCCTGTTACACCCTGCCGCCGGCTAAATGATGCCTAGCCACGCTTTTCCGCCGGTTCCCAGGCCGACGTCACCCCGCCACGCTTTGCAGCCGGCTAAATGATGCCCAGCCACGGTTTGGTGGCAAGGCACAGATTAACCCCATTGATTTTTTTTTGCAAGATTTTATGTGTTTTCGATTTGTAAAGAATGCCGAGATGGTATAGATTTGGTAGAAATGAACAAGATAGCAAAGATATTGATCCTAACCGCATTTCTCGCACTACTGTTTACCGGATGTTCCTTCTTCATTGCACAGAAGCCCAGGCTTACCCTCGTAGAATCGAAGTTCGGGAGTTTCAATTCGCTCCCCGAATGGCAGTGGACGACGAAGAACAACGATTCCGTGGGCAAGTTCAGGTATTCCCTGGATAACCCGGGAAGTCTCACAGAGGTTGATAATACCGTCACGGGCTACAGGGTACTTAAAAGCCTTACAGAGGGAAGCCATACCTTCTACCTTCAGGCATCCACTACTCTCGGCTTCTGGTCCGATATGGTAAAGAGCAGCATATCGGTAAGCTACCTCGCTGCAACGGAGTTTCTTCCCGACGATCCCTACTACGATCCGGCCAACGGAGAACAGTGGAACCTCCAGATGATTTCCATGGGGAAGCTCTGGGGGATACTGAAAACAAGTTTCATAGATTCTTTCAGGGCATCCAGGGATAATACCATTGTTGCCGTGGTGGATACCGGGTACACGGAGCATCCCGAGGTGATAGGAAGGATACTTACCGGTGAAGGTTACGATTTTATCTCTGATGTAGATACTTTGGTAGATCCTAATGACGGGGACGGAATCGATCCCGATGCAACGGATGCCGGAGATGATGACGGAACTGGCTATGGAAACTCCTGGCACGGTACCGGTGTTACAGGAATAATAGTGGCTGCAACAAACAATGGCACGGGAACCGCAGGAATCAGCCCGGATCAGCATATATTAGTTCTTCCCGTGAGGGTCCTGGGAATTGGCGGAGGCCGGATGTATGATGTGCTTCAGGGAATCCTCTATGCTGCAGGATTGGATAACGATTCGGGGCTGTTGCCTACTCACCCTGCAAAAATCATAAACTTGAGCCTCGGAAGCGGTAATACACCGGCAGAGAGTCCCGTTTTCGAGGCAGGCCTGAAGAGTGTGATGGAGAAGGGGATTATAGTCGTTGCCGCAACGGGAAACGACGGAGCAAACTTCGTCTCGTATCCTGCATCCTCCCAATATACGATTGCCGTTTCTGCGGTGGATGCCACTAAAAGCATTGCCTCCTACTCCAATTCCGGGGACGAGGTGGACATAGCAGCACCAGGCGGAGACGGTAACAGTTACATATTGGTTCCATCGCCCGATCCCAATGCTAACCAGCCCCTTGGTGCGAGTGATTATGGTTTCCTCTACTCACAGGGCACCTCTGATGCAACACCCCATGTTACAGGCCTTCTTGCCCTACTGGAAACCGTGGACGATCTGGGTGACCTTTCAGATGTTCTTTCCCTCCTGGAGAATACGGCAATAGACCTTGGAGAGCCCGGATGGGATGCAGACTACGGCTACGGCCTTGTAGACGGGGAAAGCCTCTTTACACGCTTCACCGGCGTGGTGGGAGACTTTAGCGGCACAAAGTCTTTCGGCACTTCATCGAAAGGCTCATTGGGAATAGCGGGAGGTTTAACGGAAGGAAGTGTAGCAGGAAGCTTTGGCACTCGTGGACTTTTAACCGGTAATACCGGAAATCCCAAGTACGACAAGAGCAGCCTGATCGTGATGTTCAAGAGACCCCTGTCGGCGCAGAAGAGTGCCTTTCTATACAAGTCTCTCGGAATCAAGTCGATTTCAGGAAGAAGCGAGAGGCTCAAACTCCTACGAATACAGGATACTGCAAGCCTGGACAACGTGCTTGCCAATCTGAAGAAGGACCCCGATGTGGAGGCAGTTCAGTACAACTACAGGATGAAACCATTCTGAGAGAAGAATCAACCTGGACTGTCACTTTCTCCCTGTCGCCTCGAAATGCTCCTAAATATTGGTTTGAGTTTCCCATAGATTTCCCGATATGCTGTAAAATATTTTGTGTATGTTTCGAAATTGCCCACATCGGGTTCCACGATTCTCTGCACCCCTACCCTGTCATCGATACTTTCAAAGCTGTCCAGCACTCCGAGAGCTATCAGAACCGTCATCGCCGTTCCGATTGCACCTGCCTCCAGGGGGTTCTCAGTGATTTCAAGCCTGATTCCCGTTACATCGGAGACGATCCCGGGCCAGAGCCTGCTCGTCATTCCGCCGCCTATCGCCCTTGCCGATTCAATGGCAAAGCCTGTCTCTTTCATCTTCTCGGCTATCCATTTTAGCTGATACGCAACACCCTCCATCACAGCCCTTGCAAAGTGCCCCCTCCCATGCTTAAGGGTAAGGCCGACGAAGGCTCCCCTTGCATAGTGGTCCAGTACAGGTGCCCTTTCGCCGGAGAGCCACGGGCAGTATATCAGCCCCTCGGACCCGACATTGATACTTTCCGCCTCGCTGCCCAGCCTTTCATAGGCTGAGAGCTCTTCCTTTTCACCTCCGCCTGAAAACAACCCCTTCAACCACATGAGGGAGCCTCCTCCCGTTTCCATTTCCCCTGCTATTATCAGTTTTTCAGGGTCACTGTGGTTCAAAGCCCAGAGGGGCTTTTCCTCATCGTTTCTTAGAGTGCCGGTTGAAACTCCTATCCACGTGGCGGTACCCAGGCAGATATGTGCCTTACCCTCGGCATTCGAACCAGAACCCACCTGGGCAGCCGCCACGTCTCCCGCTGCAAGGATCACCGGTGTTCCTGCCTTAAGCCCCGTTTCATGGGAGGCTTTCTCTGTTACCTCGCCGATTACGGTTGTAGAAGGAAATGTATCGGGGAGCATGGAAACCGGTATACCGAGGGCACTACAGATCTCCTTCGACCACCTCTTTTTTCGTATGTCGAAGAGAAAGAAAACAGATGCCCCGTGCCAGTCCGTGGCAAATTTTCCCGTGAGCCTGTAAATAAGGTACTCCTTGCAGTCCAGTAACCTGTAGGTCTTTTCCCATATATCCGGCCTTTCAGACTTCAGCCACAGTATCTTGGGTATTACGTCCTTTGCCGTTGGAATATTTCCCGTGTAACGGTATATGAGATTTCCCATTCCGCTGTTTTCTATCTCGTCGGCAAAGGCGATGCTTCTCGTATCGAGCCAGCTTATCATTCTTGGAAGAGGCTTTCCCTTTTCGTCGACAGGGAGAAGGTTGAACATCTGTGCAGAGATTCCGATTCCAAGGATGTCACCCGGCTCTACTCCCGATATGGAGATTACCCTTCTCGTGGTAAGTGCTACGGCATTCCATATCTCTTCTGGATCCTGCTCCACCTTCCCGCCTGGCATGTAGTATAGTGGGTAGGAGATGTACTGCGAGGCGATTATGTTGCCTTCCGTGTCAAGAAGTACCGCCTTGTCTCCGCCTGTTCCCGTATCGTGGGCGATGATGTATCCTTTTCTCATCTTCAAATAATAACATATATACCTTTGATTTTTTAATCTCCAGGGGGTAAAATATAAGACAAACTCTTAAAAAAGAAACGGAGGTGTCCTATGATAAAAAAGAAGTTATTACTGTGGATTTTGCTAGTTCCGCTTTTTCTATTTGTTCTGTTTGCATTTTCGGGGTGCGAAGCTCTGATAGCAGCCCTCACTTCGGTGAGCGGTACAGTGGTGGATGCGAGGGATGAGGCACTTAGCGGCGTTCCAAGTGTTACCGTTACACTTACGGCGAAGGATGGAACTTTAAAAGGTTCTGCTGTCACCGATTCAAAAGGTTACTTTAATATAAGTAACGTGGATCCCGGTGAATACACATTGCAAGCATCAGCGAGCGGCTGGTTCTTTGTTCCCAAGGATGTTTTTGTAGGTGGTATGGCCCAGGACCTCGGAAAAGTGTTGGGTATAAAGTTGGATTCTGACACGAAGCTTGCAGATTCGGCACTGTCCTTTGTGCTTATCTGGAATAGCCAGTATATGGATGTGGATGGTCACCTCACCTTTGCAAAGGGAGATGGACTGGGCTATGCATCGAATCCTATCTCAGGAATAGGCCCTTTTACAAAACCGAATGAAGACTATTCAAGCGGGGTTGCAGGTTTCGGTCCGGATAGTTCCTCTTTCAGAGAACATATCCAGCCCACATTTTATGAAAGTTCAACTAATACTGTAAGTTCTGTTATGGGAACAGGATTTCCGGATGCATCTGTAGTTACATTAGACAGGGATGATATGGATGGTTCGGGTCCTGAGGTTATCACAGTAAGGAGTATTCCATACTGGTACACCTCTCCCGGTACGGCTACAACTCCAGACGGTGTAGATACGGGAAATTACCTTCCAAAGACCGACCCTGATGGAACTTCGGTAACTTATTATTGGGTAGGTGTTATGGAATATTATATTGACGGTTGGAATGAAACACAATCGGGGGCATCAAGGCCGAATACAGGAAATTTGCTATCCTATACAGACGGAAATGGTGCAGATGCAGTTGTATTTGTAATACAGGGAAGCAATTTGATAGGAAAATTTGTAGTTCCTACATTTACCAATATACGAACAGCGGATATGGTAAGAGTTAATCTATTCATAACAAATACTAATTATACGTATTTTCAGATTGTACCTAATATTAGGGCTATAGATTATAATGATATAAAGGCTATTGGTGATACACAAGTAACTGGTTTCTTTGGACCAAAGAGATCAAAATAAAAATAAGAAAAGGAGGCGCTTAATTGAAAAGAGCAAAGTTATTAATTTTAATCACGCTAATTCTTGTTGTTGGTTTTTCACTTTATGCTCAGACAGGCACATTTGGCAGCAAAAAATCCAAGGCGCAAGTATATGTAACCTTCAATGCCAATGTGCGGGGTGCAAGGGTTTACGTAGGAAAGTATCAGGGTACCGTCCCCTTTAGGGTCAAGCTAGCGCCGGGAGTGTACAACGTAAGGGTTACTGCACCGGGGTATCAGACATTCAGCGGAAGAATCAACGTAACGACCAAGAATTACCAGAGTATCAATATAACTCTCCAACCTCTTACAGTGCTTGTGACAATTTCGACTATCAATGTGAAGGGTGCAAGAATCTTCCTCGATGGCGCTTTCAGGGGGACTACCCCTGCCAACCTAAGGCTTCCGCCCAAAAACTACAATCTGCGCCTGGAGGCAGATGGGTTTATGCCCTTCAATACGGTAATAACTGTGGGCAAGACTCAGAATCAGAGGTTCAACTTCACACTTCAACCTGCTATGGCAACCCTGAATGTTTCCGTACCGATCGATTACATCAACAAGAAGGTCAAGAATCCTCGGAGGCTCATAAAGATATGGGTGGATAATAAGCTCATAAATCCTAATGGTGAAATTAGAAACCTTCAGATTACTCCCGGATTGCACATAATTACACTGGAATCCGGAGGCCTGGTAACCGTTGGGAAATTCGAGTTCATGGCAGGACAGGTGTATAACATTCAGCTGAATATGCAGCTTATACTTGTCCAGTAAGGGGTGCAGGATGAAAAAAAGGCTAATTCTACCTTTGATGAGCATGCTATTGATTCTGTCGACAACTGCACTCTTTGCAGACTTTCAAGCGATAATAAGGAAAGCAGAGGAGCTTAACCAGCTTGAAAGGCACAAGGAGGTAAAGGAGTTTCTTCTAGAGCAATTAAAGACAGTTTCGGACAGAAGAGAGAAGGCAGAGCTTTACTGGAGGATAGCAAGGGCAACCCTTAACCTGGGTGACGAGGCGGAGGACAACGGTGCCAGCAAGGATACCCTCTTGAAGATTTTCGAGGAGGGGGAATCCTATGCAACGGAGGCTATAAAAGCTGACCCGGAAAACTACAACGGCTACTACTGGAAATCGGCAAATATAGGAAGATGGGGGCAGACAAAGGGAATACTCAACTCCCTCTTCAAGGCAGGTCCCATGAGGGATCTGCTGGTAAAGGCCATTAGCCTCAAACCGGATTTTCCCGATGCATACTACGTCCTCGGCCAGCTCTATGAACAGGTACCGGGTTTCCCGGTCTCCTTCGGTAATGCCGACTATGCGGTTTCCCTTGGCCGGCTTTCAGTCGATTTGTACAGGGAATGGTACGATAAGGGCCTTAAAAAGGAAATCGACTACGATTACTATACGGAACTTGCAAAGCACCTGTACAAGAGAAACTGGGATTCTAGAAAGAGAAAATCAAGCCAGGCAAAGAAAAAGAGAAAGTACCAGTCAACGAGGGATGTGTTCGAGAAAGGTGCCAACTATGAAGGTGTGATAACATTGAAAAGTATTTCCGACAGGGAAGAAGCTCGTGAGATGATAAAATGGGTGATTGATAAATTGAGCTCCATAGGCAACAGGAAGAGAAGTCAGAATGATGACCTCAAGGAGGCGAAAGAAACACTGGCTTCCTGGAAATGATACCTCAATATTGATCCTTGTAATGATGATGGCGAGTCTTCCTCTTCAGGAGGCTCGCCTTAGTAATTTCAACGTCGCTTATCTTTTCTTTTATTAGGGCAATGGTTTCTTCGACCTTTCTCTTTCTGTTCATTGAATCTTCAAACAGGTCTTTCTGCTCTGCGTCCTCCCTTTCGGTCACATTTGCAAGGCCAAGTCCTATCAGCCTGATCTCGCGGTTTCCTTTCCACTTCTTCTTAAGAAGTTCTCCTGCAATTTGAAACAGTTCGTCCGAGGAAGAAACAGGGTGCTTGAGGCTTTTCTGAATGGTTACGGTGGTGAAATCTGAGTATCTCAACTTGAGGACAATAGTTCTTGAATGTTTTTTTTCCTTAAGCAAACGATACATCAGTTCCTCGGAGAGTTCGAGAAGCACTCGTTTGATTCCGGGAAGATCCTTCCTGTCTGTTTGAAAGGTCACCTCTGAGCTTATGGAGTGACTCCTCGTTTGCGGAGGATGTATTCCGGGGTCAATACCCCTTACAGCCATGTAAAGGTAATCGGCAGCCGATTTTCCTATTACGGAGGCCAGCATCTCCTTTGGGAAACTGCGAAGCTTCTTCGTGGATGTGATGTTGAGTTCCTTCAGCTTTGCAAGAGTTTTCTTTCCCACTCCCCAGAGATCCTTCAGTTCTACTTTGTCGATAAAGGCCTCCTCCTCTCCTGGTCTTATGATGTACAGGCCGTCGGGTTTACTGAAATCGGATGCGAGTTTTGCAAGGTACCTGTTAGGGGCTATTCCTATGGAAACTGTAAGTTTTGTTTCCTCTCGAACTCTTTTCTTTATCTTACGGGCAAGGCTTTCCGGTGAACCGAAGAGTCTCTCCGTGCCTGTTGCATCGATAAAGGCTTCGTCCACCGATATTCGCTGAAAAACCGGGCTGAAACTCTTTAGTATCTCCATAACCCTCTGTGAGACTTCTATGTACCTCGACATGCGAACGGGTAGGTAGATTCCCTCCGGACAGAGCCTATATGCCTGGGATATCGGCATTGCCGATTTTATCCCGAACTTTCTTGCCTCGTAAGAACAGGCTGAGACAACACCTCTCCTGCCGGGCAATGCGCCAACTATCACAGGCTTTCCCTTGAGGGAGGGATTGTCTATCTGTTCCACAGATGCGTAGAATGCATCGATATCTATATGTAGAATTATTCTGTTAATAGCTTTCCTCTATCCTCGTCTTTATTGTCTGAAGCATTTCAAGTATATCGCTGTTACTCTCCGATCCCATTCTCCGGTTTATAACCTGCATGAGTACCTTTGGATTGGCGTTTTCCAGGAGACCCTCTATGTAACCCCTTAAGTCTGCATCGGAGGCAGCGTCTATGATTACGGAGAGTTCGGCCTTGCCGCCTACCTGGTAGAGTGCATACAACACTCGTTTCATCCTGTCCTTTCCGATATTACCCTTAAGGAGTTGTGATGCAAGCTCAGCCGTTCGGTCCGAATACATGTCGCCGAGGGCTTCAACAATGAGTATCTTTAATTCCTTGTCTTTCGTTTTCTTGAATACCTTTACAAGGGAGTTCTCGACTCTGCTGTCCTGAAGGGCGAATTTTCTAAGGGTTTTCACTGCCTGTACTTTCAGGGTTATGTCATTTTCTCGCTCCGCTATTTTGGAAACTGTTTCAACAACCTGAGGTTCGGTACTTCTTAAATCTCCCAGGGCTTCTATTGCATAGTAACGCAAAGTGGAAAATTTAGGATTTCTCACCTTTGCAATCTCTAAAAGTGTCTCCCATACCCTTTTCTGTGGTGAATCCAAACGTATTGCTCCCAGTGCCCTTACGGCATTGATCCTTACGGCAAGCATCTCGGTATCGCTCTTCACCAGCTTTTTCAATTCGTCCACTACACGCGGATTGGAGGCGGAATGTATCCTGTACAATGCCCAGGTTACATTCTTTTTTACCATGGGGTACTGACTGGATAGGAGCCCTACGAGGTAGGGGAGGGAATCCTCGTTTCCAAGCCTTGCAACGACATCAGTGGCCGCTTCCAGGGTTCGTTCATCCTTGTATTGAACCAGGGCCTTGTTCAATGCACCGGTTACCTGTATCGGATGAAAACCAAACTGTGAGATGAGCGATTTCTTTGCCGCCTCACTTATGGAGTCATCTTCGGAACCAAGTTCCTTTACGATGTAGGTAAGTGCTTTGTCACCTCCTGGATTTTTCCCCAATGCCTCCAGTATCGCCTTTTTCTCTTCACCGGGGGTATTCTTGTTTCTCAGTATTGCGGTGAGGGCCGGCACCGTGTTTGTGGCATTCAATTTGTTCAGGGCCTTTATCAGCTCTATTCTAACCTCGCTTACACCTTCCTTTTTCAAGAGGTCGAAGAGAATCTTGCCCGCCACTGCATTCTTATAGTTGGAGAGACCCCTAATTGCAATCATCCTTATCTGAGGGTCCGTGGAAGTTACGTAATCGCTGAATATCTTCTGAAGGCCGGGTGTGGCATTACCCCTGGCTGCCGTGTTTGCAAGGGCATCCAGTGTGGCAATGAGTATCTTTTCCTCGACCTTCTTGCCCCCTTCGGGGTTCAAAATGGATACCAGCCTGTCTATGCTCGATTTGCTGCCTATGCTTCCTATGGCCTCTATGATTGCTACCTTGATGTCCACATTGGTTTCCGTATCCAGTTCGCTCAAGAGACGTTTCAGTGCACCGGGACTTCCTATATTACCAAGTGCCCTTATACTCTCGATTCTCAGGGAAGGTTGATTTATTATGCTAATCAGGTAACTTACGGCCGATTCCGCCTTCAATCTGCCCAGGGTCTTTATGGCAACCTTGACCCTTGCAGGGTTGCTCTTTTTCTCCTTGATAATGGTATTTATCATTATGCTTACAAGTATGTCCCTGTCCTCTTCACTCAAAGTTGTGGGAAGCGGATAACCCTGCTCGATCATGGTAAAGAGGCTATCACGTGCCTTTATGAAACTGCTCTCCAGTTCCCTGTTCTCCTTCTTGTAGGCTTGTACCATCGTTGTTATGTATGAGCTTTCCTTTTCCAGCGCAGCTCTCAATGCAGAGGGGGTGAGGTAGAGACCCTTTGCCTCCAGCTCTTTCTTCTTGGTAATAATGGTATCTATCTTTGCTATATAGTTCAAAGCGATCAGTTCGGGAATGGCCTCGCTGGTCCTTTGAAGAGCCTGTTTAACCTCGGTCAGTTTGTCCAGGGGTATGTATGCAAAATTCTTTATTATGAAATCAAGCACTTCCTTAGCCTGTAATTTCGAGTCTTTTACAGAGGATTCGGGAATTATCTCACTCACTTCGGTATCGGTATCAACCTTACCGTTCTGGTTCAGGTCGATGTACCCCTCTCTGATTTCAGGAAAAATCCCGGATAGGGCCGTATTCAGCTGATTCTTTACAAGTTGCGGTGCCGAATAAGCATACATACCCAAGAGCATCAGTATTCCAAGCAAAAGAGCAATTCTTTTTCGCATATCTTTCTCCTGTTTCGTATCCTACATATCACGGGTTGATATGTCAAACAACTCATGTTTTCAGTGAAATTTCATCCTTCACGTTGAGAATCCACCTGACTTTCTTGTTTTCACCTATTATTGTCTCATTTGCCTGTGGTTCATTGTATATCACATTTATCTCCAGTTTGTAGTAGTGCTCTTTCGGAAGTGTAAGCTGCAGCACAAGAGGTTTCGGGGGATTCTTGCCTATGAAGATCCTGTAGGATTTGCCGTTCTTACCCCTCTGAAAGGGGAAATTGGAATCATACAGTATGAACTCGTTGTCCGAGACGACTTCTATCTTGAACTGGTAGGGTTTCCCCTTTGTATTGATATTTAACACGAAATTTCTTCTGTCTAAAAAGACACGAGAGCTCAAGTCGTAATCGATTAACCTCTCCGGCATTTCTATAGGCATTCTGTAGAGCCTCGAACCCGTAGATATGGAGATCCCCTTTCCCTTCCGTATGTATTTAATAGTACCGATTGGTGCAGGGCTGGTTATAAGTATCGAACTGTTCTTTTTTGAGAGGTCGATACTTTCATTTACCACTAGGGGCTGCGGATTATCCGGGCCATAGGGTCGGAAGAAGAATATCGTGTAGAGGGGTATGATAAGTGCCGGGATAAGACTTATTACTGCTATTATGCGTATTCTCTTGCTCCTGTTGGCTGGTAGGTTCCTCCTCCTGTGAAGGGGAGGGAAAAGTAGACCCAGGCGGATAATCATGAAAACGAAGGGGAGTATCAGGACGGCTGACAGTATGTTTCCCTTGATTCTCGATAGAAGAATGATTCTTATGAAATCGAGTTTCTGGAGTGAGAAGAGTTCGGAAGTAGCCTTGAGAATCCAGTACGGTGAAAAGAGGAAGAATAGAAATTTCAGGTATCTGTTTGAAGTTAGGGTAAATAGAATTGCAAAAAGGAGTGCCCAGGTAAAGTAATAGGTATAAGAGATATCTATCAGTGACAGTACAACTACATCGATGAGCAGAAAGAAAATAGCGGAAGCGGAGTAGAAGCTTCCGTTCTTGGAGAAGGGGAACTTTTTAAGGAGCGGGTAGAGAAATGAGAAGAGTAGTATCCCGGCAAGTATTTTCTCGGTCAGGAAGAAATAGGGGATATCCTGCCAGACATCGGGCATTTTTTTTATATTTATGATTAATTCGAGTAAAAGGGTTGCACCAAATAGTATTCCGAAGGTTATCAGGAAAATCAAGGGGTAGGTCCATGAGCTTTTCCATATTGTTCGCAGGTACTTTTTTACTCTCCTTGTGAATATCATGGAATAACCAATGATAAGTGCAAATAGAAGGATAAAAAGGATAATGTATAGCCTTTCAGAGATTGTGAAGTAGAATCTCTTTGCCTGAAAGAAAAGGTAATGCTTGTCCCACTTTTCGGGAAACTCCGACTTGAATTCTTCGAGGAGCCTCTGAACGAAGAGATTGAAGGCGAAAACAAAATCCTTTTTATCCTCCTCCGTAACCTTCTCGTACTCACCGGAAAGACTTACTGCCGGTATTCCGTTGTTCAGATAGGGCCCTATTATCGTTCTTTCCCTGGTGAGGGAGGTCCTGAACATCTGGTTTTCATTGCCCCTAAGGAGAAAGAAAATATCAGTTTTTTTCAGAGCTTCGGTTATCTTTTCCATGAACCAGAATGGGGCAATTATACCCTTCGATCCTCCCCTTATGAATAACCTGCTGGGTATTCTCTTCATTTCGAGGTAAATTACAGCGGTCTTGAAAGTCGGTTCGAAGTCTCTTAAGAAGAGCTTGCTTCCCATGGGGTAGTTTTCGCCATCGCCGTACTCTGCCCCCAGAAAGAGAATCTTGAGTGAGAGTGGTGGCCTGTGAAGGAGAAACTCCCTTGTTAACGAGAGGCCCAGGGCAATGTTTACCGCCCCGTCATAGGCAGGGCCAGAACCTTCGATGTTGTTAAGTGGTATGGCAAGAATCAATGTATCCTCTCCCTTGCCAGGGATATCAACCTCTATGACCCTGGAGAAGGAATGAAGGTTGTCCGATTCACTGAAATCGTACTGGCTGTAATTGGCACGGAGGAAATCGAGCCGCTTCAGTATGAAGTCTATCACCTTTGCTTCACCTGCAGAGCCTTCCGTTCTCGGATAGAAGGAATGTACCGTGTTGATATCTTTGAGTATTTCCTTCGGACTGGTCGGTATTATATTATCACCGTAAGTGCCGGTTGAGGATATCGCCAGGAGGAGGAGTACTGCTAGGGACTGGAAAAGTGCATATTTATTCTTGATCATGCGTTACAGTTTCAGAATATGGCAAGATAGGGGTTGCGTCAATCGACTTTAACAGGTGTGATCGAATGGTACTACCAGGTATACTAGGTATTGCAAGCGGCAAAAAAATCCAATTGCAAAGTATTTTTAAATGTTTTAATATGAATATCTAATGGATATCTTACCGGAAATCTCAAAGAGGAAGAGTATAAGGAATTTCAAAAAAGACCCCGTTGATCGGGAAAAGGTTTTAAGGATACTGGAAGCCGGAAGACTTGCACCCTCGGCAAAGAACCGCCAGGAGTGGCGTTTCATCGTAATAGAGGATGAGGCCAAGAGGGAAAGAATTAAGGATGCTGCATTCGGCCAAGAGCATGTCGGGCAGGCGCCGGTAATTATTGCGGTATGTACCACCAACATCGATTACAGGATGCCCAACGGTCAGCTCTCATATCCCGTTGACCTTGCATTTGCCTCGGCTTTTATGTGTCTTCAGGCGGTACATGAGGGTCTGGGAACCTGTTGCGTAACGACCTTCGATGAGCAGGAGGTGAAGGACCTCCTATCCGTGCCTTACGGTATGAAGGTCGTTTTGCTTCTTCTTGTTGGCTATTCAGAGAGTGAGCCCGGGGAGCGTTCAAGAAAGCCCCTCAAGCATATTTCTGCCTTCAATCACTGGTAAAATTGGGAATAGTAATAATTACCGGGGGAATAGATTCGGGCAAAACTACCTGGTGTATCGAGAACCTTGTTGAGGGCAATGCGCAAATCGACGGAGTCTTGTCTCTAAAGGTGTTTCGCCATACAAAGAGAATCGGATACGATATCCTCCGGGCAAAGACAGGTGAAAGGTTTCCGCTTGCCAGATTGAGAGGGTGTATTCCACTGGGGTGTAGAGAGAGATTGGAGTTGGGTATATTTTCATTCTGCATGAGTGCCTTTAGGAAGGCTGAAGAATGGTTCGAAGATATCGGCCCGATGGAATCTTTCGTAATAGATGAGGTCGGACACCTCGAGTTGAAGGGGGAAGGATTTCATGACCTCGCCGTATCGATTCTAGGGAAGAGGCATCTCTTTGAAAATATATACCTTGTTGTAAGGAAGTCCCTTGTAGAAAGTGTTGCTTTCGATTTAAATATCAGTGATTATACCTTGATAGATGTAGAACAACCTCTACATTGATAACATCGATAGTTTTTTTAAGGAGGTGGAAAGTGACTGTTTTTGATATGGATGGGCCGACTGCCCTTATTACAGGGGGTTCCAGTGGTATTGGTTTTGCAATAGCAACCGACCTTGTCAAGTTGAATTTCAATGTGATACTCCTTGCAAGGAGGAAGGAACTGCTGGAAAAGGCAAAGGCAGAGTTGGAAGGCATTGCACCTTCAGGAAAGGTCGGAAGTTCAGACCAAAAAATAGCAACGGTTTCCGCAGATGTTTCCAGCGTGCACTCGCTAAAGATAGCAGAGGAAAATTTAAGGCGTTCCTTCGATAGGATAGACCTTCTTGTTAACTGTGCCGGCGTGGTGAAGCCTGCAAAGCTGGATGATCTTTCGGACGAGGAGATTCTGAATCAGATTCAAATAAACCTTCTGGGGATGATGCTGGCAACAAGGCAGTTTTTGAAATATATTCCCGAAAACGGAAGCATAGTGAACTTTTCTTCTGCATTGGGTCTCTTCGGTCTTGCAGGTTACACGGCATATTCCGCCTCCAAATTCGGAGTTGTCGGTTTTTCCGATGCCCTTCGGAGGGAGTTGTTATCGAAAAGAATCTCTGTTCACGTGGTTTGTCCCCCCGACGTGGATACACCGCAGTTCAAGAAGGAACACGAGGATATGCCCGAATGGATGAGAACGAAGGAAAGGCCAAAGGCGCTTCCCGCTTCTCTCGTTTCCAGAAGGGTTATTTCCGGGGTCAAACATGGGAAGTTTTTGATTCTTCCCGATATCTCTACCAGGTTCCTCGATTTCATGCTGAGGTTTTTCCCTCGCCTGTCCAGGTGGATACTGGACGGAATGTTTCCTAAACCATGAAATTGTGCTGTTGAGGTAAAAGTCAGATTTCAAAGGAGATTGTGATTATGGCTAATATCGAAGAGAGATACTTTTACGGCAAAGACGGGAGCAAGATTTTCTTCAGGAGTTCCGTACCGGAAAACCCCATTGCAACTGTGATAATTCTGCATGGTTATGCGGAACATTCGGGAAGATACATTCATGTGATGGATTACCTTACAAGCAGGAACTTTGCCGTCTTTGCGCCAGACGAGAGGGGTCACGGGAAAACGGCCCGTGTTATGGGAGACCTGGAGGGCTTCGACAGGATAATCGACGATACGGATATCCTTGTAAAACAGGCTGCGGAGAAGTACCCTACCAGGGGTGTTTTCATGCTGGGACACAGCATGGGTGGAATGATTGCGCTGCTGTACACGGAGAAGTACCAGGAAAAGCTTAAAGGTCTCATACTGTCAGGACCGATGCTGGTTCTTTCCGAGCAGCCATCCGGCTTTCTCCGGTTATTAAGCAAGGTAATGGGTAAACTCCTTCCAAGGTTGCCGGTGAAGTCATTCGATTCATCCTATGTTTCCCGGGACAATGAGGTTGTAAAGAGAAAAGATGAGGACCCTCTCTATTACAAGGGAAAGGTCATGGCCAGGGCGGGTTACTGGTTCTTGAAAGGAATAGACGAGGCAATAGCAGACCTCGGAAGAATAGAAATCCCCGTACTGGTAATGCACGGCGGCGGAGACAGGATAATAGATCCCGAGGCATCAAAAATTGTCTATCACAATGTATCCTCAGAGGACAAGACATTAAAGATATTCGATGGCCTCTACCATGAGATCATGAATGAACCCGAGAAGGATGAGGTTCTCAAAATGATTGGCGACTGGATAGAGAAACGAGTTTAGAAAGAACCTTCCAATATACCCGTTGTTATGAATTCTAATTCATTGATTTCTACCGAGTGCCTCCTGGAACTTGCATGGCAGGAGGGCTTTCACAGGGCAGTTGTGGCAAGTAATATCGAACTTGAAGATTATCTTTCAAGGCTCGACTCTTTAAAGGAAGAAGGCCTGCTTGATGATGTAGAGTACGAGTCTCTTGTCAGGGAATGGCAAGAACTGGGAGGGAGAGGTACATTCCTTCTCTGCGCCTTGTCATGCTACAGGGATGAGCCGGATGACCTGACAGATGATAACGAGACGCATGGTCTAATTGCGCCCTTTGCAAGGAGAAACTACTACAGAGAGGCTGTCTCGAGGCTGAAGCGGGTATTCGGAAAGGTAAGGGAAAGAACGGGTTTAAGGAAACGTGACGGTAGAATATTCTGTAACTCGAGGCTTCCTGAAAAGCCAATCGCCCGTGAAGCAGGCCTGGGTGTGTACGGGAAGAACAGCCTCCTCCTGATAAGGGGTCTCGGTTCGATGTTCGTAATCGCAGGTCTGTATCTACCCCTGGAGCTGGCCGATAAGGCCGGCCCGACCGGAAGGAAGGCCATTGAAACTGGCAATGGCACATTTTCACTCTGTAAGGGCTGTAACGCATGCATGGATGCCTGTCCCACAGGGGCAATAGTGATGCCCGGTATACTGAATGAAAAGCTGTGTATCTCCTATATTTCCGCAAGGGAAGTTCCAATTCCGGATTATATGAGAGAAAAGTGGGGAAAGAGGCTGTACGGCTGTCAGACATGCCAGGATGTCTGCCCTCACAATGCAAATCTCTTGGTTGCCACTGATACCCGGAGAGGTGAGATTGGTCCCAGCGTACCCTTAAAGAGGATACTACAGATGGACAGGAAAGAGGTAAAAGAAATGTTCAAAGGTACCCAGATGGGGTTGTCCTGGGTATCCGGAGTTGCAATACTAAGGAATGCAATCATCGCTTCGGGAAACAGTGGTGACAGAAGACTTCTGCCCCTTCTCTTTCGATTCCTCGAATCGAAAGAGAAAACCCTTCGGGAAAGTGCAGAATGGGCTGTGAGGATATTGAAATGAGCACGGAAAGGCCCGCGGTTACAGTTGCCGATTTCGAGTGGAAACGAAGTCTCTTCCTTCTCTGGATTGCACAGGTTCTCTCGATAGTTGGTTTTGGTTTCGGCCTTCCCTTTGTTCCCTTCTACGTTCAGGAGCTCGGAATAACCGACCCTGCAAGGCTGAAGATATGGTACGGCCTATTTGTTTCAAGTACGGGTGTTCCTCTGGCAATAGCCACTCCGGTATGGGGGATTCTTGCCGACCGCATAGGCCGGAAACCAATGGCTTTGAGGGCTTCCCTTGGCGGAGCGGTTATCCTCTTCGGGATGGGGCTTGCAAGGAGTCCCGGTACCCTGCTTATACTGAGGGTATTCCAGGGATTTCTCACCGGTACCGTGACAGCTTACCTTATTCTCGTCGTTACAAAGACGCCGCCGGATAAGACAGGTTTTTCTATCGGTATAATGAATTCGGCAATCTTCGTGGGTAACACACTGGGTCCCCTCTTGGGGGGTATGTATGCAGACAGGTTTGGTTACAGGAGCGGTTTTTTCATCTCTTCCGGACTCCTCCTGTCTTCCTTTCTCATAACACTGCTCCTTGTAAAAGAAGATTTTAAAAAGCCGGTTGAAAAAACATCACTTCGAAGTCTCGTAAGGGATACGAGAATATTCTTCGTGAACAGAAGGATCCTTGGTATTTTTATTCTCATATTCGTATTTGCAGTTACCAGGACCTTTATAAAGCCGGTCTATCCCTTGTTGATCCAGGAGTTGATGTCAGGCAAGGGTGCACTTGCAACCAACACGGGTATAGTTAATGCGGTTCGCGGGCTGGCGACGGTTCTTGCCGGTATCACCGTCGGTTACCTTATCGACAGGAAGAAGAACCTTCCCCTCGGTTTCATCATAGCCCTCTTTGCCGCAGTTTCTTACGTACCATTTGTCTTCGTGGGCTCGGTGTTTCAGATGTCGGTCCTCGTTCTGTTTACCGGTTTTTTCAGCGGTGGAATAAATCCCATGTTGAACATATACCTTTCAAAGAGGGTGGCAAACGAGAGAAAGGGAGCAGCCTTCGGAATAGCTGGAAGTTTCAAGTCTATCGGATGGGCAATAGGGGGAATGTCCGGTGGTTTCATTGCAGCGGCATTCGGGTTAAGAAGCCTCTTCATTCTCTGCGCTGCCTTCTTCGTTTTTATAGCCCTGGCTCTTGGGAGGCTGGAGAAAGCCAATAGCGGGGAAAGAAAAGAAAAGATAGGATAAATGTCTTTTCTTCCCGGGAGCTATTACCTTCTTGGACCTATGTTTACATAGGCAAGCAGGAGGAAGACGGGGGTAAGAAGGTATTCAAGAATTCTTCCCAGAGTTGGTATCCCTTTTATAAGGACGAGGCCAAAGAGGTCCGGTACGTAAAATTTAAAGAGAATTATGAAAAACCAGAGTATTCCCAGTAGCCCCAGAAAGGAGTTCCTCCCTCGGGCGATACGCCATATTCCGAAACCACCTGCCAGGATGGCGAGTATCAGGTATATTGTAGACCACTGCATAGACAAACCTCCTATGTTCGGCTTCCTAGAGAATACAGAAATATGAATCGAAAGTCTATAACGGGCCGCCTATTTAATTACACGGTTTTTAACATAGATGACATCGTGAAAGTTCCAGAAGGCGAAGTCGAATCCGAGTTTCTCGGAGAGCCTTTCTATTTCTTTCCTGTTATCCAGAAGGTTTGTGTAGAAGAATATCATATCGGCACCTGTTTCTCTAAGGTGGTAAGTTATCTCAGGCTCAAGGAGCTGGGGGAGAAAGCTGTTAAAGCATAGTATCGGAAAGAGATATGCAACTCTCTTCCTGCTGTGTTTCTTTAAGTAGCGTACTATAGCCGGATTCATCGCTAGAAAAGTGATATTCCTGTTTCCAGTTCTATCGAAGACCCGTTTTACCTCTTCCAGAAAATCAATGGTATCCCTCTCCCTCGTTCCTATTCCCTTTATCTCGATAATCAAGCCCTTTTTTGTCCCTTTAAGCTCTTTTGCAAGTTCCTCCAGTGTGAGTATCCTGGTACCTCTGAACTGTTTCTTCAGGAATTTTCCGAAATCACGTTCTTTCAGCTCGGTGAGTGTAGAGTTCCGGACCCTCTTGAACTCGCCGGTATATCTTAACAGTATTGGGTCGTGAACCACCACGTAATGGTTGTCCCTCGTTTTGTACACGTCGAATTCTATGTAATCGTAGAAGGCCCTGCTCTTGGCATATTGAAAGGCCCTGTAGGAATTCTCCGGGAATAGCTGAATGCTTCCCCTGTGGGCAGCATGGCGGTAAGAGGCCCCGAAAGAATAGTCGTTGTCAGAGAATTCCGTTCTGTAATTCCCGAGGCCAAACTGAACCATGGGAATCCCCCTGTCGATAATGCCAGATAATCTGAATGCAAGGCCCCTGAAAAGTGGAAAGGTAAAATCCGTCTTAAAGTAATCTGTATTCTTCATGGTGAAGGAGATACCAAAGTCCTTCAGAAAGTATCCTCCTGTGAAAGCGAAACTTCCGTCCAGGAAAATGTTACCGCCAAAGGCAAGGTTGTATATCTTGGATGAGAGAAAGAGATACGGTGTAGATTTGAAAGGTTTTGCCGTGCTCTTGCTCCCGATTCCGAGTGAACGGATAAGTGCCAGCCTCGAATAGAGGTCTATGTAGCCGATTTCCGAATACCTTCCCATTCCGATATAGAGCGGAAAGAACCTCGGTAACCCCGTAAAGAGGGTAACTCCACTGTCATCAGGGTCGTATGAAAGAATAAAGGGAAAGTCACCGGTATAGATGTCTGCGGTAATGTTGAAGGGTAAAAAGCTGTATTGAGGAGGCGAAGAGTTTATGCTGATGAATGTATATTTTTCCAGAAGGAAACGGGAGAGGCTGTCTCCCTGCAGTCCGGTACCGGAGAATAAAAGAAAAAGATTTATCAGTATCACCACAGGTACAACAAGCCTGCCAGCCTTCATAGGGGAATTATTATGGCGACTTTTGAATACTTTTTCTATATCTGTTCTATAACTTTTCTGAAATGAAAGCCGTAGATTGCCATGGTTACCGCTGTTGATATCTTTTCCGGATAATGACGAAGCGTGTCAAATATCAACCTCCAATAGTATTTCCTGCCCTTTTCGACTATGCCAAGCTTCCAGGCGGCTTTGAGGAAGGCGCCTATATGATTGAGGGGTATCCTTAAATATTTTTTTGTAGGCTCATACTCCTTCAGAAAGGTTTTTACCCTCTCGTAGTACGGTGATGGTGAGTATATCTTTTTTAAGAGTTCCCTGTACCCCTTCTTAAGTGACTCCAGATTCATCCTGGGGAGAAAGTTTATCTCCGTATCCATGTTGTTCCCGTCGATAGCAGTATTGAGGAGCCTGTTTTCTCTCTTCAACCGCTCGAATAGTTTCGTATGGGGCGGAGCATTTAAGAGTCCCACCATTGCCGTCACTATGCCACTCTTCTGTATGAAATTTTTCTGTTCCTCGAATATTTCCGGCGGGTCGTTGTCAAAGCCAAGAATAAAGCCCCCCGACACGCTTATCCCTTTCTTCTGCAGTTTCTTGACCGAGCGGAGTATGTCCCTGTTCTTGTTTTGATTCTTTCCGCACTCTTCCAGGCTCTTCTCGTTGGTACTCTCTATGCCTATAAAGGCCGAATCGAATCCCGCCCGTGTCATGAGGTCTATCAGCTCATCATCATCGGCGATGTTGATAGAGGCCTCGGTTATGAAGGAGAAGGGGTAATTTCTGTTCCTGGACCATTCTACCATTGCCGGCAGAACCTTAGCTTTAAGCTTCTTCTTGTTTCCTATGAAATTGTCGTCCACAATAAAAACACTTCCCCTCCAACCCTCCCTGTATAGCAATTCCAGTTCGCCTACGAACTGTTTTGTGCTCTTGGTTCTCGGCCTGTGTCCGTTCAAGAACCCGATACTGCAGAACTCGCAGTCGAAGGGACATCCCCTCGAGTACTGTATACTCATGGAGGCATAGTATTTCATCTTCAAAAGGCTCCAATCCGGCACAGGGGTTTCCCGTATGTCGGGGAATTCTTTGGATGTATAGATATGTTTTGGCTTTCCTGCTTTAAGGTCTGAGAGGAACATGGGAAGTGTGATTTCTGCTTCATTCAGCACGAGATGGTCGACCTCTGTAAATTGCTCGGGCTCCATCGTGCACATGGGACCGCCCGCAACTATTTTGGTTCTGAGGTTCTTGCACCTCTCTATCACTTGAATGAATGATTTTCGCTGAATATCCATTCCCGTGATAAAAACATAGTCCGCCCATTTTATGTCTCTGTCTTTCAAATTTTCTATATTCAAATCTACGAGCTTTTTGTTCCACTCCCCGGGAAGCATCGATGATACAGTAAGGAGACCCAATGGAGGTTCCGAAGATTTTCTGGAAATAAATTTCAATGCATATTTAAAACTCCAGAAAGTCAGAGGAGTTTCTGGATTGACAAGCAGTATATTCATGGTTTTCCCCCGTTACATTTATTTGATATAATCATTATACTCCAGGTTGGAGGGGTTGTTTGTAAAAGTTTTGTAAAATGAAAAAGAGATGAAGAAGAAGAGAAGATTCATACCGCCACTACTTGTTTTTATCATAGCCCAGATTGCCTGGGTCAGTCTCGTTGGTATGTGGATATACCTCTATATGTCGAATTACTTCATCTTGAAACGTGTTGGCGATCAGTTTTCCATCGAGCTCAGTGCAGAGAGGGTCGGAGTATGGATACTGATAGGGGGATTCATCCTTCTTCTTCTCCTCCTCGGCGGGATATATCTGATTTTTGTCTATCTCACCAAGCAGGTGGATATTGCCAAGTCCTACGACAGCTTTATAGAGAGCGTCACTCATGAGCTGAAATCTCCGATTGCCTCGATTCAGCTCTACCTCGAGACGCTGAAGGCAAGAGAGATGGAAAGGGAAAAGGAACTCGAATTCGTGGATCTGATGCTGAAAGATGTGGAACGATTGAAGAGCCTTATAAATACGATACTCGACGTGTCGAAACTCGAGCAGAAAAGGATGTTCTACGAGTATGATGTCTACGATTTTACCGCGTTGATTATTGAGATTGTAAGGGAGGTTGCCGGAGATTACTCCCTTGGTGAGGATCAGGTAGTCTTCCTGGGTAATCCCCGGTGCAAGATAGTGGCAAACAGGGATGCTGTAAAGGTTGTGGTTAGAAATATCATAGACAATGCATTGAAGTACACGATTGGCAGACTCTTGCTCACGGTGAACCTCTATGAGAAGAAAAAATATGCTGTTGCAGATTTTACCGACAACGGAATTGGAATATCTCTAAGAGACAGAAAAAAGGTATTCGGGAAGTTTGTCAGGCTTAGCGGAAGGCTCTTCCCCAGTGTCAAGGGTACAGGTCTTGGGCTGTACATCGTTCGGGAGATCGTGAGGTATCATCACGGAAGGGTGGATGTACTAAGCAGGGGAAAGGAGAAGGGTTCAACTTTCAGGGTGGAGTTTCCCATCTACGATGAGAGCGGAAGGGGAAAGCTTGGCAGGCTTTTGAGATTGAAGGTTAATAACGGGAGTTGATATGGCACTGAAGAGGAAAGAGGAGCCCATGAGGGCAGAAAAGATACTACTCGTGGAAGACGAAGATTCACTGGCCATCGGCCTTCAGTACAACCTCGAGGAAGAGGGGTACATGGTAAAGTGTGTAAAGGACGGGAAGGCTGCCGTGGAAGCCTTCGAAAGTGAAGACTTCGACCTGATAATTCTCGATCTGATGCTTCCCTTTCTCGATGGTTTCGAGGTTGCCAGACGAATAAGGAGGGAATCCCTCCAGGTTCCCATACTAATCATTACTGCCAGGTCCGGACTCGAAGACAAGAAGAAGGGATTCGACATAGGTGTGGACGACTACCTCGTTAAGCCTTTTCACCTGGATGAGCTTCTCCTACGTGTAAAGCGAATGCTCCAGAGAAAAAGGTGGTACCGGCCGGCCGGTCACCTTACCCACTTCCGTTTTGGCAACAATGAGGTCGATTTCGAGACACTTGTTGCCAGGGGAAAGGGCGGAACCTTTAAGCTGACCAGCCAGGAGGCAAGGCTTCTCTCTTACCTCATAGAAAACAGGGGGAGGGTCCTTTCCCGATCCGAGATACTGAAAGAGGTTTGGAACATGGACAGCGAGATGGAAACGCGAACGGTGGACAACTTTATGGTAAGGCTAAGAAAATACTTCGAGGAAGACCCCAAGAACCCAAGATTTTTCAGGAGTATCAGGGGTTCGGGCTATATCTTTGAATCCTAACCCTCTTTTTCCTCTTCATCCTTTATAATCTTTATGTGAAGCTCTTCCAGCTGTTTTGGATCCACCTCACTTGGCGTTCCGTCCATAAGGGAAACGCCCTGGGTGTTCTTGGGGAAGGCAATTACCTCTCTTATTGTGTTTTCCCCCGCCATCAGCATTACAAGCCTGTCCAGTCCAGGGGCAATGCCTCCGTGCGGAGGCGGGCCGTACTTGAATGCCTCTACCAGGAAATCGAACCTTCTCTTTGCCTCTTCCTCTGAAAAGCCGACTATCTTGAATATCCTTTTCTGGAGTTCCGGGTCGTGTATCCTTATGGAACCGGAAGCAAGTTCGACACCGTTGCATACCAGGTCGTAGAGTTCACCCTTCACGGATCCCGGGTCTTTCTCCAGGTTGGGAATATCTTTCTCCTGTGGCATGGTGAACATGTGATGTGCCGCTTCCCACCTCTCCTCCTCCTCGTTCCATTCGAAGAGTGGGAAGTCTGTTACCCAGCAGAACTTGAAAACTCTCTCTCTTTCGGATTCTCCCTTCGATTCTTCCCCAGATTCTCCTCCTGTTTCTCCGACCAGCCCGAGTCTCTTTGCAAGCTCGTTTCTCACGGCTCCCAGTGAGGTACAGGCAGTCTGCCAGTTATCCGCAACGAGAAGTATCAGGTCTCCCTCCTTTGCCCCCAGCGTTTCGATGATTTCTCTCTCCTGTTCCTTGTAGAACTTGGCTATTCCTCCCTCGAGGCCCTCTCCCGTTACCTTCATCCAGGCAAGCCCCTTTGCACCGTACACCTTTGCCGCCTCTTCCAGTTCGCCGATGTCCTTTCTCGAGAAAGCAGAACTTCCCCTTGCAACGAGGGCCTTTACAGCTCCTCCCGAGGCGGCAATCTTTTTGAAAGTGTTGAAATCAGAGCCAATGGCAAAATCATTGAAGGGCTGAAGCTCCATTCCAAAGCGTAAGTCTGGCTTATCGCTTCCATACCTATCCATGGCCTCGTGGTAACCGAGACGCTTGAAGGGAATTTCCAGCTCAATCCCAAGCGTCTTCTTAAAAATGTAATGGAGCAATCCCTCGACGACCTCGAATACATCGTCCTTGGAAACGAAGCTCATCTCCATGTCTATCTGTGTGTGTTCCGGTTGCCTGTCTCCCCTGGCATCCTCGTCACGGAAACAGTGTGCTATCTGAAAGTATCTGTCGAAACCTGAAACCATCAGTATCTGCTTGAACAGTTGAGGTGACTGAGGTAGCGCATAGAACTTCCCCGGGAAAAGCCTTGCCGGTACGAGAAAGTCCCTTGCCCCTTCGGGTGTGGATTTAATGAGTGTTGGTGTTTCTATTTCGTAGAAGCCCTTCCCGATCAGGTATTCCCTGGCAGCAAAGGCAACCTCGTGCCTTAGCTTTATCTTCCGCTGCATGGAGAATGAACGCAGGTCGAGGTATCTGTATTTGAGCCTCAGCTCTTCCCTCGCCTCGGTTCTCTCGTCTATCATGAAAGGCAACACCTCGCACCTGGATAGTATCGAGATTTCCGCTGCTTTCACTTCGATCTCTCCGGTATCCATCTTCCTGTTTACCATGGATTTTGGCCTGGGTCTCACCTCTCCCTTTACGGCAATGCAGTACTCGAACTTCAGTTCCTCGGCTACTTTCTTAAGTTCATCCGGGGAATCGGCATCAACAACGACCTGGGTAATTCCGTACCTGTCCCTCAGGTTTATGAATTTTATTCCGCCATGGTCCCTTAACCTGTGTACCCAGCCGTTCAGGACCACCTCTTTTCCCCTGTCTTTCAGCCTCAAGTCTCCGCACGTGACACTTCTCTTCATATTTTCCATGAAGCTAATGTAGCATGTTCCCTCGAGTTGTTTCAATTGCCTGGATATCTCTTTTGAATTGATATTTGCCGTCCTCTTGCCTATTATTTAGTGGGAGGCTCTCTATGAAAAACTATTTCCTGATATTCTACTGGAACCCGAAGGATAAGCGTATGTTCGTTCCTAAGAGGTGGGGATACGGTTGGACGGTGAACTTTGCAAATCCGTTCTCCCTTCTGCTCTTTGCAGGAAGTATCGCCCTGGTTGTGCTCCTTGCCGTTCTTCTCTGAGGTTTTTATGGAACATGAGAGTGTAATCGTAAGGATTCTCAACTATGAAAACAGGGCGGTAGATATAAGGCGTCCGGTGAGCCTGTTGAACAATTTCTTAATGAAGGGGATTCCCATCGATACGGTCTGCGGTGGCAAGGCCCAGTGTGGGAGGTGCCAGTTGAGGATAGTAGAGGGAATGGAGAACTTAAGTCCCCTACGGGAGCGTGAACGCACGAAACTGGAGAGTATGGGGGTTCCCGGTGACAGGAGGCTTGCCTGCCAGAGTTACGCAAGGGGACCGGTAGCGGTGGAAATAATCAATTTCAAAGAAAAACTTCCTCGATCTTGATTGGAGTGAATCTATATGGTAGATTTGGAAAAAAGATAAACAAGCGCAAATATAGGAGAAACCTAATGAAAGAGTTTACCGTGGAAGAGGTTATCAGATTTTCTCAAACCATCGAGGAAGAATCGTACAAGTTCTACACGGAAGCGGAGAAGAAATTTCCCGATGAGGAACTAAAGAAGCTACTAAAAGAGCTTGCAGAGGCCGAAGTCGATCACCTGAACAGGCTGAGGGCGCTCTTGAAGGAGACGAAGTTGTCGGAGGGCGACTTAAAGGAGAAGGTGCAACTGGAGGATACGGGGTATGACAGCATAGTGAAGACACAGTCCATACCGGATGATGCCGATGCAAGGTCTGTTTTGAATATCGCCCTGGAGAGGGAAGAGAAGACTGCCGGTACCTACAAGATGCTTCTTAATTTTTCGAACCTTTCCGACGAGATTTTGGATGTTTTCGAGTATCTCGCAGCCCAGGAGGAGGGGCATGTCAAAATAATAGAGAACAAGCTTTCGAGGCTTTGATATTGATATAACCAGCCGCGGATGGCTCTACGGGCATTCCTGCGGGGTTTTAAAGGAGGTTGAAAACGGAATTAGAGAGGCTCTCTGTATGGAAAAAAGTTGCATTCGGAGCAGGTGATTCCACCTTTTCCCTTCTCTTTACCACTTTGAGCTTTTACTTCTTGTTTTTCCTCACCGATGGAGTCGGTGTGCCCGCTGCTATTGCCGGCTGGATCTTCTTTGCAGGAAAGCTGTGGGATGCCTTTAGCGACCCGCTTATGGGATACATTTCTGACAGAACACGTACCAGGTGGGGAAGGAGAAGGCCTTATCTCCTCTTCGGAACACCTGTCCTTGCAGTTCTGTATATCATACTTTGGCAGCGCTTCGGCATAGAGAGTGTAGCCCTTCAGTTTGTCCTCTATGCCCTCCTTGCAGTACTCTTTTTTACCGGCTTCACACTTGTGGCTGTGCCATATTCTTCCCTGATACCTGAACTTACGCTGGACTACAACGACAGGACTTCACTTGTCAGTTTCCGCATGTTCTTCTCCATAATCTTTTCGATTGTTGGGGCTGCCCTTCCAATGATGTTCGTCGATGCAGCCGGCGGAGATATCTCCAAGGGATTCGGGAGGATGGCTGTTATCTTCGGAATATTTGCAATGATACCCCTTTTTATAACATTTTTGGGTACAAAAGAGCGTTTTACCGAGGAGGGAAGTGCCGCAATTTCCCTGAAAGAGGCATACAAGCTTACGTTGAAAAATCGCCCCTTCCGCTTTGCCATGTTCATATTTCTCCTTTCATGGGTCACCGTCGACCTTATCGGGGTCGTATTCGTTTACTTTGTGACGTACTACCTCAACCGGCAGGAGATCCTCGATACGCTGTTTTTCGTAATGTTCATAATTGCAGCCATCTTTCTTCCCTTCTGGTACGGTGTTTCGAAAAAGATAGGAAAGAGGTGGACCTATATCATCGGAATAAGCCTCTGGGCAAGTGTAATGTTGATAATCATCTTTTTCCCCAGAGATACGTCAAACCTCGTTATCTATATATTAAGCGGCCTTGCAGGAATCGGGGTTTCAACGGCTCATGTTATTCCCTGGGCCCTGATACCGGAATGTGTCGACTATGACGAACTCTCGACAGGTAAGAGGCGGGAAGGCATGTATACGGGGTTTCTTACCTTCCTTCAGAAACTGGCATCATCCTTTGCAATCCTCGTAACAGGCTGGATTCTCGGCATCTCCGGTTACGAGGCGGGGATAAGCCAGTCTCCAAAGACCCTCCTTGCAATAAGGATGCTCCTTGGCCCCATACCGGGAGTAATGCTTACAGCCTCTGTTATTCTGGCCTTCTTCTATCCTATAACGCGAAGGCGCTTTGCAGAGATTCGTTCTGAGCTCGATGCAAAACACTCTGTAAGTGCCAGGGTTTTAGAGGAGTAATGCCTTCTCCTCTCGTCTCCGTTGTCATCCCCACATACAACAGAAAGGATTTTCTAATCGAGGCAGTGGAGTCTGTTTTAAATCAGTCTTACAGGAACATAGAATTGATAGTTGCCGACGACGGCTCTACCGACGGGACCTATGAAGAGCTTGAGAATCGAGGTCTTTTAGGAAGCCTTCGTTACGTTCGAATAGATCACTGCGGAAGGCCCGGCAGGGTAAGGAATGCAGGCATTCGCAAGTCTTCAGGGAAATACATAGCCCTCCTCGATTCGGATGATACCTGGCTTCCGAAAAAGCTGGAGATGCAGGTAGAGCTTATGGAGGGAATGGCTTTTCATACGGTGCCACCGCTATGCCATACCAGAGAGCGCTGGATCCGAAACGGAAGAGAGGTTTCCCAGGCCGGTCAGAAACACCGGCGTGAGGGTTACATATTCGAGGATGCACTTAAAAAATGCATTATCGGACCCTCAACCGTTCTTTTTAAGAGAGAGCTCTTGGATGATGTGGGATACTTTGACGAGGAACTGGAAATAGCTGAAGATTACGAGCTCTGGTTAAGGGTCACGGCAAGGTATCCCGTGGCATATATCAATCTACCCCTGGTGATAAAGAGGGGAGGGCATGAGGATCAGCTTTCAGAAAAGTACGGGCAGATAGAGGTTTTCAGGATAAGGGCGCTTCTGAAAGTGCTTCATAGCAGGGAAGCAGCCTCATGGAGTGATAAGCAACGCTCGCTTGCATTCGGTGAGCTGGCGAGGAAGTGCAGGATATATGCAAATGGCTGTTATAAAAGAGGTAAGATAGGGGAGGGAGATGAATACATGAGGCTCTCACTGAGGTACCGTAATGGCGGGTAAAATGAAACGGATGGCTGTAAAGGTGGTACCTGTAAAGGTGATACCCGGTTCCTCATATAACAGTATCTCCGGTTACAAGGACGGGGAAATTATTATCAAGGTTAAAGCTCAGCCTGAAAAGGGCAAGGCTAATAGGGAGCTTGTTAAGTATCTTTCAAAGCTTCTTGGTATTGCAAAATCGGATATAGAGGTTTTATCAGGTGAGACTTCCAGGCATAAGAGGCTTTCCCTTCCCGATGCTGC
>Ga0256830_1000044_pt1 | contig 105101 bp, 89 predicted proteins | sample 128326metaG_FD_190537 | JGI IMG/M metagenome (GOLD analysis project Ga0256830, IMG submission 190537) | Hydrothermal vent microbial communities from Lau Basin, Pacific Ocean - 128-326 | ecosystem: Environmental > Aquatic > Marine > Hydrothermal vents | place: Pacific Ocean: Lau Basin...
TCCCCCCAACACCCCCAGCACCAAATCCTCCGACCGCGGCTGCCCCCAGCCCCCCACCACCCTCAACACGTTGCGCTCGTTCGGTACCAGCACGTTCCCGTCCGACTCGAACGGCACCGCAGACACGGCGAGCCGGGCGGGCCTGCGGTTCCCGGTCACCGTGTTCCCGATCATCCGGGGGGCGTTCACCGGGTAGGTGAAGTACACGCCCCAATTGCGGTTGTTCACGATCTCGTTGTTCTCCAGTCCCACCGCGGCCGAGTCCGAGCGCACGCCATTCTCGTTCCCCTCGACGCGCGAACGGCGCACCGTGGGTGCGCCGTTCTGGAAGTACAGGCCGTCGCCGTTGCTGGACTCCACCGCCACGTCCTCCACGACGGGGGAACTGTTGTACGCCTGGATGCCGTACCCCCCGCTCTGGGTCACCTCCACGAACCGGAGCGTCAGGTCCGTGGCATACAGGTACAGGCTACCCCCTCCCCAGCTTCCCCCGTACCGGATCTTCACGTGCTCGAACACGCTCTGGGACTCGATGATGTCGTGGAGCCACAGGCTGTGCCAGTCACCCGGTGCGCCGGAACTGGGACCGTCGCCGTTGGTGTCGCCGCCGTACGCATCGTCCCGCCACGAGGTGAACACGATGGGCTCGCTGGCGTTGCCCTGGGCCTTGAGCACCCCTTGGTCCACGCGAAGACCGGCTCCGGCCCGAAACTTGATGACGGTGCCCGGCTCAATGGCCAGGGTGATCCCCGGTTTTACGGTCACATACCGGGTGACGTCGTACACATTGGCCGCGGTCCAGGTGGTGTCGGCCACGATGTCGGCAGACACCTCCACCACGCCGGCGCGCCCCACGCCGACCCAGCACAGCACAGCCAACGTCGCCACTATCGGAACCTGCACCACCCGACGCAGCACCTTCCGCTTCCACACCGCACCCATGGCACCTCTCCGTTGTCCCCCGGCCCCAGTGTGCTCATCTTCAAAAAAGCGAGCAGCGGCAAAGACCCCCTGCCGCTGCTTCTCCATTCTCATCCACAAAGACAAAAACGATTTTATCGATGGCTTGACGCCCCTCCCATGGCCCCTCGCCCTTTCTTGGGAGCTTTGCAACATCGGTGCCAGAAACCCGGTTCCAAAAATAGACCAAACTGCTCCAGATCTTCCTCACCCCAAGCGAAGCCTGGGAAATTGTTTTCCACTTTTGAGCACCATTATGGGTTACCTTTCCTTCTCCATCGATTTTTACCACAACATTGTGACACAACGTTTTGCCAGGAAAATGTCGTGCACACGCCGGCCCGCCGAGGTCAGGCAACGGACGACACCTGGCTCTCTGATACCACGCTACATCTTTAGACCTACGGTTGAACGGACGCGCTTCCCTCTCGGCTCGAGGGGAGGCAAGGGACCACACCGAAGCCGATCCAGCCCGACCGTGACGCCGGGAGGCAGACCGGAACACCTCCTTTCGGACGCGACTCGGCACGAACGGGAGAAGGGGGAGACAAACGGGTCAGTACATCAGCCGGGGCAGGAAGGTGATGATGCCGGGGAAGGCGATCAGGGAGAGGGTGCCCAGGACCAGGGCGATCAGGAACGGCATCACCCCCCGGAAGATCGTCTGCAGGGGGATGTCCCGGGCCACACCGTTCACCACGTACACGTTGATGCCCACGGGCGGGGTGATCACCCCCATCTGACCCACCAGCACGATGATCACCCCGAACCAGATCAGATCATACCCCAGGTCCGTGACGATGGGGGCAAAGATCGGGATGGTGAGCATCACGAGCGCCATGGCGTCGATGAAGCACCCCGCCACCAGGTAGATGCCCACGATCGCGGCCATGATCAGCCACCCCGGCAGGGGCAGCCCTCCCACCCACGAGGCGAGCTCGAAGGGCAGCCGGGTCACGGCCAGGAAGTGGCCGAAGATCGTGGCGCCCGCGATCAACAGGAGCACCATGCACGAGGTGCGAACGGTCTCGTACAGGGACTTCACGATGCCGGGCCAGGAGATCTGGCGCCGAACCAGGGCCAGCACGAGGATCAGAAACGCCCCCACCGCCCCGGCCTCGGTAGGCGTGAAGAACCCCAGGAACAGCCCGCTCATCACCAGCACGAACACGAGCAGGGTCTCCCACAGCTCCAGCAGGGACAGGAGCCGCACCCTCCAGGGCAGGCGCTCGCCGGCCGGGGCATGGTCGGGATGGCGTCGGCAGTAGGCCCAGATGGCCGCGAGGAACCACAGGGTCATGTACAGGGCCGGCACCACCCCGGCCACGAACAGGGCCCCGATGGACTGCTCGGTCAGGATGCCGTACACGATCAGGAGCACCGAGGGAGGCATGAGCATGCCCAGCCCGCCCCCGGCGGCCACGCTGCCCGCGGCCAACCCCGGGTCGTAACGGTAGCGGCGCATCTCGGGCAACCCCACCACGGCCATGGTGGCGGCTGTGGCCGGGCTTGACCCGCACACCGTGCCGAACGCGGTGCAGGCGGCCACGGTGGCCGCGGCCAGCCCTCCCCGGGCGCCCCCCAGCACCTTGTAGGCGCAGTCGTAGAGCCGGCGGCTGATGCCGGCGTTGTAGGCGATCTGCCCCATCAGGATGAACAGGGGGATCACGGTGAGCCCCTCGGACGTGAACACCCCCCAGATGTCGCGGGCGGTCAGGTTCAGGGCCGCGGCAGGGTTCACCATGTACCCGAACCCCGCCACCCCGATCAGGGTCATCACGTAGGCCACCGGCATGCCCGTAAAGAAGCACGCCACCAGGACGAGGATCCCCGCCACCCCCACGGCCATGGGGCTCACGGCGTATCCCCCGGGGGCCGGCCGAGCACCTTCCGGGCGGAGGCGACCACGTCCAGCCCGTAGACGAGGGCGAACAGGAAGAAGGCCACGGCGATCAGGTAGATCACGGGGTAGGTGGGGATCCGCAGGGTCATCGAGACCTCACCGGCCCGCCGCATGGTGGTGCCGTACTCCCACATCTGCACCCCGATCACGAAAAACAGGGCGGTGCCCACGCTACCGGTGACCAGGTCCACTGTGGCCCGGGGCCGCTCCCCCAGCCGCATGACCACGAGCTCCACCCCCACGTGGGCCCGGGCCCGATGGGCGTGGGGCAGGGAGAACGCCAGGGCCACGGAGGCCAGCATCCCCGTGACCTCCACCGCGCCCAGCACGGGACGGCCGAGCGCCCGGCCCACCACGTCGGTGCAGGTAAGCAGCATCATCCCGGCCAGGCACGCCGCACTCAACGCGTTGGCCGTTGCCGTGACCTTCTGGACGAGGTCTCGTGCCACGGGGATCGCCTCCGGTTCGGGGCTGTCGGGCGGGCGCCGCCGGGCGCCCACCACTCATACCCAGTTGCGTTCAAAGCTATCGGCCCCCCGAACGGTGGGGTAAGGGACCTGGTGGAGCGCCGGGCGCGGCCCCTTCGCTCGCCGCGCAGTGCCTCCGGCGGCTGGACTGCGAAAGGGTGCGGATTCCAACGGGTTGTCATGAAGCCAGCTCCCCCGCCCCGTGCCTGCGCGGCGAATCTCAATGCCTGGCTTCGCGCCCGGCCGGGGGCAGGTCCCTTGCCCTGCCCCCGGCTGGGTATCCTATGGATGGCAGCTTGGTATGAGTGCCGGATAAGGGGGGTCACTGGTACTTCTTCAGCACGGTGCGCACGATCTCCACGGCCTTACGGCCCGGCAGCCCCCGGGCCTCTTTCTCCTTCACGTACTCCTCGATCACCGGCTTCACCGCCCTCTTCCACCGGGCCGCCTCGTCCGGCGAGAGCTCGACCAGATGGCCGCCCTGCTTCGCCCGGTAGTACTTCCTGCCCTCCTCGTCGATCTGGTCCCAGGCCGCGGCGGTCTTGGCGATCCACTCCTGGCTGACCTGATCGATCACCCTCTTGGCCTCGTCGGACAGGGCGTTCCACTTCTCTTTGTTCATCACCACGAAGAAGCCCGAGGTGTAGGCCATGGAGTAGTTGAGGGTCGTGTACTTCACCACCTCACCCAGGCGCCAGCCCCGCAGGGCCTCCATGGGGAACAGGCCCCCGTCCACCACCCCCTTGGACAGGGCCTGGTAGGTCTCGGGCATGGGCATGGCCACCGGGGTCCCCCCCAGGGCCTCCACGATCTTCGCGGCGAACCCGGTGGCCCGAAACTTAAGCCCCCGCAGGTCCTCCAGGCTGCGCACCGCCTTGGACCGGCTGTTGAGCAGCCCGGGGCCGTGGGCGTGGAGGTACAGCACCTTCACGTCGTCCAGCTCCTTGGGCCGGAGCTGCCGGTACACCTCGTTGATCGCCTCGGTGGCGGCCTTGGCGTTGGGGTACCCGAACGGCAGGTCCACGGCCTCCATCACCGGGAACCGGCCCGGGGTGTACCCGAACAGGGAGAGGGCCACGTCCGAGATGCCGCTCACCACTCCGTCGTAAGCCTGCTTCCCCTTGGTGAGGGTTTGGCCCGGGAAGTACTGGAACGTCACCTCGCCGTTGGTACGCTTCTCGATCTCCTTGCACCAGGCCTCGGCCAGCTTGCTGTGGACGTGACTCGGGGGGAACAGGTTGCTGTAGGTCAGGGTGACCCCGGCCCAGCCGGCGACCGGGAACCAGAGGATCAGGGCCAGCGGGATCCAGACGGCTCGGAACCGGTTTCTCATGACGCTCCTCCTTCCGGGTGGGTCGGCAGGCGGGGCTGCCGGGTGGACAACGGGCTAGTGTCATAGTTCGCAAGTTCGTGGATTCCCGAGGGGGTGGGGCTGGGGGCCCCTCCTTCGCTGAACGGCCTCGCAGGAGCCGCCTCGGCGCGTGAGAGCACGCGCCGCGGCCGCACCGCTCGCGCCGGGCGGCCCGAGCTGCTCGGCCGCCGCGCTTCGTCGGAGCCCCCAGCCCCACCGCCGGAATGGATATGCTTTTTTGTGGAACGGAACACTAGCTCCGAAAACACGGCAGTTTTGGAACACGATTATCCACGAGAGATGTCGTTCTCAGCGGACGAGGAGAGCGGTACCCCGGATAAAAGCCATACAAACAAACAGGGTTCTACATTATGCCCGGCGTCCAGGGGGACGTCAACGACGGGGGAGGGGAATTCTCAGGGGGATCGTTCCGGAGGGGGCGGGCTCAGGTGCGGCCCGGATGGCGGGGCAGCGTCACGGTGACCCAGGTGCCGTGACCGGGCCGGCTCTCGATGCGCAGCGTCCCGCCCAGGAGCTCGGTGAGGTGCTTGACAATGGCAAGCCCCAGGCCGGTGCCGCCCGTGGCCCGAGACCGAGCGGGGTCGACCCGGTAGAACCGCTCGGTCACCCGGGGGATCTCGTGGTCCGGAATGCCGATGCCGGTGTCCTCCACCCCAAAGGTCACGGTGTCGGCGTCGGCGGACACCTCGGCCCACACCCGGCCCCCCCGGGGCGTGTAGCGCACCCCGTTCTGGACCAGGTTCACCAGGATCGACTCGACCTTCTCGGTGTCCAGGTCCGCGGGGACCTCGGCCCCCGGCACCCGGGCCTCCAGGTTCACCCCGGCCTTCTCGGCCTCGGCCCGGAACATCTCCACGACCTGCCGCACCGGCTCCCGGGCGTCGAGGGGGGCGAGGCGAACCGGCGCCCCCCCGGCCTCGATCCGGGCCAGGTCCGACACGTCCCGCAGCAGCGCCTCCAGCCGGAGAGCGTTGCGATGGATCGCCTCGACGAACCGCAGGGCCGCTTCCGGGTCGGCCAGGGCGGTGTGACGCAGCGTCTCGGCCGCCCCCCGGATGGCCGTGAGAGGGGTCCGCAGCTCGTGGCCCAGGTTCGCCACGAAGTCGGTGCGCATCCGCTCCAGCTCGTGCTGGCGGGTCACGTCGCGGAGCACCACCAGGGTGCCCGGCCGTCCGGTCTCGTCCGGGAACGGAACGAACCGCACCAGCAGCCGGCAGGGAGGGTCCGGCCAGTCCACGGCCACCGGCTCTGCAGGGGTGTCGGGGTGTCGGCCCCATCGGTCCAGGGCCTCGAGCAGGTCCGGGTGGCGAAGGACCTCGGGACCGGTGTGGGCCGTGGGGTCGTCGCGGAGCCGGAGGATGTGCCGGGCGGCGGGGTTGGCCAGACGGACCCGGCCGTCCCCGCCCAGCACCAGCACCCCGTCGGGCAGGTGCTCCAGCAAGGCCTGGAGCCGCTCGTGCTCCCGCCGGATCTCGGCCAGGTCCTGGCGCAGGCCGTCCCGCAGTGCCAGGACCGCCCGTTCCAGGTCGGCCAGGTCGTCGGCGCCGTGGACCGCGAGCTCGGCGCCCAGGTCCCCCTCGGCCGCCCGGGCCGCGAACCGCGTCAGGGCCCCGATCCGGCGGGTCAGCGACCGGGAGAACCACCAGGCCAGCACCAGGGCCGCGGCCACCCCTCCGAGCGCCGCCAGCGCAACCCGCCGGCGCATCTCGGCCCGCACGTTCGCGACCGAGGCCAGGCTTTGGGCCGCCCGAACCACCGGCACCCCCGGCACGGCCACGTACAGGAGCGGCTCCCCGATCGAGGCGCTGCGGCGCCGGGCCACCCCGGGCCGGCCGGCCAGGGCCTCGCTCACCTCGGGCCGGTCGGCGTGGTTTTCCATGGTGGCGGGATCCCGGTGGCTGTCGGCCAGCACCCGACCGTCCACCGCGATCACGGTGAACCGCAGGCCGGTCCGGTCCGAGAGCTCCCGAACCCGTGCGCCCCGGGCCTGGGCCGGAGCGATCCGGAGGCCCTCGGCCGCGGCCCACGCCACCCGTTCCAGATCGCGGGCCACCCGCTCGGTCTCCCACCGGGCCAGAAACCGGTCGCCCAGGAGCCCGGCGGCCGCCACGAACACGGCCAACACCACCGCGGACTGGACGAACAGGCGGCCGGCGAGGGAGCGGGGCACGGTGCTCATCCCCTCGGGTTGAACCGGTACCCGGCGCCCCGCACGGTCTCGATCCACCGGGGCTGGGTCGGGTCGGGCTCGAGCCGGGCCCGCAGGCGCCGCACGTGCACGTCCACCGTGCGGGGGTCCACCACCACGTCCGGATCCCAAGCGTGCCGGAGCAGGGCGTCCCGGGAGTACACCCGGTTCGGGTGGAAGGCCAGGAACTCCAGGAGCCGGTACTCCTGGGGCGCGAGCTCCACCTCCTGCCCGCCGAGCCACACCCGGCGGGCGCCCGGATCGATCTCCAGCTCGCCGTGCCGAATCGGCCGGGCCCCGGCCTCCTGGCTTGCCGCCCGCTTGAGCACGGCCCGGACCCGGGCCACCAATTCCCGGGGGCTGAACGGCTTGACCACGTAGTCGTCGGCCCCCAGCTCGAACCCGGCCAGGCGGTCGGGCTCGCCGCCGCGGGCCGTGAGCAGGATCACCGGCACCTCCCGGGTGGCGTCCCGGGAGCGCAGGATCCGGAGGACCTCGAACCCTTGCAGGTCGGGGAGCATGACGTCCAGCACCACCAGGTCCGGCCGGACCTCGGCCGCGGCCCGAAGGGCCTCGTGCCCCGTGAGGGCCCGGGCCGTCTCGAACCCTGCGGCCTCCAGGTTGTAGGCCACCAGGTCCACCAGGTCCTCTTCGTCGTCCACCACCAGGATGCGCATGGGGGCGGCCTCCGCAGCAAGTCAGCAGAAGCGGGGGTCTTCCGGCACGTGGGTGTGCCGGATGTCCTTGCCCTTGACCAGGTAGATCACCATCTCCGAGATGTTGGTGGCGTGGTCGGCGATCCGCTCCAGGTACCGGGCGATCAGGATCAGCCCCAGGGCCCGGGAGATGTTGGCCGGGTTCTCCATCATGTAGGTCAGCAGCTCCCGGAAGATCTGGTCGTTCAGGCGGTCCACCACGTCGTCGCTCTCGCACACCGCCTTGGCGGCGGCGGCGTCGCGCTGCACATACGCGTCCAGGCTGCGCCGAACCATGTCGCGGGCGGCGTCCGCCATCCGGGGCAGGTCGATGAGGGGCTTGAGCGGCGGCTGATCCACCAGCTCCAGGACCCGCTCGCTCATGTTCACCGCCAGATCCCCGATCCGCTCCAGGTCGGTGGAGATCTTCAGCCCGGTGATGATCAGCCTGAGGTCCGTGGCCGCGGGCTGGCGCAGGGCCAGCAGCTCGATGCACCTCTCGTCGATCTCCACCTCGTACCGGTTGATCTCGTGGTCCCGGGCGATCACCCCCCGGGCCCGCTCGCCGTCCCGCTCCACCAGGGAGGCCATGGCGTCCTCAATGGCCTTCTCCACCAGCGCACCCATGCGCAGGATCTGCTGCTGGAGCCGCTCCAGCTCCGACTCGAACGCTTTGCTCGTGTGGGGTTTCATAATCCGACTCCGGAGGGTGGCCCGAATCATCCGAACCGGCCGGTGATGTAGGCCTCGGTCTGCTCCTGGGCGGGGGAGGTGAAGATCGTCTGGGTTCGATCGTACTCCACGAGCCGACCCATGTAAAAAAAGCCCGTGTAATCGGAGACCCGCGCCGCCTGCTGCATGTTGTGGGTGACGATCACGATGGTGTAGCGCTCCTTGAGCTCGCCGATCAGGTCCTCGAGGCGGGCCGTGGAGATGGGGTCGAGGGCGCTGGCCGGCTCGTCCATGAGGAGCACCTCCGGCTCCACGGCCAGGGCCCGGGCGATGCACAGCCGCTGCTGCTGCCCCCCCGAGAGCTCCAGGGCGGACGACCGGAGCCGGTCCTTCACCTCGTCCCACAGCGAGGCCTTCCGGAGGGCGTCCTCCACGATCTCGGCCAGGCGGGCCTTGTCCCGGATGCCGTGGATGCGCGGCCCGTAGGCCACGTTGTCGAAAACGGACTTGGGAAAGGGGTTCCACCGCTGGAACACCATGCCCACCCGGCGGCGCAGGTCCACCACGTCGGTGGCAGGGGAGAGGATGTCCTCCCCGTCCAGCAGGATGCTGCCGCGGGTGCGGGCGCCCGGCACCAGATCGTTCATCCGGTTCAGGCACCGCAGGAACGTGCTCTTGCCGCACCCGGACGGCCCGATCAGGGCCGTGACCCGGTTCGACGGGATCCGGATCGAGATGCCGTGGAGGGCCTGCTTCGAGCCGTACCACACCTCGACGTTCTGGCAATCGATGCGTACCGGTTCGTCCATGGATGGTGCCTCTGCGGCGCTACCGGGCCGTCTCGAGCCGGCGGCGCATGCGGCTTCGCACGGCGAACGCCGTGAGGTTCAGGGTGAACACGAGCCCCACCAGCACCAGGGCCGTGCCGTAGGCGATGGGCCGGACCTTCTCCAGGGAGTGGTGCTGGGTGGACAGGATGTAGAGGTGATAGGGCAGGGCCATGAACTGGTCCGAGAGGCTCGTGGGCGCGAACGGCAGGAAGAACGCCACCCCGGTGAACAGGATCGGCGCGGTCTCGCCGGCGGCCCGGCTGAGCCCCAGGATCGCGCCCGTGAGGATGCCGGGGAGGGCCGGCGGCAGCACCACCGTGCGCACGGCCTGCCACCGGGTGGCGCCCAGGGCCAGGGCGCCGTCCCGGTAGGCCCGGGGCACGCTCTTCAAAGCCTCCTCGCTGGCGGTGATGATCCACGGCAGCGTCAGCAGCCCCAGGGTGAGCCCGGCCGACAGGAGGCTGGTGCCCAGCCCCAGCAGGTCCACGAACAGCACCACACCGAACAGCCCGTACACGATGCTGGGGACACCCGAGAGGTTCCGGATGGCCAGCCGGATCCAACGGGTGGCCCGGTTGTCCGGTGCGTACTCCGTCAGATAGATGGCCGCTCCCACCCCCAGGGGCAGCGAGAAGACCACGGTGAGCAGGCTCACCAGGGCCGTGCCCGCGATGGCCGGGAAGATGCCCCCCTGGGTCATGCCCCTGCGGGGCCGGTCCGTGAGGAACTCCCACCCCATCACCTGCCAGCCCTGGCGGGCGATGTGCACCAGGAAGAGCACCAGTACGGCCACCACCAGCACCGTGCTCAGCACCAGCCACGACCGGCCCAGGGCCGACCAGACGCGCTTCGCTCTCACCGGGCCCTCCTTCCCCGCCGGATGAACCAGTCGGCCACCCAGTTCACCACGAATGAGATCACGAACAGGGCGAACCCCACCGCGAACAGGGCGAAGTAGTGGGCCGTGCCGTGGGGCACCTCGCCGAGCTCGATGGCGATGGTGGCCGTCATGGTGCGCACCGGCGACAGGAACCCCGAGGGGAACGCCGGCGCGTTTCCCGTGGCCATCAGCACGGTCATGGTCTCGCCGATGGCCCGGCCCATGGCGAGCATCATCGCCGCCAGAATGCCGGGGGCCGCGGCGGGCAGGGTGACCTTGACCAGGGTCTCCCAGGGGTTGGCCCCCAGGGCCAGGCTGGCCAGACGGTGGTCCCGGGGCACCGCCCGCAGGGCGTCCTCGGACAGGCTCACCGCCGTGGGCAGGGCCATGACCGTGAGCAGCACGGCCCCGTTCAGGGCGGTGAGCCCGTTGGGCAGCCCGAACAGCCGCGCGATCGCCGGCCCCACCACCACGATGCCGATGAACCCCACCACCACGCTGGGAATCGCGGCCAGCATCTCCACGGCCGGCTTGAGTACCTCGCGAACCCGCGCGGGCGCGAACTCCGACAGGTACGCGGCCACCCCGATCCCCAGGGGCACGGTGAACGCCATCGCCCCGAGGGTGACCAGAAAGGTGGAGGCCACCATGGAGCCGATGCCGTACCTCGCCCCCTCCGGGCTCGTGGGGTCCCACCGGGCCGTGGTGAGGAACTCCCAGAGCGGGACCTCACGGAAGGCCCGGGCGCCCTGCCACAGGAGCAGCACGAAGATCCCGGCCAGCACGAGGACCGAGGTGTACCCGCACAGGGCGAGGACCCCTTCCATCAGGCGTTCCCCCGCCCGGAAGCGGCGGCGGGTCACGGGTATCGAATCTCTCATGCGGATCTCGAAGGCTAGAAGGCTGAAAGGCTGAAAACCTCTTATGTCCCCGAGTGTTCCGTTTCGAAAAAAACGTCCGCGAGATGCGGCGGTGGGACTGGGGGCTCCGACGAAGCGCGACGGCCGAGCAGCCCGGGCCGCCCGGCGCCAGGGGAGCGGCCGCGGCGCGTGCTCTCACGCGCCGCAGCGGACCGCGCCGAGGCGGCCCCTGCGAGGCCGTTCAGCGAAGGAGGGGCCCCCAGCCCCACCCCTTGAGAACAACACGAAGTTTTCGAAACACGGCACTAACAGTTGCACAGGTTCCCCGGAGCCCGGGAGGCCCCATGCCCTCCACGCAACGCTCGGGCCGACGTTTACGCGATGTCTGCGGCCGCCGAATCCGCAAGGGTATGGGGCTTGGTGAAACGCCGGGAGGGAGTGTACCGAAGGAATGTTACGGGAAGGTTACGACCGTGTTGCGAAACGATGACATCCCCGGCCCCCGGGGGATCCGAGGATCTTCACGAACCCGTCATCGTCCCGTAACCCGGCCGTAACATCGGCCGGGTACCATGGCCCGCGTGGAAGGCGGACGAGAACCCAATCCGAACGAAGAGGAAAGGAGACGAGCCCCATGCGCACCCTCACAGCCCTGCTCACCCTCACCGCCGTGGCCGTTACCGGCCCGGCCCTGGCCGGGCGCAAGATGGTCCAGGTCAAAGGATCCGACACCCTGGTGAACCTGGCCCAGGCCTGGGCCGAGGCGTTCCTGGACGAGACCGGGCAGTTCGTGGCCGTGACCGGCGGCGGCTCCGGCACCGGCATCGCAGCCCTCATCGACGGCCGGGCCGACATCGCGGACGCCTCGCGTCGGATCAAGCCCAAGGAGATCGAGCTGGCCCGGAAAAACGGGGTGGAGCCCGTGGAGTTCGCCGTGGCGGTGGACGGCCTGTGCGTCATCGTGAGCGACCAGAACCCCATCGACGCCCTCACCGTGGATGAGGTGGGGCGGCTGTTCCGGGGGGAGCTCAAGAACTGGAAGGCCCTGGGCGGCCCCGACCGGCCGGTGACCCTGTACGGCCGGCAGTCCAACTCGGGCACCTACGTGTTCTTCCAGGAACACGTGCTGGGCAACCGGGACTACGCCCGGACCATGAACCGCATGAACGGAAACGCCCAGATCCTGGAGGCCGTGGCCCGGGACGCCTCGGCGGTGGGTTACGTGGGCATCGGGTACGTGGTGGACGAGCACGGCAACGTCCGCAAGGGCATCAAGCCCCTCAAGATCAAGACCGCCTCGGGAGAAGCGTTGAGCCCCCTGAATCGGGAGGCGGTGAAGGCCGGCCGCTACCCCTTGGCCCGGGCCCTGTACCAGTACACCAACGGCACCCCCCGCGGCGTGGTGGCCGAGCTGTTGAGGTTCGAGCTGTCGGAGGCCGGCCAGAAGATCGCGGTGGAGCAAGGGTTCTACCCCGTAGGCGGCGAGCTCCTCAAAAAGAACCGGAAGGCCCTGGGCGAGTAGCCGGTTCCCGCCCACAACGGAGCCCTCGAACGAAGGCCCCGCCCCGGCGGGGCCTTTGCCGCTGCCGGTGCCCCAGCCCCGGGCGGCCGCCGTACTCCCTCCCGGGGCGGATGCGGGCCGCCCCCGGGAGGGGGCTCACGGCCACCTTGCCGTCACCGGCCCCGGCCCCCCCGGGCGACACCTTTGTGGCACGGCGCACGCTCGCCGAAGTGCCCCAGGCGGCCCGTTCGTGGGCTCGCATCCTGGCGTCTCTCCTTGAGCAGGTTGCCCAGCCCTCCCCGTGCACGGGCAACGGTCCGCCCCGGACGTCGTGGGACCGGCGGTTGATCAGGAGCGCCCCTCCCTGCTCGGGGGCAAGGGATCTGCCGGAGAGCCGGGGCCCGAGCTGGTCCGCCCCGGCGGGTGAAGAGGCCCCAGAGGGGGCGGGCCAGGGAGAGGGGGGAGGCTCACTCGGCTCGGCGCAGTGCCACGAGCTGGGTGGGGTACCAACGGTGCTTCCGGTAGAACCGGAGAGCCGGAGCGTTGTTCCGGTCGGCCAAGAGCTGGAGGCGTAGCAAGCCCCTGGCTCGGGCCCACGCCTCGACCTGCGCAAGGAGCGCCGATCCGATTTTCTGTCCTCGGAAGGCCGCGTCGACCACGAGGTCCTCCACGAGCCCAACCTCTCCACCCTCGGCCGTGGACACGAGGGCCTGGACGCTCACCATGCCCACAGCCCGATTTTCCACCTCGGCCACGAACACCCGGACTCGGTCTGGCTCAGCGCCGAAGAGCATCGTGAGCCCGCGGGCCTGGCGCTCCGGATCTGGCTCGAAGTCGGCCTCCAGGCGAAAAAGCTGTTCAAGCAACCGACACAGCCCGGGCACGTCGGACGACGTGGCCGGTCGGATGGCGAACGCTGCTCCCATGCGACGGACTCCTTGGGGGCTTCGGCCCCGGGCCTCAACGGCCGCCTGGGGGTGGCGACGGCGGCGCCTGGACGCCGGCGTCACCCTTTCACCTTCGAGCCGCCGCGGAGCGAGATCGGTTGACCCGGACCCGCTCCACGAGCCCGTACTTCTGAATGCGGTACCCGAGCTGCCGGAGGGTGAGCCCCAGCTCCCTGGCGGCCCGGGACTGGATCCAGCGGTTCCTCTCCAGGGCCGCTACCACCTCCCTGCGCTCCATCTCCTCCAGGGGGGGCAGCTCCTCGGGGCGGCGTTCCTCGTGCAGGCCCGCCGCCACCACATGGGGAGGGAGGTGGTGGAGATCGATCTCCCCTCCGTCGTTGAGGATCGCTAAGCGCTCCATCAGGTTCTCCATCTCCCGGACGTTTCCAGGCCAAGGGTACTCTAGGAACGCCCTCCGAGCCTTTCCGGTGAGGCGCAAAGGCTTCCCGTACTCCGCGGCGTACTTCGTGAGGAAGTGGTCCACCAGCAGCGGGATGTCTGCCGGCCGGGCCCGGAGGGGGGGAACCACGATGGGAAACACGTTGAGGCGGTAAAAGAGGTCCTCCCGGAATGCTCCCTCGGCCACGGCCGTGGAGAGGTCGCGGTTGGTGGCGGCCACGATACGCACATCGACCTTGCGGGTTCGGGTGGCACCGAGCCGCTCGAACTCCTGGTCCTGGAGGAACCGCAGGAGCTTCGCTTGGAGGATGAGAGGCGTCTCGCCCACCTCGTCCAAGAACAGGGTGCCCCCGTCGGCATCCTCCACCCGGCCGGGCTTCGCCCGATCGGCTCCGGTGAAAGCGCCCCTTTCGTACCCGAAGAGCTCGGCCTCGAGGAGGTTGTCCGGAATGGCCGCGCAGTTGAGCTTTACGAACGGGCCGTCGGCCCGGGGACTCATCTCGTGGAGAATGCGCGCGATCAGAGTCTTGCCGGTCCCCGACTCTCCGAGCAGAAGCACCGAGGCCCGGCTGGGGGCGACCTTGCGCACCAGCTCCTGGACCTCGGCCATGGCGCGGCTGCGGGACACCAGAAAAAACCCCCCGTATCTCTCGGAGAGCTCGGCCCGCATGGCCCGATTGAGACGCTCCAAGCGCCCGCGCTCGCGCTCGGCCGATCGGTTCAGGGCCACGAGCTGAGCAACCAGGGCCGCGACCACGGTCAGAAACTCCAGGTCACGCTGGAGGGAGACCTCGGGGCCGAACATCCGATCGGCGGTCATGACCCCGATGGATCGGCCCTGGAGAAGAATCGGAACCCCAAGGAATGCGACGCTGTCCTTCTCGATGTTTCGGGCGCCGGTCCGGTTGAGAAACAAGGGCTCCGAGCGAATGTCGGGCACCACCACAGGCACCCCACGGGAGAACACCTGCCCCGTGATCCCCTCTCCGGGTGCGTAAACCCCGCGCCCTTGGGCCGACGGGGTGAGCCCGTGGGCCGCCCGAATCACGAGACGGCCGGTCTCCTCGTCGTAGAGAACCAGGGTGCCCCGGGTCATGCCCAGGTGCTCGGAGAGGACGGCCAAGATCAGACTCAACGTACGATCCAGGTCCAGGGCCCCTCCAATGAGGCGACAGATCTCCAGAAGCGCGTTCCATTCCAGTTCGCGGATGGAAGAGTTGCTCGACATCTCTTCGACCTTCTCGCGTTCGTGGGTTCGTGGGATTGGTGCGGGGTGAGCGCTGCCGGGAGGGCCAAGCAGCCACCCGGGCTCGGCTGTCGGCTCAACCGCGCACCAGGTTGCCTCCCCCGGATGTGGCGGCCAGGGGAGGAACAGCCTCCCCCGGCCAGTCCAGAGCACGCCCCACCTCAGATTGCCGCCCCTCCCCGCTCGCCCGTGCGGATGCGAATAGCGTCGTGCACCGCGCTCAGAAACACCTTGCCGTCCCCGATCTTGCCGGTGCGTGCCGCAGTCACGATCGCGTCGGCCACGGCTGCCGCCTGAGACTCGTCCACCACCACCTCCACCTTTACCTTGGGCACGAAGTCCACGGTGTACTCCGCACCCCGATAGAGCTCTGAGTGACCTTTCTGGCGGCCGAAGCCCCTCACCTCGCTCACTGTCATCCCCTGCACCCCCAGATCCTGGAGGGCCTCCTTCACGGCGTCGAGCCGGAAGGGCTTGAAGATCGCCTCGATCTTTAACATGGCATCCCACTCCTTGTTCGGAAGCGTTTCATTCGGTCGTTGCTGACCCCCCGGGAGGAGGAGCCGGGTCGCCGCCGGTGAGAACGCGGCTCTCTCCGTGGGCTCGGCGGCATCCATACAGGAACCGTGCCAAACCGAAGGGCCCCGGGTTTCCGGGGTGACTCCTGGCCACAACGCAACAAAAACGCACGAAACACAAGCAGATACAACCACTTCGTCGTATCAATTCCATTGCAAACAAAAAAGTTCCATACTGGTATTTTTAAGACAAAAATGTTTCACTGAGGCTTCGAGGCCCCCCCCGCGGCTTCACCACGATCGTCGAAAATGTTTTTGATTTCTGGTGGTTGTTGGCACAGATCCTTACTCGGGAGGGGGTTGGCACGGCTTTGGCAAGGGGGCCGGGTGTCGCCGCCGCGACAGTCACCCCCAACCATGCAGAAGGAGACGGGACGATGAAACACGCGATCCGAAGGCTTTCCGCCGCCGGGCTTCTCGCCCTCGCCCTCGCCGGCGGCGCCTGGGCGGCCGACAAGCCTCTCACCGCCGACACGGTCCAAACCCACCTCAATTACGTGTGGACCCTGGTGGCCGCCTTCCTTGTGTTCTTCATGCAGGCCGGGTTTGCCATGGTGGAGGCCGGCTTCACCCGGGCCAAAAACGTGTGCAATATCTTGATGAAGAACTTCATGGACTTCGGCATGGGGGCGCTTGCCTTCTTTTTCGTGGGCTTCGGCCTCATGTTCGGGCTGTCGAACGGCTGGATCGGCACCTCCGGCTTCATGCTCCGCGACTTCGCCGTGGACGGTGATCCCTGGGTTTACGCCTTCTTCATGTTCCAGGTCGTGTTCGCCGCCACCGCAGCCACCATCGTCTCGGGCGCCGTGGCGGAACGCATGAAGTTCAGCGTGTACCTCGTGTTCAGCGCCCTCATGACCGCCATCGTCTACCCGGTGTTCGGTAGCTGGGCCTGGGGCAGCCTGTACAAAGGCTCCGGGTGGCTCGAAGGGCTCGGGTTCATCGACTTCGCCGGTTCCACGGTGGTCCACTCCGTTGGCGGCTGGGCGGCCCTGGCCGGCGCCATCGTGGTGGGGCCGCGGATTGGCAAGTACAAGAACGGCAAGCCCCAGGCCATCCCCGGCCACTCTATTCCGCTGGCAGCCTTGGGCGTCCTGATCCTCTTTTTCGGCTGGTTCGGGTTCAACCCGGGATCCACCACCACCGGCGACACCTCCATCGCTTTGATCGCGGTGACCACCGCCCTGGCAGGGGCCGCCGGCCTCGTCTCGACCATCTACTACACCTGGGTCCGGTTCGGAAAACCCGACGTGGGCATGACCTTGAACGGCTGCCTGGCCGGGCTCGTGGGCATCACGGCCGGCTGCGCCAACGTCAGCCCGCTGTCGGCCATCGTCATCGGGCTGGTGGCCGGGGTTCTCGTGACCGAGTCGGTGGTGTTTTTTGACCGGGTGGGGGTGGACGACCCCGTGGGCGCGGTGTCGGTGCACGGCGTGTGCGGCGCCTGGGGCACGCTGGCGGCGGGCCTGTTCAACTCGGCGGGGTTCTCCTGGGGAGTGGTGGGGGTGCAGGTCCTCGGGATCGTCGTGGCCTTCGTGTGGGCCTTCGGCTCCAGTTTCATGCTCTTCCAGATCCTAAAGGCGGTGATGGGGGTCCGCTTGAGCCCTGAGGAGGAGCTCACCGGCTGCGACCTCTCCGAGCACGGCCTGAGCGCCTACCCAGAGTTCCTGTTTCCCAGCGTGGTCAACCCGGAACCCTCGGGCGGCACCCCTGCAGCGAAGCGCACGCTCGCCACCGCCGAGATGGCCCCCTCCAAAACCTGATCCGGAACCCTCGCCGCGCCAGAAGGGATGAACGAACCATGAAACGTCATGTCGCCTCTTTGTGTGCTGCCGTCCTGGCCGCCTCGGCCTCCCTGGCTTCGGCCCGGGACACCGGTTGGCTCTCCGACGAGAACTTCACGGGGAACATTGCTTACACCTCGGATTACGTGTTCCGCGGCGTCTCCCAGACGAACTCCAGCTGGGCGGTCCAAGGCGGCATCGATTACGCCGCCCCGGCCGGCGTGTACGCGGGAACCTGGGCCTCCAACGTGAGCTTCGGGGGCGGCATCGAGATGGACTTCTACGGCGGCTTCGCCTCTGAGGTAGCCGGAGTGACCTACGATCTCGGCGTGATCTACTACGCCTACCCCAAGTCCCACGACGACCCCGAACTCAACTTTGTCGAGGGGACCTTCAAGCTGGGCTACGAGCTGCCCCCCCTCGGCTCTGCCGTCCCCTCTCTCGGCATCACCTACGCGTACTCCCCGAACTTCTATGGGGAGGATGGGGCTGCCCACTACGTGGCTGGGGCCCTCGACCTCAGCCTGCCCTGGGGTCTCTCGCTCTCGGGTGACGTGGGCTGGCAGAGGGTGGAGGGCGACAAGACCACCGGGGAAGGTCAAGGCCTTGAGGGTGACGATGGGTTCGACTACGTGCACTACCGCCTGGGCGTCGCCAGCTCCTTCAAGGGCTTCGACCTCGACGTGAGCTACCACAACACCACCGAGGCCGACTTTCTCGGCTCCGACATCGCCGACGGCCGCCTCGTGTTCACGGTGTCCCGCTCCCTCTGAACGGGTTTGGGTCTGGCCCCCGGCCCCTCCCGGCCGGGGGCCCTTCTCGGCGCTCCCGTGCCCCCTCCGCTCTCCTCGTTCAACCTCTGCAACGTGCCGCCCCCGGTGCTCGCCTCGGTGGCGTTCCAACGCCACCCCCGGCCGGTCCACATCCAGGGGGTCCGCCGCACCCACCGCCGGCTGTTCGCGTGGCTCCGGCGCACCCGGGATCCCCAGGACCGGAGCCGCCGGTTCCAGGAGTACATGGACGTGGCCTTCCGCCTCCACCAGTGGCGCGACGAGCCGGAAGGATCCGGACGCGCGAGCCTGCGGAACAGCTACTTCCGGTACCTGCGCGGATGGATGGCGGACTCAAGTTCCCGGGAGGCCGCCGTCCTGAAGGCCTGGGCCGAGAGCCGGTTCGGGCTCCCGCCCTGCCACCACGGGACCCCGATTCGGGGGCCCGACGACCCGTCGTACCTGCACTACCGCACCGCGGCGGCCCGGAGCGAGGGGCGGACGAACGCCCTGCGCCTGCAGCTCGACCTCCTGTTCGAGTTCATCCAGGACGAGGTGCGGCGCCGGTACCCAGGTCCTCCGCGGGGCCTCACGCTGTACCGGGGTGTCCACGACCTCGACGAGCACGAAGTGACGGCGCGCCCGGCCCGTGACCGGGTCGTGGTGTGGCTCAACAACCTGGTGTCGTTCACCCGTGACCCGGAGCGGGCCTGGGAGTTCGGCACTCGGGTGTTGGAGGTGACCGTGCCCACGAGCAAGATCGTGTTCGACGCCCGCCTGCTGCACACGAGCCTGCTGGCAGGGGAAGAGGAGGTGCTGGCGCTGGGCGGTCAGGTGGAGGCAAAGGTGCGGTGGTGGTGACGGCCGGGGTGCGCGACCGGGCCCGGGCGGCGATGCTCGGCTTTGGAGTGGGCGACGCCCTGGGGGCCACGACCGAGTTCATGACCCCTGTGGAGATCCGGCATCGGTACGGGGTACACCGGACCCTGAGGGGTGGAGGGTGGCTCAGGCTGCGGCCCGGTCAGGTTACCGACGACACCGGTATGCTCCTGGCCCTGGCCGAGGCCGTGGCGGAATCCGGGCGATGGGACCTCGAGGCGATCGCCCGGGGATTCGTGACCTGGCTCCGATCGCGGCCGGTGGACGTGGGCGCCACCTGCGCCCGGGGGATCCGGCGGTTCCTCGTGGAGGGCACCCTCCAGGCTCCCCCGGGGGAGTGGGATGCCGGAAACGGGGGCGCCATGCGGGCCCCGGCCGCCGGGATTGCTTCGCTGTCGAGCCCCCTTGCGGCAGGAGGCCGGGCCGTGCGCCAAGCTCGCATCACACACAACCACCCCCTCTCCGACGCGGCGTCGGCCGCGGTGGCTCTCATGGTGCGGGCGGCGGTGCTCGGACTCGGGTTTGAGGCAGTCGACCGGGTGGCCCGCGCTCTGGGCCGCAGGCACCCGGCGTTTCGGGCCACCGGCGTGCGGCCGGTGTCGAGCCCGTACGTGGCAGACACCCTCAGGACCGTGCTCTACTTCCTCCGGACGACCAGGTCGTTCGAGGAGTGTTTGGTGGGGGTGGTGAACCAGGGGGGCGACGCCGACACGGCGGGCGCCATCGCGGGCAGTCTCGGGGGTGGCCTCGGGGGCACGGCCGCGATCCCCCGGCCCTGGCTCCGCCGGCTCGACCCGCAGGTTCGCGACCGGTTGGAGGTGGCCGCGGAAAACCTGATCCGCCTCGGGGGGTAGGGAGGAACGGTTCGCCTGGGAACGGGCCATCCCGGCGAAGTGCCAGGAAGCCGGGTGGGGTGCCGGCGGCGTGGGGCCGAAGGACCAGGGCGTCGCCCCCCGGGCGGCCGGGAGCCGGAGCCTGAAGAGCCCCCGACCGTGGACCCGGGGAGCTGCACGCTCCACCATGCCCACCGACCGCTCCGCCGGCAGGGAGCTACAGGACCAGCTCGAACGCGGTCTCGTCGGTCTCCCGGTCGGCCCGGTCGAGGAACGCGTCGAGGATCTTCTCGGCGAGCCGCATGGCGCCCCGGTACCCCACGGTGGGGAAAAATTGATGGCCCACCCGGTCGAGCACCGGAAACCCGTGGCGTACCAGAGGGGTCCTCTCGTCCCGGGCGATGTACTTGCAGTAGGTGTTGCCGATGATGAGGTCCACCGGCTCGTTCTTGATAAGCTGGTGGAAGTGAAACATGTCGGACGCCTGGGCCACGTTGCCCTCCACCCCGGCTTCCTCCAGGAGTCCTCGCACCCGTTCCTCGAACCGTTTGCCCGGGGTGCCTGTGACCACGTGCACGGGCTTCATGTCGAGGGTGAGGCAGAACTCTGTGAGCGCAATGACGGGATCGGGATCCCCGACCAGCGCCACCTTCTTGCCGTAGAAGTATTGGGACATATCGGCCAGCAGGTCCACAAGCCGGCCTCGCTCCCGGGTGACCGAGACCGTGGCCTCCACTCCCCCGATGCGCCGCAGGGCGTCCACGAACCGGTCGGTGGCGAGAAGCCCGATGGGCGTGTCGAGCACCTCGAAGGAGACCTGGGCCTTTTTCTCCAGCGCCTCCGCGGCCGGGGCCGAGGCCCAGGCCCCGAGGGCCAGGGTGGCCAGGCTGCCGCCCACGGTCCGCAGGTCCTCCACCCGCACGCCCCCTTCCGGATAGAACTCGTGGCGGCCGGTCATGGGAGCGGCGAGAACGCCCGAGGTGTCGGGGAACAGGAGGATCTCAACGCCCATCTCGGCCGCCAGACGCTTGAGCTCGGCCATGTCTGAGGGCTCCACGAACCCGGGAATCACATTGATGCGTTTGGTCGGGGCCGCGCCGGGCTCGGCAAAGTACTCCACCAGGGCTCTGGTCATGTTGGCGAACCCCGTGATGTGGGACCCTACGAAGCTCGGGGTGTTGGCGTGGATCACGGTCCTCCCCTCGGGGATCTTGCCCGCATCCGCCGCGTTCCTGACGATCTGGGGGATGTCGTCGCCGATCACCTCCGAAAGGCAGGTGGTGTGCACGGCCACCACGTCGGGGTCGTAAAGTGCAAAAATGTTCTCGATGGCCTGGGTCAGGTTGGCCATGCCTCCGAACACCGAGGCTCCCTCGGTGAAGGAGCTCGTGGCCGCCATCACGGGCTCCTTGGTGTGCCGAGTGAGCATGCTGCGGTGGTAGGCGCAGCACCCCTGGGATCCGTGGCTGTGGGGCAGGCACCGGTGCACCCCGAGGGCGGCGTAGAGCGCTCCCACGGGCTGGCAGGTCTTGGCCGGGTTGACGGTCAGGGCAGATCGTTTGCGCAGTTCCTTGGGCGTGTGTCGCAGCAGCATAAGTCACCTCGAGTGCCGGAAAGACGGGGGATCAGGACGCCTGGCGCAGGGTCTCGGGCCGGGGATCTTGGGCCCAGGGCGGGGTCACGTGCCGCCAGATCCGGGTGCTCGCCATGCGGTCGATCTCACGGTAGAACCGGACCGCCCCCCGGAACCCGGCGTAGGGGCCGTGGTAATCATAGTTGTGGAGCTGCTTCATCGGGATACCGTGCTTCTGGATCACGTACTTTTCCTTGATGCCGGCGCAGAACACGTCGGGCCGGTAGAGCTCGATCAGCCGTTCAGTCTCGTAGTGGGTGATGTCGTCGATGACGAGGCTTCCCTCCTCCATGTCGGCCATGAGCCCCTCGTACTCCCCGAGGTCTAGACCCTGGGCCCGCAGCGCCTCCAGCTCCTCAGGGGGCTTGCGGGGCCGGTACCGCTCGGGGTCGGGCTCCACGTCGAGCTCCTCGATGTTTCGGCTGTCCGCGTCGATCTTGATGAAGGGCAGCACTTTGCGGCCCTCGTAGTCGTCGCGGTGGCCGAACTCGTACCCCGCTGCCACGGTGCGCATACCGATCTCCCGGAACAGTTCCTGATAGTGGTGGGCCCGCGAGCCGCCGACGAACAGCATGGCGGTTTTGCCCTCGGTTCGGGGTCGGACCTCGTCGATGACCGCCCGCACCCGGGACATCTCGTCGGCGGTCACCTGCTCCACCCGTTCGACCAAGTCCGGGTCGCCGAAGTACTGGGCGATCTTGCGGAGCGACTTGGCCGTGGCCTCGGCACCGATGAAGTTCACCTTGATCCAGGGAATACCGTACTTCTCCTCCGTCATCTCGGCCATGTAGTTGATCGACCGGTGGCACATGACGGCGTTGAGGTCGGCGGTGTGGGCCCGGGCGAACTGGTCGTACGAGGCGTTGCCGCTGAACGTGGACACGAGCGTGATGCCGCAGAGCTCCAGGATCCGTTCGATCTCGAAGGCGTCGCCCCCGATGTTGTACTCGCCGAGCAGGTTGATCCGGAACTTCCCCCCGGGAGGCTCGTCGCGGGTGCCCACCACGTGCTCGAAGATGCCGTTGTTGGCGATGTGGTGCCCGGCCGACTGGCTCACGCCCTTGTAGCCCTCGCAGCTGAAGGCGAACACGTTGATGCCGAGCTCCTCCTTCATGTCGCGGGCCACGGCGTGGATGTCGTCGCCGATCAGGCCCACCGGGCAGGTGGCCGCGATGGCGATGGCCTTGGGCCGGAAGATCTCGTAGGCCTCCCGGATGGCCTTCCGGAGCTTCTTCTCCCCCCCGAACACGATGTCGTTCTCCTGCATGTCGGTCATGAGGGCGTAAGGCATGTAGTTGGGGGCGTCCTCCGAGGGTGGCCGGGTCTGGTTCCGGCGGGTGAGCCAGCTGTAGAACCCGCATCCCACGGGGCCGTGGGTGATGGTGAGGATGTCCCGGACCGGGCCGAGGATCACCCCCTTGCACCCGGCGTAGGAGCAGCCCCGCTGGGTGATCACGCCCGGCGTCGTGCGGGTGTTCGAGAGGATGGGGGGGCGAAACCCCTCGGCGTCGGGGGGGGCGTTCACCACGATCTGCTTGGCGCGCTTACGGGCCGCTTTGGTCGGGTAGGCCTCGGTCAGGGCGCGTTTGGCGTCTTCGGGACGCAGGGTTTCGGTTGCCATGGTCGCCTCCTTTGCGGGGTTGGGGAAAGGCCGGGGGTCAGGGGGCCGCCGGAAGGGGGCCGGGCTGCGCCACCACTTCGATGCCGAGGGCGGCCAGTTCGGCGGCCGGCCGCTCGCCGATCCGGGTGCAGTACACCCGCCGGCAGTCCTCGAGCGCCTCGGCGATGCCGGCGAACCGCCCCTCGTCAAAAGGGTGGCCGGGGTCGCCGGTGGAAAGCGGAGTCACCGGTCGGGCGGCCACGAACCGGGGGCCGCCGACCGCCAGGTCGTAGATCCAGAACCGGCGGGCCCGGCCGAAGTGCTCGTCCACGCTCTTGCCGTCGGTGGATGCGATCGCGATGCGCATGGGTCACCTCCTGGGGTGGGGAGTGGAAAGGACGCTGGGGCTCAGCCGCACCCGGAGCCGTCGCCGCCGCAGCCGAGCCCGCGGGAGCAGCCGCCCCGGCGCCGGCGAAACCGCGCGGGATCCACGTCCGAGAACACGGCGGAGAGCCCGAGCTCGATGAACCCGTCCATCTCGAGGGGTACGACCCCAGCTTCGGTGAGGATCGCCCGGGGGCCCTCCCCGACCCCGCTCACCAGCACCGCGCGGCAGTCACCGAGCCCCTCGGCAAGCCGTCGCCACCGGTCGGGTCCGCCCCCGGGCGGAGGGGCCGGCCGCTCCTCCACAAGCAGAAATCCGGCCCCTTCCCGGGCCCACACCTGGAACGAGCGGGCCTCGCCCAGGTGCTGGTTCACGAGCATGCCCTCCCGGGTGGCCACGGCCACGTGGGGTCGGTCGATGCGAAGGGGCGGGGGCGCTCCGGCGGCCTCTTGGAGGAAGGGCGCGAACTCGCCGGAGCGGTCCTCCTCCAAGAGCCCCACGGCGTCGGCCCGGCACCGGCGGCAGTGGCGCATCTGGGGCAGGAACCGCTCGGCCTCGGCGCGCAGCTCCCGCAGGAACTCGGGCACCGGCTCGGATACGTCGGCCAGGGGGGTGCCCGCCGTGGGCACCAGCCCCATCACGTTCAGGGCGTCGGCGCCCCATCCGGCCACGGTGCGGGCCACGTCGACCACGTGGTGGTCGTTCACCCCGGGCACCACGATGCAGTTGACCTTGACGAGGATCCCACGGGCCTTGAGGCCGGTTACGGCCAGGCGCTGGCGCTCGAGGAGGACGGCGGCCGCGTCGGGGCCCCGGTAGACCACCTTCCCGTCCCGGGCCCAGGCGTAGAGCGACGCTCCCACGGCCGGAGCCACAGCGTTCACCGTGACGGTCACGTGGGTCACCCCTAGCGCGGGAAGTTCGTCGAGCAGCGGCGGCAGCCCCAGCGCGTTGGTGGCGACGCACAGGAGCATCTCGGGGTAACGCTCCCGCACGAGCCGGAGCGTCGCCAGGGTCTCGTCGGGGTTGGCGAACGGGTCGCCCGGGCCGGCGATGCCCACCACAGAGATGCGGGGCTCCGCGGCCACGACCCGCTCCAGATACCCGACGGCCTGGTGGGGCGAGAGCACTGCGCTCGTGACCCCGGGCCGGCTCTCGTTCACGCAGTCGTACTGGCGGTTGCAGTAGACGCACCTCAGGTTGCACCGAGGCGCCACCGGAAGATGGACCCGGCCGCAGTGACCGTGGCTCTCCGCGTGGAAGCAGGGATGGCGGTTGAGATCGAGGGCGGGGTTCATGGGAGTCTCCTCTGGCGGTTTAGAGATAGCCGTAGCCCACGGCGGAGGCTTCTTGCTGCTGGGCGAGCAGGGCGTTCACGACACGGTCGAAGAGGTCCTGGGTGCCCGCGTACCCGAGGACCCGCTGCCGGGCTGCCCCGAACCGGTCGTGGATGGGGAACCCCACCCGCACCAGGGGGATGCCCCAATCCCGAGCCAGGGGATACGCCTTGCTCGTGCCCACCACGAGGCCGAGCCCCAGGTCCCGCGTCTCCTCGGCGACCGTGTAGTAGTCCACCTCCTCCCGCACCGCCGGCGGCTCCCGGAGGAGTCCGGCCGTGGCGGCATCCACGGCACCCTCGAGGGATCCGGACCGATCCCCAGTGGCCACGTACGCGACATGGACCCCGATCTCGGCGAGAAACCCGGAGAGGCCTACGGCCAGGTCCTCGTCGGCCACCACGGCCGCACGGACCCCGGCCAGGTACTTATGGGCATCCACGTAGGCGTCCACGAGCCGGCCCCGCTGGGCACGGACCCAACCCGGGGTAGGGCGGCCCGAGAGCTCCTCCAGCACCGCGAAGAACCGGTCGGATGCCCGAAGCCCCACGGGAAGGGGGAGGGGGAGGAGTTCCACCCCGAACCGATCGCGTAGCCAGGCGCCGGGGCCCGAGGCGTCGCCGGCCATGCAGCCCAACGCCACCGTGGCCCGGGCACGGCCCGCGGCCTGGAGCGCTTCGGGGGGGGTTCCGCCGGGAGGCACCGGGGTGTAGGCGTCCCAGATGGGCCCGTCCAGGGGGTCGGAGGGGTCGGGGATCACGGCCGCCTCGAGGCCGAAGGCGCGGACCACGTCCTTCAGGTGCCGGAGGTCGGCCGGGGAGGCCATGCCCGGCAGGAGGTTCAGGTGGGAACCGGCCGGCCCGGGACGGGCCAGGGCCTTGAGGAGCGCCCGCACCGCCCGCCGGAACCCCTCCGTGTGGGTACCCCCGAAGCTCGGGGTCCGAACCGTCACCACCCGGGGGAGGGTGACGCCGGGGTTCTTCCCGGCGAGTTCGGCTAGAAACGCCTCGACCAGGGGGCCCGGCTCCTCCCCGATCGTCTCGGTGAGGCAGGTGGTGGCCACCCCGATGACCCGGGGCCGCATGGCCGTGATCACGTTCCACAGCCCCTGGCGCAGGTTGGGGCCTCCCCCGAACACGGCCTGCCGCTCTCCCAGCGACGACGAGGCGATGGCCACGGGCTCCCGATAGTGGCTGATGAGGTACCGGCGCATATAGGTGGCGCAGCCCTGGGACCCGTGGAGGAACGGCACGGTGCCCTCGACGCCCTTGAAGGCAAGGCACGCGCCCAAGGGCATGCATAGGTGGCAGGCGTTGGTGGTCGAAACGAAGGCGGGGGCGGCGCTCTCAGGCATGGCAGACCTCCCGGGAGCCGGCCCGGCGCGGGGCGAACCGCCACACCGGGCTCGTGACGGTGCGGTGGACCTCCTCGGCGAACCGGAGCATCCCCTCGAACCCGGCCAGGGGAAGCTTGCGTTCGTGGTTGTGGTCGCAGAACCCGATGCCGAGCTTGTAGGCGATGGGCCGCTCCTTGACCCCGCCCACGAGGAGATCCGCCCCCTGCTCCAGCAGGAGCGCGCTCAGCTCCAGGGGGTTCGTGTCGTCCACGATCACCGTGCCGGGATCGGTGATCTCGTGCAGTTCCCGGTAGTCTTCGGCGGTGCCGGTCTGGGAACCCACGATCACCGTGCGCATGCCCAGAAGCCGGAACGCCTTGACGAGGGAGAAGGCCTTGAACGCGCCCCCGACGTAGATGGCTACCCGCCGGCCCTCCAGGTCGGCCCGGATCGACCGGAGGCGGGGCTCCAGGATGGAGAGTTCCTCGCGGACGAGCTCCCGAGCCCGGCCGGGCAGGCCCGGATCCCGGTCGGCGAAATGGTCGCCCACGGCGTAGAGGGCCTCGGCCATGTCGTCCACCCCGAAGTACGACACCCTCCGGAACGGCACGCCGTAGGCCTCCTCCATGCGGCGGGCCAGGGCCAGGGTGGCCCCCGAGCACTGCACCAGGTTGAGCGCCGCACCGTGGCACCGCGCGATGTGGGCGACGCGGCCGTCGCCGGTGAGGTTGGCCACCACCTCGACCCCCATGCGCTCCAGGTAGCCCCGGACGATCCACAGCTCACCGGCCAGGTTGAAGTCCCCAAGGATGTTGACGCTCACCGGCGAGATCCCGTCGGTGGGCCCCGTGCCCACCAGGCGGAACAGGGCCTCGCAGGCCGCCGCATACCCGGCCCGTTTGGTGCCTTGGAACCCCTCGGACCGGACCGGGATCACCGGGATCCCCTGCTCGGCGGCGACCCGCTTGCACACGGCCCCCAGGTCGTCGCCGATCAGCCCCACCACGCAGGTGCTGTACACGAACGCCCCGGCCGGGCGGTGCCGCCCGATCAGCTCGGTGAGGGCCCGGTAGAGCTTCTCCTCGCCGCCGAAAATGACCTCGCGCTCCCTGAGATCGGTGCTGAAACTCAGGCGGTGGAGCTGGGGACCCGACGAGAGGGCCCCTCGGATGTCCCAGGTGTAGGCCGCGCACCCCACGGGCCCGTGGACCAGGTGGAGGGCGTCGGCCACCGGGTAGAGCACCACCCGGGCCCCGCAGAACACGCAGGCCCGCTGGCTCACGGCGCCGGCGAGGCTCTCCCGGTTGCAGGCGAGGCGGAAGGTGCCGTCTCCCTTGCGGTGCACCTGGTCGCGGCGGGCCTCGAAAGGCAGGGCGGTCATGCGGAATCTCCTACGGTTCGTCGATGCGGTGCGCGCCGGTGGCGCGCCCCTCCTCGAGGGCGTCCAGGATCTCGTCGGCCGCCCCCTCGTCCACCCCGCCGTACCAGGCGCCGTGGGGGTACACGACCACCACGGGCCCCCGGTCGCAGGCCTTGAGACAGCCGGTCGTCGAGACCAAGGCATCGAGGCCCCGGTCGGCTACCTCGGCCTCGAGGTAGGCCACCAGGCCGCGGGAGCCCCTCTGGAGGCAGACCCCTTTGGCCTCGGTCCCGCGAAAGCTTCCGCACACGAGAAGGTGGTACTCCGGACGTCGCATGGGGCGTCTCCTTGGGGGCCTACCCGAACAACCCGTAGTCCATCAGGAGCTTCTCCAGCTCGGGGATCGGGAGGGGCTTGGGGATCACGAACATGTCGTTCTCGTCCATGGCCCGGGCGAGGTTGCGGTAGTGTCCGGCCTGGGGGTGCTCGGGCGCGTAGTCGATCACGGTCTTTCGGTGGATCTCGGCCTTCTGGACCACGTTGTCCCGGGGCAGAAAGTAGAGCATCCGGGTGCCCAGCTTCTCGGCAAAGGCCCGGATCATCTCCTCCTCGTTGTCCACCTTGCGGCTGTTGCAGATGAGCCCCCCCAGCCGCACCCCGCCGGCCCGGGCGTATTTCTGGATGCCCTTGCAGATGTTGTTGGCGGCGTACATGGCCATCATCTCGCCGGAGACCACGATGTAGATCTCCTGGGCCTTGCCCTCGCGGATCGGCATGGCGAACCCGCCGCACACCACGTCGCCCAAGACGTCGTAGAACACGTAATCGAGCTCCTTGTCGTCTTCGTACGCGCCGAGGGCCTCGAGAAGGTTGATCGAGGTGATGATGCCCCGGCCGGCGCACCCCACTCCGGGCTCGGGCCCGCCCGACTCCACGCACACCGTGTCGCCGAACCCGGCCTTGGCCACGTCCTCAAGCTCCACGTCCTCGCCCTCGTCCCGCAGGGTGTCGAGCACGCTCTTTTGCGCGAGCCCCCCCAGGAGCAGCCGGGTGGAGTCGGCCTTGGGATCGCAGCCGACCACCATCACCTTTTTCCCGGCCTCTGCGAGCCCCGCCACGGTGTTCTGGGTAGTGGTGGATTTGCCGATGCCGCCTTTTCCGTAGATCGCCACCTTTCGCATCTCTGCTGCCTCCCTGTTTTTGGGTTGGTGTTGTCCTGTAGAGAGCAACGAGTGTGCCAAGGGCAGAGGACAATTCGATTCTTTTCCTAACCTGCTGGAACGTATTGTGTATTTTTGTTTTGGACAAAACCATCCGATATGTGTCTTATCGGCGACTACACAAAAAGGTAGGCCGTGGTTTACATCGAGGTAAACAAAGGATTCATGTTTGTAAGGAACAGGCCAAACAGAAGGCCCCCGGGAGCCACACCGAGGCCCGGAGGAGGTGGGGCTGGGACGGGATCAGGCGGGAGGAATCGTGGCGAGGGAGCGGTTGGCCCACATGCGGTCCAGCAGGCCATGCCTATGGGTACGGTGCCCGAGTCCCCGAGGAGCAGGATCGGCACCCCGCCGCGCGGCGTCGGCGGCTATCCGGCCCGCTGCAGCCAGGCCAGCGCCTTTCGGCCCGAGTGTTTCCCCCGGACGATCTCGTGGCGCCGCCCGACGAGGCCGGGGGGAAAGGGCTCGTAGAGCCCCGGGGATTTCAAGAGCCCGTCCACGTGGATGCCCGACTCGTGGCGGAACGCGTCCCGCCCGACCACGGGTTTGCCCGGGGGAATGGGCCGCAACGCCCGTCGTGCCACGCCACGAGCAAGCTGGGGAAGGCGAGAGAGCCGTACGCCCGTGGGCGCCCCGAGGCAGCGCCACAGGGCCACGGCCACCTCCTCCAGGGCGGCGTTGCCCGCCCGCTCACCGAGCCCGAGCACCGTAACACTCAGCCAACCGGCGCCGGCTCGCGCCGCCGCCACGGCGTTGGCCGTTGCCATACCGAGGTCGTTGTGGCCATGGAACTCCAGGGGCACGGAGACCGTGGTGGAGAGCCCCTTCACAAGCCCTTGGGCCCCGTCTGGGTCGAGCACCCCGACCGTGTCGGCCACCCGGACCCGAAGCGCCCCCGCGCGCTCGGCGGCTCGGGCGGCCTCGGCAAGGAACCCCCGATCGGCCCGAGAGGCGTCTTCGAGGCCGAGCACGATCTCCATCCCCAGACGACGTGCGTGGCGCCCCAGCTCCCCGATCCGACGCAGCGCGGTGGGCCGGCTCCAGCCGAGTTTGGTACCGATCATGAGGTCGGACGCCGGCACGCACACCCCGGCTCGCCGCGCCCCCAAGGCGCGGGCAGCCTCGAGGTCACGCTTCCGGGCGCGGCACCACACAGAGACCGGAACCGGGAGACCGAGCCGGAGCACCCGGCGGATCCCTTCGGCCTCGTCCCCCCCCATGGCCGCCGTGCCCGCCTCGATCTCGTCGACCCCTGCCTCGGCCAGGGCCCGCGCCAGTTCTTCCTTGACCTCTGGACGGAACGCCACCCCCGGGGTCTGCTCCCCGTCCCGGAGCGTCGTGTCGCACAGCCGGATCACGGTGCCGCCTCCCGGCGCACGGCCGGGACCAGGTGCTCGGCTGCGAAACGCGCGACCCGTCGTTTCCGACAGATGCGCCGAAACGAGAGGACCTTCTCCACGGTCCCCTCCCGGAGCACCACCAGGTCGTCGGCCAGGGCCTCCACGTCGGCCGGATCGTGGGTCACGAGGATCGTGGGCACCCGTTCGGGGGCGACCGCCCCGGCCAGGGACTCTCTGGCCCGGCGACGCAGGGGCGGATCGAGGGCGGAAAACGGCTCGTCTAGAAGGAGGATCCGGGGCCTGGGTGCCAGGGCGCGGGCGATGGCGACCCGCTGGGCCTGACCGCCCGAAAGATTCTCGGGCCGCTCATGGGCGAGCGCCGAGAGTTCGAACGCGTCGAGAAGTTCCTCGACCCTACACCGGGCCTCGGCCGACCAGCGGGACCGGGGGCCCAGGGCGTAGCCCACGTTCTCGGCCACGCTCAGGTGAGGGAACAGGGCATAGCCCTGGAACACCATCCCCACCAGGGGCGGGGCCCTCCGGCTCCGGGCCGGGGCAAGGGGGGCTCCGTCGACGACCACCCGACACCGAGCACCGGTCTCCAGCCCGGCGATGCTACGCAGGAGCAGGGTCTTTCCGGAGCCCGAGGGGCCGAACACCGCTACGCGGGGCCCGTCGCACCGAAACGCGATGGCCGCCCGGAAAGTGCGCCGGCCGGACCGGCGTTCATACCAAACCTCCACGTCGATCATGGCTCCTCCTCCCGGCAGGGGCCGAACCCCGCCTCGGCGAAAAGGGACCGGGCCACCGAGCCCCGGAGGAACGAGAGGAACCGGTATGCATCCCCCTCTCGGGGGCTTCCCGCCACCGCGCCGACCACGTATCGGGCCCCGAGGGAGCTTGCATCCACCACCCGGACCTCGGGGACGCCGGCACGGGCATCGGTGCGAAACACGATCGCAGCGTCCACCTCGCCCCGGCGGGCGTAGGCCAGGGCCTGGCGCGCGCTCGCCGCGAACACCGCCTTCGGGGCCACCGCCTGCCACAGTCCGAGCGCCTCCAGGTGCCGACGGGCGAGCCGGCCAGCCGGCACATGGGACGGGTCCCCCAGGGCCACCCCTTGGACCACGGCGGTTCCCAGGTCTGCCCACGAGGACACAGACCGGGTTCCTCGGGGCACCACGAGGGAGATCCGGTTGGTTGCGACGCACGCGAGGGATCCGCGGATGAGAAGCCCCTCCCGAGCAAGGCGAAGGGCCTGGTCGGCATCCGCAAGCACCACGACATCGAGGGGGGCACCCGCGGTCACCTGCCGGCCGACCGTGCCGGAACTGGCGAAGCTCATGGCGGGCGGAGCATCACCGACGGCCGAGGCGAACTCTCGGCCCACCGTCGGGAGGACGTCGGTGAGGCTCGAGGCCGCCCCCACCGTCAGGGGAGTTGCCGCGGCCAGGCCCGGCGCGAGAAGGCACAGGAGTAGGAGCTCCGGCCTCATCGCCCCCCCCGCGAGAGGACGGCGTCCGCGACAACAAGTAAGACCCCTCCGGTCAGCGTGGCCACAGCCACGAGAAGGAGGGCCTCCTGGTCACGTCCGGCCTGCACGGCCTCGTACACGGCCATGGGGAACGTCCGGGTGCGGCCCGGGAGGCTCCCGGCCACCATGAGCGTGGCCCCGAACTCCCCCAGGGCCCGGGCGAGGCCGAGGGCCGTGCCAGCCGCGATGGGTTTCCATGCCAGGGGCAGCAGCACCCGCACGAAGGCATGGGCCCGTGTGGGGCTGTAAAGCCGGGCCGCCTCCCGGAGTTCCACGGGAATCCCTTCCAGCCCGGCCCGGGCGGCACGGTACACCAGCGGGAAGGCCACGACCGCTCCGGCCACCACGGCAGCGGTGGGAGTGAACACGAGGCGGGTCCCCAGGAACTCCCAGAGCCAGCCCAGCGGGCCGAACCGGCCGAGGAGCACGAGGAGCCCGAATCCAATCGCGGTGGGCGGAAGTGCCAGGGGGAGGGTGAACGCCACGTCCCACAGCCGGCGGCCGGCCGTGCGGCTGCCCACCCACGCGGCCGCCCCCACTGCCACTACGGCCGCCAGAGCCGTGGCCGCTGCCGCGATGCGCCACGATGTCCAGAGAAGTGCTCCAAGTTCCATGGGAACGCGCAACCTCCGAGGAGGCCGGGATGGCCCCGACGGACGAAACGGACAGCAAGAGGTGGGCCGGGCAGAAACAGCCCGGAATTCCTGGAGGTTACAGGCTGAGGGACGCGAAGAAGGGCCCAAAATGTAATTTATAGCCTAAAGCGAGACAATAATGTCCTATCAAGCGATGACCCCTTGCCTCGCCGTCCCTCGGAGTGGGCCGTGGATCGGACGTAGGGCCGTCGGCGTGCGGCACACCCCCTCCGACAGTTATCCAGCCGCACACCGCCCCGAGGAGGAGGGGCCTACGGCCCCCCTCCCGGAGTGACGGGAAGGTCAGATCCTCCCGAATCGGAGCGGCTCCGGCACTCCTTACGCCGCCAGAGCCGAGGCGGTGCGCTCGGCAAGGGCCTGCCTTTTGCGGTACGCCTCGCGGCAGATCCGCATGTCCTCGAAGAACGCCTCCATCTCTTCCATGAGCATGGCCTGGGGGCCGTCGCACAGGGCCTTTTCCGGCCGAGGGTGGAAATCCACCAGCACCATGTTGGCCCCGGCGATCACCCCCTGGGCGGCGGCGTGCCAGATGTCGAGGATACGATCGGGAGCCGGCACCTTCTTGCCCACGGAGTGGGAGGGGTCGATGCACACCGGAAGCCGGGTCTGGCGCTTCACCACGGGGACCTGGGCGAAGTCCACCAGGTTCCGGTGGGGGTCGCCCAGGTTCGTCTTGACCCCCCGCAGGCAGAACACGATCCGGTGGTTTCCGTTGGTGGCCACGTACTCGCAGGCGTTCAGGCTCTCCTCCAGCGTGATGCCCATGCCCCGCTTGAACAGCACCGGAAACTCGTGCTGGCGGCCCACGTGCTTCAGCAGCTCGAAGTTCTGGGCGTTGCGGGTGCCGATCTGCACCATCACACCCGTGGGATGCCCCGCCTCGGCCAGTGCGTCGTGGATCTCCTCCAGATGGGCCTCGTGGGTCACCTCCATGGCGATGACCCGGATGCCGTACTTGCCGGCCAGCTCGAACACGTAGGGCAGGCACGCCCTGCCATGCCCCTGGAAGTCGTAGGGGGAGGTCCGGGGCTTATAGGCCCCCATCCGGGTGGTGGTGATCCCAAGGCGCGCCAGGGCCCGCATCATGGTCTCCACGTGCTCCCGGGTGTCCACGGCGCAAAGACCGGCGAACACGTGAAAGCTGTCCTGGGAGAAGGTCAGCCCCTGGTACTCGAACCCCACCTCGGGGGCCTGGCCGTCGTGGCGGCCGATGATCCGGTACTTGGAGCTCACCCGGATCACCTTCTGCACGAACGGGAGCTCCTCGAACACCTCGGTGGGCACCTGACGGGTGGGACCGAACACATAGACCTCGTGGAGGTCCTGGAGCGCGCCCCGCACCCGGTGGAACCGGAGCTCCAGGTGGGGGTACCGGGCCGCCACCGCCCGCAGGGCGGCTCGCTCCGAAGGGCCGGGCTGGGTGTCGGGTTTGAGCACGACGATCATCGAACCTCCTCCTGACGAAAGGGGCCGTGGGCGGCTCCCCAACCCACGGCCCCAAAAACAAAACGGCCACGGGCTGGCGCTTTGCCTGCCCGTGGCCGTTGGCTGTGCGGGATCTGAGTTCGTCGCGGACCGTCCCTACACCTCCGCCGCGCGGGCAGGCTTCCGAAACCAGAAGCCCCCAAAATAAAAGCAATAGGCGGCGGTAAAGTAGCGAACGGTCTGCACGGTGACCTCTCCAAACGAGCTATCTACCCTGATTCGTATACCCGAGACCCTGGCCCTTGTCCAGGAAAAAGTCTAGCGCCTATCAAGCTAGCGACAAAATAGGCGCGCTTCCCTTCCAACCAGCGTTGATATCTCCTCATCCAGGTTAGGCCAGCCCATCCATGGCGGCGACCTTCTCGAGCAGGTCCACCACCCGGCAGGCGTACCCCCACTCGTTGTCGTACCACGCCACCACCTTGGCCATGCGGTCCTTGCGCACGTGGGTGAGCAGGCTGTCGAAGATGGCCGAGTGGGGGTTGTTGATGATGTCCACCGACACGATCGGGTCGGTGCAGTACTCCATCACCCCCTTGAGCTCGCCCTCGCAGGCCGCCTTCATGGCCTCGTTGATCTCCTCGGCCGTGGCCTTCTTCTCCAGCATCACCGTCAGATCGATGACCGACCCGGTGGGCACCGGCACGCGGAACGCCAGCCCCTCGATCTTGCCGTCCAGATCCGGGATCACCCTGCCCAGGGCCTTGGCCGCGCCCGTGGAGGTGGGGATGATCGACAGCGTGGCCATGCGGGCCCGGCGGAAGTCCTTGTGGGGGTAGTCAAACAGGCGCTGATCGTTGGTGAACGCGTGCACCGTGGTGAGGTAGCCCTTCTTGATGCCGAAGTTCTCCAGGAGCACCTTGGCCACCGGCGCCGCGCAGTTGGTGGTGCACGACGAGTTGGAGATGATCGTGTGATCCGGCCGGAGGATGTGGTCGTTCACGCCCATGACGATCGTGGCCTCCAAGGGGTCCTTGGACGGCACGGTCAGGATCACGCGCCGGGCTCCGGAGCGGATGTGGCCTTGGAGCTGGCCCACCTTTCGGAAGGCGCCCGTGGCCTCCACCACGTAGTCGATGCCGAACTCCTTCCACGGCAGGTCCAGGGGGTCGTCGCTCCGGCGACCCGGCCCGCTTAAGACCTGGATCGGCTTGCCGTCGATCACGATGGTGTCCTCGGTCCAAGAGACCTCGCCCGGGAACGCCCCGTGGATCGAGTCGAACTTGGTCACCAGCCCCAGGGCGTCGACAGGGGCCAGGTCGTGGATCACCACGAACTCGAGGTCTGCGTTCTTCTTCTTGGCCGCCCGAAGCACGAGCCGGCCGATGCGTCCGTAGCCGTTGATGGCGATGCGCGCAGGCATGGCTTTCCCTCCTTCATCTCGATCAGGGATCACAGCGGGTTGTCAGACTACTCCGGATCGGCGGCCCCGCAAGGAGACTTAACCCGGCTTCCGGTCGATGCGGCTCTCCGCCCACTCCACCGCTTCCCGCGCCAGATCCACGGCTCGGCGCGCCGTGTCCCGGTCGTACACCCGCGCGGGGATCCCGGCGGGGAGCCCGTTGGGGTAGCGCGTGGGGATGTAGAACCCGTCGAGGACGCTCCAGCGCTTCACGGAGCCCCGGATCTCCGGATACCGGTCGGCCAGTTCGGAGCCCAACCGTTCCACCGAGTGCCCCAGAACGATCTCGGCCCCATCCGCATACCGCACGGCCTTCAGGGCCTTTTCCGCAACCTGCTGCGCAAGGAAGCAGGCGAGGTGCCAACCTCCCTCCCGGGCCAGATGGTCCGCCCACTTGAGGTCCTCCTGGGCCTGCTCCAGCCAGCGACGGCCTTCCTCAGTGCTGTCTCTCATACAGAACCCTCCCTGTTTCGAGGGCGCTTCTCAAAAACGGTTCCCCTCGCATCCGCTCGAACTCCTCGGGAGTGTAGACCAGGAGGTCCGAATCCACCTCCAACCCCAACAGCGGCAGGAGCTTGGCTGCTCGCATGGGAAACGGCTCGTCGGTTCGCATGACCACGACGAGGTCCAGATCGGTGAACAGATCCCGACGACCCCGGGCCGCGGACCCGATCAGAATCACCCGCTCCACCTCTGGAAGACGCCCGAGCCGTTCCGCGACCCGGCTCACGGCACGGTCCAGTCGCTCGGCATATCGCCGTCGTTCGGCATCCAAAGAGGTCGGCATCATCGCTCCCGGATGGTTCGGTTTTTCCTATTACTCCGGTGGCTATTAACCCGGCGGATAAACAGGCGCTATCGCTCCCTGCTCGGAGGGGCAAGGGACCTGCCGGAGAGCCGGGCGCGGCCCCTTAGCTCGCCGCGCAGCGCCTCCGACGCTCGGATCGCGAAATGGTTCGGATTCCACCGAGTTGTCATGAAACCAGCTCTTCGGTCCCGTGCCTGCGCGGCGAATCTCATGCCCGGCTTCGCGCCCGGCCCCGGAGGCAGGTCCCTTGTCCCCCCCCTCCGAGGTGCCGCGCCTATTTTGCCGCCAGGTTAATAAATAGACGCGCTCTGGGGCGTGGGGCCTGCTGGAGCGCCGGGCGTGGCCGTACCAGGGGGCAGAGTTCGGAAAACAGTGGGCAGAAAACCCCTTCCCCCGTGTGCTCCAACGCTCCACGAAGTTTTTGGATTCAGCCCGGACTTCTGCCTTCTGCCCCCTGATACCCGAATCGCAGGCCCCACGCCCCTGCGACCACCTGCGCGCCTCTATCGTCGCCGGGTTCATAAGCTCCAGTAGAGTCGGGCCTCCTCCGGATGTCAACCGCCCTTGGAGTCGGCTCACCTCAGCCGCCAAGACCGGCCCTTGTGCTCCACCCGCACCGAGAAGCCCCGGTACGCCGGAAGAAACGTGAGGGACGGAGGCGCCCGGCGATGCCCCGAGGCGAGCCGCAGCACCACCTGACGCCGCCGGAAGTCGTAGAACGCCCGGTAGGTCCCGTCGCCCACCCGGACCTCCGCCGGGAAGTGCCCGTCCATCCACGCGGCCAGGGGCGGAGCAAGGCCGGCCGGGACGAGATCGTCCTCGGTGAGCAGGGCCAGGTCTTCGCCGGAATCGAACCCCAGGGCCGCCAGGCGGGCCGTGACCCACGCCTCGTCCTCTTCTGGAACGTCCTCCTCCGGGGCCCAGGGGGCGAGGTTCGGGGGGAGGAGCCCGGTCCGGGCCAGGGCGGTTGCCCGGCGGATCGCGGCCAGGCCGGCCCGGACCCGGGGCCAGAGCCCCGGGAACACCCGTTCCTCGACCAGGGCGCGTACCAGGGCCTCCCGGGCGAGGGCCCCCCGGGGCACCTCCTCTCGCCGGGCCAGCACCTGGCCGGCGTGAACGGTCTCGATCTCGCAGACGATTCGGTCCTCACCGACCCGAATCCGCCCCGCCCGCTCCTCCCCCACCCCGGCCTCCACCAGCCAGGCCGGGGGCACCGGCATGGCCGCCAAGACGACCAACTGGGTCTTCCGGTACCCCGTCCCGACCGCCCGCACCTCCAGGGCGGCCAGGCACCGGTGCTCGGACGGATCCACGGCGCTCTCCCGGGCCAGCAGGGCCTCCCCCAGCCCGTTGGCCCAGGCCACGGCCTTCTTGCGGCGGCGGGCCACGTGGGCCGCCCGGGGATCGGCCCGCAGCACGGCCAGGGCCAGGGCCTTGCGGTCCCGTGGCCCCCCGCGGCGGGGGCCGGGCCCGGGCAGGCCGAAGGCCTCGCGCAGCTCCCTCCGGATCGTTCGGGCCTCGGCCAGCACGTGGCCGTGCACCGGATGCACCCCGGCCCGCCCCTCCCGAACGGCCCGGACCAGGCCGACCGCGTCGCACCCCTCCTCCCGGAGGGGATCGCCCCGGGACGGCCCGGCGAACACGGGCCGGCCCACGGCCAGGGCGGCCACCAGGTCCACGGCGTCTTCGAGGCACCCCAGGCGCTCGGCCTCCACCAGGATCGCGCCCAGGGGCGCGTCGAGCGGCAGGCCGAACAGCCTCCGCCCCCGCTCCGTGATCCGGCCCTGGGCGTTCAGGGCGCCGAGGGCGGCCAGGCCCTGGCGGGCCGCGTCCAAAGCGTAGGACTTGGGCGGGTCGAGGAACGGCAGGTCCTCGGGGGCCTCGCCGCAGGCCTCGGCCGCCAGGACCAGGGGCTCCAGGGCCTCCCGGTGGATCTCGGGGGGCGTGGTCTCCGACAGGATCGCCTCGGGGCTCCACAGCCGGTAGCACACCCCCGGCGCGGTGCGGCCGGCCCGGCCGGCCCGCTGCTCGGCGCCGTCCCGGGCCACCGGAAGCAGGGTCAGGAACCCCCGGCCGTTGTGGTACCGGGTGCGGCGCACGAGCCCCGAGTCGATCACCACGCCCACCCCGGGGATCGTGAGCGAGGTCTCGGCCACGTTGGTGGCCAGGATCACCCGCCGCCGCTCGGCCGGCCGGAACACCCGGCCCTGCTCCTCCAAGGACAGGCCGCCGTGGAGGGGCAGCACCTCCAGGTCCCGCCGGTTCGCGAGAGCCCGGGCCGCCGACGCGATCTCGGCCTTGCCCGGCAGGAACACCAGCACGTCGCCCGGGTCGTTCCGGGCCTGATCGAGCGCCTCGACGACCCGCTCCTCCAGCCCCCGGACGTCGGGCAGGAACGCCCGGCCGGGCACGTGGTGCACGCGTACGGGGAACCGCCGCCCTTCGGCCCGGAGCACCCGCCCTCCCAGGTGCCGCCCCACCCGGTCCGCATCCAGGGTGGCCGACATGACCACCAAACGGTGCCGGCCCCTGCGCAGGAGCAGGGCGAGCAGCAGATCGAGGTCCAGGCTGCGCTCGTGGAACTCGTCGAGCACCACCACCCCGAACCCCTCCAGCGGCCCCGAGGCGAGCCACCGGAGCACCACCCCGGGCGTGGCGAACACGATCCGGGTCTGCGGCCCGGCCCGGTTCTCGGCGCGCACCACGTACCCCACGCCCCGGCCGAGGGGGGTGCGCTCCAGCTTGGCCACCCGTTCCGCCAGGGCCCGGCACGCGACCCGGCGGGGCTCCACCACCAGCACCCGGCCGGCGGCCGCAGCCCACCGGGGCACCTGGGTGGACTTGCCGGTGCCGGTGGGCGCCGAGATCACGACCCTTCCCCCGGCCAGGGCCGCTTTGAAGTCGCCTGCCAGGGTGTCGATGGGAAGCCGTTCGTTTTCCATGGAACTTCCGTCGTTGGTCGTCAGTCGTTGGTCGTCGGTCTGGGGCCTTCGGTCCGCCGGTCTGTTACGCAAAAACGTACATCCATTCCGGGGAGGGGCTGGGGGCTCCGACGAAGCGCGACGACCGAGCAGCTCGGGCCGACCGGCGCCAGGGGAGCGGCCGCGGCGCGTGCTCTCACGCGCCGCAGCGGACCGCGCCGAGGCGGCCCCTGCGAGGCCGTTCAGCGAAGGAGGGGCCCCCAGCCCCACCCCCTCGGGGAATGCACGAATTTACGAACCACGCCACTAGTCCGCAGGGGCCTGAGGGGGCTTCCAGCCCGAAAGTCCTCCGCAACGTTGACTTTGGGCTCCGGGGAGTTTAGCAAGGAACCTCGGCCCGGTTCATGGGGGCCGCAGACCGGAGACCGACGACCGGAGACCGACCCCTATGGAGATCGTGCGGGGACGGCTATACAGGGTGGTGGTGGAGTACCCCTGGGGCCGGAAGGTCGAGGTCCTGACCCGGGAGGTGGTGCGCGAGGCCGACGGAACGGTGCGGTGGGCCGACGGCGGCGCGTGGGCCCGCCTCGACGTGGTGATCGGAGAGACCGCGGACCGGGTGACGGGCTGGCACGAGGGGCACACCGACGTCACGGTCCGGATCGAGCCCGCGGGACGGGAGGAGGAACGGTGAACCATCGAATACTGGGACGAACCGGGCTACGGGTGTCGGCCCTGGGGCTGGGGTGCATGCGCCTGCCCACTGTGGGGGGCGACGAGACCCGGATCGACGAGCCCGCGGCCGGGGCGCTGGTGCGTCGCGCCCTGGAGCTGGGGGTGAACTACCTGGACACGGCCTACCCCTACCACGGCGGCGAGAGCGAGCGGTTCCTGGGCCGGGTCCTGGCAGGGGGCTTGCGGGACCGGGTGCTTCTGGCCGACAAGATGCCGCCTTGGTTCGTGAACGAGCCGGCCGACCTGGAGCGGATCTTCGGCGAGCAGTTGGACCGGCTCCGCACCGACCGGATCGACCTGTACCTGCTCCACAGCCTGAACCGCCGGTTCTGGAAGCGGTTCCGGGAGCTCGGCGCGCTGGAGTTCCTGGAGCGCAAGCGCCGCGAGGGCCGGATCCGGTCCGTGGGGTTCTCGTTCCACGACCGGCTCCCCGTGTTCCACGAGATCGTGGACGCCTACGACTGGGACTTCTGCCAGGTGCAGTACAACTACATGGACGAGGAGGTCCAGGCCGGCACCGAGGGGGTCCGGTACGCCGCCCGCAAGGGGCTCGGGGTCGTGGTGATGGAGCCCCTGCGCGGCGGCCGGCTGGCCCGGGCCGAGGGGCCGGGCTTGTCGGAGATCTGGCAGGGCACCGACCCCGCGGCCACGGCCCTGCGGTGGGTGTGGAGCCACCCCGAGGTTTCGGTGGTGTTGAGCGGCATGGGCCGGGTGGCCGAGCTCGTGGCCAACGCCCGGGCGGCCGACCGCTCGGCCGAACCGCTGGGGCCCGAGTTGGAGGGACGGATCCGCCGGGCCCGGGAGTGGTACCGCCAGCGGGTGCGGGTGGCTTGCACCTACTGCCAGTACTGCCTCCCTTGCCCGGAAGGGGTGAACATCCCTCGCATCTTCGAGCTGGTAAACGACGCGAGCATGTTCGAGGACTGGAAGGCCGTGCGGCGGCGGTACCGGCGGTTCACCCCTGCGGACGAGCGTGCGGACAACTGCGTGGCCTGCGGGGCGTGCGAGGAGGCCTGCCCCCAGGGCATCGCGATCATCGAGGAGCTCCGGAAGGCCCACCAAGACCTGGGGTGAGCCTCTCCGTCACCATGAAGGCAAAGGAGGCGAACGGGCGGGCGCGCTGTCTGAGTGAGCCGCTCTCACCCCTCCGGCACCGGCCGCCCCGGTGTCGGCCGGGCTTCAGGCGACCCGGAACTGGGAGGTGAGCTCTCGCATCTCCTCGGCTTGTGATGCCACGGTCTCGGCGGTGGCCGCGACCTCGGAGCTGGCCCCCATGGTCTGGGCCACACCCTTGGCGATCTCGTCCATGTTGACGGCCATCTCCCGGATGGTGGTCGAAAGCTGCTCGGTCGCCTCAGCGATCTGCCGGGCCTGGTCGGCGGCATCGACCACCTTGCCTTCGATCTCCCGGATCGAGCGGCCGGCCTTCTCACCCAGGTCCTTGCTTCGGGAGACGGTGGACATCCCCTCGTCGATGGCGCCCACCGCCCGCCGGCTCTCCTGCTGAATCCGGGTGATGGTGGCCTCGATCTCCTGGGTGGCCTTCACGGTTTTTCCGGCGAGTTCCCTCACCTCCGCAGCCACCACCCCGAACCCTTTTCCGTGCTCACCTGCCCGGGCCGCCTCGATGGCCGCGTTCAGCGCCAGCAGGTTGGTCTGGGTTGCGATCTCTTGGATCACCTGGACGATGTTGCCGATCTTCTCGGTTTCTCCGCCCAAAGCGCGCACGGTCGAGGCCGCGTGCTCCACCACCCGGGAGATCTCATTCATCGCCGCCACCGTCTCGGCGATCACCTCCCCCCCCTGAGTGGCGGAGCGCCGGGCTTCCTCCGTGGCCTCGTCCACGGCCCGGGCATTCCGGGCCACGTCTTGAACGGTGGTGCTCATCTCTTGGGCTCCGGCCGCCACCTCACGGGACTGGGCCGAGATCTCTTCGGTGCTGGAAGCGATGTGGCTCGTGGTGGCCGACAACTCCTCCGAGACGGAGGCCAACCCCTGGCTCGCGTCCGAGGCCTGGATCACCAGGGTCCGGAGGGTCTCGATCATGGCATTGGCCGAGGTGGCCACCGCGCCAATCTCGTCGTCACTCCCCACATCGAGGGTCACCGTGACGTCCCGCTCGGCCACCCGCTGCAGCCGCTCCGCCACGTACCGCAACGGGGTTGCCACCTTGGTGAGAAGAGTCCGCCACACCACCCCCACGGCTGCCAGAATGGAGAGGGTTACGATCGAGAGCGCCACCAGGAACCAGGTGACCTTGCCCCTGCTGAACCTCTCGGCCGCAAACACCGCCTCGTTCGTCAACCCGAAGTACCTCTCGCTGTCCTCCACGACTCGGCCCCAAAGGGAAGGGTCTGAGCGCGCCTTGAGGACGGCACGCCGGAGCCGTTTCCAGGCCTTTTGGACCGCCCTCATCCTCTCCCGGTACGCAGAGTCCGTGGCCGGGGGAAGCCTCAGATCCTCGTCCCCCTGGATTAGGCCGGCCACCAGGCGATCCAGCTTGGCCATGAGCTTGTCGTTGGGCCGGCCCGCCATTTCCAGCTTCACGAGGCGCTGGGTGGCTCCGCGCACGATCCCCGTGTGGTTCACCACCCGGCCGTCGTACTCCATGCTCCGCACCTGCAGTAGGGCTCCCAACGCCCCTACGACAACTGCCACAACGATCGCCCCCATCGACAGGCTCATGCGGGTCGCGATGTTCACGGCCACACCTCTCTTTCGTGAATCTGGCTGCAGGACACCTTCACTTGGATCGCGGCCTTGTCCGGTGCCGTCCCCCGAACGGGCCCCGAACTCCCCCGCGGTCGGAAAAGCGAGCCTTAGGGCTCGCTCGACACCGCCCCCGGTGCCGCCCTTGAAGATTATCGACTTTCGCCGGAAAAACTTTACGGCCACGTCTCCGCGGCTCGTCGGCCGGGCAAGTCGGAAGGCGACCCGCAACCCGCCCCTTGCGGACGGATCACCTCAACAGGCGGACGATCGCGTCGTCGATGTCGGAGGGTGCCACGCCGGCGTCGTGGAACAAGGAGCCCCAGGTGGCCTTGCCCGCCCTCACCCTCTCCAGAACCCCCACCGGATCCTTCCCCGTGAGGCGGGCCAGCAGGCCAGCGGCCACAGTCTCGGCGTCCGAGGCGCCTGCGGCCCGAAGGGCAGCGATCCGCTCCCGCGGCACGCCCATTCGGGTCGCAAGGGTCTCGTCCACCACGGCCGGGGCCGGGTCCTTGCCGGCCGAAACCAACGCCCCCACCCTTCCCCCGATTCGGGTCGGGTCGTACCCCAGCCGCTCCAGCGCCCGGGCCCACGAGCCGGTGCGGCCACGGGCCGCGAGCAGGTCGTCGACCCGCAGCTTCGTGGCCGCAGCCAGGCCGTGGGCCGCCCAAAGGGTCTCGGGCGCGGTCCCGGTCATGAGCGAGCGCACCACGGTTCCCTTGGACACCCCGAACACGGCCGCCAGCAGGGAGTTACGAGAGGTGGCCAGCACGTAAGTGTCGGCCGCCGCTGGGCGGGCCGGATCGTAGCTCCGATCCCGGAAGCAGTGGCAACTCACCGTGGACGCAGCCCACGCAAAAGTGCTCCCCCCCAGCCCCAGCCCGATCACGGCCCCGACCAGGACGCTGCGAAACGAAACGGCCATCGGATACCTCCTGCATTGAAACGGGCCAAACGGCCCGGTCGCGGTAACGGCCCCAGGTTACTCGACCTGCCGGCCCAGGGCCATGACCGGGGTCAAGGGTGGGGTCAGCTGGGAAGCTAGGAAGCTGGGAGGCTGGGAAGCTTAAGAACCTCCGTGATCTCCAAGCGTTTCAACCTGGCGACGCCTCTTTGGCGTCTACTCACGATCCGGGGGCATGAGTCCCAGGGGCCAGAATTCAGAAGTCGGTGGACAGGGAGAAGGCTCTTCGCTGCCCGGCTCCGCAGGGGCCTGACGATATTTCCGAGGAACTTCGGGCCAGAGAGAACCTCTCATGGTTTTCTAATTCGCGACTAATGCCTTCCTAAAGTTGAGATGACATCTTGAGGGGCCGGTTGTTTTTTCCACGGGGTTCTGCCATCGCCGGCATGGGGTTGCGGACCTGCCCATACCTCCTTTCCCGGGTTTGGTGTGGACATCTTGAGGAGGACGTCATGATCCAAGCCGAGAACCTCACCAAGTACTACGGGGATGTGCGCGCCTTGGACGGCGTGTCGTTCCATGTGGATCAGGGTGAGATCGTGGGGCTCCTGGGGCCGAACGGCGCCGGGAAGACCACGGCCATGAAGATTCTCACCTGCTTCATGCCCCCCACCTCGGGAACCGCGCGGGTGGCCGGGCACGACATCTTCGAGGAGCCCCTCAAGGTCAAGCGCAACGTGGGCTACCTGCCCGAAGAGCCGCCCGTCTACCCGGAACTCACGGTACAGGAGTACCTGTCGTACGCCGGCCGGCTCAAGGGGCTCGGGGGCGTGGACCTGAAGCGGGCCATGGGCCTGGCCATGGAGAAGTGCGGCGTGGACCACGTGGCTCGGCGGCTGATCGGGAACCTGTCGAAGGGGTACCGCCAGCGGGTGGGCCTGGCTCAGGCCCTTTTGCACAACCCACCGGTCCTGATCCTGGACGAGCCCACGGTGGGGCTGGACCCGGTGCAGATCCTGGAGATCCGGACGCTCATCAAGGACCTGGCCCAGGAACACACGGTAATCCTCTCGACCCACATCATGCAGGAGGTGGAGGCGGTGTGCGGCCGGGTCATCATCATCAACGAGGGCCGGATCGTGGCGGTGGACACGGCCGACAACCTGCGCACCCAGATGGGCACGAGCCGCAGGATCCTGATCCGGGTGGCCCGGCCCAGCCCGGACCTGGTGCAGAAGCTCATGGCTCTGGACGGGGTGCTGGACGTGGAGGCCGAGGACGACGGCCGGGTGCGCATCGAGAGCCAGCTCGACCGGGACACGCGTGAGGACGTGGCCCGGGTGGCGGTGGAGAGCGGCGTCGGCCTGCTTGAGCTCACCGGCGTGGCGGTGAGCCTGGAGGAGGTGTTCCTGAAACTCACCACTGAGGACGTGGATCACAACGTGGACACGGCCTTCGACGCCGCGGAGGGAACGGCATGAGCCGGGTACTGACGATCGCGGGTAAGGAACTCCGGACGTACCTGGTCTCGCCCATGGCCTGGGTGGTGGCCACGGTGTTCCTGGGGATCAGCGGGCTTCTGTTCTACAACATCATCACCTGGTACAGCATGCAGAGCTTCCAGCTCATGCGCATGCCCCAGATGGGCGGACACGTGAACATAAACCGGATGGTGTTCCAGCCCACGTTCCAGAACATGGCCGTGACGCTCCTTCTCCTGGTGCCCATCGTGACGATGCGTTTGCTGGCCGAGGAGAAGAGGAATCGGACGGCCCAGCTCCTGTTCACATCGCCGGTGCGGCTGGGCGAGATCGTGGCCGGCAAGTTCTTGGCCGCTGTGGCCCTGCTGGGGGGCATGCTGCTCGTCACCGTGTACATGCCGCTCCTGGTCTGGGCTTACGGCACCATGGATTGGGGCCCGATCTTCTCGGGGTACCTCGGCATGCTGCTCCTGATCGGCGCGTTCGTGGCCATGGGTCTGTTCGCGTCGAGCCTGACCGAGAACCAGATCATCGCGGCGGTGCTCACCTTCGGCATCCTGCTGGTGTTCTGGCTCCTGGGCTGGGCGGCCGAGCTGGGCGGAGACTTCGCCAAGGTGTTCGAGCATCTGTCGATCATCACCCATCTCGAAGGGTTCCTGAAGGGGGTGGTCGAGGTAAAGGACGTGGTCTACTACGTCTCGGTGGCGGCCTTCGGGCTGTTCCTGACCCACCGGGTTCTCGAGTCGAACCGCTGGAGGTGAGCCATGGCAACCGAGCTTCGCCCCCGGGCGACCATGAAGGTTTCGAGCAAAGTGGCAGGTATCGTCGGTGCGCTGTTCGTACTGGCGAGCCTGTTCGTGACCGAGTACTACCCCACCCAGAAGGCCCTGCTGTGGATCCTGGGCATGGTGGGCGGCGCAGCCCTCCTGTTCTTCTTCGTGGCCGAGCACCGCCTGCTGGTGCGGGCCCCGGGAACCCGGGCCGCCCGACACGGCGCCAACGCCGCAGCCATCACGCTGGCGTTCCTCGGCATTCTGGTGATCGTGAACGTGCTGTCGATCCGGCACAACGAGAAGTGGGACCTCACCGAGCAAAAGATCTACACCCTGTCGGACCAGACCCTGAAGGTGCTCAAGGACCTCGACAAGGACGTGACGGTCACCGCCTTCTTCTCGGACGGCTCCGAGGAGCGGGCCAAGATTAAGGACCTGCTGGACCGGTACGCGGACGAGACGCCCCGGCTCAAGGTCACCTATGTGGACCCGGACAGGAATCCGGGCCTGGCCCACCAGTACGGCATCCGCCAGTACGGCACCACGGTGTTCGAGGCCGGGGCCAACACCCACCGGATCACCGAGGTCAGCGAGGAGGCCCTCACGAACGCCCTGGTCAAGGTGACCCGCGAGGGAAAGAAGACGATCTACTTTCTCACGGGCCATGGCGAGCACTCCGTCGAGGACACCCAGCGCTCCGGCTACCTCGAGGCCAAGAAGGCCTTGGAGGACCAAGGGTTCGCGGTCAAACAGCTGCTCCTCCTGAAGGAGGGCCAGGTGCCCAAGGACTGCGACGTGCTGGTGGTGGCCGGTCCCACCAAGCCGTTCCTTGACAAGGAGATCAAGGCGATCCGTACCTACCTGGACGGCGGCGGCAAGATGATGGTGCTGCTGGACCCTCAGGTGAAGACCGGCCTGGAGCCCCTTCTCGAGACCTGGGGCGCCGCGCTCCGGGACGACGTGGTCATCGACACCATGAGCCGGCTGTTCGGTGGCTCCTACACCACACCGATCGTGACCGAGTACCCCCGTCACGAGATCACCCAGGACTTCCGGCTGGCCACGTTCCTGCCGATGGCCCGGAGCATCGACCGGGCCAAGAGCCTGCCCGAGGGGGTTCGGTTCCAACCGATCGCCCGGACCTCGAGCCAGGCCTGGGGCGAGACCGACCTATCGAACCCCAAGGCCTCGTTCGATCCGGCCCAGGACTACCGGGGCCCGCTCACCCTGGCCGCGCTGCTCGAGAAGACCCAGGGCAAGGGGGACGACAAAGCCGAGTCCCAGCTGCTCATCGTGGGCGACTCGGACTTCGCGGACAACACCTACTTCAACTTCTCCGGCAACGGCGACCTGTTCCAGAACATGGTCAGCTACCTGGCCAAGGAGGAGGACCTGATCTCGATCCGGCCCAAGGACACCAAGCCCCAGCCCCTGGTACTGAGCCGAGCCCAGGCGGCCACCCTATTTTACGCCAGCGTGGTGGTGGGCCCCGCGGTCCTGGTGCTGGCCGGTTTGGGGATCTGGTGGCGTCGTCGAAACCTGTAGTTCAGGGGACAGAAGACAGAAGCAGAAAAACTAGTGTTCCGTCTCGCAGAAAAGTATGCGAATTGCGCCGGTGGGGCTGGGGGTTCTGACGAAGCGCGACGGCCGATCCGCCCGGCGCCAGGGGAGCGGCCGCGGCGCGTGCCCTCACGCGTCGGAGCGGACTGCGCCGAGGCGGCCCCTGCGAGGCCGTTCAGCGAAGGAGGGGCCCCAGCCCACCCCTTGGGAAAACCACGAGATCTCGGGAACGCTACATTAGCCCGCATGATTCATGGAGCCTTCTGCTGCAACCGCCGACTGCACGCCATCTCGGGGCGTGCTCGCGCCTCGGGGCTCGACGTACCGTCCCGTACGCCTGCGCCCCTCGTTGCTGCGTTTGCCCCGATCTGACGCACACTCGACGGTTTCGCGACGAACGCTCATGAACAATGCGGGCTAGCCTCCCAGCCTTCTAACTTTCCAGCTTTCCAGCCGTAAAGAGGATCCGCCATGCGCTTCAAGAGCACCTGGATCGTGATCGGCATCTTCGCGGCCCTGGCCGCCTACCTCTACTTCGTGGACCAGCCCCGGTACGAGGCCAAGCAGGAGGCCGAGAAGAAGCAGGGGCTGCTGTTCCCGAACCTGAACACGGACAAGATCACCGAGCTGGTGATCGAGCGGGGCGGCAAGACCGCCCGGGTCAAGAAGGGCGAGGACGACAAGTGGTTTCTCGTCGAGCCGGTGGAGGACCGGGCCGACGACGGCCGGGTGCGCACCCTGCTGTCAGACCTCAAGAACATGAAGGCCAAGAAAGAGGTGGCGCCGGCCGACGCCGACCTGGAACCGTTCGGTCTGAAGGAGCCCGAGGCCGTAGTCCGGACCCAGGGGGTCGAGATGATCTTGGCCGTGGGCGCCAAGAATCCCGTGGGAGACGCCCGGTTCGTGCGGGTGGGCGACGGGCCGGTGCACGTGGTGCAGAACTACGCCCTGTCCGGGTTCCTCAAGGACGTCTCAGACCTGCGCAACAAGGACGTGCTGGAGTCGTTCTCCTGGACCCGGCTCGAGGGCGTGACCGTCCGACCGGCTGACGGGCCCGTGGTGCGCCTGGTCAAGAAGGACGAGCGCTGGTACCTGGAGGAGCCGTTCCAGGCCGAGGCCGACCCGGACGAGGCCGACAAGGTCACCGACAAGCTCCGGTGGGCCCGGATCAACCGGTTCCTGGACCCATCCGAGAAGGAAGCCGACGAGAAGCTGGCCAAGGGGATTCGGGTGGAGCTCAAGCAGGAGGGCCAGGCCGACCCGGTGGTGGTGGAGATGGCCGAGGTGGACGGCCAGGTCTGGGCCCGCACCAAAGGCCGGAACGCGCTGTTCACGATCAACAAGGACGTGTACCAGGCCTTCCGGGTAGACCCCGAGAAGCTGCGACGCACCAAGCCCGTGCTCACCAAGGTGTGGAAGGTGAAGAAGCTCGAGCTCGCCATCGACGGCGAGACCCTGCTCTACGAGAAGGACGCCGGCAAGTGGAAGCGCGGCGGGGCCGAGATCCAGGACGCCGAGCGCCAGAAGCTCGACGCCCTGCTGCGCGCCTTCGAGACCACCCGGGCCGACGAGGTGATCGGATCTCCCGATGACGCCTCCCGATACGGCTTCGACCAGCCGGCCTACACCGCCACCCTGACCCATACCGGGGACAAGGTCCAGGAGCTGGTGGCCGCGGAGAAGGACGGGGCCGTGTACGCGCGGGCCGGGTCCGGCGGCCCGGTGTACAAGATGCCCAAGACCTACCTCGACGCGGCCCGCGCCCTGCTCGAGGCGGCCAAGGGCACCCGGGAAAAGGCGACCGCCCCAACCGAGAGCGCCTCGGAAGGGGGCGCGAAGGAGTGACCCCGGGCTTCCCCCCCTCCCTCCTGAAGCCCGCCGCGCCCAGCGGCGGGCGTTTTTCTTGGAAACGGCCGGCAACGAACCGGTACAATGGCGGACCGTTTTCGCCACCGAAGGAGCCGACGGATGGTCAAGCCCCTGGCACCCGAGCAGCTTAGAAAACACGTCGATCCCGGGGAGTTCCCGTTCGAGACCACGGCCGAGCTGCCTCCCCGCCGCAGGCCCCTGGGGCAGGATCGGGCCGTGCGGGCGCTGGAGTTCGGCCTGGAGGTGGAAAGCCCCGGGTACAACATCTTCGTGCTGGGCCCGCCGGGCGCGGGCAAGAAGAGCACGGCCCTGGCTCTGGTGGAGGAGGTGGCTCGGTCGCGGCCGGCGCCCGGGGACTGGGTGTACGTCTACAACTTCGGGGACGAGGAGCGGCCCCGGGCCATCGAGCTGCCGGCCGGCATGGGCGAGGCGTTCCGGGCTGACATGGAGCGGCTGGTTCAGACCCTGCGGACCGAGATCCCAAAGGCCCTGGCCGGCGAGGGGTACGAGCGGGAGAAGAGCACCATCCTGAAGCGGGCCCAGGACCGCAAGGCCCAAGCGTTCCGCGAGCTGGAGGCCCTGGCCAATGAGCGGGGGTTCCTGGTGCAGCGAAGCGCCGAGGGCCTTGCCCTGGTGTACACCCACGAAGGCTCTCCCGTGAGCCAGGAGGACTTCGAGAACCTGCCCGAGGAGGAGAAGGAGGCGGTTCGGGAGGCCCGGGGGGTGCTCCAGGCCAAGCTGCGGGAGACCATCGAGCGGGTCAAGGCGATCGACCGGGAGGCCAAGGCCGAGGTAGAGGCCCTGGAGAAGCGGGTGGCCCTGGGAGCGGTGGGCCAGGAGATCGAGGCCCTGGTGGAGAAGTACCAATCCCACCCCGGGGTGGTGGACCACCTCAAGGCCGTGGAGGCCGACGTGGTGGAGAGCCTGGACGAGTTCCGATCGGGCAGCCAGGAGCCCCAGGGGCTGCCGTTTCCCTTCCGGATGCCAGGAGTCGAGGCTCGGGTGCGGCGCTACCAGGTCAACGTGCTGGTGAACAACCAGGGCCTGGAGCACGCACCGGTGGTGTACGAGTCGAACCCCACCTACCACAACCTGGTGGGCCGCATTGAGCACCACGTTCAGCTCGGCGCGTTCGTGACCGACTTCACCCTGATCAAGCCCGGCGCGTTCCACCGGGCCAACGGCGGGTACCTGGTGCTCGACGTGCGCGACGTGCTGCTCAACCCCTTTGCCTACGACGCCCTCAAGCGGGTGCTCAAGGACCAGCAGATCCGCATGGAGGAGATCGGCGAGCAGTTCCGGCTGATCTCCACGACCACCCTGAAGCCCGAGCCGATCCCGGCCCGGCTCAAGGTGGTGCTGCTGGGCACCCCGTGGGTCTACTACCTGCTGCAGCGCTACGACGAGGACTTCCTCAAGCTGTTCAAGGTCAAGGGCGAGTTCAGCGAGGACATGGAGCTCAACGAGGACAACCGCATGGCCTACGCCTTCCTGGTGGCGAGCCATGGAGCCGAGGAAGGGCTGCTGCCGTTCCACCGGGACGCGGTGGCCCGGGTGGTGGAGCACGGTCTCCGGCTGGCCGAGCACCAGTCCCGCATGGCCACCCACTACCTGGAGATCACCGACCTGGTGCGCGAGGCCAACCACTGGGCCCGGAAGGGGGGTGCGGAAACGGTGCGGGCCGAGCACGTGAACCAAGCGATCCAGGAGAAGGTGTACCGGTCCAACTACCTGGAGGAGTGGATCGGTCGGCTGATCGCCGAGGGCACCCTGATCGTGGAGACCGAGGGCATGGCTGTGGGCCAGGCGAACGGCCTGTCCGTGTACGACCTGGGGGACTACTCCTTTGGCAAGCCCTCCCGGGTGACGGCCAAGATCTTCCTGGGCAAGGAAGGCCTGGTGAACATCGAGCGCGAGAGCGAGCTGGGCGGCCGCATCCACAACAAGGGGGTGCTGATCCTCCAGGGATTCTTCGGGTCCCGGTACGCCCGGAGGTTCCCGATCTCGTTCGCGGCGAGCCTGTGCTTCGAGCAGTCCTACGGAGGGATCGAGGGGGACAGCGCCAGCTCTGCCGAGCTGTTCGCCCTGATCTCGGCCCTGGCCGAGATCCCCCTGCGCCAGGATCTGGCGGTGACCGGGTCGGTCAGCCAGCAGGGCCAGATCCAGGCCGTGGGCGGGATCAACGAGAAGATCGAGGGGTTCTACCGGACCTGCAAGGTCAAGGGGCTCACCGGCACCCAAGGGGTGATCATTCCCAGGGCCAACGTGCCCCATCTGATGCTCGACCCCGAGGTGGTCGAGGCGGTGGATGCCGGCCGGTTCCACATCTACCCCGTCGAGAACGTGGACCAGGGCATGGAGCTGCTCACCGGGCTGCCGGCCGGCGAGCTCACGGCCTACGGCACCTACCCGGAGGGCACCGTGAACGGCAAGGTCATGCGCAAGCTCGAGCGCCTGGCCGCCCTGTGGCGCCGGATCCACAACGGCGAGGAGACGTGACCCTCGTTCGGCGGCTGCTCGCCGCGGCCTTGGCCCTGGCCTGGGCCGCTTCGGCCCGGCCTGCACCGCTGCCCCGACCGTTCCCCGGCGTGAACCGCAGCCCCCTGGCCGGCCTGCACGCCCCCCTGCCCCCCCAGCCCTCCGATCTGCCGGCCGAGGGGCGCGTGCGCCTGCGCCTCACGATGGAGGCCGCGAGCCACTTCACCTGGGACGACCGCGGCGACGAGAAGGTCTGGTTCGATGGGGAGACCCAGGCTGTGCGCCTGGCCGCCGCCCGGGGCCTGGGCTGGGGCGAGGTGGGAGCGGAGATCCCGGTGGTGGCCCACAACGGGGGGGTGTTCGACGGGTTCATCGAGGGGTGGCACCGGTTTTTCCACCTCCCCCAGGGGGGACGGGACGAGGCTCCCCACGGGCTCCTGGAGTACCGGTACGAGGAGGGCGGCGGGGTCCAAAAGGAGCTGGACGGCCCGGCCTGGGGGCTGGGGGACGTGCGCGTGTGGGCGGGCCGGGAGATTCCGGCGCCGGCCGGGGCCGCCGGGGCGCTGCGGGGGTGGATCAGGCTGCCCACGGGCCGGTCGGACGGTCTGCTGGGCTCCGGATCGGTGCAGGGGGGCATCCGGATGGACCTGGCCGGACGGGTGAGCGTCCTCCGGGCCGGGTGGTACGCCGGCGCGGCCGCCTGGGCCGGCACCCCCGGCCGGGTGGTTCCGGAGCGGCGCCGACCGTGGGGGATCGGCGGCACCCTGGGGGCGGAGTGGGCACCGGTGGACCGGATGGTGCTGCGGGTGCAGCTCGATGCGGCCACGCCGGCGTACCGGAGCCCGCTGGTGCCGATGGGAGCGGGGTCCCTCCAGCTCTGGACCGGGGGGTCGCTCCGGCTCACCCCGTCCGCGTGGCTCGACCTGGCCGTGGGTGAGGACGTGGCCGTGGGCACGGCCCCGGACGTCACCTTCCTGGCGTCGGTGCGGTGGGAGCCGTAGCCGCGGCCAGGGCCTCCCGGGCCCAGGGGAGCTGGTCCACCAGGGGCCGGTCGAAGCACTCCCTGGGCCGGTTGAAGTAGCCGAGCTCCAACCGGGGAAACCGCTGTTTCAGGCGCCGGGCGAGCCCCAGTAGGCCGATCCCGTCGTCCCGACGCCGGAGGCGGGGGGGCAGGTGGTCCAGGTACAGGCGGGGATCCAGGGACAGGTTGCGCAGGTGGACCATGTGCAGCCCCGTCTCCTCGATCAGGCCCTCCAGGGCCTCCACCTCCTCGGGCAGGTCGGACACCCCGGGGAACACCAGCAGGTTCAGGGCCGTGTACAGGTCCGCATCCACCGCTGTCCCCACCGCCTCGCGCACCTGGCCGAACCGGAACCGGCGGGGCCGGTAGTAGGCGTGGTAGGTCTCGGCCACCGCCGAGTTCAGGCTGATCCGCACCGAGTCCAGCCCGGCCCGGGCCAGGGCCCGGAGGGCCTCGGGCCGGCTGCCGTTGGTGTTCAGGTGCACGGTGCCCCGGTCGGTGCGGTCCCGGAACGCCCGCACGGCCTCCTCGAGCCGGGGGGCCACGGTCAGGGGCTCGCCCTCGCAGCCTTGGCCGAAGCTCACGATGCCCCGGTCCACCCGCTCCAGGTGGGGCACGGCCACCTCCACCAACTCCTGCACCGAGGGCACGAACCGGATCCGCTCCTGGCTCGCGGGGCAGCAGTCGGCCGGCTGAAGGCTGATGCAGCCCACGCACCTCGCGTTGCACGACGGCGCCGTGGGGAGGGGGGCCTCCCACCGCTCCATGAACAGGTTCTTGGCCGCAAAGCAGTGGTACTCCAGGGCGCACCGGCCCAGGTGACGAAGCAGGCGGTTGCGTCCCTGGCTGCGGAGCCGGTCCTCGACCCGGGGGGCGATCTGCCGGTCGTCGTAATGGCGGGTCTCGGAGTGGGTCATGGGATCCACCCGGAACGCGGCCGCCACCATGCGGCCGTCCTTCCAGCCAACGGCCGCGTAGGCCCACAGGGGCAGGTACCGGTGGCACCCGTGCTCGGGAGCCTTTCCCCGGGGGTAGGCCACGGCCGGCAGCCGGGTGCGGGTATAGCCGGCTTGGAGCATGGCGGCCACGGCCCGGTACCGCCGGAGCACCCGGGGCCGACCTCGGTCCGGGTCCCAGCCCACAGCCTGGGTGCCGGGCAGGAAGAACACCTTGGTCCCCTCCGGCACCGGCACCAGCTCCTCGTCCGGCACCGCTCCCCACCGATCGCCGGACTGCCCCGCCAGCGCGAGCCCGGGCCACTCCAGGATCCGCCCTTCCTCGTCCGCCACCAGAAGCCGCGCGCTATCATCCATTTGGGTCACTTCGGTCGTTGGTCGAAAGTTCGCCCCGACATCGGAGCCGAGGGGGCAGGGGGCCTGGTGGAGCGCCCGCCCGCCTAACTGGCGGAGCCCCCCCAGAGATCCTAGTTTCTAGTCTCTAGTCTCTAGCCTCTAGCTCCCGCCTCCCCCCTCACCAGTACTCGTCCACCCGTTCCCACGGCGAGCGCAGGGTGGGGCGGGAGCCCCGAGGCCGCCGGGGTTTGCCCCCTCCCAGCACGAACACCGTTGCGGCACCGGCCACGAACCCGCCCACGTGGGCCCACCAGGCGATCCCGCCCGCGCCGCCCGCCGCCACCGAAGCGGTGCCGCTCAGGAACTGGAGCAGGAACCACAGCCCCAGAAAGAAGTACGCGGGAAGCTCCACAAAGGTGAAGAAGAAAAAGATGGGCAGCAGCGTAAGCACCCGGGCCGTGGGATAGAGCAGGAAGTAGGCTCCCATCACCCCGGCGATGGCGCCCGAGGCCCCCACCGTGGGCACCGGGGAGCCCCAGTTGAAGACCAGGTGGAGCACGCCGGAGGCCAATCCGCAGAACACATAGAACACGGCGAACCCCAGGTGGCCGAACCAGTCCTCCACGTTGTCGCCGAAGATCCACAGGGTCCACATGTTGCCGAGGATGTGGAGGAGCCCGCCGTGGATGAACATGGAGGTGAAAAAGGGCACCACCTGGGCCACGGGGCCGAAGTGAACCCGCACCGCCGGGTCTGAGTACCGAGCCGGCACCAAGCCAAAGTGCATGAAGAACCGCTGAAGCCCGGTGGGCCCGAGCCCCAGCTCGTAAAGGAACACCAGGGCGTTGACCGCGATGATGGCGTAGGTGACGTAGGGGGTGCGGCGGTGGGGGATCGTGTCCCGGATGGGGATCACGGGTCACCTCCCAGCCCGGGGGCCTGCACGAGCCGCCCGGCCTCCTCCTCGCGCATCAGCTTGAACTCGATCGAGTCCACCAGGGCCTGCCACGACGCCTGGATGATGTTCTCACTGACCCCCACGGTGCCCCAGGTGTCGGTGCCGTCGGTGGACTCGATCAGCACCCGCACCTTGGACTCGGTACCGCCGCCCGAGGTGAGCACCCGGACCTTGAAATCCACCAGCCGCACGGTACGGATCACGGGATAGAACTTCTCCAGAGCCTTCCGCAGGGCCGCGTCCAGGGCGTTGACCGGGCCGTTGCCCAGGGCCGCCGTGTGCTCGGCCACCCCGTCCACCCGGACCAGAATGGTGGCCTCGGCGATCGGCTCCTCGTCCTCCCGTCGCTTCTCGTCGATCACCCGGAACCCCACCAGGTCGAAGAACTTCCGGTGGCGGCCCATGGTCTTCTTCAAGAGCACCTCGAAGCTGGCCTCGGCCCCCTCGTACTGGTAGCCCGCAGCCTCCAGGTTCTTGATCCGATCGAGCACCCGCCGGGCCAGCTCACTGCCCTCCTCCAGAGGGATCCCCAGCTCCTGGGCCTTGGACAGCACGTTGGATCGGCCCGAAAGGTCCGAGACCAGAACCCGCTGCACGTTGCCCACCAGGGACGGATCGATGTGCTCGTAGGTCAGAGGATTGCGCCGCACCGCGGAGACGTGCACCCCACCCTTGTGGGCGAACGCGCTGTCACCCACGAACGGCTGGTGTTTGTTGTGCTGGAGGTTGGCCAGCTCGTTCACGAACCGAGACACCTGCCGGAGGTTGCGCAGCCGGTCCATGGACACGCACGATCGGCCCATCTTGAGCACCAGGTTGGGGATGATGGAGATCAGGTTGGCGTTGCCGCACCGCTCCCCGAACCCGTTCACCGTGCCCTGGACGTGGCTCACCCCGGCGGTCACGGCCATAAGGCTGTTGGCCACGGCCAGCTCCCCGTCGTTGTGGCAGTGGATACCCAGCACCGTATCGGCGAACCGGGCCCGCACCTCGTCCACGATTCGGCCCACCTCCCAAGGCATGGACCCGCCGTTGGTGTCGCACAGCACCACCACGTCGGCGCCCCCCCTCACGGCCGCCTCAAGGGTATCCAGGGCGTAGGAGGGGTTGGCCTTGTACCCGTCGAAGAAGTGCTCCGCGTCGTACACGACCTCGCGGCCCTGAGACTTCAGGTAGGCCACCGAGCCTTCGATCAGCTCCAGGTTCTCCTCCAAGGAGATCCGCAGCGCCTCGTCCACGTGCAGGTCCCAGGACTTGCCGAACACCGTGACCACCGGGGTCTCGGCCTCCAGAAGGGCCTGGATGTTCACGTCGTCTTCTGGGGCTACTCCGGGCCGGCGGGTGCTTCCAAAGGCCGTGAGCTTGGCGTTACACAGCCGGAGCCGCCGGGCCTCGCGGAAGAACTGGATGTCCCTGGGGTTCGACCCGGGCCACCCGCCCTCGACGTAGTGGATGCCCAGCTCGTCGAGCTTCTCGGCGATGCGCAGCTTGTCCTCCACCGTGAGCGAGATATCCTCGGCCTGGGTCCCGTCGCGAAGAGTGGTATCGTAGATCCGGATCATGCTCGTCCTTGCTGGGAGCCTCGGCTGGAAGGCGAATGACTTCGGTCGTCGGTCTTCGGTCTTCGGTCCATGGTCGTGGGCCGGGCTTTGGGCCCCCTGGGGGGCTCAAAGGCTAGAAAGCTGGAAAGCTAGCCCGCATTATTCATGAGCGTTCGTCGCGAAACCGTCGAGTGTGCGTCAGATCGGGGCAAGCGCAGCGCCGAGGGGCGCAGGCGTACTGGACGGTACGTCGAGCCCCGAGGCGCGAGCACGCCCCGAGATGGCGTGCAATCGGCGGTTGCAGCAGAAGGCTTCATGAATAATGCGGGCTAGAAGGCCAAAAGGCGAAGAACCTCTTTTTCTCCATGGTGGTTGCCGGCCCCCCAGAGGGGCAAAGGGCCCCCGGGCTTTGACCGCCGGGTCGGAAGCCAGTTGGAAGTAGACAGGGAACGGATCCCGTCCTCTGACTTCTGTCACCTGAATTCTGGCAAAGGGCGGAACCGTCGTCCCCGGATACGCGTGCGGGCGGATACGCGATCCGCCCGCTCCGAGCCGTTCCTTCCGCCCCGCGGAATCATACCAACTTGAGTTCAACGCTATCGGACCCCTGAACGGTGGGGCAAGGGGCTTGGTGGAGCGCCGGGCGTGGCTCCTCCAGTCGCTGCATTCGGCACTCAGCCGATGCCTGCTTCACGATGATCCCGAGAGTGCCTTGTCAGGGTTCGCTGTTCCAACGCCCAAGGAGCACCAGGGCTGAGTGCCGAATGCAGCGTACGTCGGATGCTGCACTCACGCACGGCCGGAATCAGGCCTCTTGCCCCGGTCCCCGGATCATCTCTGTTTGAACGCAACTTGGATTCAGGCGTTCGCGCCGTTCTCCTGGTCGAGCCCGAACGCGCTGTGGAGCACCCGCACTGCGAGCTCGGTGTACTTCTCCTCAATCACGCACGACACCTTGATCTCGGAGGTGGAGATCATCAGCACGTTGATGCCCTCTCGGGACAGAGCCTCGAACATCTGGGCCGCCACCCCGGCGTGGCTGCGCATGCCCACACCCACGATGGACACCTTGGCGATGCCCGGATCCGCCTCCACATGGGTGGCCCCCAGCTCCTCGGCCACCGGCTCGATCACGGTCAGGGCCCGTTTGAGGTCGGCTTTGGGCACGGTGAAGGTCATGGAGGCCCGGTCCCCCTCCCCCACGTCCTGGACGATCATGTCCACCACGATGTTGCGCTCGGCCAAGGCCCCGAAGATCTTGGCCGCGATGCCCGGCCGGTCGGGGACCCCCCGCACGCTCACCTTGGCCTCGTTGCGGTCATAGGCAACCCCGGCCACCACCACCTGCTCCATCTCTTCGCTCTCCTCCACCACCCAGGTGCCCTCGTCGTCCGAGAACGAGGAGCGTACGTGAATCGGCACCCCGTACTTTTTTGCGAACTCCACCGAGCGGATCTGGAGCACCTTGGCGCCCACGCTCGCCAGCTCCAACATCTCGTCGTAGGAGATCCGCCTGAGCTTACGGGCCCGCTCGCACACGTTGGGGTCGGTGGTGTACACCCCGTCCACGTCGGTGTAAATCTCGCAGGCGTCGGCCCCCAGGGCCGCGGCCACGGCCACGGCGCTGGTGTCCGAGCCGCCGCGGCCCAGGGTGGTGATGCTGCCGGTGGCCGGGTCCACCCCCTGAAACCCGGCGACCACCACCACCTTGCCCTGGGCCAGGGCGGTCTGCAACCCCTCGGTCTCCACCTGGGAGATCCGAGCCTTGGTGTGGGACGCGTCCGTGAGCACCCGGCACTGGAACCCGGTCATGGACACGGCCGACACGCCCATGGCGTTCAGCGCGATCGCCAGCAGGGCGATGGTGACCTGCTCGCCCGTGGCCAGCAGCACGTCCAACTCCCGCTCGTCGGGCAGCTCGGCCAGGTCGTGGGCCATCTGAAGCAGCCGGTCGGTGGTTCCCGCCATGGCCGAGACCACCACGACCACGTCGTGCCCTTCCTGCCGGTACCGCGCTACCCGCCGGGCCACGTTGCGGATGCGGTCGAGGTCCCCGACCGAGGTGCCGCCGTACTTCTGGACCACCAGCGCCATGGGCCTACTCCCGGCGACGCCGCGCCATACGGTGGATCGACAGACCCATGGTGTCCTCACTGGCCTCCAGGACCACCTCGCTGATCGTGGGATGCACGTGAATCGTGGTCACGATATCGCCCGGTGAGGCCTCCATGCGCATGGCCACGGCCACCTCGCCCACGATGTCCGAGGCGTGGGCCCCTACGACCGTGGCCCCCAGGATCCGGCCCGTGTCCTCGTGGGACAGGATCTTGATGAACCCCTCGGGCTCACCCATACACAGGGCCTTGCCGCTGGCACCGAAGGAGAACCGCCCCACCTTGTAGGGCACGCCCTTCTCCTTGAGCTCGGCTTCCTTGACCCCCACCGAGGCCACCTCGGGCCGGGTGAACACCGCGTAGGGCACGATGGAGTAGTCCATCCAGTACCTCTTGCCCAGGCTGTTGTGCATGGCCACCAGGGCCTCGCTCGTGGCCACGTGGGCCAGCTGGTACTGACCGACCACGTCGCCCACCGCGTACACCCCGGGCACCGAGGTCTCCATCTCGTCGTTCACCACGATCCGGCCCCGATCGTCCACCTCGACCCCTAGGTCCTCCAGGCCGATCCCGGCGCTGGCCGGGATCCGGCCCACCGCCACCACGACGTAGTCGCCGAGCACCGGGTCCCCGTCCTCCAGGGCCACGGCCACCTCCTGGGCCCGGATCTCGGCGGCGGCCACTCTCACGCCCGTACGGATCTCCACGCCGAGGGACTCCAGGCTCCGGCGGACCGTGCGGGACGCCTCCTTCTCCTCGGTAGCCAGGATCCGGTCCAGGGCCTCCAGAACGGTGACCTGGCTTCCGAACGCTGCGAAGACATAGGCGAGCTCACAGCCGATCACCCCCCCTCCCACGATCACCAGCCGCCGGGGCAACGCCTCCAGGTCCCACACGGCGTCGGTGGTGAGAACCCGGTTCCCGTCGGGGGTCAGGCCGGGAAGCCCGGCTGGCCGGGACCCGGTGGCCACGATCACGTTTCGGGCCCGCACCACCCGGCTCGATCCGTCGGGCGAGCGCACCTGGATCGCGTCGGGCGCGGTCAGGGTTCCCCGGCCCTGGATCACGTCCACCCCGTAGCCATGGAGGAGCTTCTGAACCCCGCCGACCAGGGTGCCCACCACCCGGTTCTTCCGAGCCACACACGCGCCCATGTCGAACCCCTCCAGGGAGGCGCGCACCCCGAACTCGGCCCCGTTACGCACGGCCAGCACGCGGGCCGCGCTCTCACAAAACGCTTTGGAAGGGATGCACCCCCGGTTCAGGCAGGTGCCGCCCAGGCTCGCCTCCTCCACCACGCACACCTTGGCCCCGAGCTGCCCCCCACGAATCGCGGCCACATACCCGCCCGGGCCACCTCCGAGCACCGCCACATCATAGCTCTCCATCGACAACCTCCCTCCGCAGAAGCGCCGCCGCCCGGGCCGAGACCTCCCGGAGCACGGCCGTACTCGATGCCCCGGAAGCCGAGAGCTCCAGGGTGCGTTCCGTTTCCCCCGGTGCCTGCCACCACAGACGGATCAAGAGCCGATCTTCCGGAAATTCCGTGAGAAAAAGATCAGGCCATTCTACCACGCACACGTCGGCCCCATACAACACCTCGTCGAGCCCCGCGGCCGCCAGGTCCTCGGCCCGCTCCAGGCGGTACAGGTCCAGGTGGTGGAGGCGCAGCCGGCCCTCGTACACGTTGTGCAGGGTGAAGGTGGGGCTCGTGACCCGCTCCCACCTCGGACACCCGAGCCCCCGGGCGATCCCCTTGGTCAGAACGGTCTTGCCGGTACCGAGCTCCCCGGACAGCCCCACCACCAGCCCCGGCCCGGCCGCCAGGCCAATCGCCTCGCCCAGCTGGAGGGTGTCGTCGGGCCTCTGGGACCAGAACTCGGCCTTCATCCTCCGCCCATGGCCCGGATCACATCCACCTTGCCGATCACACCCACCACATTGCCCTCGTCCCCCAGCACCGGCAGGGTGTGGATATGGCGCTCCGCCATGATCTGGGCCACCTCCTCCACGGGGGTGTCCTCGCGGACCGTGACCGGGTCGCGTGTCATGATCTCCTCCACCGTGGTGGCCGCCATGCGACGGAGCTCCTCCTCGAGCCTTCGGGAGCTGCCCAGGAAGATGACCGCGTCGAACAGGGCGATGGTGGTGGGGATGTGAAGGCGCTGGTTCTGATGGATCAGATCGCTCTCGGTCACCACGCCCCGGAGCGCTCCGTCGGCATCCACCACCGGGAAGCCGCTCACCCGGGTCTCGGTGAACAGCCGGGCCAGATCCTTGAGGGACGTTTGGGGGGTCACCGTCCGGACCTCCCGGGTCATGATGTCATGGGCTCGTCTCATGGGGATCTCCGTGTTGGAAAAATCGGCAGATGGAGCTGGGGGTCGCCTCACCTGACGCGCGACCCGATGTCGGTCGTGCCCATGGCTGGGAAGAACCGGTCGTCGGGCAATGGCTCCGTCGGGTCCCCCGCCAGGGTGGCCATGGCCTCCGGTAGCCGTGAGGCCAGGTCCCCGGCCAGGCGCCCCTCCGTGCCGAAGGCCGCGGCCAGGTCCCCGGCCACCGCGTGCACCCAAGCTCCCAGCCGGGCCGCAGCGAAGGGGGCCAGCCCCCGGGCCAGGAGAGCCCCCACCACGCCGGCGAGCACGTCCCCTGTTCCGGCCGTGGCCATGCCGGGGTTGCCGGCCGGCACCAGCCAGACGCGCTCACCTGGGGCCGTGACCAGGGTGGCCGCACCCTTGAGCACCACGACGGAGCCGGTACGTCGGCTCAGGTCCTGAACGGCCTCCACCCGATCGGCCTGGATCTCGGCCGTGGTGGTGCCCAGCAGCCGAGCCGCCTCCCCCGGGTGGGGGGTCAGCACCCGTGCGGGTCCCAGCTCCGGAACCCCTTCGGCCGCCAGCAGATTCAAGGCGTCCGCATCCAGGACCACGGGCCGGTCCGTAGCGGCCAGCAGCGCCCGAAGCAGAGCCGAGGCACCGGAAGACGTGCCCATGCCGGGCCCCATCACCCAAGCGTCCGGTCGGCCCGCCGATACGGACGACCACGCGTCCTCCGGCCACACCCGCCCGTGTCCCACCGGATGGGTCATCACCTCCAGGGGGAGCCGGGCCTCGATCCCGAGCCCCCCCGGTGCGGCCACCGTGGCCAACCCCGCACCGACCCGCAGCGCCCCCAGGGCAGCCAATCCCGGTGCCCCGGTCTTGCCCACACTCCCCCCGACGACCCACACGTGGCCCATACGCCCCTTGTGGGCATCCGGGGGCCGCCGGAGCCTTCCGGCCAGGTCCCGGGCCTCCAGGACCACCAACCCGGCCCCGACCCGGTCCACGCCGTTCGGGGGAATCCCGATGTCCACCACCACCAGTTCCCCCCGGAGGGCCGCGCCAGGGAACAGGAAGTGCCCCCGCTTCGGCCAGGCGAACGTGACCGTGGCCGAGGCCTGCACCGCAACCCCTTGCACGGCTCCCGTGTCCGAATCGACCCCCGACGGGATGTCCACGCTCACCACCGGTGCCGGCGCCTCGTTCATCCATGCCGCGGCCCGGGCCGCCATCCCCTGCACCTCGGCCCGCAGCCCGGTACCCAGCACCGCATCCACCACCAGGGCGGCCTCCCCCACGGTTCGGGCGGCATCGGCCTCGCCCCCCTCCGCCACCTCGATCAGGCACCCCCCGGAGCCCAGGAGCGCCTTGAGGTGCACGGCCGCATCGCCCCCGACCCGATCCCGGCTCCCCAGCAGCAACGTGGTAACGTCCACGCCTTGGTTTCCGAGGCATCGGGCCACCACAAACCCGTCGCCCCCGTTGTTGCCCCGGCCGCACACCACGGCCACCGGCCCCTGGCGCAGACGTGGGGCGAATCGTTGCCACAGGGCCCGCACCACCCCGCGGCCTGCGGTATCCATGAGAACCGGCCCGGGCACCCCCACCTCCCGGATCGTCCACGTATCGAGGGACCGCATCTCCTCGGCCGTAAGGAGTTCGATCATGTCGGCCTCCGGTCGTCGGCCTAGGGCCTTCGGCCCGTTGGTGAGCGGCTCAAAGGCTAGAAGGCTAGAACGCTGGGAGGCTGGAAGGCTTTTTGTTGAGCCTTCGGCCCAAGTCGCGACGTGGACGTTGCTCCCACAGGGGCCCCTCTCCCGCTGCTCGGGTCCCCGTCGTGTGGGAGCGGCCTCCGGCCGCGACAAAGTCCCAGCCTGACCTTCCGGCCCGGAATCGCGACCAGGAGGTCGCTCCTACACGGGACGCGCCCAAGAGAGCATGGGACCTGGTGGAGCGCTTGCCCGCCTAACGGGCCGAGGCCCTCCAAGATTCTAGTCTCAGTTTCCGCCCCGTCGGCACTCACGCACGGGCGGAACCAGGCCCCATGTCCGCCTCCTCCCCCTCGAGCACCGCGAACGCCAGGGCCAGACCCGCATCGTGGGTCAGGCTCAGGTGCACCCACCGCACCCCCAGCGCCAACGCCCGCTGGTGCGCCGCGCCGTGGAGCCTCGCGGCCGGAGGACCTCCTCGGCCCCCCAGCACCTCCACGTCGGTCCACCGGGCTCCCCAGGCCCATCCCGTGCCCAGGGCCTTGAGCACCGCCTCCTTAGCCGCAAACCGGGCTGCCAGGGACTCGGCCGGCAGGATCCCCCCGGCCCCCCAAGCCTCGGCCGGGGTAAACACCCTTCGGAGGAACCGCTCGCCGTGGCGCTCCAGCGCCCGGGCGATCCGGGAGACCTCCACCAGATCGGAGCCCACGCCCCGGATCACCGTCGGGCCGCCTCCTCGGCCAGGATCTCCTTCATCTCGGCCACGGCCGCCTTGAGCCCCACAAAGATGGCCCGGCCCACGATGGCGTGGCCGATGTTGAGCTCCTCCACCTCCGGGATTCGGGCCACGGGCCGTACGTTGCGCACGTTGAGGCCGTGGCCCGCATGCACGGCCAGGCCCCCCTCGGCGGCCAGGGCCGCTGCCCGCCGGAGCCGCTCGAGCTCCTGCCGTGCCGCGGGCGTCCCCCAGGCCTCACAGAAGGCACCGGTGTGGAGCTCCACGGCCCGGGCCCCGGCTCGGAAGGCCGCCTCCACCTGCCCGGGGTCCGGGTCGATGAACAGGCTCACCCGGATCCCGGCCGCTGCCAGGGCCTCGACGGCCCGACCCACGGCCTTCGGCTGGCCGGCCACGTCCAGCCCCCCCTCGGTCGTGAGCTCCTCCCGCCGCTCCGGCACCAGGGTGGCCGAGTGGGGCCGCCGGTCGGCGGCGATGGCAACCATCTCGTCGGTGACCGCCATCTCCAGGTTCACGGGCACGCTGGCCGTGGCCAGCACCCGGTCCAGGTCGTGGTCCTGGATGTGCCGCCGGTCCTCGCGCAGGTGCAGGGTGATCTGGTCGGCTCCCCCCAGCTCGGCCAGCACCACGGCCCACACCGGGTCCGGCTCCCGGATGCGACGGGCCTGGCGCACGGTGGCCACGTGGTCGATGTTCACCCCCAGCCGGATCATGCCGCCTCCTCCTGCCCGATCTCCCGGTGCACGGCCTCGCAGATCTCGTCCGCCAGGGCGCGGATGCGGCCCTCGTCGTCCCCCTCCACCATCACCCGAAGCTTGGGCTCGGTGCCCGAGTACCGAACCAGTACCCGGCCGTCCCGTCCCAGCTCCTCCTTTGCGGCCTCGATCGCCCGGCGTACGGCCGACAGCTCGTCCACCGGACGTTTCTCCCTCACCCGCACGTTCTTCAACACCTGGGGCACGGCCTCCATCACCCGGGCCAGCTCGGACAGGGGCCGGCCCGTGCCCACCACCACCCCCAGGAGCTGCAGCGCGGCCAGCACGCCGTCGCCGGTGGTGGCATGGTCCAGAAAGATCAGGTGCCCCGACTGCTCGCCCCCGAAGTTGTACCCCTCGCGGCGCATCCGCTCCACCACGTACCGGTCGCCCACCTGGGTCCGCACCAGGTCCAGCCCCGCCTGGGCCAGGGACCGCTCCAGCCCCAGGTTGCTCATGACCGTGGCCACGACCGCTCCGCCCTTGAGCCGACCCCGCTCCGCCAGGTCCCGGGCGCAGATCGCCATGATGTGGTCGCCGTCCACCTCGTTGCCGTGCTCGTCCACCACGATTACCCGGTCGGCGTCGCCGTCCAGGGCGATGCCCAGGTGGGCCCTCCGGGTCCGCACCTCGTCGGCCACGCACTCGGGGTGGAGGCTGCCGCAGCCCGCATTGATGTTGGTGCCGTCCGGCTGGACCCCGGCGGGGATCACCTCGGCGCCCAGCTCCTCGAACACCGCCGGCGCCACCCGGTAGGCCGCACCGTTGGCGCAGTCCACCACGATCCGGACTCCCTCGAGGGTGAGGTGGGGTGGGAAGGTGCTCTTCAGGTACACCACGTACCGGCCCACCGCGTCGTCCACCCGGAACGCCTTGCCCACCTCCTCCGCCGTGGGCCGCACGTGGTCGAGCTCACCGTTGAACACGTGGGCCTCGATCTCGGCCTCCACCTCGTCGGGCAGCTTGAACCCGTCACGGTCAAAGAACTTGATCCCGTTGTCCTGGTAAGGGTTGTGGGAGGCGGAGATCACCACCCCGGCGTCGGCCCGCATGCTCGAGGTGATGAACGCGATCCCCGGGGTGGGCAGGGGCCCCACCAGCAGGATGTCCACCCCCATGGAGCAGATGCCCGAGGCCAGGGCGTTCTCAAGCATGTAGCCCGACAGCCGGGTGTCCTTGCCGATCACGATCCGGTGGCGTCCCTCCTTACGCTCCTTGAACACGTGGGCCGCGGCCCGCCCCACCCGGACCATGGTCTCGCTGGTCATGGGCTCCACGTTGGCCACCCCCCGAATTCCGTCCGTTCCGAACAGCTTTCGCACCATCGCCCCGTCCTCCTGGAAAAAAGCGGCCCTTGGTCGTTGGTTGCTGGTCGCTGGCGTTCGGGCGCCCCGGGACTTCACTCGCTCGAGGGGGCCGCATTTTCTTCTGCCGGCGTCGTCCCGGAGCCCGGGGTCGGCACCTCCGGCGGTTCCGGGGCCAACCGCTCCACCGCCTGGGGGTCCACCTCCACCACCTCGACGGTGGACGGGGCCTCCACGAAAACCCGGGCCACCCCCGTCCCTCCCGGCTCGGGGTACACCCGTAGATCCCCGGACGAAAGCTTTGACACGATCCGCAACGGACCCCGCACCTTGACCCGGACCTCGGGCGGGACCACCCGGCCGCCGCCCGGCGGAACCGCTACGGGCACCCCCAGGAACTCCCGCTCGGCCACCACCTCTCGCACGGACACGGACACCCGCACCGTGGACACGTCGACCGGCCGCACGGTGGGATCCGGCAGCGCCAGCCCCACCGGCTGCACCACCCCGCCGGTGGCGCCGGTGATGTCCACCGGCTCCGTGGGAATCTCCTTGCGGTCGCGCAGGGCCCGATCGGCCCCCTCCACCCTCACCTGGGCCGGCTCCACCTCGACCGATGCTACCTCGAACCCCTCGGCCGGAGCCCCCCGAATCCGAGGTTTCACCCGGAGAACCTTTTCCACCTTGCGGTCGGCCTCGAGGGTCACCACCGAGGGGGAGATGTAGGTCACGTCCACGCCCCGGGGCAGGTTCAGCCGGGAGGGCAGGATCTCGAACGCGCTGATGCCGGGCTGGATCCCGTCCAGGTTCAGGGTGACCCTCAGATTGTCCGGATCGATCGCGGCCAGCAGGGTCCGGGGCCCGTTCACCCGGATCCGGATCGCCTCGGGCACCGGGCTCACGATGACCCGGTCGGCCGGGACGCCGGTGAGCTCCAGGGGCACCGTGAGGCTGATCTCGCTGCGCTTCTCCCCCACCACGAACATCCACAGAAGCACCGCAAACCCCAGGGACAGGAGCTTCAGCCCCCAGTTCTCGGTGAGCCAGGCCTGCCAGCGCAGGGTCATGTCCGGGCCTCCGCCCTTTTGGGCCGGCCCCGCACCCGGCCGGCCCGGCCGGCCTCGCCCACCCGGAACAGGTTCAGGAGGACCTTGCGCAGGGTCGCACCGTCCAGGTCCCGGGTGACCCGGCCGTTCAGGGCCAGGGAGATGGCACCCCGTTCCTCGCTCACCACGATCACCACGGCGTCGGTCTCCTCGGTCAGGCCGATGGCGGCCCGGTGGCGGGTTCCGAAGTCCTTGTCCAGGTCGGAGCGGGTGGTCAGGGGCAGGAGGCACCCGGCCCACAGGATGCGACGGCCCCGCACCACTACGGCGCCGTCGTGGATGGGGGAGTAGGGCAGGAAGATCGCCTGGAGGAGCTCCCGGGACACCCGGGCGTCCAGCGTGATCCCCTTCTCCACGTGGTCGTCCAGGCGGGTCTCCCGCTCCAGCACGATCAGGGCACCGATGCGCTTGTTGGCCAGGCTCACGGCCGTGCGCATCAGCTCCTCGATCACGGCGGCCTCCTGGGCCCCCTCACGGGTACCCAGGAACGGGTTCATGCCCACGTGGGCCAGGGCCCGTCGGATCTCGTTCTGAAACAGGACAACCACCACGAGGATGATGGACGAGAGGAACGCGTTGAGCAGCCAATGGAGCGTGAACAGCTCGAACACTTGGCTCGCCACGTAGGCCACCACCAGGATGGCCAGCCCCACCAGGATCTGGAGTGCACGGGTGCCCTTGAGCAGAAGGAAGATCCGGTAGATCACGAAGGCCACAAGCAGGACGTCCACCACGTCCTGCACCCGGACCCCGCCCAAGAGACCTCCCACGCCTTTACTCCTCCGTGACCCGGCCCGCCGCCCACGCCAGGTCGGCCGCCCGCCGGGTCGCCCGCACGTCGTGGACCCGCAGGATCCGGGCCCCGTTCCACACCGCCACCACGGCTGCGGCCAGGGACCCCTCCAACCGATCCTTGGGGTCCTCGATCCCCAGGGTCCTGCCGATGAACGACTTGCGACTGGCCCCCACCAACACGGGGCACCCCAAAGACCGGAACTCCGCCAGGCGCCGGAGCAGCACCAGGTTCTGCTCGGCGCTCTTACCGAACCCGATCCCAGGATCCACCCAAACCCGGTCCCGGGCCACCCCGGCCTCCACGGCCCGGTCCACGCTCTCCTCCAGGGCCCGAAAGATCTCGCCCACCAGGTCCGAGTACCGGGTGTCCGACTGCATGGTGCGCGGATCGCCTCGCATGTGCATCACCACCAGCCCCGCTCCCAGGTCGGCCACGACCCCGGCCATGGCCGGATCCATGCGCAGGCCGCTCACGTCGTTCACCAGGGCGGCCCCTGCCCCCACCGCCCGCCGGGCCACGGCCGCCTTGTAGGTGTCCACCGACATCGGAACTCCCACCCGGTGGGCCAGGTGCTCGATCACCGGAACCACCCGGCGCTCCTCCTCCTCAAGGGGCACCGGCGGCGCCCCCGGCCGCGTGCTCTCGCCGCCCACGTCCAACAGATCGGCCCCCTCCTCCACCATCTGAAGGGCCCGGTCCAGGGCGGCCTCCCGGTCGAAGTAATCCCCCCCGTCCGAGAACGAGTCCGGGGTCACGTTCAGGATGCCCATGACCAGGGGCCGACCGTCCAGCCTCAGAACCCCGCCGTGCCACCGGAACTCCCGGGGCTCCTCCCGGGCCAGCAGGTCCCGGAGCTCGGCCGCCAGGACCTTGAGGCCGAACGGCTGGGGCCGGAGCTTCCGGACCAACCTTCGCACCTGCTTTCGGGTACCCAGGACCAAGGCGTCGGACCGGTCGGTCGAGCCGTTCACCACCCCCCGGGCCACGGCCGCGTCCGCGCCCAGGGACAGCATCTCCTGCTTGAGGATGTTGGCCGCGGGCGCCCTGAGCCCCTCCACCCGGATCGCCAGGAACCCGGCCTTGTCGATCATCCGGGCCACCCCGGCCGGGTCCGCCCCGATCCGCTCCAGCTCGGCCCGGGCCCGCTCGGGGTCGGAAAGATCCATCACGCGAAGGTGGTACACGCTGCTGCTCCGCGGTTCAGGCTTCTGCCCTTTCGAGGCTAGAAAGCTCGAAGGCTAGAAAGCTGGAAAGCTGAAAGGCTAGAAGGCTAGGAGGCTAGGAGGCTTGAAAACCTCTTTCATCTCCTAAGCGATTCCAGCAGGCCTACGTCACAGCGTCATGGTCCGGGGGCATGGGTTTCAGGGGCCAGAATTCAGCGGACAGTGGACAGGGGGAGGCTGCTCGTTGTCTCGAGTGGATCCATTCCCGCGGTCAATCCCACGGACCGCTTTGTTCGGGATTTCCTGTCTTCTGTCCTCTGAAATCCGACTTCTGAGCCCCCTGCCCCGCCGCCGAGAGCTCATGCCCTCACCCGAACAGCTCGACCTGGCGTGGGTCCTTCCCCGGGGTGTCGGACCGGGTGTCCTCGGTCTCCGCACCCGAGCGCTCCTGCCCGGAGCCGCCGCCCCCTTCCGGGTCGTCCCCCCCCGGCACGTCACCAAGGATCTTCTGGATCTCATCGGCCACCAGCACCTCCCGCTCCAGAAGGGCGGTGGCAAGGGCGTCGAGCCGGTCGCGGTTGTCGGCCAAGAGCCTCCGGGCCCGTTCCAGGTTCTCGCGGACGATCCGCTTCACCTCGGAGTCGATCTCCTCGGCCGTGCGCTCCGAGTAGTCCCGGTGGGCCGCAAGCTCCTTGCCCAAAAAGATCTGCTCCTCCTCCCGGCCGAACGTCAGGGGGCCCAGCCGATCGCTCATGCCCCACTTGCACACCATGCGTCGGGCAATCTCCGTGGCCTTCTCGATATCGTCCCCGGCCCCGGTGGTCAGGTGGCCCACCGACAGCTCCTCGGCGGCTCGACCGCCCAGAAACACGGCGATCCGATCCAACAGGTACTCCCGGGTGTAGGTGTGACGCTCGTCGATGGGCAACTGCTGAGTCACTCCCAGGGCCCGCCCCCGGGGAATGATGGACACCTTGTAGATCGGGTCGGCGTTCGGAAGCAGCATGGCCACCAGCGCGTGGCCGGCCTCATGGTAGGCAGTGTTGCGGCGCTCCTCGTCCGAGAGTACCAGGCTCCGGCGCTCAGCGCCCATCAGCACCTTGTCCTTGGCCTTCTCGAAGTCCTCCATGCCGACCCGGTCCTTGCCCTGGCGGGCCGCGGCCAGGGCAGCCTCGTTCACCAGGTTCTCGAGGTCGGCCCCGCTGAACCCAGGGGTTCCCCGGGCGAGGGTCTGCAGGTTCACGTCATCGGCCAGGGGGACGCCCTTCGCGTGGACCTTGAGGATCCCCTCGCGGCCGCGCACGTCGGGCCGGGGGATCACGATCTGTCGGTCGAACCGACCGGGCCGCAGCAGGGCCGGGTCGAGCACGTCGGGTCGGTTCGTAGCCGCGATCAGGATCACCCCCTCGGACGACTCGAACCCGTCCATCTCCACCAGAAGCTGGTTCAGGGTCTGCTCGCGCTCGTCGTGGCCGCCGCCCAGCCCCGCTCCCCGGTGCCGCCCCACCGCGTCGATCTCGTCGATAAAGATGATGCACGGGGCATGCTTCTTGGCCTGCACGAACAGGTCGCGTACCCGGCTTGCGCCCACGCCCACGAACATCTCGACGAAGTCAGACCCGGAGATGGAGAAGAACGGAACCCCGGCCTCGCCCGCGATCGCTTTGGCCAGCAGGGTCTTACCGGTTCCCGGCGGTCCCATGAGCAGGACCCCCTTGGGGATCCGCCCCCCCAGCTTGGTGAACTTCTTGGGGTTCTTCAGAAACTCGATGATCTCCTCCACCTCCTCCTTGGCCTCGTCGATCCCGGCCACGTCGGCGAAGGTCACCTTGGTCTCGTCCGGGGTGAGCATACGAGCCCGGCTCTTTCCGAAGCTCAGGGCCTTGCCGCCGCCGGCTTGCATCTGGCGCATGAAGAAGATCCACACCCCGATCAGCAACAGCATGGGAAACCACGAGATCAGGATGGTCACGTACCACGGCGACTCTTTCTCGGGCTTAGCCGTGATGGCCACCCCGTTCTTCCGCAGGATCCGAACCAGGTCCGGGTCGTCGGGCCGATAGGTGCGGAACGCGGTGCGGTCGGTCATGACCCCCTGGATCTCCCGGCCCTGGAGCACCACCTCGCTCACCTGGCCCGCCTCCACCGCTTCGAGGAAGTCCGAGTAGGTCACGCTCCTTTGCACGGGCTGGTTGCCGGGAAACATCTGGAACAGAAGAAGGAGCACCAATAGGATGAGAAGCCACAGGGCCATGTTGCGGAAAAACGGCCTCTGGGGCCGGGAAGCGATCGACATCCGGTACGACTCCGCTCGGGCTGGAAGAAAGGAGAAACGGTCTGGAAGAAAAAGAGAAACTTAGCACATCGGTTCACCAGGCAACAACGGCTTTCCGCCCGCTCGAAACCGAGGGAGGGTTCCCGCCCCCCGGGGCCTCGGCCCAAAACGCGACCCACGAGGGGCCCTCGTCGGGCCCTATCGCAACGCCCGACCCGAGCAGCCCAAAGGCCCCGCCGCGGTCGGTCACCACCCAGGTCCGGTCCCGCCGCCAGGGGGGAATGCGCGCCTCCATGAGCACGTCCTTCACCTTGACCCAACGGCCCCGTCGCCACACCCGGTCCCCGGCCCGTCGGGGCCGCAGGCGCAGCCCCCCCTCGCCACGCCCCGCCGGCACGGCGACCCATCTTCCCGCCGCCGGGGCCCCTCCCCGCCCCCACTCCACCCGGCCCCAGCCCGCCACATCCAACCGATTACCCGGGCCCAACAGGTGGACCTCGGGGGGTGGAGGGCCCGGATCCCCCAACAGGAACCACAGGTCCCCGCCGCTCCGGCACACCCGCAACGGCCCCGGCACCGGAGCCTTCCGGCAGGGCCCCGGCGGCCCGAGCAGCGCGTCCACGGCCTGAAGGTGCCCCAGGTTGAGCCGCGCCGGTTCGCCGCCCAACCGCTCCCACAGGGCCAGGTACGCGCGGAACCGGACCGCCTCGGGCCAGGCAGCCACGTCCGAGATCCGCAGCCTCACCCCCTCGGGCTCCATCACCGCGGCCCGATCCAGAGCCCGGCGAGCCCGCGTCGACAGGGCCTCCTCGTCCCGCCGGATCAGACGGGCGGCCCGCACCAGGGCCTGTTTCGCCCCGGGGTGGATCTGCTCGAGCAGGGGAAGCACCTCGTGGCGAATCCGGCTTCGGGCGAACTGTCGGCACGCATTGGACGGGTCGTCCCGCCACGCCCAGCCCCGGCCCCGGGCCAACGCCTCCAGGTCGGCCCGCCACACCCCCAGGAAGGGGCGCACGAACGGAGGGCTCCACTCGGCCATGGCCGCCAGGCCCCGGGGTCCCGCACCCCGGATCAGCCGGAACAAAACGGTCTCGGCCTGGTCGTCGGCGTGATGGCCCAGGGCCACGGCGGCCAACCCCCTCTGGACCCGGACCGTCTCCAGGAACGCCCGGCGTTCCTGCCGGGCCCAGGCGTGGAGGTTTCCGGTCCGACCGGCTGGGCCCAGCCGGGTCGAGTGGAACCGCACCCCCAGCTCGCCCGCCAGATCCCGGCAGAACGCCTCATCCCGGCCCGACTCCGGCCGCAGGCCGTGGTCCACGTGGGCGATCTCCACCCGACCCAGCCCACGGGGCCCCAACTCGGCCGCAATGCGAGCCAGGCACACCGAGTCCACCCCTCCGGAAACGGCCACCACGATCCCCTTCCCCCACAGCTCGTGGCGGCGAAGCGCCCGTTCGACCTCACGGGCCACGGTCGTTGACAAGTTCTCAGCGTCCGGAGTACAGTTTCGCACTTTCGGGAATCCGCCGGCCCGGCCGGCCGTGAGCGTAGAGGAGGAACACCGCCATGTCGTGCCAAACGATCAAGAGGGACAGGGACTGCTTCTTCTGGGGGGCCGAGGGGTGCACCTTCCCCGGCGGCCAGTGCCGTCCCGTGGTGGAGAAGTGCGAGGGATGCGGTCGGGTCGAGGAGTGGCCCACCGGTAAGTACTGCTCCGCCTACCCCGCCCCTCAGAAGCAGTGGGCCCTGGGCCTTTGCAACATGGCCACCCACATCAAGATCGAGGAGGAGCAGACCCAAAAGACGCTCAACCCCCTCAAGGCCAGCAAGCGAAAGGCGGCCGGGCGCTAGAAATCCGAGGGCGCGGCCCGTCTCCCGGGGCGCGCCCTCGTTTCCGAAGGCTCCCACCCCACCATGCCAGCACTCATGATCAGCTTGAACGCCTGCTCCACGCTGATCTGGAGGGGCACCGCGTCCTGCTCGGGTACCAGCAGGTAGTAGCCCGAGGTGGGGTTCGGGGTGGTGGGCACAAACACGTTCAGCACCTTCTGGGGGGTGCGGCTCTGGACCTCACCCCGGCTAACCCCGGTGACGAACCCGATGCTGTAGATGCCCTTGCGGGGGTACTCCACCAGCACCACCCGGTGGAACCGGTCGGACCGGGCGTCGATGAGCTGCTCCAGGAACTGCTTCACCGCCTGGTACAGGGTGCGGACCACCGGAATCCGGTCCAGCACCCGCTCGTAGGTGCGTACCACGCCGTGCCCCAGAAGGTTGGCGCTCAGGAACCCCACCACCTGGATGAACAACAGGGTCAGAATCACCCCCAGCCCCGGGATCCGGAACCCCAGGTAGGTCTCGGGGAGGAACCGCTGGGGTACCAGCTCCAGGAACCGGTCGGCCCAATGCACGATGGCCGCCACCACGTAGAAGGTAAGCCCCAGGGGCACGATCACGACGAACCCGGCGATGAAGTTCCGCCGGATTCGGTCCCGTACGTACCGAATGAGCCGCCCGATCCAGCCCACGAACCCTCCTCACCCCCGAGCCACATCCCCACCGCCCGCCGATCCGCCAACGTCGCTTCCCAGGGGTCCGAGCCCCAGGCGCGGACCGCCAATATATCAGCACTTGCGCCCGGCGCGAAACAGCCTGCCTCCCTCCCCAAACCGAGGACCCGGGCCCCGCCGCGGGTAGCTGCCGCCAGGGCCTCCTGGGGGGTCCACCCGTAGTCCTCCACGGACGCGGCCGCGTCGGCCCACAGGTCCAGGCTGCCCGACGACAACACACTGTCGGTGCCCAGACCGACGGGCACACCGGCCTCCAGGAGCTCCCGCCCAGGGGCCGGTCGACCCGACAGACGGCGGTTGCTCCGGGGGCACAGGACCACCCCGGCCCCGGCCCGGGCCACCAGGGCCACGTGCTCGGCCCCCAGGTGCACCGCGTGGACCAGGGTCGTGCCCGGCCTCAGGGCACCGATGGCATGGAGCCACTCCACCGGAGGGCGGCCCGGCGGGGGGGGGGGATCGATGCCCAGCGCGGCGTAGAGCTCGTCCCGGATCGGCCCTCTTCCGGTCAGGCAGAACTCGATCTCGTCCGGCGACTCGGCCACGTGCACCATGAGCCGGGGACGTGCTAGGGCCCGGCGAAGCCCCTCGGTGCACACCGTGTACGGCGAGTGGGGGGAAACACCCCAAAGGTGAGGACGGCACCCCTCCTCCAGCCTTTCCACTCCAGCCCACGCCTCCTCCACCCTGCCGGGCGACGCCACGATCAGCTCGGGGTACGCGAGGATCCGGAGGCACTGCTCCGGGTAGGCGGTTGCCGCCTCGGGCCGGGTCACCACGTCGGCCACGCACCCCTGGCCCCCCTGGGCGCACGCCCGGGCGGCCTCGGCCACGGCGGGTCCCCAGCGGCCGGGGGCGGCCGACCTCTTCCGCGCCACCACCTGGAGCACCCACCGGGCGAACCCGCCGGGGCCGGCGGGCGGGACCAGGCCCCATAGCTCCAGGTGGGCGTGGGCGTTCACCAGCGGCGGCAGCAGCGTGCACCCGGGAAGGTCCACCCGCTCAGCCCCGGCGGCCAGGGGGGCCACCTCGGCCGGCCTCCCGACTGCGCGGATCACGGGCCCCTCCACGAGAACGGCCCCACCCTCAAGGGCGGGGCCGTCCATGGTCAGGACCCACGACGCGGTGTAGAGCCGCCGCACCGGACGAGCCACGGTCAGGCCGCCTTCTGGGAGGCGATGCGGTTGGCCGCGTCCACGAACACCAGGTGTGGTTTCCAGGCCGCCACCTCGTCCTCGGGGACCTGGGCGTAGGCGCAGATGATGACCAGGTCCCCGGGAGAGGCCTTGTGCGCCGCGGCCCCGTTCAGGCGGATCTCCCCTTCCCCCCGGGTGCCCGGGATGGCGTAGGTCTGGAACCGCTCGCCATTGGCGATGTTGTAGATCCAGACCTCCTCGTAGGGCACGATGTCCGCCGCCTCCAGGAGCACCGGATCGATCGTCACGCTGCCCTCGTAGTGGAGGTCCGCACCGGTCACCGTGGCCCGGTGGATCTTTCCCTTCAGCATGGAACGGGTCATTTTGCACCTCCGGCGTCTCCCCCCGCCGTCACCACACGGTTGTCGATGAGTCGCGTGTCGCCCGCGAACGCCGCCACCGCCACCACCGCCCGGGGAGCGACCGTTTGAACCGTCTCCAGGGTCTCCGGATGTCGAACCTCCACATAGTCGATCCGGAGGCCGGCCCCGGCGATGATCCCCTCGACCTCGGCCGCGACCCGCGACGCCTCTACGACCCCGGAAGAAACCAGCTCCTGGGCCCGGCCCAAGGCCTGGGAGATCGACAGCGCCTGGCGTCGTTCGTCCGGGCTCAGGTAGGTGTTGCGGCTCGACAAGGCCAGCCCGTCGGGCTCCCGGACCGTGGGCACCGCTTCGATGCGCACCGGCACGTCCAGATCGCGGACCATCCGCCGCACCACCTGGAGCTGTTGGTAGTCCTTCTCGCCGAACACCGCCACGTCCGGCTCCACGGCGTGAAACAGCTTCAGCACCACCGTGGCCACGCCCCGGAAGTGCCCCGGCCGCGAGGCTCCGCACAGCGGCTTCGATACCTCCTCCACGGTCACGTAGGTCTGATACCCGGGAGGGTACAGCTCAGCCGGGGCGGGCGCGAACACCGCGGCCACCCCGGCCTCCTCACACATCCGGCGGTCCCGCTCGGGGTCCCGGGGATAGCGGTCGAGATCCTCGCCGGGGCCGAACTGGGTGGGGTTTACGAAGATCGACACCACCACCCGGTCTGCGCACTCCCGGGCCCGGGCCACCAGGGCCATGTGACCTTCGTGCAGGTACCCCATGGTGGGCACCAGCGCCACGGTCTCGCCCTGGGCCCTGCGCCCGCGCGACCAGGCGCGTATCGCCCCTACCCTTTCGAACCACTCCATGGAACGGCTCCCACGACGAGCACGCCGTTTTCCCAGACAAACAAAAGCGCCCGCCGGCAGACCGGGGGCGCCAAGCCGCAACGATGCGGCGAAACGACGGTTCTCCTCCCTCCGAGCGGCCCGAAGGGCACATCGCACTGGCGTTCTCCCGTCCCGGTCCGTCACGCGGATCCAAGCGGTGGCGCTTTTGCTATCATACTCGCACGACGCTTGTCAACGCCCAGCAGGAGGCAACTTTCGTTTGAGACGCGCAAGCTTGCCAGGAGCTTCGGTCTCCGGTCGTCGGTCCCCGGTCGTTGGTGGGGGCCTCCGGACCGCGGCCCGCCCAAGCTTCCTGGTGGACGCCATGCTCGGCAACGTGGCCCGGGATCTTCGGCTCCTGGGGTACGACGCCGGGTTCCGGCCCGACCTACCCGACCCCGCCCTCCTCGGTCTGGCCCAGAGGGACGGCCGGATCCTCGTGACTCGGGACCGTGCCCTGCATCGCCGAGCCCGGGGCGTCCGGTGCGTGCTGGTGACCGCCTCCGATCCCCGCCGACAGACCGCCGAGGTCCTCCAGTCCCTGCCCCCTCACCACCCGCCTCGGCCGTGGACCCGTTGCCTGGTGTGCAACGGCTGCCTCGCGCCCGCCGGCCGGGACCGGGTGCTCCAGCAGGTGCCCGACCACGTGGCGTTGGCCCACAACCGCTTCCTCGCCTGCTCGGGCTGTGGCCGGGTTTACTGGCCAGGTAGCCACACCGCTCGCCTGAACGCGCGGCTCCAGGCCCTCGCCGCCTTTACAGGCCCCTGGCGCTCCAGTATAAAGCAGGGCTCTCCCACAGGAGGCGACGTCGTGAGCGAATCGGTTGCCGTCTACCCCGGAAGCTTTGATCCCATCACCAACGGCCACGTGGACATCATTCAGCGAACGGCCGAGGTGTTCGACCGGGTCGTCGTGCTCGTGGCCGTGAACCGGGACAAGCGCACACTGTTCTCGGTGGAGGAGCGGATGGGCCTGATCGGTCAGGTGTTCGCGGACCACCCCCGGGTGGAGGTGGACGCATTCCAAGGGCTCCTGGTGGAGTACATGCGTCGCAACGGCTACCGGGTGGTGGTGCGCGGACTCCGAGCCGTCAGCGACTTCGAGTATGAGTTCCAGATGGCCCTGATGAACCGGAAGATCTACCCCTCGGTAGACACGTTCTTCCTGGCGGCCCGGGAGAACTACAGCTACGTGAGCTCCCGAATCCTGAAAGAGGTGTTCGAGCTGGGAGGCTGCATCAAGGACCTGGCTCCCCCCGTCGTCATTGAGGCGCTCCAAGCCAAGTACGGGCGCTCCCCCACCAACGGAGGTGCACGGTGAGACTCAGTTCCCGCGCTCGCATGTTGAAACCCTCGCCCACTTTAGCCATCACGGCCAAGGCCAAACAGCTCCGGGCCCAGGGGATCGACGTGATCGGGTTTGGCGCAGGCGAACCCGACTTCGGCACCCCGGCCCACGCGGTGCGCGCCGCGGTCGAAGCCCTCGAGGCGGGCGACACCCGGTACACCCCGGCCGGGGGAACCGCCGAGCTCAAGCAGGCGGTGTGCCGGCGGATCGCCGAGGACTACGGGATGGAGTACGGGCCGAGCGAGGTCACCGTGTCGTGCGGGGCCAAGCACACCCTGTACAACCTGTTCCAGGTGCTCCTGGATCCCGGCGACGAGGTGATCGTGCCGGCGCCCTACTGGGTGAGCTACCCCGAGCAGATCCGGCTCGCGGGGGGCGCCCCGGTGGTGGTCCCCACGCAGGAGGCCGACGGGTTCCGGATGCGTCCCGACTCCTTGGATGCCGCCCTCACCCCCCGCACCCGGGCCGTGGTGATCAACAGCCCCTCCAACCCAACGGGGGCCTTGTACCGGGCCGAGCACCTGGAAGTGCTGGCCGAGGTGATCCGCAGCCGGGACCTGGTGGTGGTGAGCGATGACATCTATCACCGCTTGATTTACGGAGACGACCGGTTCACCAGCATCCTGGAGGTGGCACCGGAGCTGCGCGACCGCACCGTGATCGTAAACGGGGTGAGCAAGACCTACGCCATGACCGGCTGGCGGATCGGGTATGCGGCAGGGCCGGCCGAGATGATCCGGGCCATGGAGGCCCTCCAGAGCCAGTCCACCTCGAACCCCACGAGCTTCGCCCAGAAGGGCGCTGTGGCCGCCCTGACCGGCGACCAGGGGTGCGTGGAGCAGATGCGCCGGGCGTTCGCGCGGCGCCGGGACCTGATCGTGGACGCCCTCAACCGCATCCCGGGCGTGACCTGCCGCCGGCCGGAGGGGGCCTTCTACGTGTTCCCCAACGTGTCGGGCCTGCTCGGTCGGCGTTGGGGTGACCGGGAGATCCGATATCCCGCGGACCTGGCCGCGTTCCTGCTGGACGAGGCTCGGGTGGCGGTGGTGCCCGGAGAGGCGTTCGGCTCCTCCCAGCACCTGCGGCTGTCGTACGCCACGTCCGAGGACGCCATCGAGGAGGGTGTGGGCCGGTTCGCCGAGGCCGTGGGCCGGCTGTCCGCCTGACATCGCGATGGACACCCCCCGGTTTCGAAGCCTCACCGACGACGAACTCGTCGACCTGCTGTACACCGCAGCGGACCGGCTTCCCCGCGAGGCGGTGGACGAGTTCCTGCGCCGCTCCCGGCGGCTGCTGCCCCGGCTCGCTGAGATCGTGGCCGACAAGCGCGCATGGACCCAGCAGCTGCCCGAGTGGTGGGCCGTGGTCCACGCCACCTACATCCTAGGCGCCATGGAGACCGAAGAGGCGCTGATCCCCCTGCTCACCGCCCTGCGGTGGGCCGACGCGTTCGACTGCGACTGGGTCACCGAGGACCTGCCCAGCATGTTCGGCCGGATCGGCGAGGCGGCATACGGCCCCCTCATGGCCGTGGTCCACGACCCCACGGCGGGCCCCGGGGCCCGGTCGGTGGCATTGGCCTCGACCGTGGCCGCGGCCCTGGGGGGCCCCCGGCACCGGGCCGAGGTGGTCGAGACCTCGGCCCGGATCTTGGCCGATCCGGCCGAGCCCCTGTACCTGCGGCAGACCGCGGCCAACATCCTGGTGGACCTCAAGTCGGGCCGGCACCGGGATCTCCTTCTGGCCTTCGGCCGCGAGGAGGCCGCCCGCCACCGAGACGATCCCGAGTACCAGGGGGTGTTCTACGAGTGGGAGGTGGACGAGCTTCTGTCCGACCGGGCCGGCAACGCCGGCCTCGACTACTACCGGCGGGACTGGCTGGCGTTCTACGACCCGGAGGAGATCGAGAAACGCCAGGAGAGGTGGCGACGGGAGGAACAGGAGGCTGCGGAGCGCGAGGAGTCCCCGCCCGAGCGACCGGCCCGGCCGGACTTGGGCGCGCCGTGCCCCTGCGGCTCGGGCCGGCCCTTCGGCCACTGCTGTTATCTGCGAATGCATTAGAAAGGCTGGGAAGCCCCTCCGCTAGAGACTAGAAATTAGAGAAATCTGAGGGGCCAGGAGACCGACGACCGGCGACCGTAGACCGACGACCGAAGTTACAAGCCTTCCAGCCGGGGGCGTTCTCCCGTGGTCAGGTACCGGCGTACGTCGGCCAGGATGCGGCCGTGGTCGAAGCACAGCGGGGGCAGGGCCTCCCACGGCCAGACCCGAGCCTGCCGGGCGTCGCTGCCCCCGCGGGGGGCGCCCTCCGCCCGGGCCAGGTACACGGTGGTGATCGTGTGGCGGCGGGGGTCCCGGCCGGGATCGGAGTAGGTGAAGAACTGCTCCTGGAGCCGGACCTCCAGCCCGGTCTCCTCCCGGGCCTCGCGAACCGCAGCCTGCTCCAGCGACTCGCCCTCCTCCACGAACCCCCCCGGCAGGGCCCACCCGAACGGCGGGTTCCGACGCTCCACCAGCACGACCCCTTCCCCCCGGAGGATCACCACGTCCACGGTGGGCAACGGGTTGCGGTACCGGCTCACCCCTGGGCTTCCTTCGTGCGCTCGTTGACGGCCGCGAAGAACTCCTCGGCGTTGGTCCCCTCGGTCCGTCGGTACTCCGCCCACCCCGCAGCGAAGCGCAACTGGCCCGCCGGAAGCGCCTCCTCGCCCGGATAGGGCTCCTCCTGGAGGGCCGCTAGAAGGTCGGCCGCCCGCTGGCGGGTGGCCTCGGCGTCGGCCCCCGGCATCAGCACGGCGAAGGTGGAGCCGAAGCACCGACCGATCACGTCCTTGGGCGTGCTGCGCTCCCGGATGATCTCTGCCACCCGTCGCAGAACATCGTCGCCGTGTTTGTGGCCCAAGCGCTCGTTGTACTGGGCGAAGTTGTCGATCCGGACCACCAGCAGCCCCAACGCGGTGCCGGCCAGCCGGGCCCGATCGATCTCGCCCTGGAGCAGCTTCTTGAAGTGGAAGAAGGTGAACAGCTGGGTCAGGTGGTCTGTGACCTCCAGCTCGTCGGCGTAGAGCTTGAGCTGCTGGTACAGCCGGGCGTTCTCGATCGCCACCGCTGCTTGGCTGGTGAACAGCTCCACGGTCTCGATCACCTCCGTGGGGATCGGCCGCTTGCTGATCTGGTTGTCCACGGCCACCACCCCCACGCAGTCGCTCTCGACGATCATGGGGATCACGATGAAGCTCCGGCTGCGCAACGCCCGGATCTCGTCGTAAGGAGGCTGGAGCCGCAGGTCGGGGGGCAGCTCCCGGGCGTTCTCCACCCGGTAGGTGCGTTTTTGTAGGAACGCCTGGGCGATCACTCCGCCCCCCGGCCCCAGGGGCAGGCGGATCTCTTCCGGCGGCTCGTCCTGGTTGCCGAACGCCCCCTTGCACTCGAGCACCGTGCGCTCCGGGTTGGGGAGAAACAGGAAGATCCGATCGAGCCCCAGCACCTCATGGGCCGCCCCCAGAATGGTGCGGATCCGGTCCTCCAAAGCCAGCGTCCGCTGCATGCCCACCGAGACCTCGTGGAGCTTCCTGAGGTTCCGGTTCGCCGCCTCGACCCGGCCCAGCAGGTCCAACCGCTCCCGGTAGAACGGCTTGATCACGAACGAGATGGACAGGGCCGTGCTGAGCAGTATCGAGAGCCCCAGCACCCCGCAGGTCAAGAGCACGTACTTCTTGAGGCTGGCCGCCACGCTGCTCGAGGAGGCGTAGGGCTCGTCCACGGCGACCACCCACCCCCGGTCCGGAAGGACCCGGAACGCCACCATGCGGGGCTCTCCGAACAGGGTGGCCAACCCGATGCCCTCCTCGTAATCCCCCACCGCGTCGGCAAGCCGAAGGCGGTTCCCCTGCCCCCGATCTCCTAAGGACTCCAAAGGTTTTCGGGCGGACAGCAGCTCCACCTCGAGCCCCCCCAGGCCCTGGGCCTCCCCCATGGCCGCGGGGGCTGCGATCACCCGCCCCTCCCGGTCGAGTACCCAGGCCGCCCCGGCTCGACGCAGCCGGTTGCGCAGCACCACCCGGGACAGGTCGGACTCGGTCGTGGACGCCCCGGCCACCTCCTCCACGATCCGAGCCAACTCGGCAGCCTCGGCCCGAAGCCGGGCCTTCACCTCGTCCTCGCTCAGCTTCGTGACCACCGCGCCCACCACCAACGCGGCCAAGGCCACGATGGCGGCGGACACGAGGATCAGCCGGACCCCCAGGCCCGTGGGAACCTTCTCGCCCATGGTATTCCCTTCCCAGTAACTTCGGTCGTCGGTCTACGGTCAACGGTCCTCGGTCTGGGGCCTTCGGCCCGCTGGGCAGCCAGGGGGCCTTGAGCCTGATGGAGCGTGTGCCACCTAACGGGCCAGGCTACCCGGAATTTCTCTAGTTTCTAGTTTCTAGTCTCTAGTCTCTCGCTTCTGCCTCGCGGCCCACCAGGGCTCACATCTGGTGGCATCCGGCACAGCCCCCCGGGACCGTGGCCATCCGGTCGCTGTCCGAGCCGTGGGGATCGTGGCAGGTCAAGCAGGTCAGGTTCCCGTTCGGATCCAGCCGCATGCCCGGCACGAGGAACTTGGGCGGACGACCCACCGGGTGTTTGTGACGGGCCAAGGTCTCGTCGTCGTGGCACCGCCGGCACAGGGCCTCTCCGACGCCCTTCAAGAAGTACCTGGGGTTGTCCGACGAATGGGGGTCATGACATCCGGAGCAGTTCCCCTCCGCAAAGGGTTTGTGAAGCACGAACCGGTTCATCTTCTCCTTCATGTTTTCATGGCAGGACAGGCACAGGTCCCCCTGGGGGAGCCGCAGCTGGAACTTGAACGGCGAGCCGTGGGGGCTATGGCACACCGTGCAAAACCCCATGGCCACCGGCCCGTGTACATTGGTTCGTGTGAACTGGGCCCGGATGTCGTCGTGACAGGTGAAGCACAGGTCAGCCCCCTGGTGCAGCAGCTCGTACTTGTGCGGCTTGCTCGTGAAGTCATGGCAAGGGCTGCAGCCTCCAACCGGAATCGGGCCGTGGACCCAGGTCTGGTCGGTAAGGTACCCGTGGCACCGAAGGCAAAAGGTGGTGATCACCACCACCTCGCCCCCACCCTCGGGCTCCATCTGGTGACACCTGCGGCACCGGTCCTCGTGGTCCGGGGTGTGGAACTGGAACTCGGGGAACGGCGACTGGAGCCCCTCGCCCATCATCGGCTCCCGAAACAGCACGATCGCCAGGTTCCCCTCTCCTCCGTCCTCCTCCGGGTATCGGATCTCGATGTAGTTGGACCCCAGGCTCAGCGGGGTGCGCACCCAGAACATCTTGCCGTAGTTCTTGGCCTCCCTCTCGCTTCCTCCGTTCAACCGCAGGACGAACGGCCCCTTGCGCCCCCCCGTCAGCCCCACCACCGAGATGGAGTCCTGGTAGGTCTTGGTGAAGTTGTCCGGCGTCAGAAGGACGACATTCTCCGTCGGCGCACCCGTCTGGCCGGCGGTGGCGTCCTCCTCCACCACCCGGCGTACGGCCTCCTCCAGCTCGTTCCAGCGGCCGTCGTTGTACCCCACCACGGTCTGGGCGACCCGACCTTCACGATCCACCAGCACATAGGTGGGCAGCGTCGTCACCCCGAAAGCGCGGCTGATCTTGAGGTTCAGGTCCAGCACCACGGGGAACGACAGCATGTCCTTGAACTGGCCGTAGAATCGGCGCACCCGCGCCACATTGTAGGTGTCCAGATTGATCCCCACCACCCGGAGCTTGCCGGCGCCGTAACGGTTCTGCAGATTCACCAGGCGGGGGAGGGACTGGATGCAGCTCGAGCAGTAGATGGAGCCGAAGTCCAGCAGGATGGGGACCTCACCCAGGTAGTCCCGGAGGTCGAACGTCTCACCGGGCAGCGTCATTCCTGTGAAAGGCTGCACTTTCTCGGCCGAAAAGGCCGGCGCCCCAGCCGCCAGGAGCAGCCCCAGGCCCACCCATCCGACGGAACGGCGCCACCGGCCCATCGGTCACCGCCCCAGAGATTTCCGGATCTCGGCCTCCAACACATCCTTGTCCGTGAGCCCCACCTCGGCAAAGGCGATCTTGGCATCGCGCCCCACCAGGTACAGGGTCGGGGTACCCGCCACGCCGTAGGGGTCAGCCACCACGAAGGACTCATCCGGGGCCAGCTTGTCGATGAACACCCGGAACTTGTACCCCTGCTGCTTCACAAGACCCACGATGCTCTTCTTCATCGGTTCACCGTCCAGAGCCACCGCGATCACCTCGAACCCCTTGTCCCGATACTCCTCGTACAGGCGCTCGATCAACGGCATCTCAGCCTTGCACGGCTCGCAGAAGATCGACCAGAACACCAGCAGGTGCACTCTCTGCGGGGCCTCTTTCGAGAGCTGAAACGGGCGGCCCTCGATGTCCTCCAAAGTGAAGTCCGGTGCCTTGTCCCCGGGCTTGAGCATCTCGATGTCCCCGATCATGGGGATGTCGAGGGGGGTCATCTTTTTCTGTCCCGCGGTCGCACCAGGGCTCCAAAGCACCATCGTTCCGATCACGACGAGCAGAGCCTTTAGGGATTTCCGTGCCATGGTCCCCTCTCCCGATCCCATCCGTACGGTTCACTGCCGTTTGAACTTGAGTACGCGCCTACCGGCCCGATCCGCCACGTACACGTCCCAGTTCCGCAACACGAAGAGCCCCACGGGCTCGAACGCCTCCCCCTCGGGCGACAGGATCTCGGCCATCCTTTCCCCCCGCCGGTTCAGAACCCAGATCTTCCCGCTCGTGCGGTCTGAGAGGAACATCCGGTAGAACGTAGGCTCTACCACAACGTCTCCCACAACCGCACCCTCGGGGAACCACGACGAGAGGTCGAGAGTCTCCTCCCACTCGCCCTCCAGGTCGAACCGCTCCAGACGCCGCCATCCCCGGCTCAGCACCCACACCCCCTCCCGGCCTTCCGGAGTGTAAGCCACCCTCACCGGCTTGCCCAGATGATCACGCCGCCCCCCGGTGCGACGGTCCCACGAAGCCAGGAACGTGCCGTCGGGCCGAAACACCTGGATCCGCTCGTTGCCCGGGTCCGCCACGTAAAGACGGCCACGGCGATCGAACGTTACGTCGGCTGGGTGCCGAAACCGTCCGTCGGCCCCTCCCAGACTCCCCAGGACGAAGGCCTCGTTCCCGGCCTCGTCCACCACCACCAGCCGATGGTTGCCGGTATCCACCACCCAAAGCCGACCGTCCGGCCCCCGGGCCAGGCGCTGGGGGCGCCGCAGACGCAGATCCCCGGAACCCCGGCTTCCCCCGAAGGTCCCTTGCCACCGGCCCGATCGGGCGAACCGCACCAACGCTTCCCGCTTCCGGTCCAGCACGGTTAGGGTACCGTCCCGATCCAGGTCCACGTCCACGGGCTCGCGCAGCTCGTTGCGGCCCCGGCCGTGCTCGCCGAATCCCTCCTCCACCCGCCAGGAGAGCTCTCGGGCCGTCGCGCTGCCGCCCCACAGGGCGAGGAGCACCAGCGCCAGACCGAGCGGGAGGCGCTTCGGAGTTCTCAGCTCCACCGCATCCGTCCCTTCCGCTAGGATGCTAGGTGGCTGGGACGCTGGGAGGCCTGAACCCCCCCGGATTCCCACACGTTCTAGACATTGCCATGCCTTTTCGCCTCCACCTCATGGTCCAGGAGGCGTGGGTTTCAAGGGCCAGAATGCAGAAGCCGGTGGACAGGAAGAAGGCCCTTCGGTGCCCCGAGAGGATCTCCCCGGAACCCCAAACTACTTTTCGGGATTTCCTGTCTCCTGTCCGCTGAATTCCGGTTCCTGAAACCCATGCCCTACCGTTGGCACTAAGGGCAGATCCGTACGGGTTCCATTTTCACAAACAGGCTGTCTCGCAGCTTACCGAAACTTCCGAGGCTACTTCGGCTTCACCTTGAGAAGAATCTCTTCCGTCTGCTTCTCGGGGGCCATCTCGGTCTCGGCCGGCTTGGCCTCTTCGGACGCCGGCGCACCCTCTTCCCCGGCCAGCTCCCGAGCCTTGGCCGCTTCCAGCATGCGCTGGACCTCGGCCTCCCGGGCCTTGCGGAACTCGGTATCCAGGCGGGCGACCAGGCGGGTCACCCCCCGGGCCGCCACGTCGTTGGGAGACGGGCCCTGGTTCACTCCGAGGATCTCGCCCAAGGTTGTGCTGGACTTGACATAGGTCCGGCCGCTCCAGAGTATGTCTCCGCTCTCGGTGTCCACCATGTTGACCTGGAGCGCGAACTCCACAATCTCCGAGTTCTCCTCCCGGCCATACACCAGGAGATCCCCCAGAATCAGGGCCTGGGCCTGGAGCTCCTCACCGATCTTGCGCACGATTTCCCGATCGAGCCCCTCGGTGTTTCGCAGCTTGAGCTTTTTCATGAGCTCGTTCACGTACCGGGGCTCCTCCACCTCCTCGAAGGTGCCCCGGTTCAGCAGCTCTTGCAAAAACAGGTCTCCCGCAACTTTGGGTGCCTGCGCCCCCTCCACCACGCTGTCGAAGGGCAGCACCGCGACCTTCTTGACATTTCCGTACTGGCGTTGGCCGGTGGGGGGCTTAACGTAGGTCTTCACCGACACCCCCGCGCATCCCATCAAGGTGGCCAGCACGACCGCGCCTGCCGCCCACAGTGTCCGACGCATGATGTCTCCTCCTCGTCTCTGGGGTCCTCGGGTTCCTTCGTCACACGCCGAGGAACTGGCGTCACCTTATCAGAACTGCCCCTGCACCTCAATCAGATACCGGTGGGTGTCCCGCCGGTCCCCTTCGAGCTGTTGATCCAGCTCCCACTCGAAGTTTACGGACAACAACCCCTCCAGGAACTCCGCCGACAGGGTGATCTGATGGTTCCGAGTGTCCTCCGCGTCGCTCTTCTTATCGAACTGATACTCATAGCTCAGATCGTACTGGTCCAAGAGCGTCCAGTCGTAGGCTGCCGCATACGTATAGTCCACCGTGGGGCCCTGATCGTCCTCACTCTCGTCCGATGCCTTACGTGTCAAGCTGAGTTCTAAACCCATCCCATCGAAAAAATTCGTAAAGGATAGGGTCAGATCGGTGTCGTCGTCCCGTCGAATCGTCGACTTTCCTTCCGCCGGCTCCGTATGCGTGCGGGTATACGTGTGATCGAGGCTCAGTGTTGTCACCTCCCCCAGGGTAAGCTCGTACTGGATCCCCACCTCCCATTGCCGTTCCACGTCGACCGTGTCGGTCAGGAGATCCTCGTCCTCGGTATAGGTGTAGTCCGGGGTGAGGGTGAGATTGGGCACCCCTTCGTAGGACAGGGTGAACTCCAGGTCCCAGTTGCGTTCGTTGGTGGTTCGCTCACCGCTCTCGGTGGTCTGATTCCAGGTCCGGGTGAGGGTAAGGGCGATCTGGTCGTTCCAAAATGAGCTGTCCAACTGGATCTCCCAGGTATCGTCCAGCGTATCGTTGGTGGCCTGGGTCGGGTCCGCGAACCACTCGATTTGGTCGCTACGGTCGAAGGAGGGAGAGAGGGTGATGTTCTCGATGGGGCTGAAGTCCACGGCTGCCGAGTAATCCCGGGTGATCGAGTAGGAGCCGGGCTCGGCGCCCCGGGTGTCCTTGCGCTCGTCCGAGTAGTCCAGATCGACGTCGATGGTGTCCGTAAGGGACCGGCCGTAGGAGACCTCCCCCGTCCACGTGTCGGTCACCTCCACCGGTGCCGCCTGCTCGAGATCCTTGTCCCAATCGATCTCCCGGTCCAGGCTCAGCTCCAGGTCGTCCAACGGATCGAACGTGATCTGGGCTTGAAAGTTGTTCTTCAGGCTGTCGTCACGTTGGAGCACGTCCCCGTTGTCCGAGAGCGTCAGGGACTGCTGGCGCTCGTTGGTCCACTGGGCCTCCAGCTTGAGCCGGTCGCCGATCTCCCGGTCAAACGAGATGTCCACGCTGTAGTCCCGATCTTCCGTGTCCGAGTCGGCGTTGATTCGGTCGTCGGTCGTGTCCCTGCGGACGTCGAACGACAGATCGAGCAGCTCCCCCAGCACATAATCGAGGCTGGCCTCCCGTGAGGTGTCCACCGTCTGAGTGACCCCCCCCTCTTTGGAGAGATCTCGTTGGAAGCTCAGCTTGAGGTCGGGAAGGGCTTCGCCCGCAGGCTCCATCGTGAGCTCGGCCTGCCACGAATCGTCCCGGGTCGTCTCCACCTCGGGGTCGTGGGAGGACTTCTCGGAGGTTTCCCAACTCCCCGTGAGAGTCCACCAAGGCCCCTGGAGCTCCATCTCCACGGAGGGCTGGACCTCGCGGGTGTCGTAATCGGGTTCGTTGATCTCGTCGGTGACGTCGAGGCCGAGGTCGAGGGTGAAGACGAGGGTGGGATGGATCGGAAACTCGTAGGAGATGGAGTAGGACTGGTCCACCGTCTCGGTGGTGTCGCTCCCGTCTGCCGTTACCTCGGTTCGGCGCTCGTCCGACACGGAGGCGTCCACGGACCAGGTCGCGGCACGGGAGACTCCCGTGGCCAGGGTGGCCAGGCACACAAGTGCAATCGCGGAAAGCCGGGGCTGGGGCATGCGTCCCGCCTATCCCTCCAAGACAAGAACGTGGCCGACCCTGCGGCCACGAGGTCCGTTACGCTCCGATCCCGCTCACCGGGCCGGCCCCGAAAGGGAAAAGGAAAGAGATGAACTCGCCCCAGGCCACCCCACATGGCCAAAAGTCCGGCGTTTTCTAGCAGAACGGGCAGGTTTGTGTCAACGAGAGCATGCTCCTACCCACCCGAGCCCGAGACCGGCACCCGGAGCTCGTCGCCGGGTCGTAACACGTGATTCGGCCGCAGGCCGTTAACCCGGAGAAGCGTTCTCAGGTCCACACCGTAGCGGCGGGCGATGCCCCACAGGGTGTCGCCGGCCTCCACCACATGCACCGTCTCACCCCGAGCGACCGCCGCCGGCTCCACCCTGAGCACTCGCCCGGGCCGCAGCACGCTTCCTTTGGCCAGGCTGTTCCAGCGTTGCAGTCGGGCCACGGTGGTACCGAACCGCCGGGCGATGCCCCACAACGTGTCGCCGCGCTTCACCCGATACTCCCCCCCCCGAACTGGGGTATCGACCCGACGCCCGAGGGACTTGACCGTCCTCCCCTCGGGGACCGGGACCACCAGGTCTTGGCCGGGTCGGATTCGGCGGGCGGATCGGACCCGGTTCAGGTCTCGGATCGCGGCCACCCGGGTGCCAAACCTCCGGGCGATGCCCCACAGGGTGTCACCGGGCTCCACCCGATACCGCTTGAAGGCCAGCCGCCGCTCCGGCGGCAGCCGCTCAAGGGCGGTGGCAACGAGATTGCCCTTCCCCACCGGCACCCTCACGGGGTAGGCCGGAGAGCCCGGCGGGGTACAACCGCGCAACAGGGCCGGGTTCAACCCCTCGACCACACGGCGGTCCACCCCCGCCAGTCTCGCCACGGTGCCCACGTCCACCGGGGAGTCCACGAGAACCGTGTCGTAGGCCCAAAGATCCGAGCCTCGCTCCCACGTAAGACCGTAGGCCTTTGGGTTTCGCGCCACGGACACCGCGGCGTAGAACTTGGGTACATATCGACACGTTTCCGAGCGAAGCCCTCCCGCCGCCAGAAGCCCCCAAAAATCGGACACGTTGCACCGGCGCAATGCCCTCCCCACCGCGCCCGGTCCGGCGTTGTACGCGGCCAAGGCCAGATCCCAGTCATCGAACAGGGCGTACAGCTCCTTGAGGTGCCGGGCCGCCGCCCGGGTTGCGAGCTCCGGATCCAGGCGCTCGTCCACCCACCAGTCCACCCGCAGCCCGCTGGCCCGCGCCGTGGACTCGATGAACTGCCACATTCCCACCGCCCCTGCCGGCGAGCGGGCGTCAGGCTTGAAATGGCTCTCCACCAACGCCAGGTACGCCAGGTCCTCGGGCAACCCCTCCTCGCGCAGCACCCGGCGGATCATCGGGAGATACCGCTCCCCTCGTTGGAACGCCAAGGCCAGGGTTCTGCGCCGGGGGCCTGAGAACTCCTTGAGCAGGGAGGCCACGGCCGGGTGATTGGGGATCGGGAGACCCTTCGGCTCCTTTGAGCCCTCCTCGACCCTCCCCGGAACCGGGGGGCGAGGCTCCAACGCCTTGGCAACCGGTCCTTGGGCCTCGGCGGGGACCGTGGCCGGGTTGGGGGAGGGCTGCGAGGAGGCGATCGGCTCCTCCCCCTCTGTGCTCCCCCCGGGACCCGCCCCGTCGGCGGAGGGGAGGGCCTCAGCCGGCGGGGCGGGGGCCTCGGCAGACGCTGGCGGGGGCCCGGGTTTTGGGGGCCCGGGAAAAAGGGGGGGGGTCGCCTCAACGGATGTGGGCAAAGGCTCTGCCGGCGCGGGTGGCCGGATCTTGGGCCCCAGAACTCCGGCGACCGCTGGGGCGGACCGCACCTGCGTGCCTTTGATTTCGGGCGCCGCCGCGCAGGCCCCGAGCCCTGCGGCCACCAACACCGTCCACAGCAGCACTCCCAAACGCCTCAACCGCTGACTCCTTTCCTCGTCGTCGCCGACCAACTCCGTTGGTGCGCCTTGAGTTTTTCGCCCGGCGGGCCGATCCGGTTGGTACCTCTGAAACGGTTCCTCGACACAATCCGGAAGGGACGGGGATGGGGGCTCCGCCGAAGGAAGGCCCCCCACCGGGGAGCCCCTGTCCACTGGAACCCGAGGGGAAGGGCCGGTAGCATGGCGCCTCCTACTTAGCAGACCCCCCTCCTCTGGGACAAGGAGAAAGCCCATCTTGCACGATCCGTGCGCGCCCGATCCCGACGTCCCCTCCCGAGGCGTCCTGGACGTTGATTTCTTGGCCCGCGTGTGTCTGCGCCGCGGCCTTCTGACGGAGGCCCAGGCCCGGTTCGTACGCGAACGGGCCGGCATCCAAGCCGCGACCCTCCGACGCCGGGTCGGGGCGGACCTCGCCTCGGACCCGGTGGAGCTCCTGCTGTCGTTCGAGCTGAAGCCCCCCGGTTCCGACTCTCCCCTCGACCTGGACCAGGTGCTGGCCGCGCTGGCCGACGCGGCACGGGTTCCCAGGATTCAGATCGACCCGTTGAAGCTCGACGCCGCAGCCATCGTGCGGTCTCTGCCCAGGGCGTTCGCCCGGCGCCACGCCGTGCTGGTGTTGGACCCCGGAGCCGATCCGGTGGCAGTGGCGGTGGCCGATCCGTTCGACGTGGCCGCCTTGGAGACGGTGCGCCAGCGGTTGGGCAAGCCCCTGCAGCCCTGGCTCGCGGCCCGGCGAGAGATCCTGCATCTGATCCGGGAGATCTACGGGTTCCAGACCTCTGTGGCCGCGGCCGAGCGGGACCTGGGGGAGCTGCACGACCTTCAGAACCTGGAGCAGTTCTTCCGGATGCGGCCCGAGACCGATCTGGACTCGACCGACAGCCACATCGTTCGCGCCGTGGACCATCTGCTGCGTTACGCCCTGGATCAACGCGCCAGCGACATCCACATCGAGCCCAAGCGAGAGCAGTCAGCGGTGCGGCTGCGCATCGACGGGGTGCTGCACACGGTTCATCGGTTCTCCCGGCGGATCCACAGCGCCATCGTGTCCCGAATCAAGACCCTGGCTCGAATGGACATCGCCGAGAAACGCCTGCCCCAGGACGGCCGGATCAAGACCGAGCACGAAGGACGGTCGGTGGAGCTGCGGGTGTCCACCCTGCCCGTCGCGTTCGGCGAGAAGGTGGTGCTCCGAATCTTTGATCCCCAGGTCCACGAAAACGACCTTCCCGACCTAGGCCTCCAGGGAGCGGACCTGGAAGCGATGGAGGGGTTTCTGGCCCGACCCCATGGGCTGGTGTTGGTCACCGGCCCCACAGGCTCCGGCAAGACAACCACCCTGTACGCGGCCCTGCGCCGGCTGGCCACCGACGCCCGCAACGTCTCCACCGTCGAGGACCCCATCGAAAACGTGGTGGAGGCGTTCAACCAAGTGGGCGTCCAGCCCCAGATCGGACTCACCTTCGCATCCGCCCTGCGCACCCTCCTGCGGCAAGACCCGGACGTGATCATGGTGGGGGAGATCCGGGACGGCGAGACCGCCCGGATGGCGATCCAGGCCTCACTGACCGGACATCTGGTGCTCTCTACGGTTCACACCAACGACGCACCGAGCGCTGTGAGCCGGCTCCTCGACATGGGGGTGGAGCCCTACCTTCTCTCCTCTACCTTGCTCGGTGTGCTGGCCCAGCGCCTGGTGCGCACCCCCTGTCCCCACTGTAGTGGGCAGGCCCCCCTTCCACCCTCCCATGCCCAGGCCCTGGGGCTTCCAGCCGACACCCTGGAGCGCCGGGGCAACGGGTGCCCCCGGTGCCGCCGGACCGGCTACCTGGGCCGCACCGGCGTGTACGAGGTTCTTCGAATCACACCGGAGCTGGCCGAGGCCGTCCACCAGGCCCGGCCCACCGCCCACCTCGGGGCACTGGCCCGGGCCGCGGGGATGCGCCCCCTTCGCCAGGCTGGGGCCGCCCTGGTGGCCGCGGGCCGAACCACCGCCCTCGAGGTGTTGGCGGTGACCCCGCCGAGCCCGGAGGACCCGTTCATGGGCCCTGTCGTGAAACGGAACACGGCTTGCAGCGTATCCGATGGAAGCCACCCCAAGGCTCGGGGAGGAACAGCGCCATGAAGGCTCATCGCCGCCGGGGGTTCACCCTGGTGGAGCTCATGATCACCATCGCCGTGATCGGCATCCTGGGGCTCGTCGTGACCCCGGGGATCCTCACCTACATCCCTCAATACCGCGTCAATCGAGCCGCCAAGGCCCTGGCCACGGAGATGAACCTGACCCGGATGCGGGCCATCGCCAAGAACCGCATCTATTACGTGGTGTTCGCAGCCGGCTCGGACCAGACCGTCAAGGTGTACGAAGAGTCCACCAACGACACGTCCTGGTCCACCTCGGACACCTTGGTGAAGACCATCGCCCTGGCGACCGAGTTCCCAAACGTGCGCCTCGATTACAATTCCGTGACCGGCCTGGGAGGAACCAGCCTCACGTCTGCGGTGACGTTTCCGAACGATCGCGCCGTGTTCCTGCCCAACGGGCTGCTGTCCACCCCTGGGGCCTTCTACCTGATGCCCGCCGTGGACAAGAACGTCCGCAACGACCGCATGCGGGCGGTGGAGGTGGGCCGGGCCGGCCAGGTTACGCTGTACCGGTACGACACGGCCACATCGGGCTGGGAGGAGATGTGATGGAGGCCCGTTCGGATGCTCGGACGGCGAGACCCCGAGAGAGGGGGTTCACCCTGGTGGAGGCCCTCGTGGCGTTGGTGGTGCTGGCCGTGGGGCTGCTGGCGATCGCCAAGATGAGCATCACCTACGTACGGGCCAACTCCTACAGTCACCTCCTGTCGGAGGCCACCGTGGCGGCTCAGGAGAAGATGGAGCAGATGCGGTCCTACGCCTCATCGGAGCGGGGCGACCGGTTCAGCGTGTTCGACTTCGACTACCTGATCAGCACCAACCCCACGTTTACCTCGGTGGAGGATCCGCCCGGCAGCGGTATCCCCAAGACGGTGCCGGGCCTCCTGTCGGGGTCCAACGGCGGATCCCCCGTCACGACCACCGGCGGCACGGTGTACGAGGTCCTCTATGATGACGGGAACCACGGCGACGGCGCGGCCGGCGACGGGGTGTACGGAGCCACCGACACAGTCACGATCGAAGGGACGGGGTTCACGATCGCTCGGACGTGGACCGTCGAACCCATCCCGATCAACGGCCAGACCAACTTCGCCCGCGTCACCGTGGAGTGCTCCTGGACCGACCGGTTCGGCCAGACCCGGACCGTGCACCTGGAGTCGTTGGTGCACCGGAGGCAATGAAAATGATCCCGCGAGGCCTCGACAAACCCCGGCCGGACACTCGGTACGGCCCGGGGGGCCACCACCCCACCGCTAAACGTCGATGTTCGAACCGCGGCACCGTGCTCGTGGCCGCCATGGTGATCCTGGCGCTCCTGTCGCTGCTGGGGGCGGGCAGCCTCCTGAACGCCACCCTCGACACCCAGCTCGCGCGCAACCAAGCCACCAGCAAGGAGGCGTTCTACGCGGCCGAGGCAGCCCTCGAGGTGGGCGTGGGAAGGGTAATGGCGGCCTTCCGAGACGAGCTTCGGCCCTACACTCCGGGCTCGACGGTCGACTGGACCGAGCCGTCCGCGTCGGACGGCGATCCCTACGACAACCCGTTCAACGGGTTTACCACCGAGTTCAAAGTCACGAACTCCCTCGACCCCAACAACCCTGGCGCGGAGCCGGATCCGTTCCTGTTCACCACGGTCGAGAACAACCAGCAGATCATCCACTTCGCCTACGAGTACCAGGTGGAGGCCCGCGCCACCGGAGCCCTGGGCAGCGAGAGCATGGCCGAGACCGTGCGGGTGCTCGAGACCCCGCTGGTGCAGTACTACATCTTTTTCGAGGACGACCTCTCTTGGCACAACGGCCCCACCATGAACTCGTGGGGCCGGGTCCACACGAACGGTAACCTCTACTTCGCGCCGGGAAGCGGCGGGATCTGGTTCCGGGACTACGACAACGCCGGTGCGGCCGCGCCCCACATCCTGACGGTGCACGGCGAGATCTACTCCGGAAAGTACCTGTTCGAAGGCAACACCATTGGCACGCGCTCGTCCGGGCCGGTGCGGGTCCGGGTGCGCAACCTGACGAGCCCGCCCACCATCCCGGTGACATCGGGGGACTGCGAGGAGGTCAACACCAGCATCACCGCAACCAACGCCGAAACCCAGGAAGCCCGCTTCGTGGACGCCAACGGCACCTACCACGTTCGCGTGGGAGTGGACCGGATGCCAAGCGCCTCGTACCAGACCCTCGCCCGGGACGGCTTCTACGAGGCCGCAGCCGACGATCCCAAAAAATCCAACGTGGATGGCATGAAGATCGTGGTCGAAGGGGGAGCCCTGAAGATCTACTTCACCCCTTATGGAGGGGTGCAGGAGGACGTAACCGGCCTCGTGTACAACTACTGGGTGGATGCCCTGGGGAACCCGGTGAACTTCGCAGCTTGGCCCACAGGGGCCAAGACCATGGCCGACGGCAACGTGGCCACCGCGCTCACCCAGCTTCAGCCGGGCACCATCGTGTACTCGCCCGAGGCCCCCGTGACCACCGACGATACCGGAGCCGGCTCGTACGACGGCACCCGGGGGAACATGAACCCTTGGTACCCGTCCATCCTGGAGCGCAGGGACCCCCGGGAGAACAAGGAGGTGGACCTCACCGTCATCGACCTGCAGCGCCTGGAACTCTGGTACCAGGACTACCTGGACTGGTCAGACAACGGCGCGTTCGACGGCAGCGTGGACCCCTTCGCCGACGGCCGGAGCCTGCTCATCTACGTCAGCCGGTCCCTCTCCGGCGGCGGGTTCGCCTCGGGCACCGGTGCTGGCAACCTCCAGTCCGTGAAGATTATCGGGTCCCGGGCGGGCCGCACCCGCACCACCAATGACCGGCAGGACGGCTCCTCCCCCACCCTGGTGACCCGCACCAGCGTTGTCACCGACAACCCCGTGTACCTGGACGGCGACCTGAACGTAGCGAGCCCCGGAGGGTCGGACGCCCCTGCCGGCCCGGGGGGGTTGGCCATCGTGAGCGATGCCGTGACCCTTCTCTCCAACAACTGGGGGCCCAGCCACAACGGCCAGACCGGGGGCACCTATACGAAAAACTCCGCATCGAACTCGGCCTTTAACGCGGCCCTGTTCACCGGCCGGTTCAACTTCCGCTCGGGCGGCTCCGGCGAGGAGGCCGGGATCCACAACTTCCCTCGGTTCATCGAGAGCTGGTCGGGACGCGAGTGCCACATCACCGGATGCCTGATCAATCTGTGGTTCAGCCAGCAGGCCACGGCCGAGTTCCGCTGCTGTGGCACGGGCACCGGAGACGTGTACACCCCCCCTCAGAGGTTTTTCGGGTGGGACGTGAACTTCCAGAGCCAGGATTACTGGCCTCCCTACGTGCCGAGCATCTACAGTGTGGAGCGGGCGTCCTGGCGCGAGGAGTAGCCCCCTTTGCAGGAGGAAACACCATGCGGAGCCGCAGAGGTTTCACCCTGGTGGAGCTCCTGGTCACGATGGCCGTGGCCCTGATCCTGATGGCGGGGCTGTACCAGTTCTTCGTGAGCCAGCAGCGCAGCTACTCCACCCAGGACGAGGTGCTTCGGCTGCAGCAGGAGGCCCGGATGGCCGAGGACCTGATGGTCAAAGCCATCCAGCAGACCGGCGCGTTCGCTCCCTCCTTGGGGACCACGATCTCCCTCCGAGGCCAGGTGATCCTGGCGGCGTCCGATCACTACCTGACCCTCCAGTACGACGACCCCTACCGCGAGACGGACAAAGGGGTGATCACCGCCCCAGAGATCGTGACTTACGCGGTGTCGAAGCCCTCGGGCTCGGCCACGGAACAGGTGGGTGACGATCCCACGGTGGCGAAGGCCAGCCGAACCGTTCGGGTGTTCTTCGACGCGGACGGGGACGGCGAGGTGGAGGCCTCGGAGGCCTTCGACCTGGCGATCCCCCTCGCCCTTTCCGGACCTCCGTACACACTGTATCGGGTCACCCCGGACGACACCGGCACACCGACGTTCGAGGCCGTGGCCGCCCGGGTCGAGAACCTGGTGCTGCGGTACTACGATCACAACGGCAACCCGCTCCCCCGCGACCCCACGACCGGGGCGGCCGTGGACCCGCCCTACGTGCTCGACGAGACCGAGCGGGCCCAGGTACGAACGATCGAGATCGAGCTGACCCTGAGAACCCGGAACGAGGATCCCCAGTACTCGGCCCCGTTCGTGTACCCGGCCGGCACGGTGGGCTCCTACGACGCCTCGGGCGATCCCAGCTCCACCGACGTCACGGTTACCGACGGCTACCGTCGCCGCACCTTCACCACCCGGGTCTCCCCCCGCAACCTCTCGGCCAACACCTGCGGCCGGATCACAGTGAACGCCTCCCCCGCAAACCCCCAGTGCCCGGCCTCTTCTACGGTAAAGGTCAACGTGGCAGATCAGTACGGCGACCCCGTAGCCGGCACCACGGTGACCTTGAGCCTGCCCTCCGGCTCCGGGGCATCCTTTACAAGCGGCGGGTCGGCCGTCTCGACCACGGCGACCACCGACACCAATGGTGACGTCTCGGCCACCGTGTACTACAGCGGCACAACCAGGGTAATCCCGGTATCGGCCCAGGCCGTTGTGGACTGTCGGCCGAACGGCCCTGCCAGCTTCACGCTGATTGATTCTGTGCCGATCAAGTTTGAGCCCGGCGATCCAGTACGGGTCGAGATCACCGACGTCCCCCACGGCCCTGCCGATGGCGGCTCCTCGGTCGACACCTCCGACGAGACCTGCTCCGACGCCGGCTCTTACTCTTTTACCGCCCACGCCTACGATGCCTGCGACAACGAGGTGGATCCCCTTGGGGGCCTCTCCTTTGAGGCCGTGGACGGAACGGGCTCCGCGTTCGGCACGGTGACCCCCTCCGATTTCACCACGACGGGTGAAACGTTCACGGTTAAGGTCCCCACCTCGGGGCCATACGGAGCGCCCCGGGACCTCAGCGGCTACTTTCGGCAGTTCGTCCAGAACGCGGCCTCTCTACCCAGCTGGCTCACCGGCGGGGTCACCGCCACAGACGAGCAGGGCCACTCCCTCGGCTTTCCGTACGGGATCACGTTCCGGCCCTGGCCACCACAGGGCCTCGGGAGCCTCACGGGAAACATCGGGACGACCGTGCATACGGACTGTCCGAGCGCGGCCGTATCGGATACGTTCCGGGTCCTCGACTGCTTCCAGAACCCGATCTACGCTCTGGGAGGTGGCTATCAGGTCACACCGAGCCTGACCGGTGACCCCAACGGCCCGTCGGACCAAGGCACGGTGACACCCTCGCCGATCACCACGACAGCCTCTCCCCCCGACTTCCAGGTGACCTACACCCCTCCAGACTGCACCCTCGGCCCCCAAGCAGGGAAGCAGGTTCAGCCCTCAATGACCTTGACCCTCGAAAAGTCAGGGACGACCAAGGCGACCCTGGGGCCTACGGATCTTACGTTGCAGGCGTGCGTGGACTGCCAGCTCACCGCAACTCCCGCCACCATGACCCAGTGCACCGGCGCCACCCAGATCGCGGTCTCGGGCTGCAACAAGGACGGCCAGCCTGTGCGGCTCACGGTCACCAGCACGGGCGGCGACGCCTCGTTCGATCCATCGGCCATCGTTACGCAAACCACTGTAACCCTCTCGGGCTCTGCTCCGTCCACGGCGACGGCAGACCTGTACCTCGGGAATGCGTTGAACGGGGACGTGCTCACCGTGACGGCGGAGTACCTGGATCCCACCACAGGGGATGTGCTGGGCACCTGCGACCCGGTCACGATCCCCGTCTCAAGCGAGTGCGTCGAGCTCAAGGTGTTTCCCAACAACACCTACACCACCGAAGTAGGCAACCTACCAGGGCAGGTGAGCTGTATATCCAACATCGACGCCCTGTACTTCGAGGTAGAGGACTGTCAGTGGCAACCCCTCAGGCTGTACAAGGCGGTGCGGGTGTACGCCTTGGCCGACACCGACGGGGACGGCAACGCCGACTACTTGGATCAGGAGGAGGTGGACCTGGATCCCTTTCCGGCTACGGCCACTCCGCCCCTCTACTTCCGCTCGGTTCTGGGGCTGCCCCTCCAACCGAACCCCACCCCCACCCTGCTCGATGGGGTGCTCACCTACCCCTCGGGGAAGACCGTTCAGATCCTCGCTGCTTACCGGGACCCCAACGATCCCTCCGGCGACGACTTCTGGCGGAACCTCAGTGCCCCGGTGCCCTCCTCGTTCCTCTCGAGCCTTTCTGGATCGCTGAGGCAGTGCGAAAAGTACTTCACCCTCACCGTGCCTCTTCCCATTTGCTTTCCCAACGCGGTCACTTCGGGAGGCGGGGGCATCTGGCACGGAAACTTCAAGATCCATTGGGGAGACGTTGTGGTCCGAGGGGACGTGAAGCTGGCTCCGACCCCGAAGTTTCTCCTCAAAGAGTCCACCGCCCCCTTGAATGGAAGTCCATACACAGGCACCGGCAACCGAGACCGATTCTTCGACCTCTATGTGGGCAAGAACTACGATGGCTCAGGGGGGAACTATATCGAAAACAGCGGCGTCCCGGTCCCCAACAGCGATCCGTCCACGATCGACCGACCTTTCATCTCGGGCGGGGAAGGCGCATCTTTGGGGACGAGCTACGGAAACTACTTCCGGAACCTCTCTTACGAGAAGATCAGCGAGATGCTTCGGGAGCTCGATTACGACACCATGAAGACCCTGGCCCAGGACCGGGGGGTGTACTGGTACACCCTCTCCACGGGACAGCTTCGCAACCCGACCACGGGAGATGTGGTGGCCGACCTCGAGACCCTGCTGGACATGCCGGGGCCAGGGCTACCCGGCACATACCACGATGGAGAGTTCATCTTCGTCGACACCTTCGGAACAACAACGACGCCCCCCTCGACCACGGGGGTGGACATCGACAACACGCCCTTGAGCTCGCTTCCGAGCTTTCAAATTAGGAACATCTACACCGAGGGGATTATCTACATCGCGGGCTCCCTGGACTTTAAAGGGGGAGGAGGGGGGTTCAACCTGAACGTCACGACCCCTCCGGAGTACGACACACGCTACGACCACAACGACCCGGCGGCCACTTTCACGGCAGGGGACCTCCCCATCCGCCCCGATCCGGCCCAAACCCAACAAGCCGTGACGCTGTCCTCCATCAACGTGAACGGCGGGATCTACTTGGACGGCGAGGCCCTCTTCTCTGGCAACCCATCGATCTTCGGCGCCATAACGGCCGAGCGAGGGTATCAAGGCAACGGGACCCCCGAGATCTGGTACAACTACACACTGAACCAAAGCGGGGAGAACGAGTCCCTGTGCGTCGCCTGCTGCACCTTGGAGGTCTCACCGTCCGTCGTCCAGGTCCCCGAAGGGGGGACGACCACGCTGGCGGCCGTGGCCGCCGCCGGCACGGTCCAGTGGGCAAGCGAAGACCCCACCATCGCTTCGGTCAACAGCTCCGGCGCGGTCACGGGGAACAGCAAAGGCGTCACCCGGATCAAGGCGGTGGATGGGAACAACTGCTTTGCGTGGGCCACGGTGGAGGTAACGGACCCGTGCACGCTGATGCAGATCAGCCCGCAGAACCCCTCGATCACGGCCGGGGGCACCCAGAGTTTCACCGTGCTGAACCAACCGGCGGGCGTCTCGATCCGCTGGTCGAGCGGCACCCCCAGCATCGCCACGATCGATCCCGCGACCGGCTTAGCTACCGGCCGGGCAGCGGGCACCACCGTCATCACCGCCCAGGATACGAGCGGAACGTGTCCAAGCCCCCTGGACACCCTCCTCAGCGTGAACTGCGGCCTCTCCATCACCACGTCACCTGGCACGGTGCAGGTGGGAGACACGATCAGCTTGGCATCGAGCGGCGGCGTGGGAACCGTGACCTGGACCCCGGACAATCCGGCGCTGGTGAGCCCGAGTTCGGCCACGGGGGCATCGGTCTCTTTCACGGCGACGGCGGACGGCACGGTGACGTTTACGGCCCAGGACACTGCGGGATGTGCCGACACGGCCGCCGTGACGATCACCCCGATCCCCTGCACCTTGGAGGTCAGCTCCGCGGATGCCACCATCTACGTGGGCGACACCACGAGCGCAGAAGCTCGGTACAACACGGGCACGGTAACTTGGAGCGCGGCGCCGAGCTCCGTGGCATCGGTGAGCCCCACCACGGGAACGACGACCACCGTGGAAGGCCTTTCTGAAGGCACCGTCACGGTGACCGCAACGGACGACGTGTGCAGCGACTCGGTGGACATCACCGTGCTGCCGGTGACGTGCTCCCTGGCTTTCTCGGACGACTTCGACGACGGCTCCCTGGGAGCGGGTTGGGCGGACCAGGACATCGGGAGCCCCGGCAAGACCGGCTCCGTGTCGGAAAGCGGCGGCAAGTTGAGTGTGGAGGGAGGGGGCAGCGACATCTGGAACAAGTCTGACCAGTTCCACTACGTGTACCGGACCGGTTTCTCTGCGAGCGACGACTTCGTGGTCACCGTGAAGGTCCTGTCTGTGGAAAGGACGAACAGCTGGGCCAAGGGCGGGATCATGGTACGGGACAGCTTGGACGCAAACGCCAAGTTCGTGGACCTCATCGCAACGCCGGTGAACAAGAACCACCGGCTCCAGGCACGGGCATCGACAGGAGCCAGCGCGACCTCCACCGGGGACACGCTGAGCATCTCGTTCCCGTACTGGCTGCGGCTGGTCAAGATCGGCAACACTTACACAGCTTACTACTCGACGGATGGGGTGGCGTTCACCCAATACATGAACGCCGGCTCGCCGGCGTCCCGTTCGGTCTCTATGTCTGGGAATCTCTACATCGGGCTTGCGGTCACATCCCACAACAACAGCAAGCTCGCCACGGCAGAGTTTGACGACTTCAAAATCGAATGCCCATAGGTCAGGCTACAGATATTCAGGACGAGGGAAACACGGACAAGAAGAAGAACCTTAAGAAGCTGGACTTTGCGAGGAAGATCCGTGGGAAGCCGGACGATGAGGCGTTGTCGGCTCAACGCGAGTACTATGGGGACGAGGACATCGGGCAGTAGGCTCCCCCGTTTGAGAGAAGGCGAAGAGCTGTCCGAGACCGGGCGGCCTTTCGTCTTCTCGTAGCGATCTGCCCCTGCCCCCTGATACCAAGTTGCATTCAAAGCTATTGACCCCCTTGCCCCGACCCCGACGGCTCTCGGTTGGAACGCAACTCGGCATGAGCGTCTGGACGGAACCGGCCTCCCCCCGGAGGTCGTCAGGCTGGCAGGAGCCAACGGCGTGAGCAGACTTATGGTGGGCTGCTCGGGTTTTCCGGTAGCCCAGGCCCGGTACTGGCAGGGGCTCCAAGCCGTAGAGGTGCAGAAAACCTTCTATCAACCTCCCCGGCCCGACACGCTACGCCGGTGGAGGGGGGGTGCCCCGCCAGGGGCGGCGTTCGCCTTGAAGGCATGGCAGCTCGTCACCCACCCGCCAGCAAGCCCCACCTACCGGCGGCTCTCTCATCCCGTCCCCGAGGATCGGCGCGACCGGTACGGGTGGTTCCGCCCCACCGGTGAGGTATGGGAGGCCTGGGAGCGGACCCGAGCCGCCGCCGTCGTGTTGGGGGCTCGGGCGGTGTTGTTCCAATGCCCCGCATCGTTCCGGCCCACCTCGGAGAACGTGCAGAACCTCCGAAGGTTCTTCGAGACGATCGGCCCCCAGCCGTTTTGGCTGGCGTGGGAGCCCCGGGGCGCCTGGCCCTGGGAACTCGTGGCAGATCTCTGCCGGGCTCTGGGGCTCGTCCACGCCGTGGACCCCTTCGCGGCCGATCCGGTTACGGCCGACCCCCTCTACTTTCGACTCCATGGTCGGGGCGGCTACCGGTACCGGTACTCCGATGGCGAACTCCGACGCCTCGCTGCCCAAGTGCAGGGCCGAACGGGCTTTGTCTTCTTCAACAACAGCCACATGTGGGACGACGCCCAGCGGCTCCTCTTACTCCTAAACATCCGCCGAACGCCTCCCTACAACTTCGGAACTTCGGCCTTTAGTCGTCAGTCGTTGGTCAAAAACCCCTGAGCTCAGGGATGACGCCGAAGCCTCCCCTCCGTCCGGTCCCACAGGGGTCCGGGGATCTTTCCACTGACGACCCGATTTCGCAAACCATGGGAGTTTGAGCCCTGGGGATAAGCTGCCGATCAGGAAGATGGGGGGACCATCCCAACCCTGCGTGAGGAGACCATGGCACGAGAAAGGACGACGAAACCGTCGAAGGCCGGAGAGGCTTACGTGAAGAAGCTTAACTTCGGCCGCAAAATCCACGAGAAGCTCGACGACGGGGCACTTCTGGCCCTGTGCGAGTACTACGGGGAGGGCGAAGATGAGAACGGCGGCGAGGACGATGGATAGGGAAAACACCCGTTCCCGAGCGCGAGAGCGGCCGCCCCGGATCTCCAAGGCGGCCGTTCTCGGTCTTCAACGACGGCAGGAGGAAGCTCACAGATCGTATGCGCGCTCCTCGTGCATAGCCAGGTCGAGCCCCTGGACCTCGGCCTCCTCGTCCACCCGCAGGCCGCAGGTGGCGTCAATGACCTTAAGGATCACAAGGGTCGCCACGGCGGTGTAGGCGAAGGTGGCCACCACCCCCACGGCCTGCACCCCGAGCTGCCCACCCACCGAGTCGATGCCCTCGGCGAACCCGAGGCCGCTGAACACCCCCAGCGTGGGAGAGGCGAACACCCCGGCGAGCAGGGTACCCAGCATGCCGCCCACGCCGTGCACCGGGAACACGTCGAGGGAGTCGTCAATTTGGAGTCGCTGCTTCACGAGCATGGTGGCGTTGAAGCAGATCAGCCCTGCCAAGATCCCGATCACCAGCGCCCCCATCGGCCCCACAAACCCGGAGGCGGGGGTGATCGTGCCCAGCCCCGCCACCATGCCGGTCACCACCCCCAGGATGCTGGGTTTTCCGAACTTGCGCCACTCGCATATCATCCAGGTGAGCGCCCCGGCCGAGGCCGACATGTGGGTGGCCACCAGCGCCATGCCAGCGTTGGCGTTGGCCGCCAGGGCGCTTCCTGCGTTGAACCCGTACCACCCCACCCAGAGCATGCCGGCGCCGGCCACGGTCAGGGGCATGTTGTGGGGCGGCATGGGGGTGTCGGGGAACCCCTTGCGGCGGCCGATCACCAGGGCGCACACCAAGGCGGCCGCTCCGGCGGTCACGTGGACCACGGTGCCCCCCGCAAAGTCCAAGAGCCCCATCTGACCCAGCCACCCCCCACCCCATACCCAGTGGGTGATCGGAGCGTACACCAACGTTACCCACAGCACCGTGAACCACAGCACCGCCGAGAACTTGGTGCGCTCGGCGAACGCCCCGATCACCAGGCCGGGCGTGATGATGGCGAAGGTGAGTTGGAACATCGCGAACACGGTCTCCGGGATGGTCCCGCTCACGCTACCGAGCCCCACCGAGGCGAACAGGGCCTTGCCCAGCCCGCCGACCACGCCTCCCACATCCGGGCCGAACGCCAGGCTGTAGCCGTACACGAGCCACAGCACCGAGACCACCCCGCTGATCGCGAAGCACTGCATGAGCACGGACAGGACGTTCTTGCTGCGAACCAGGCCCCCGTAGAACAAGGCGAGACCCGGCAGGGTCATAAACAGAACCAGGGCGGTCGAGACCAGGATCCAGGCCGTGTCCCCCGCATCGATCCCCTGGGCCGCCCGGGCGGGGGCGGCGACGAGGACCAGGGGCAGGACCAGACCCAACGCGCGAATGTGCCGTCGAAAAACCATAGGAATCATTCCTCCCTCGGGGACAGGACTACAGGGCCTCGGGGCCGGACTCGCCGGTCCGGATCCGCACCACCTCTTCCAGGCTGGTCACGAAGATCTTTCCGTCACCGATCTTGCCCGTGCGGGCCGCCCGGGTGATGGCGTCGACGACCCGGGGCACGAGCTCGGCGTCCACAGCGATGTCCAACCGGACCTTGGGCACGAAGTCCACTACGTACTCGGCCCCTCGGTAGTGCTCCTTGTGCCCCTTCTGCCGGCCGTAGCCCTTGACCTCGGTTACGGTGAGCCCTTTCACGCCGATGTCGGACAGGGCCTCTCGAACGTCGTCCAGCTTGAACGGCTTGATGACAGCGATGATGAGTTTCATGGCACCTCCTCTGGCAGAAATTTACAAAAACGTAGTATTTTAGAGGCAGAATCTACGGTTTTGTCGCACGTGAGCGTACACTCCCCCTTCTCCCACGGCGGACAGGGGGAGCTCGCCCCTTTTGCAGGGGCCATGCCAGAGGGGAACGTTACCAGATGGACAAACGGCGAGGCCCGGTGCGCAGCACCGGGCCTCTGGGATCAGGCTGGAGCGTGGTTACCGCCCCCTTCGGCGGCTCGAGGCAGCGGAGTTCGGCCGGGGGGGGCCTCAGGCCGGGAAGGAGCACCCTCCCCCCTTTCGCTTTCCACCCGCCACTCCACCCCCTGGGAGAACTCGGCCAAGCGGCGGATCACCTTACGGGCCTCACCCGGGTGGAGGCCGATGGCCACCGCCACGTCGGTGAAGTACTCCGACTCGAGCCACGTCCGCGCCTCCTGTCGGCGAGCCGGCTCGGCCGCCGGATCCGCGTAGGCGTCGCGCACCGCGTGCTCGATCACGGCGAGCCACAGTTTCTGCTCCGGAGATGGGTCGGGTACCTGCCTTCGCAAAAGGCGCATGGCCCATGTGGCTGCGCGACGGGGATCCATGGTGCTCCGGGCCTCAGTGGTCACGGCTGTTCCTCCTTTGGGGACACAACATTGTATCATACTTCCCCTACATTAGAGGAGGATGAAACCGCGATGAGGAACTTCTGAAAACTTTTCTCAAGGGCGATTCCCCAAACCGCCGTCCCGAAGGGGAATCACGACCCGGTCCACCCGGCGATCCCCGACCTTCACCTCCGCCTCTCCCCGCAACTCGCGCCGCCCCCTTCCCGCCGGAAGCGTGCCGACCGCTTCGAGCCGGTACCTTCCCGGCGGCAAGCGAACCGCGAACGATCCGTGGTAACCGCTCCGGGTCCGGGCCACGTCCTCGTCCTCGCCCGCCCGGTACACCCGGATCCCCACCTCCTCGACCCCCATGCCACGGAACACGGTCTTCCCCGACACGGTGACCTCGCCGGATCTCGGAGGCCCGCAGCCCACTGCAACCGCCAGCAGAAAACACCCCGCCCACCGGAACCATGCCGGGCGCACCTCCTCTTGACTCCCGATCCACCACACTGGAACCTCCGCCTTTCTATTACTAATCCCTACGAAAGTATTGCCAGATCCCCGCCGCTCACAAGGGAACCAGCGGGTGGGGGGCTGGTGGAGAGCCGGGCGGGGCCCCTCACGTCGCCGCGCCCTCACCAAGCCTGAATCGCCTTGGAAGTTCCGGAACTTCCGCCACCGGCGTCCCGGCCCACTGGGCTGACAACGGCATGCGAAGGCGCGGCGAAGAGAGTGCCGCACTCGCGTCCGGCCGGAGCCAGTCCCCCACCCGCATCCGGCAATACCTTCGTATGCCTTAGTACCGATCCCAACGAAAGTATTGCCAGCCCCTTGTATAAGGGCCCCAATGGTTAACTTTGTTATCTCGGTAGGGCGTGGCAGACCGACGTCCCTTTGGGACCCCAAGCCCGTGGGCAAGCGCGGTCGCCACGCCCAGGTCTCTCGCATCCCGTACAGTTGCTAGGGCCACCAAGCCCGCATTTCACAAGG